>Ga0315336_1005808_pt1 | contig 13168 bp, 9 predicted proteins | sample ASW5metaG_FD_204512 | JGI IMG/M metagenome (GOLD analysis project Ga0315336, IMG submission 204512) | Ammonia-oxidizing marine archaeal communities from Monterey Bay, California, United States - ASW #5 | ecosystem: Environmental > Aquatic > Marine > Intertidal zone | place: USA: California...
CGCTGGCTAGCAGCAGTCGTCCGCCCATGAGGCGGTCGTTAGCAATGCCCAAGCCGAACGTCTCGGGCAGATCCATCTGGATATCCTTCACCGCAGAGAATAATGGACCTGGGCCGATTTGGAGCAGGACCGCGTCTTCAAAGCGAAAGCTTTGTTTGGTCATCCAATAGGAGCCGAACGTAGTGTGGTCAGTTGCGTCGTACGTGGTGCCGAACAGGCCTCGAATGCCGTAGGCAGTAGTGGCTGAGGTGAGCCCGGAAAAGGGGCCGTCGAGCACCGCAGTCGTAACGACTATCTGCGCACCGACCGACATCCGTTCGGTGGCCTGTACGCCCACGCCGCTGCCAACGTTGAGGCCGAGTAGACTAGCGGCGGAGCCGTTGCTTCCCGGCGCGTCCATATACTTGACGCCAAGTCCCACGCCCGTTAGTAAGCCAGCACCCCACGTGACGGGCAGATCGAAGGCGGTGAAGTCTTGAGTGACGGCGATGTTGCCCAACGCGCTACCTGGTTGCCCTGATTTGGCCACAAACGGCGAGACGCCTGCCAGAGGCAAGTTGGCCTGGTTGTTGACATTGATGGTGGGCTCGACCCAGCCGCCGCCAAAGCCGAACTGAGTGCCACGGAATTGAGTCAGCGTCGCGGGGTTGCCGGTGAAGGCCGACTGCACGTCTTGAGGCCGGGCAACGCTAACACCCGCCATACCACCGGCGGCCGGATTCATGGTGGCATGCAGTTCGATGCCGAAGGCTTGGGCCGAGGCGCGTTGCTGAAACAAACAGACGACTGCCAGCACCGATAGGACAGCAAGCAGCGAGGAGATTGAAGACAGCCGGCGGGGCATGGCGAAACCTGGGATCGGATTAGACGGATTGTAACGAGAACTACAGAGATTCCTGTTCTGAGGATCGGCCGTGTCAGACCGATTATGAAAGCTCAAACGGGGAATTCTGCTCTTCCGAGGGTTAAGTTCCTCCGGTTGTTCCGATTATGGAAGTTGTGCGGGGGGACAGTCGGAAGACGGCCGCCAACGTTGTCATGGAGCACCGTTAGAGAGTGCGAATGGGTGGCTGGAGAAGGAATTATTCGTCGCCAACCGTCGTGCATATTCAATCAATGCTGGGTACTCAACTGTGATGGGTCGGGAGTTTTACTCCTCTGTTTTACGGGAATTGAAGACATCAATACGCGTTAGCGACAGGGGGTCGCACATGATGTAACAATAGGCGATACTGGGGGCTTGCAACAATTCCAGGACCGTCTAGATAGGAACTCTCGGATGAAAATGAAGTCTAACTCTTTGCCTTTGTTACTAGTTGCCCTAGTCGCCGCCCTGGCAAGTCAGGCCTTTGCTGGTCCGTTCGATGAGTTGCTCTCCAGAGTTCCCGCAGGTGCTAACACGCTTGTGTTGATCGACGTCGAAGCCACCCTAGCGGCTCCTGTGGCTCAAGCAAAGGGTTGGGGCAAGAAGCTGAAACTCGACTATGTCGAACGCCCCATCTTCCTTCCGCCCGAAGCAACCAAGCTCGTCATGGCGGCAGCCCTGCGTGCAAACGCCGACTTTTCCCGGCTTTGGGAATTGGCTGCGATGGAACTCTCTGAACCGATGTCGATGCGTTCGATCGCACGAAGTGAAGGGGGATATCTCGATGAGATCAACGGTGTTATGTCTGCCTGGACACCGAGCGATGCTTACTTCGTCGCGCTTGGAGAGCGCGAGTTGGGGGTTATGTTCCCTGCCGCGCGTCAATTCGTGTCTCGGTGGGTCGATTTCACACAGAGAAACAGTAGCATCGTACTCTCCGATTATTTGAAGTCTGCAACGAAACTCGCCAACTCGAAAGTCCCCATTCTGTTGGCCATCGATCTCAGGGACGTCGTCCGTCCACACGTATTGGAAGAACGTCTAAACGAGTCGCCTGCGATGAAAAATGCGGACGTTTCGATTTCCGAAGCTGCCACGATTCTTGCCAGTCTCCAAGGCGCTGTGCTGCGAGTAGCAATTGGCAACGACGTCCAAGGCCAGCTCCGTATCGACTTTGCGGAACCGGTGGCCCCCATCAAGGGCATCGCTAAAGAGATGGTTATCAATACGCTTGACGACATGGGCGCCCACGTTGAAGACCTGGCCGATTGGAAAGTTGAACTTGAAGAAAAGGCCATCACGATGCGCGGCCCCCTTTCCGAACATGGCCAGCGCCGTGTCTTCAGCGTCGTAGAGATTCCCTCAACCAAATTCAGCACGCTCAAGAATGCCGACCAAGAGGGACAAGCTGGAAGTGAAGGGGCCAACGAAAGCCTCATGCGCGAGGCTTCGATTACCTATTACCACGCGACAGACGTGTTAATCAAAGATCTCCGCCGCGATCTGCGAGGCAACAAGGCCAGCTCCGCCATAATGGAGCGTTTCGCTCGCAAGATTGATCGCATGCCGATTCTGCACGTCGACAACGACCTGCTCGATTACGGCAGCCAGCTGGCAGATACACTCCGCACAATGGCCCTTTCAAAACGGCAAGGCGGCATCCAAGCGGGAACCCAAACCGCGGGCATGGGTGGAGGAAGACAGGGCGGCTACAGCGGCTACGGATACGGCTACGGTGGTGGTTATCTTAATTCGAACCGTGGAACTCAACAGCTCTACGCGGCTAAAGAGAGCGCGGCACAGCGATCCTCCATCAAAGCCCAGGCCATGGCACAGTCCAATCAGATGCGCGTCGAGGGCTTCAAGCTGATCGACCAACACAGCGCTGCCATTCGTCGGCAGATGACCCAGAAATATGGCGTCGAATTCTAAGCACTGGCGGGGGCAGTAAGATATAGCTGATCGCCGTTGGGCTATTCGCACCCGGTCGTCTCATACCTACGGACCAATTAGAAATTCATTATCAAGGTGGATAGTATGCGAACTTTCTCAGGCGTCTCATACGTGGCGATCGTTACTGCCCTGCTGGCTTTGACTGGTCAGAAAGCCAATGCTCAGTTGGAACAGCTGGCCAATCGGGTTCCGGAAGACGCCAATGCGATAGTCATCGTCAATACAAAGGCCGTCTTTGCCAGTCCGTTTGCGCAGAGTAACGGCTGGGTTCAAGACCAGCGGAAGGCGCATCAATCCGGGATGATTGCCTTGCCCTTCGGGGTCGATTGGTTTCTGATGGCTGCGGAGATGGACTTCGAGTTCATGCAGCCGGCGTGGGAGATTGCCGTCGCTCACCTGCGAGATGTGCCGACGATGAAAGAGATTGCCGAGCGGAGCGGCGGTCGATTGGATAGTTTGGCCGGTACGCAGGCCGTCGAGCGTCCCAATGACAGCTACGTGGTGTCGATGGGGCCTCGGGTGGTGGGAGCCATGTCGCCGGCGAACCGTCAGCACGTCATTCGTTGGGTTCGCCAGTCCCGGACCAGAAAGTCGCCTGAACTGACCGCTTACTTGGCCAAAGCGATTGCCGCCGCCGACAGCGCGGGAAACCAAATCGTGATGGCCCTAGACCTGCACGGCATTTTTGCGCCTGAAGAAGTCTCCGCGGCTCTGGCCAACAGCAAGGCACTCGAAGCAGCGACGGCTGATCTGCAGCAGGCCACGAGTGTGATTGCCAGCCTTGAAGGAATCCGGATCGAGATCGACTTGCAGAGTCCGCCCCAATGCCGCTTTTGGGTTGAATTTGAGCAGGACGCCACGCCGCTTTCCGCGATTGCCAAGCCACTGCTGCTGGAAGTTCTTGCCCAGTACGGGGCCCATCTTGACGACATACAGCAGTGGAAGTCCCAAGTGGATCAGTCGGCGGTCGTCTTGCAAGGCGAACTTTCCCAGAGCGGATTGAGGCGACTGCTCACGGTTTTGTCCGGTCCCGTCGGTCCGATGTCGGCCCAATCGGGCAGCCGCAAATTGGATAACTATGATTCAGGTGACGAAGCCGTCGCCCAGGCGTCGCAGCGTTACTTTCAATCGGTCACGAACTATCTCAACGATTTGTTTGTCGGCGATCTGCAACCGCAGAGCATGCACCAAATCAAAGTCTGGTTGGAACGATACGCCAGGAAGATTGAAGACTTGGACGATTATCAGGTCGACCAAGAGGTGCTCGGTTTCGGTGCCGACGTCGTTTCGTCGTTGCACGAGATCGTCTCTGTTCTGGACCGCGCGGTCCGTCGGTCCGACCTTCGCGAATCGACCATGTTCAACTCAGGTCGCAGGCGGTACGGTCGTTACGGAACGTACGGAACCTTCGAAAAGTCGTACGTCACTCGCGACCGCGAACTGGTGCAAGCGGACGAGGCGTCGCGTGGCCTTGAAGAGGGCTGGGTGATCGTCCAGGAAATCCGAGCCTTGACCGCGGAGACCCGCCAGACGATGTCCGAGCGCTATGGCCGGGACTTCTGATGATGTCTGCGCCACTAGCGAACCGCGTGGCTGTGAGTGGCGCAAACTTCAGTAGAAAGATCCGGCTAAGCTAGAATAGCGAAAAATACTCTCTGGGAGCCCAGTCATGTCGGATGAGGGACCGGTTGTTGCGCCTCGTAAGCTGTCTCTGCTCTGGATATTAGCGGCGTTGGTGTTGCTGTGCCTGGGCTGGTTCTTCTTGCAGCTGTTCGGCCTCAAAGGACGGATCGTTGTTTCTAAGGAAACGACCTTCATTACCGAGCCGCTGGGGCCCGATGGTTTGCCCGATTTCTCGGCTTACATTCTTGAGCGTGATGGCGCAGGAGTAACACCGGAGAACAATGCGGCCGTGCTGATTTGGCAGGCTACGTGGCCGGGCGATCTCGATCCGAAGCATTGGCTGCTGATAGCGGAGGCATTGGGGATGGAGGAGGTGCCATCGGGGCAGGACAGCTTGGTGGGGGTGTATGAAAGAGCCGTACGGACACAAGTTGGTGCTGATCTGACAGAACAGTTTTCCAGCACGTTAACTGGTCAGGCGGCAGAGGCGGAACTCGGAGACAGTTGGCAAGAACGGATGCGAGATGAGTTTGCCGAGACAGCAATCAATGAAGCGATGTCTCGACCTTGGACCGACGAACAGATGCCAGCGCTTGCTCAGTGGGTGCAGGACAATCGCAAGCCTTTGGATCTGTTAGTCGAGGCAGCGGCACGACCCAAGTATTTTTCGCCATCCCCGTCGTTGCTTGATGGTAAGAAGCACCCTCTACTCATGCACTTACTGCCAGGCCCGCAGGGCATGCGTTCCACGGTTCGCGCGTTGACCGTAAGAGCGATGTGGCACCTGGGGGAAGGAAGAAGCGCCGAAGCATGGAAAGACATTCTCGCTTGCCTTCGGTTGGCGCGTCACACGAGTCGTGGCAGTACTCTGATCGAGCAATTGATAGGCATCGCCATGGATGGGGTAGCGTGCCAGGCAACGGTGACGCTCCTGCAGCATGATGATCAAGGGACAGAACAAGCGGTAAAGATACTCGCCGATCTGCAAGCGTTGCCGCCAGTCTCTCGGATGGCAGGTTCGCTTGACCGTGGGGAGCGACTTTTTTTCATCGACTCAGTCATTCAACAAGTAGAAGGGAAAGCGAGCCCGAACGAATGGAGTGGCATTGAAGTCAAATCGCTAGAGGTGCTATCGCTGGTGGCCATCGATTGGAATCATGTTCTGCGCGAAGGGAACCTATGGTATGACCGTTTCACCAAAGCAACGCGCTTGCCAACCTTTGCTCAGCGCCAGCAGGAGCTTTCAAACATCGAAGCTGACATAGGGCAATTGAGTTCTACGGCCATTAGTTCAGGTGCAATCGTGGGGAGTGTCTTGAGCCGCGATCGTCGCAGTCGGATGGCTTCAGACGTGCTAGTTAGCTTGTTTCTTCCTGCAGTAAGTGCAGCCACGCAGGCTGAAGATCGAGCTATCACGCAACAGCGGCTAACTCTGCTTGCAGCGGCGCTGGCAACTTATCGTATGCGGCAGGGCGAGTATCCTGAGACCTTAGATGAGTTGGTTCCTGCGGTTCTGACAAAGCTTCCATTGGATTTGTATACCGAACAGCCGTTTATTTACGACCGAAAACCCGATGGTGGTTATCTGCTCTACAGCGTGTTTGAAAATGGGGCCGACGATGGTGGTACCGATCAGAACGGCGAGATTGTCAATGGCGAGTGGGTCGTTGGAGAGCCGGAGGTTTACTACGAAAACTGTGACATAGTGATCCGCGTCCCCGAGCCAGAGTTCAAGCTGCCCGAGTTGCCCATGGATGAATTAGAAGATTCGGAGAAACTGGATGAATGGGAGTATCGTTGATTGGCCGCGGTTGCCCGCTGAGTATCACTCTTTTCGCCCTCCTCTTTTTCAGCCGCTCAAATCGGCGATCTATCTAGAACCAATCACCTCTGCAGACGCCCCATGTCCAGAACGCTCCGACTGGTTACCTACAACATCCACAAGGGCATCGGCGGCACCGATCGGCGCTATCGCCTTGAGCGCACCATCGAGACCTTGCGGCATTGCCAACCCGATATCGCGCTGTTGCAGGAGGTCGACGACGACGTGCCCCGTTCCAGGCGCGACGTGCAAGTCGATCTGCTGGCCGAGGCGGTCGGGTTGCCGCACCGGGCTTTCCAGCGCAATGTGCATCTGAAACATGGCCACTACGGCAACGCGGTGCTGAGTCGATTTCCGTTAACTGGTGTCGAGGATATCGACCTGACAATCCGGCCAAAAAAGCGCCGCCGGGCGCTGGTGGTCCGCTGTCGGCTGGCGGTGGGCCAGCGAACCCGGTCGCTGTTGGTGGTGAACGTGCACCTGGGCCTGTCGAGCATCGAGCGGCAGCTCCAGCTGAGACGGCTGCTGAAAAAACATCCGCTGGCCAACGCCTCTTGGCGACTGCCGATGGTCATCGGTGGCGACTACAATGACGCTATGGGAAACCTGGGCAAGCGGATTATGGTTCCACGCGGTTTTTCGTCCGTCGGCCGAAAGATCCACACGTTTCCTGCCGTGCTTCCCGTTCGTTCGTTGGATCGCATTTTTTATCGCGGTCCTTTAGAATTGCAACACGCCTACGCGAGTCGCACCCAGTTGGCCCGTCAAGCATCCGACCATTTGCCGTTAGTCGCCGAATTTGAACTGCACGCTTGACGTCCTAGGTTGTTCGACAGGATTGCCCTCTATGACCATCGCAGCGATTTCCTGGGATCCCTCAGAACATTGGTTGGCTGTTCTGTTCGTGGCTGCTCATCTCGCGTTGCAACTGGTCCTGGCGGTTCGCGTGATTATGCGACGGCGAAGCGTCGGCGAATCGCTGGCGTGGATTCTTGTCGTGTTCGTGTTTCCTGTCATCGGTCCGTTAAGCTACCTGCTGATGGGCGAATTGCGACTGGGACGTCGCCGCATGCGGCGGTTCATCGAGTTGTTTCCCCCGATCCAAGAGTGGTTAGCCGAAGTGGCCCACCGGTTGCCGGTCCATTGGTCCGGACTGGGCGTGGAATGTGAACCCCTTTCGCGGCTGGCCCAGGAAACGCTGGGTTTGCCCACGCAGCCTGGTAATCAATTGGAGTTGATCGAAGACTGGCAGCACGTCTTTGAGCGACTGGTCGCCGACATCGATCAGGCCGAACAGACGGTCCACCTGGAGTTCTATATCTGGCACGTGGGCGGAGTTGCCGATGACGTCGTCGCGGCGCTAGTCCGCGCCCGCGGTCGGGGCGTCATTTGTCGAGTATTGCTCGACGCACTAGGTAGCCGTGCCTTTTTGCGCAGCGATCTGGCACAGCAATTGCGCGAGGCCGGCGTGCAGGTCCAGGGCGCGCTGCAAGGCGGTCTGCTGCGGATGCCCTTTGTTCGGTTCGACCTGCGATTGCACCGCAAGATCGTCGTGATCGACGGCAGGCTGGCCTACACGGGGAGTTTGAACCTGGTCGATCCACGCTATTTCAAACGCGACGCCGGCGTTGGCCAATGGGTCGACGCGATGGTCCGCGTCCAAGGTCCCACCGTCGAGTCGCTGGCGGTCACGTTTCTCGCCGATTGGTATGTCGAAACTGACAATTCACTAGAAGACTTGCGAACCGGGGGCGGAGTCCGGCAGCAACAGCATCAGGGCGACTGCGCGGTGCAGGTGCTCCCCTCGGGCCCCGCCTACAGCAGCGACGCAATCGAGGACGTGTTGCTGATGGCCGTCTACGCAGCGCGACGCGAGCTGGTGCTGACAACCCCCTACTTCGTGCCGAGCGAATCGCTACGGATTGCGTTGGCCTCGGCCGCCAGGCGGGGCGTGAAAGTGATACTGATCGTGCCGGCCAAGGTCGACTCGCTGCTGGTTCGCTATGCGAGTCAGGCGTTCAAAGGCGACTTGCTGCGCGCCGGCGTCCGCATCGCCAATTTCGACGGCGGGCTGCTGCACACCAAGAGCGTAACAATCGACGGCGAGATGAGCTTATTCGGCTCGCTGAATCTCGATCCGCGCAGCATGCGATTGAATTTTGAAATCTCGCTGGCAGTTTACGACAACGATTTCGCCAAGCGTCTGCGTGCTTTGCAGCAGACCTACATCGACCGCTCCGAGCTGATGAATCTGGAACTCTGGAGCCACCGCCCCCGCCGTCAGCAGTTCGCGGAAAACTGCGCCCGGATGTTCGGGCCGTTACTTTAGTAAAGAGATAACTCTTCATCCGAATGCGGCAGAATAAAACGCGGACGAACGCGGATTTGGCGGATGATCGCCGATCTCCGATCCGTACTCCACGTCGTGAAACTGCGTATTGGCAGGCTCCGTTCATGCTACAAACCGTTGTCTCACAACGCGTTAGGCCAGACTATTCGAGAAATTGGAAGCCTCTGCCGGGAAAATCGGCTTGTAATCCTTGATAGTGTACGTATGATCATATTCCTTTAATCCCTTGGCTCCCAACCACTTGTAACAATCAAGGACACGGCAAACATTGGAGAGGGCTGGGTACAGTCTTGGGACCTCCCCCTCCCCGTCCTCTGACCCCTGTCTTCTCATCCGCCAATCCCATGCTCGCCAAGCTGCAAACCTTTTCGCTGCTGGGGATCGACGCCTTGCCGGTGGAGGTGGAGGTCGATATCTCGCCCTCGGCAATTCCCAAGGTGTTGCTGGTTGGGCTGCCCGAGCAGGCGGTTAAGGAGAGCACTCATCGGATTGAGCGGGCACTCGTCAACAGCGGCTTTGTCCGGCCACAGAATCGAGTGGTGATCAATCTGGCCCCGGCTGAGTTACCCAAACAGGCGGCGTCGTTCGATTTGCCGATCGCGCTGGGCATCTTGGCGGCCAGTGGGCAATTGGAATCCGACCTGTTCGACGATTTCGCGGCAGTCGGCGAGTTGGCCTTAGACGGCAACACTCGGCCGATCAAAGGCGCGCTGTCGATGGCGATGGCCGCGGCCGAGGGGAAGGTGCGGGGGATCGTGGTGCCGTCGGCCAACGCGGCCGAGGCGGCGGTGGTCGCCGGGATCGAAGTGATCGCAGTCGACAGTTTGACGCAAGCGGCGGCGTTTTATGCCGAGCGATTGCCCATCGAGCCGACCCCCGCGCGGCTCGACGAATTGTTCGATCGTCTCGGCGGTTACGATCTCGATTTTTCCGACGTCCGCGGCCAAGAGACGGCGAAGCGGGCGCTCACCCTGTCGGCCGCTGGTGGGCACAATCTGTTGATGGTCGGGCCGCCCGGCTCGGGCAAGACGATGCTGGCCAAACGGATGCCGACCATCATGCCTGCGCTCACCGCCGACGAATCGATCGAGACGACGTGCATTTACAGCTCGCTAGGCAAGCTCTCCGCGGGAAAGCCGTTGATGGCCCGGCGTCCGTTTCGCGCGCCGCACCATACGATCAGCAACGCGGGACTGGTCGGCGGCGGCTCGATTCCTTCGCCCGGCGAAATCAGTCTGGCACACAACGGCGTGTTGTTCCTGGACGAGCTGCCGGAGTTCAACCGGCAAACGCTCGAAGTGCTTCGCCAACCGTTGGAGGATGGCACCGTTTCGATCAGCCGGGCGCTGCGCGCGACGGAGTTTCCCGCCAATTTCATGTTAATCGCCTCGCTCAACCCCTGCCCTTGCGGCTATCGCAACGACGTGCGGCGCGATTGCCATTGCTCTATTCCTCAAACGGAGCTTTACAAACAGTTACACCATTTTTGCAGGCAATTTTGCCGGCTCGCTGGCCAAGGCGGAACCGACCACCGGTCAACTTGTAGCGGTTCTGCTCCTTGCCGGTTCGCAGCTTAATACGGGTTGTCTTCCATCGCAAACGGACCTCAGCCCCCAGCATGTGCAGCGCTTCGTTCACTACGCGTGGGTTGGCGAATGCAAACACTTGTTCCTCGTCCACTTCATTACCATCATTATCCCAAAGAACTTTGCCGTCTCCAGTATTGTCGGTGACGCTAACATTTGACATGTGATGGAGGCTACCCGTCGGACGTTTACCCGGCACAGGCACCTGAAGACCCGTCGCGTAGAGGTTTGCCCACCAAGCATCAAGAGCCTCTAACTCCTCCGGGCGATAGTCTGGCTCTTGATCTTCAGCCAAGTCGGCGTCAAGTTGGTCCAGATCCTTGTACATCTTGGCGATCATTTTATCAAAATTCTGCCTAGTGCGAGATTCAGAAGCGAGCAAGAGATTCTCCTCTGCCTGCGTAATCTTTGCGTCTAAGGCGTCTCGTTCTTGATGGATAAAATACTTCTCAGCCTTGCGCTGACGACCTGGGGCCACCAGTTCTTCGGGCGGATCGGCGAGGAGATTGTGTATGCCGTCCATTTCTTCGGCCAGCATCGTTAGCACATACGGGAGGATCAGATCTTCGTGAATTTCATACGTGCCGCAGGTTCCTAAACCAGACTTGGCAGGAGTGGAACAACGATAAACGCGATAGCTGCGTCCTTTTTGTTGGCAACCATACATAGGTTTCCCACAGTGACCACAAATCAAAACTCCCGCAAGCGGATAACCGCCTTTACGTGGGCGACGGCTACCCTTCAACTTGAATTCCGCTAGTCGCTTCTTGGCTCCGTCCCAAAGCTCCTTTGATACGACAGGCGTATAAACACTCTTCTTGTAGATTGCTGGTTCGCTGTACTGCCAGCGATTGATTTCTTCGTTTACTTCAACCACATCGCGGTTCTTGTCGGTGGTATAGAACTGTCCCTGCTGCCGTCGCCCGAAGGCAAAGTCACCGCGATACGCCGGGCGCTGCAGTAGCTCCTTGATGCCGGCAACATACCACTTTCCACCTTGCGGCGCTGGTATGCCCTCGGCGTTCAAGTTTCCAGCGATACTATTCATGGACTGCTTAAGCTCAACGAACAGCTTGAAGATGCGCCGCACGACCGCTAGATGTTTGCGGTCTCCGTGCTTCAATCCACCATTGCCGTCATTGGCCAAACCATAAGGAGCCTTGCCGCTGCGTTTACCCTCCAACGCACGATCGCGGTGGGCCCGTGTGACGCGACGAGATAGCTTGCGGCTGAACTCGTTGCCGCCATGTATATCCACCACCATCTTGATGATGCGGCCAATGTCGTTATCACCTAGTCCATACTCACCTTGGTTTGCACAATGAATCGTTTTCACGCCTGAGGAAGCTAACGCACTCAGGTCGGTAAACACTTCCATCACTTCAGCGCGGCTAAACCTATCTAGGTCATCGCACACCACAGCTACAAAATCACCCCGGTCCTTGGCATCGCGGAGCATCTGGTCAAATTGTGGACGCTTGCCGTTACGCTTCCACCCACTAACACCCTCATCCGCATACCAGCGGACAATCTCATAACAGTCCTTGACCAGTTTCGTTAACTCTGCGCGCTGCTGCACGATGGACTTTTCTTGTCGCTCACTGCCATCGGCTTTCTTGCCTTTGGTGCTCTTGCGAACATACGCAACCGCAGGAATCAATTGCTTGGGTTTGCTTTTCTTCTTAGCCATGTCGTAGCCCTTTCACGCCGTAGCCCTATAGCAAGGAGAAGGAGAGGGGCGGCATGGCCCATCCGGGCTACGGATGAGATGGCCCGCTACGAGGGATCAATCCCGTAACGTGCCGCCCGATGTGAATTGTACCACGCCATGCAACAAGGTGAAGCTGAATGCCGACGGTCCGCACGAGCCCACTGCCATTGGCTGGGCTGGTGCGGGTGATGGTACTATCGCCACCTGTAACTGGAACGGCTTAGCGGTCGTCCTGGGGTTTGTTGGCATGCCATCAGGTCTCTATGGGCCCGGGTCTCTATGGTCCATTTTTAACCGAATATAGGTTGATAATTTGTAACTAACCGGATATAGGTTAATTATTGGACAACTCTATTGGAGAAACAAATATGACTCTAACAATTGCAGAGGTGTGCGAAGTGAGCGGTGTGAAACAGCAGACATTGCTGAACAGAATCTCGAGCGAATTGATTGAACCAACGATTCGCGGAGGCGTGGGCCGAGGAAAGGGTCACGAGTTCAGCGTCACACAAGTCGTGGGGATCTGCGTAGCTGAGGAAGTACTTCGCAGCGAGCATAAATGTGCCCTTAGCTTCGTAGGAGTGACCGTTGAGGCTTTCGGCAACGTTACTGAGTCTTGGCTTATTAGAAAATTCAAGGAGGGTGATCGGTTCTATTTGCAGCCGCACTATGGCAAGCCATTGCTTTCCGGGGATCATCGGTACGGCTGGCCCAACGCCGAGAAGGCGCTCAAGACAGTGCTGGCACATGAAGAACAGAAAGGCAAACGGTAAGAGAAATGCCCATTCCACAAAGTAAACAACGAACCTCAATCCAAGACACTAACGATCACGCCGACCCGGCTGACGGGCCTGAGACCGCGAACGACAGGGAAGAAAGCGGAAACCGCAAATCTCAGTCATCATCTAATGGAGCTGAGTCTCCAGCCAGGGCTACTGAGGAAGCAATTGAGTATGCCGATCCGCCCGAAATGGCATCCAGTAAGCAGCTGATGCGCATCATTTCCAACGACATAAACCTAGCGGGATTGGTTGGTGAAAAACATTCTGGGTTGCTTTTGTACCTTATCTACACCAGCCGGTTATTAGACCGTCCGCTAAGTGCGATCATCAGAGGGAAGTCTAGTTCAGGTAAGGATGAAGTGCAGCGCGTGCCACTTGGCCTAATGCCACCCGAGCATGTTATCGAAATTACGTCACTGACCAACAACGCACTGTACTACGATAAGGATCCGAATAGGTTTCGTCACAAGATTATT
>Ga0315336_1005809_pt1 | contig 13161 bp, 13 predicted proteins | sample ASW5metaG_FD_204512 | JGI IMG/M metagenome (GOLD analysis project Ga0315336, IMG submission 204512) | Ammonia-oxidizing marine archaeal communities from Monterey Bay, California, United States - ASW #5 | ecosystem: Environmental > Aquatic > Marine > Intertidal zone | place: USA: California...
TCCTTTGAACATATCCGGCAGCGTGATTTCCGGCGGGCTGATGCCACGCAGATAGAAGATCGCCGGCGCCATGGGCGGGGTCAAATAACTGGTTTGAATGACCACCAGGAACATCACGCAGAACCAGACCGGATCAAAGCCCAAGGATTTGACGATGGGAATGAACACGGGAATGAAAATCAACAGCACGGAAATCCAGTCGAGGACAAAACCGGCCAGGAAACAGATGAACAGGAAGGCCACCAAGGTCAGCCAGGGGGTCAGCTTCGCCGCGGCGATCAATTCCTCGGCGACGCTAACGCCGCCGGCGGCGACAAAGACTCCGGCGAACATATTACCACCCAAGAGAATCAGGATGATCATGCAGGTGACCTTGAGGGTTTTGACCGCCGCTTCGTTGAGGACCGAAAACGAGAGCTTCCCGTACATGGCGGCCAGCAAGATGGAGCCGAAAGCGCCAAGCCCCGCCGCTTCCGTCGGCGCCGCCAAGCCGAACATGATGGAGCCCAAAACGGCGGCGATCATCGCCACCGGTGGGGCCAGGGCAAAAAGCGTGATCCGCATTTTCTCTGCGAAGGTCGGATCGTCCTCCGAGGGCGGAATGCTGGGGCCGGCCTCGGGGTCTATGACACATCGGATCAGGATATAGGCGATGTAGCAGGCCGACATGATCAGGCCGGGGAAAATCATGCCGACGAACAGATCACCGACGGAGACATCGGCCACCGGCCCCAAGACGACGACCACGACAGATGGCGGAATGATCGTCCCCAGGGAGCCACCGGCACAAATCGTGCCCGAGATCAGGCCCTTGTCGTAGGCGTATTTCATCATCACCGGTATGGCCAGCAAGCCGACGACCGTCTCCGTCGCGCCGATAACGCCAGTGGAGGCGGCGAAGATAACGCACATGACGATGGTGCCGACGGCGAGGCCGCCGGGCAACCGCCGGGTCCAGAGATGCACCGCCTCGAAGAGCTTCTCAGCAATGCCGGACCGTTCCAGCATGGAGCCCATGAAGACGAAGAGCGGCACGGCGGCAAGAACGAAGTTCGACGCCACGGCATCGATTTTCTGGACGAACTGGAAGATCACCGCTGTGTCAAAAGTAATGAGGCCGAAGACCAGCGCAACGCCCATCATGGAGAAGGCCACCGGAAACCCCGCGAACAAAGCGAGCAGCAATGCCGGGAACATCATGAGCGCCAGATAATCACCCATTGAGCGGATCCCACTCGTCGGTGCGGCCGGTCAAAAACTCGAAACACTTGATCAACTCAGCCAAACCTTGCAGGGCGAGCAGAAAAAAGCCGATGAAAAATGTCAGGCGGAACGGCCAGATCAGCGGATTCCAGGCCGACTGGCCGGAATGCTCGTCTCTGACGAAGGCCTCCACCCAATATTCCCAGAGTCCATAGGACACCCAGCAGATTACCGGCATGAACAACAGCAAATAACCGGCCGTATCGATGATCGCCTTGGTCCTGTCGGAATAGTGGGTATAGAGAATGTCGATACGTATATGGGCCCGCTCGCGAAGCGCGAAGGCGGCGCCGATCAAGGCATGCACACCCATGGCCATGTAACCCAATTCGAAGGCCCAAATCGTCGGGGCGTTGAACAGATAGCGTGCAACCACCTCGTATACCGAGGCCAAAATCAGCGGAAACACCACCCAAGCGATGAGCAGACCGGCACTTCCGGTTACCTTCTCAATGACGCGGACAAATGCCGACAATGATCATTACCCCTGTTTTTGGCCCGTTCTCGACGATTTGAGCATTTCCGCAGGGCCGCGTGCAAGTAGACCAGCAATGCAGCCCGGACAATGAATTAAGAGAAAAAAACGGGGGACGCGTATTCGCCGCGCCCCCCTAAGACAGGCTTGATAATTGGATTATTCGGAAATGACGTTGCGATAGTGCGCCGCATCTTTCCAAAGCTTCTCAAAGGCAAGCTGGCTTTTCAAAACCTTTTCGAACCAGGGGTTGGATTTCGCTTGTTCCTTGGCCCAGGCGACGCCCAGCGCTTTGCCTTTCTTCTGCACTTCCGCATCGAGAACAATCACTTCATTGCCTTGATCGCGGTAGAATTGCAGGGCCTTCGCGTCTTCATGACCGATTTTGGTCCAACTTTCGAAGGTCACCGTCTTCGCCGCCAAGGCGACCATTTCCTGATCGCGCTTCGACAGCGTCGCCCAAGCTTTCTTGTTTATCACCAACTCGAAAGGTGCAGTCGGTTGATGGATGCCCGGAATGATCACGTACTTGGCGATCTTATGGAAACCCACAGATTGGTTTTCATACAATGTGCCCCATTCCGTGGCGTCAATGGCACCGCGTTCCAGCGACGTATAGACTTCGCCGCCAGGCATGGTCACCGGTGCGGCGCCGAGGCCTTTGGAGATCGCCAGCCAAGCGCCGGCCGTACGGAACTTCAGCCCATTTAGGTCGGCCAGGGTCCGCACCGGTTTGCGCGAGTGCAGGAAAGCTTCGGCGGTCCGGATGAACGCAGGGAAGGAGACGACGTTGAATTTCTCATCGTTGAACTGCTGTTGCAGTGCCAACCCGCCACCTTCATAAATCCAATGCAGCATCTTTTCGGAATCCATGGCGCCGGCGTATCCGCCGAACAACACCGTGGTCTTGTCCTTGCCCCAGTCATAACCCATCCAGGTATGGCCCATTTCGGCGACACCTTTGGCGACGGCGCTACGCACTTCCAGACCCTTCGACAATTGTCCGGACGGGAAAACTTTGATTTCCAGCCTGCCGTCGGTCAGGAACTTAACCTTTTCGGCGAAGGCCTTGGCGCCGATTGCCATCAGCGGCCCGCCGCCCCAACTGGCGGCCAGTTTCCATTTATGTTCGGCGGCCGCGTTGGCGGCACCGGGCATGGAAACACTTGCAGCCACCGCCGTGGCGGCGCCGAGCATCGTGAACTTGCGAATCATAGACATAAAACTCTCCCTAATCTGCGTTTCGTTACTATCGGTTCGACTTCGCATCCCGCCTTTCACTTCCCCAAATTACCAGGGAATGCTCGTGGAACTCACCGCCCGCGGGACATGGTGATGAGCCGTTAATTCGTTATCTCTCCGCTTCGATTTCACTGACGGCTTGGGCAATATCATCGCCGCTCATTTCCCAATCATTGTCGAGATCGGCGACGATTTTCGCCATGAAACGTTCCGAAAGCGCCAAAGCGCGCTGGTCATCACCCAAGTGGTCGGCGAGCAACGCCAAGGCCAATTGCCTGGGCTCTTTGCCTTCGTAGGTCCATTCGAACCCCATGACCGTGAAAGCCTCGATGTCGTAGCGTTCGGCCAAGGGTTCACCGTCAACCGTGACAATGATTCCATCAATGGTGCGCGAACCGGCGTAGGCCTTGGTCATATTCTCCGGCACTCCCTCCCTGGCCGTTGCAGCGGCGCCAATTTTTTTTGCTTTATTCTCTATGGCACACGACTGATATATCATCAGTATCTTACACTCCGCGCCCAGGTCAAGGGCGAAAATCAAACCACATCCTCTGTCTATGGCGGTATTCATCAGTTTTCGGTCCCCGGACGATAGCTGTTTGCTTCGTCGAACATGGCGACGATGTTATCGGCGGCGACGTCATTTTGGATATTGTGGACGCTGTTCAAGACGAAACCGCCGCCCGGCGCCAGAATATCGATGATCCGGCGGACTTCGGCGCGGACCTCGTCCGCCGTACCGAAAGGCAGCACTCCTTGGGTATTGATGCCGCCCCAAAAGGCGATCCGATCACCCCAACGCTTCTTGAGTGATGCCGGTTCCATATCACTGGCCGTTACCTGAACCGGATTCAGCGCATCCACGCCGATTTCAATCAGGTCATCGATGAGAGGCGTTACCGCGCCACAACTATGGTAGAGGACTTTCACGTCCGCTTTTGCTTTCACAGCCGCAATCATTCGGGCATGCCGGGGTTTGATAATTTCCCTGTAGATCTCGGGATTGAACAAAGGTGCCAGTTGCGACGCCAAATCGTCGCCGAAGAAAACGATATCGACGTTGTCGGGGCATTCATCGAGCGCTTTCTCCGCGACGGCGATCCAACGCTCGGCGATAACATCCATCATCCGTTCTGAAAACGCCCGATTCTTGTAAAGATCCTTCAGCCAATCGGCGAAACCGCGCAGGAACTGGCCTTGGTGAATAACGCCGATCGGCATGTTGAGGATCACCGCACAACCGCTGGCCCGGGCCGCTCGGGCGCGTTCCGCCAAGCCTCGGTAATAGCCGGGGTTCTCCGGATCCGGCCAGTGATCGACATCGAGGCCCTCCGGCGGCGGCCGTTTCTGGTCATAGAAGGGGCCATCGACATAGAGATAGTGGCCGTCCTCGGCCTTTCTCCAAGTGGTCCCCCATTCGTCCAGATAGGTATCTTCGTCGATCTCGCGCTGATCGCCCTCGTAGGGACTGAGGCCGACAAAGCGGGTGTCGACATGAAACCTCTGCAGCACCGCCTCGCTGGGAATGGCCAAGCGCCGGGTTTTCGAATAGATCTGCGTCTCGCCCTCATTGATACCGAGTTCCTCGGTCAAGCGGTCATATGCGGCATGGAAGATGGTCGTCGTATAGGTGCCGCCGAAGTCGATGGGCACCCGATCCGACTCCTTGTGGTCGAGCGCGTTCATAATTCTTTGGCGATGCGACATTTCCGTCATTTCGGTGCCTCTACGCGGCTTCTGCGGCCTTATCTTCAGCCCGGCAACGCTTCATCCAACGTTTGCAGCGATTATCGACCCCGGCCAGAACCTCGGCCCCGGTGATCGCCGTCATAATTTCTCCGTGTAGCGGATTGACGATGGCAGATGTCATTCCTGCACCGATCAGCATGGACAGGAACGCAGCATTGAGCCCGATACGGTTCGGCAGGCCGAAACTGACGTTCGATGCGCCACAAATCGTGTTCAACTGGAGTTCTTCACGGATCCGGCGGACCAGCCCAATCACCGTCCGTCCGGAATCACCAACCGCACCAACCGGCATGACCAATGGGTCAACGACGACATTCTCACGCGGCACGCCGTGATCCATGGCGCGCTCCATGATCTTTCTCGCCACCTGAAAACGCTTTTCGCCATCCTCGGAAATGCCGTCCTCGTCGTTGCAGATGGCGACGACGGCGGCATCGTGCTTCTTCGCCAAGGGCATTACAGCCTCCAGGCTGTGCTCCTCACCGGTGACCGAGTTGATCAACGCGTTGCCATCATAGGCGGCAAGCCCGCTCGCCAGGGCTTCCGGCATGGAGGAATCGAGACAAATCGGCGCGTCGGTCAATGAACTCACAAGCTTGACCATATCGGCCATCATTTTCGGCTCATCGGCCATGGGCACACCGGCATTAACGTCGAGCACGTGGGCGCCGGCGGCAACCTGCGCCAGAGCGTCGGCCTCGACCGTCGAATAGTCACCGGCGGCGATCTCGGCGGCCAGTTTCTTACGGCCGGTCGGATTGATCCGTTCGCCGACGACGACGAAAGGCTTGTCAAAGCCGATAATGATTTCCTTGCTGGCGGAACTAAGGACCGTTTCGGTCATGCATAACACTCCTCTTTCGGTAAGCTGCTATTTTGTTGTTGCTCCAAGGCTTCGAACCAGGCTGTCGCTTCGGGGTCGATGACACGATTCTTGAGCACGCCTGACTCGGCGATGATCTCGGTAACGAACTCTTCTTGCCGGTAGGCCATGATGTGAACCCCCGCGACACCTGGAATTTCACGAATTTGCTGGATGAGTTCGGTGCACAGCTTTTTGCCTTCGCGTTTCTGATCCTCGGCACCCTCCAGGCGCGCAATGATGGTGTCGGGAATATGGACGCCGGGAACGTTCTTACGTATCCATTTGGCCGTCCGCGCCGACGCCATGGGACCGACACCGACGAGGATGTAGCATTGCTTGTCGAGGCCCATGTCGCGAACCGCCGTCATATAGGTCTCGAGCATGGGGATGTCGTAACAATACTGGGTCTGCACGAACTGAGCGCCGGCCTCGATCTTCTTCGCCAACCGCAAAGGCCGCCAATCGTAAGGTGGCGCGAACGGGTTGGCGGCGGCACCGATGAACACTTGCGGCGGCGTCGTAATTTTTCGCCCCGAGCGAAATTTGCCTTCGTCGCGCATCGTCCGGATCGTCTGTAATAGGGACGTGGAGTCGAGATCGAAAACCGGTTTCGCATCCGGCTGATCGCCGGTTTGCACACCGTCGCCGGTGAGGCAGAGGATGTTGTGGACGCCCATGGCGGCGGCACCGAGCACGTCACCCTGAATGGCAATACGGTTGCGGTCGCGGCACGAAATCTGCAATACCGGCGAATAGCCGGCGCGCGTCAACAAAGCACATATGCCCATGCTCGACATGTGACAGTTGGCGCCTGATGCGTCGGTGGCGTTGACGGCATCGCAAGCCTGAGACAACACCATGGCTTGCCGGTATGTATCTTCGGGATCGGCTGAATCGGGGGGATTCAGCTCGGCGGTAATGGCGAATCGGCCGGACCGCAATACGCGCTCCAACCGGCCCGCTGAGGAGAATCCTTCCAGCATGGGATATGCGGAAAACGCGCCGGGCAGGTGCTCGCTCATTCGCCCCTCGCCTCCAGCGCGGCGGCGCGGCGCGCCATGTTGTCCGACGTCAATCTAAGCCAGGCCGATGTTCCTTCAATGTCGTGACCACGCGGCGGCAGAGGCTTGCGGATGGCCATACCATCCTTCATGCGCTTGGCGCCGGCCCAGGCCTCGCACCAGACACAGGCCATTTCCGGCTGCACCTCGCAATGGCCATTGTCGCGCACACCGCCGCAAGGGCCGTTACGCAAATTCTTCGGACAGTTGGTTGGACAGGTCATGCCCGTCGATGACAGCACGCACCGCCCGCACATATTGCAGTCAAACAGCGCGCCCTTGCAGGCGGCCTCAATGGTAGCGAATACCCGTTCGAGACGCCCCAGACCGCAAAACGACCAGAAAGGATCCAGGGTATGAAACCCGCGCGCTGTGAACCGATAGAAGATTTCCAGAGGCCGTGCATTGCGGGTCGCCCAGCGGCGCAAGGTGTACATGGCGCTTAGCTCCGCACCTTGGGAAGCGTCAATGATGGCATCGCGGCAGCCGCGCAAGGGGCGACGCCGGCGGCCGCGCAGGGTGCTCCGCAGCCGTCTTCCCCGGCAATGAAATTAGCGAAACCGCCGTAACCGGTGAATCGCATCTCGAAATCCAGGCCAATCATCTCAGCCGCCGCACGGGCTCGTGCCTCGGTGTCCGCGTTTTCCGTTTGGGCCAGATAAACCAGCTTCTTGTATTTACCGAAGTAGACGTCGCGCAGCTTCGGAAACCGGTCCAGGCCGAGGCCCTTAAACACCAACGGCTCGAAACTGCGGGCCAGAAAGTCGGTGACGAAAAATGTACCCGGTTCGTCGGCCATCATCTGGTGAAAGACATCGGAACCGGCGAAAATTTCGTAACAATGGCTGCCGCCGATGCTCTCGATCCCTTCCTCGTCGAGGATACGGTCGATCTCACCGCCGGTGCCGCAGTCGCTATAAAGTACCATGACCTTGTCGTGGGTGGTGCGGCCTTCCTTGATTTTCGCCCGGATGCCTTCGGGAAGTTGGCCGGGATCATTGTGGAGTTTCGCAGGGAGGCACTGTACGTCCATATGATCCCAGCCATTATCACGAACCACGGCCAACACCTCACGGGCGATGGCGCCGCAACAGATCAACAGCGTCGAAGGTTCACTTGTCACGTCTGAAGGCTCGGGCACAATTCCGCTCCGTTAATGGTAGCGGTGATTGACGCCGGTTTCGAACATGGCGACGATGTTCTCGGGTGGAACTTCCGCCTGGATATTGTGAACGCTATTGAGAACATATCCGCCGCCTTTGCCGAAGATATCGATGACGCGGGCCGTTTCGGCGGCCACTTCTTCGGGCGTCCCGAAGGGCAAAATTTCCTGCGTGTTGATGCCGCCCCAGAAAGACAGCCTGTCGCCGAATTCATCCTTCAAGAGTTGCGGATCCATGTTCGCCGCCGTCACCTGCACCGGGTTCAAAGCATCGACACCGATGTCGATGAGGTGCGGAATGAAGTGGTAGGCGGAGCCGCAGCAATGAAAGCAGACCTTGGCCCGGTTATTGGTTAGGCTTTTGACCGTTTCAACCATGCGACCATGGCGCGGCTTGAGGTAGTTCTTGTAGATGGTCTCCGGATCAAACATGCAGCTGTCCTGAGTGCCCAGGTCTTCGCCGAAGTAAATGATATCGATGTTTTCGGGGCCGGCGGCCTCGATCATGATCCGAGCCGTATCACACCAGAAATCGCAAAGCTTATCCATCAGGCGCTGAATGGCGTCCGGCTTCTTATAGAGGTCCTTGAGATAGTTTTCGAAACCGCGCATGGCATAGCCTCGGTGAATAACACCGCCCGGCAAATAAAGGCAGACTGCGTGATCGCCCTTGGCCTTGATCTCGGCGACCCTTTCCTTGACGCCACTCGCGAGACCTTCGTTGGCGCCATCCGGCCAATCATATTCGTCCACCCGTTCAACGCTCAGCTTGCCGCCATAAAAAGGGCCGTCCTGATGCAGGAAGTGCTGATCGACATCTTTCTCCGTACGCTGCCAATGAACATTGAAGGTATCGAAGTAGTTGTTGTCGTCGACCCAGCGATCGACACCGTCCTTGAAGGGACCCGGCTGAACATTCCGGGTATCGACACCGAAGCGCTCCATGATTCCTTCAGCCGGATGGGCGACGGAGTGGATGATCGACATCACTTCCGTCGGGTCTTCAACTTTCATATGGTTTTTCAGATTTTCGTAGGCGGCCAAGGTAATCGACGTGAACTCGGCGCCGCCGAAATCAATGGGGACGCGATCCGGCTGTTCATGGTTCAACGCCGCCAGAATGCGTTCGCGATGTGTCCAAGACATGTATTCTCTCCCTATCTCGTTATTTCTACGGGTCCTCGTTATTTCTACGGGTCCGGCTCAGATGCCGACCTCGACGAAGCGACGTGCCCGATCGACGGCGGACGGTGCATCCATGCCATATCCGTCGGCACCGATTTTCGCCGCGAACTCCTCGTTGATGGGCGGGCCTCCGACCATGGTTTTGACGTTAATGTTGCGGGTCTTATTGGCCTCTTTGACGGCCTCGACGGCGCGCTGCATTTCCGGCATGGACGTGGTCAACAGTCCAGACATGGCGACGATATCGGCGTCGTTTTCCTGAGCCGCGGTGATGAATTGCTCCGCGTCGACGTCGGTACCCAGGTCGATGAGATTGAACCCGGCACCCTCGAACATCATGCCGACAAGGTTCTTGCCAATGTCGTGAAGGTCACCCTTGACGGTGCCGAGGATAACCGTGCCCACGGGTTTGGCGCCGGTATCGACGAGCAAGGGACGCAGAAGGTCGAGCCCGGCCTGCACGGCTTCCGCCGCCATCAGCATTTCCGGGACGAAAATGGTACCGGCGCTAAACCGCTCGCCAATGACATCAAGCGCCGCGATCAATCCCTCATCGAGAACCTTTCGGACGTCCGTCCCGGCGTCGAGTTCCTTCTGGATCAGTTCCGGTACTTCCTCTTCGTCATACTCCATGACGGCATCATAAATTTCCTGGATCGACATCTGCTCCTCCTTGACATTCCCTGGTTCTGAATTGTGAAATATGAGTAATATATCAGCATTCAGAGCAAAAATTTTTGCACCTCTATTTCCCGAGATCATCTTGAACCGGATGTACAGCGGCGCAGGGTCAAGTGTAGCCGGCGGGAAGAACAGGTCTTTGATCTATGTCAATGAAGCGAAGATTGACTGGAATCAGGCATCCAGGGACGCACGGGTGCAATCCTCGGCGTAATCGACCAGCCTATCGGACGCCGCCGCGGCGGGCTCTCTTTCCCCCTGGGCAATGGCAAGAGCCACATCGGCATGGCGTTTCGCCGCCAATGGCATATCCGCGACCTGCTTGTGGTGCATGAACCAGAACCGGCGAACAAGGCCGGCCATCAGACCCATGGTATTCGCCGCATACTCATTGCGGCAGGCCTGAGCGACCAACTGATTGAAGCGCAGGTCATGGCGCATGAAGGTCACATCGTCGTCCGTTTCAGCGGCAGTGATCATACCGTCGGCGATCTCACGGAATTCCAGCCGCTCTTCCTCCGTTGCCCGGGCCGCCGCCGAACGCGACATCAGCCGTTCGATCTCGCGCCGCACTTCAAGAAGTTTCAGTTGTGAGCGGATATTGATCTCCGAGACCAGGATGCCGCGCCTGGGCAGGATCATCACCAGCCCCTCGCGGGCCAGCCGATGCAGAGCCTCGCGGATGGGCGTGCGGCCGATGCCCAGTTGCGCCGCCAAGGCGGCCTCCGACAACACGCTGCCAGGTTCCAACTGGAGGGTGACGATCATTTCCTCCAGTTCCTTATAAGCGCGTTCCGTCAGGCTTGGGGTCTTCTCCGGTTTTGTGTCCATTTCGGCCATGGCAACGGCGTCCCTTGTTTATCGCTTGATGCGCTGCTTGTCCTAAATTTGCTTCCGTTTTTCGACCAATGTCGCGAATGCCTCAAAGACGGAGTCATCGACGCCATAGGTGTGATCATCGTCAGGAAAGCTGCCCTCTTTCACTTCCTTGACGTATTCTTCGATCCCGCCGACAGCGACTTCGGTCAGTTTGGCGTAGCGCTTGGTGAACTTCGGCTTGAAATCGGTGAATACGCCGAGCAGATCGTAGCCCAATAGAATCTGGCCATCCGTGCCGACGCCGGCGCCGATTCCGATGGTGGGAATTTCCAGTTGTTCGGAAATCAGCCGGGCGATCTTGCCAGGTACGGCCTCAAACTCCAGCATGAAACACCCCGCATCCTGAATGGCGAAGGCGTCTTCGAGGATCTTCATGGCGGTCTCCGGCGTCCGGCCCTGAATCTTAAACCCACCGAACATGGCGACCGTATGAGGCGTCAGACCGATATGCGATGCCGTCGGAATGCCGGCATCGATCAAGGATTTCAGGATATGCGCCTGACTCTTTCCGCCTTGCGGCTTGACCGCGTCGCAACCGGCATCCTGCATGAAACGGGTCGCGTTTGTCAGGGCGCGTTCAACGGTGTTGTAACTCTGATACGGCATGCAGCCGAGCACGAAGGTGTTCGGCGCGCCGCGACGCACCGCCTGAGAATGCATGACCATCATATCCATGGTGGCGGGAATGGTATTCGGATGGCCGTGGGCAATCATCGCAAGGCTGTCGCCGACCACGGCGACGTCGATACCCGCCATCTCACCCCATTGGGCCGATGTGTAATCGGGGACGGACATGTAGACCATCTTCTCGCCGGTGGTCTTTGAATCCCTGATTTCGGTAATCGTACGTTTTTTGCGTTCCGGTTTATCGGTCACGCGCGCCTCCCCTGGGAATTCAACTGATGTATTTGTCGTATATTAGGGGATGTTAAGAGCGTGACGAGTTCGGGTCAAGGTGCCGGCGCATGGCATCCTTGGTTTCCGCACCGCCCTGATTGATGGGCATCTCCTTGGCGGCCTCGCGTTGGCGGAGACGATGCGCATACTCTTCCGGCATCACGCCCTGCGGGTCTTCAATACCCAGTTCAAGGGCCGCATGGGCCGGCCAGTCGGCGTTCCACAGCAGCTCGCGGGCCAGCGCCACCATATCCGCCTTGCCATCCTGCAAGATGGATTCGGCATGGTGCGCGTCGGTGATCAAGCCGACGGCGATGGTCGGCACATCGGCTTCGCGGCGGATGCGTTCCGAAAAACCGACCTGATAGCCGGGCACGCGGGGCACCAGCGGCATGTTCGAGTCGCCGACGATGCCGCCGGACGAACAATCGACCAGATCAATGTCCCGGTCCTTAAGTTCTCGCGCCATGACGATGGAATCTTCCAAATTCCAAGCGCCGCCGATGCCGTCAACGCAGGAAATGCGGTAGAACACGGGTTTGTCGGCGGGCCAGGTGGCGCGGACAATCTCGGCGATCTCAAGCGGGAAGCGCATGCGGCCTTCCCGGTCGCCGCCATAGGCATCGGTGCGGACATTGCTGGTCGGCGACAGGAATTCATGGATCAAATAGCCATGCGCGCCATGGACTTCACAGATATCGTATCCGGCATCGATACTCCTGAGCGCACAGTCACGAAAGGCATCGAGGACGCGTCGGATGTCGTCGCGGTCCATTTCCTTCGGCACGAAGTGCCGGTTCTCGGCGTTGATGGGGCTGGGCGCCATGCCCTGCCAGGGCGCCAAGCCATCAGCCGCATCATCCGGCGCCAGGGGTTTCCAGTCCTGCACGGCCGTGTGGCAGGATGCCTTGCGGCCGGAATGGCCGAACTGGATCGCCGGGACGCCGCCTTGCTCACGGATGAAATCGGTGATCCGCCGGTATTCGGCGATTTGGCTGTCCTTATAGAAGCCGGCGCAGGCATAGGTCTTGCGCCCGATGGCTTCGATCGCCGTTTCCTCGCCGAAAACAATCCCCGCGCCGCCGACCGCCATGCGGCCGATATGTACCATCTGCCAATCACCGGGGCTGCCGTCATCCGAGTGATATTGGCACATGGGCGAGGCGACGATGCGGTTCTTCGACGTGACGCCGCGCATGGTGACGGGCGTGAACAGCAGTGGTTGAGGTCTTAAAGGTTCAGTTTTCATCGGCCTATTGATAAGCGCCAACGCCTGCCGGGTCAAAGGCGAGGTCTTGAAATGGATAGAATTTTATCGAATTTATTCGCAAATTCACTCCATATTACAATGACTTAATAGATTCGCGCCGGCATTCTTTTTGACAGACAATGGTCGTGAAAGGATGATCAATGATCGGTTCCTTCCGCACTCAACTGGATCGCCTGCGAACCGACAATGCCGGCTCGCCAAGCATTGAGTTTGCCTTCGCGGCGCCGCTCTTGGCTCTCATGATGGTCGGCACCATTGAATTCGGCATGATCATGTTCACCACAACATTAATGGAAAGCGGCCTGCGCGACGCGGCACGCTTTGGCATTACCGGCCAAGTGCCGGACGGGCAAACCCGGCTTGAGCGGATCATCGACGTGGTCGGCGAACGGACGCTCGGCCTCGTCAATATGAGCGCCGCCGACGTGCAGG
>Ga0315336_1005810_pt1 | contig 13160 bp, 15 predicted proteins | sample ASW5metaG_FD_204512 | JGI IMG/M metagenome (GOLD analysis project Ga0315336, IMG submission 204512) | Ammonia-oxidizing marine archaeal communities from Monterey Bay, California, United States - ASW #5 | ecosystem: Environmental > Aquatic > Marine > Intertidal zone | place: USA: California...
AATGCAAGAGAGATTCAGGCAAAGAGCCATTTATACTGCTTTTGTGAGAATATAGCCTATTTCAGGGGTAACGCTGGCAATGCTTGCAATAGATCTTTGCGTGCAGTTCGATATCGCTGAATATCGGTCTCATAGTCGTCATATTGCCTAAATATGTGCTGAACGATTGCATCGTGCTTAGCTTCATCCAACTCTTTTAGTTGCGAGAGTAACTCATAATCTTCGAACCCGATGCGATGCGCTTCAAAACGAAGTCCAGACCAGGGTTCTTCATCTCCTGGATAGATAACATGTGTATCGCCAGCAGGCAATTTATTTGTCGTGTTGGGCATGGCAGGGTGGTCAACAACACTCTGCGTAAATGGATCAACTTGGTATTGGTTTAATCCCCAATGCAAGTATCCAGAAAGTGCATACTTTGATGCAGCCCATCCGAAATACACTTGACGCAATCGCTCCATATCTATCAATCGATTGAGCCACTTTCCTCCAGGAATGAGACAAGTGTACGTCCACACTTGCTCTCCATTTTTTTGTCGCTCTTTGAAGAATTCAATATTCGCTTGAAACTCTTGAACTTGGGGGCACCAGATATCGACTGCGCCAACTAATTTCTGACTCATGGTCGCCTCTAGCAAAGGGATGCCTGGCATAGTTGTATGGAGGATATCTGCAATGGCGGCATATTCCTTAGCATTAGTATCCGTTGGTTCATCGGCAATATGTTGTAGCCACCGCTCTTGCCACCCAAATTCTCTAATCGCGTCGTTCATCTGTGTAGAGACTGATTGAAGATCTTCAAGGCCCTGTTTTGTATTTGTGAGTGAGTTGCCGAGCCTTAGCTGTAAATGCGGAGAAGACCAATCACCATTTGGTCTGTGCGAAATTGGCGCACCCTCTATCCACCACAAACCTGCAAGTGTGAAACGGTCGACATGTGCCTTAAGTTTCTCTTTATCGAGAACTAATTCATCTGAGAAAAAGTAGGGCCAAGCAATCCAGAATGTATTTTGTCTTCCACGTTTCATAAGCGAAGCGTATTTGTCAATCATCAACCAATGGGCATCGCTATAAGGCTGGATGTCATGAAAGGTTGCCATCTTTGTGAGGTCAAACCAATTTGTGTATTTCAATGAATGGGGACCCGAGTCAGGCACAATTGCTGAAAAGGTGTTTATTTGAAATTGGCAGGTGGCTTCATCAGTGTTTTGTCGCAGCTTTAGTTCTACATTCTTGCTGCCAACCATTTGATTTTCTGGGATGAATGTTTCGAACCGTAATGCGATAACAGGAGAATCTGGAATTACTGTGTCGCCCAGAGGTTTCATGACTTCATAAATTTCAAAAGGCGCTCTTCGAATGACATCTGAATTTTGTTTGCCTTCAAATTGTTCCGTGCGGCTTGTGACTCCTGTATTTTCTTCAACTGGAACTGTTAACAACTGATACCACTGTCCTTTAACAGAGGAATCCAATTCAATAGGGTTTGAAGGGTCTAAACTTGAGAGGAGTAGATGTACAGCTGCGTAAGTGTTTCGAGGTGTATTACATACGAAACTGTTTGCGCTACTCTTGATTGTTGTATCTGGAAATAAAGGCGCTAACTCATCAAACATTTCCAATTGCAAATTAGAATTGATGGACAAGATTAATGTGACTAGAAAGCTTAGCAAATAGAATGCCTTTTTAACAGAGGTCTATTGAAGGTCTAATATTAGATACATTTAGTTTTGATTCTATTGCCATTCCAAGGCGACACAGAGTACCTTCATCAAAGAGTCGACCAATCAATGTTGTTCCATGGGGCTTGCCGTTCTCCATTGCGGTTCTTAATACAAGAGCGGGGTGTCCAGTACCATTTGTTGTAAGCAGGAGGTCTGAGAATGATGGCATAAGAAAAGCATCAAAATTTCCATTCATCCATACATTCATCTTTTCCATCAACACTCGACGAAGGCGACTTGCTTGTATTTGTTCAACCGCAGGAATAAGCCACGATTGACGAAATGTGTTTGGCCAGGCATCATCATCTTGCCAAACAAGAAGATCATCTTTGTTGGACCGTGTTAACGCTTCAAATGCAGCAGCCGCTTCCACAAATAATGGAATTAGTAGTACAGAGTTATCCATCTTTGGAACAGTTGTTTCGACAAGTACCGCACCAGCCTCTTTGGCGGCCTGTAATGCTGGAAGGTCATACTTCTTTGTTGGTCCTTCGAGCAATGAAGGATCAAATCCAAGCCGAATTCCTTTGGCATTTTGAGAAGGATTAAAGTAGAAGGGCTGCTCAACACTCGCGGGGTCATCGGTTGATGCTCCATTAATTGTATCTAAGACAATGGCTGTATCTAAAACACTTCTGCAAATAGGCCCAATCTTATCCAGTGACCAACATAAAGCCATCACTCCTGATCGTGCGACACGTCCAAAAGTTGGTCTTAATCCAGTTGCGCCACAACGCATGCAAGGTGAAACAATGGAGCCATATGTTTCAGTGCCAAGGGTGAACGGAACAAGTCCTGCTGCGGTTGCGGAAGCTGAGCCAGCACTAGAGCCACTAGAACCTTCTGTGATATCAAATGGATTTTTGCATGTGCCACCAAACCAAATGTCTCCATATGCGAGCGCCCCGACAGCGAGTTTTGCAACGAGCACTGCACCGGCGTCTTCAAGTTTATTAGTTACGTCTGCATTTTTTGAAGATACTCGATCTTTGTATGGGGCAGCGCCCCATGTTGTTCTGTCTCCCTTTGTGTCAATGATATCCTTCGCTCCCCATGGAATTCCATGCAATGGCCCTTTCCAATTACCCGCATCAAGCTCACGGTCAGCTTGTTTAGCTTGTTTTAAGGCGGTGTTCTCAGTATACGAAATGACACAGTGAAGAGTTTTGTCGAATTGTTTTAATCGATCAAGCGATAATCTCGTGAGTTGTTCGCTCGTGATTTCTCGCTTCTTGAGCCACTGGCACAGTTTCCATACTGGCGCAAAAGCTAAGTCTTCATTTGCTCTTGGGCATGGCCCAGCTTCTGGAAGCTTGTTAATTGGATTTCCATTACTAGTACATAACTGCAACGATTTGCCTGGTATTCGAGGGTTGAATATTGTTGCAGGGCTGACGCTATTAGATATTTCTCCATGCGATATTCTGTTATCAATAATTGATTGCTGTTCTTGGATTGTTCTCATCATCTGCTCTCGTTCAGAAGAGGTGAATTTGATGCCAGCAAGATGTTCTGCATGCTTAATCGCATCCTCGCTAATTGATGCAGGACTGTCATCACCAAATAATCTTGACGTTGAAGCGCCAAGTGCTGCGATGACCGTAGCATTTGCGAGGAAGTTTCGTCTAGTTTTTTCAGCATTCAACATTTCTCAATAATAGCATGCATCGTTGAAGATTTATTAATGAAATGACCGAGGCTTTATGAATGATTTCTGTTACAAACACATTTTATGCATTGATTTCATATAAGGGGCTTAAAAATGCTTGAGGGGATATTCTTCATGCTCTTTTTTGTGTCCTTAGTAATTTGCGCTTCATTTGGTGCGTTTATGGAATGTCAAGAGTCCAAAAAGCCTCTTGTGCAAAAAAATGAGTCTGTAAATTTTGAAGAGTCCCTGATTGATGGAAGGCCCGTTGAAATTAAATGAGAAGCTACTACAAGCAGAAGACTAAATTAAATCCAGCTCCCACTGGTTGTACGGTTTGTCTCTTCGCCATCCCCAGTATTTACTAATCCAACAGGTTCGACCAACAACACAGAGCATTCCGATTTAGCGACAGGGCGATGCTCTGTACCTCGTGGTACGACGAGCATTTGTCCCTTTGATAGTTCGACCGAATGTTCACGAAACTCCATTGTGAATGAGCCCTCAAGGACAAGAAACATTTCATCAGCGTCAGTATGTGAATGCCAGTCAAATGCACCACTAAACTTTGCGAGTTTCACTTCTTGACCATTGAGTGATGCGATGATTTTCGGTGACCAGTGGTCACTGAAGCTTGAGAGTTTCTCTGTTATGTCAATGCGTTTCATATCTAACAGTGTACTCACCCAAGAAGTAATAGGATTATTTTTACAGTTTTGATGTGTACATATTCCATTATTTCGGTGTTTTCTAAGATGTGAAACAAATTTGAAGCAAAACAAAATGCTTTGCTTAAAGAGCGGCTCTAATTTCATATAATTAGAATTACTTATGAAACTTTGTAAAGAATGGTTCTTGTTTACATCTCTTTGTTCGTATTTGCTTATATCTGTTACTGCGGCTACAGAGTTAGACTTCTCGACACGAAAAGCAATTGATTTAGCAGTTGTTGCGGAGATGGAAAAGCAGGAAGTTGTTGGGCTTGCCATTGGCGTTATTCAAGATGGGAAAGTTGTCTACACTCAAGGGTATGGATATGCAGATCGCAGTAAGAAACGAAAAGTAAATGACTCCACGCTGTTTCGTTGGGCATCTGTAGCAAAACCAATGACCGCAGTTGCTGCGATGCAACTTGTCGAAGCAGGTAAGCTCGATCTTGACGAGGATATCCGAATCCTCGTTCCTGAATATCCGGATAAGGGCGAAGTCATCACAATGCGTCAAATTCTTGGACATCTTGGCGGTATGCCGCACTATCAAGATGGAATCATCAAATCTGAAGTTGAATACAAGCTGAAACATCCATTCGAAGATGTTGTTGTTGCACTTGATAATTTTAAAGAAACGCCACTTGTCTCAACTCCTGGAAATTCTTATCACTACTCAACGCATGGTTTCATCCTTGCAAGCGCGGCCATTCAACGCGCTGGAGAGGAGCAGTTTGCTAAACAAGTCGAGAAACGAATCGCAAAACCGCTGAAAATGCACTCGCTTGAGCCAGACTATCAATGGAAATCTCGTTCTAAACGAGCAAAAGGATACAAGAAAGTAAATGGTAAAGTTGTAGAGTCGACGAACACCGATGTTTCATGGAAACTTGGCGCAGGTGGGTGGATGTCAAATATAGGCGATTTGGCGAAGTTTGCAGCGGGGCTCATGGGGGATGAACTTGTAAGCCAAGAAAGCAAAAACATGATGTGGGAACAACAAAAGGATGCAGCTGGAAAAGGAACGGGATATGGCTTAGGGTTTGGGGTCTCAATGCAAGACAATTCGTTGAAGGTTTCGCATAGCGGGGCGCAAGAAAAAACTCGTACGCGAATGGTGATTTATCCATCGATGGATTCGCCTGTCGTTTCAAAAAATCATGGTGTTGTCATCATGACAAACTCTGAGTATGTAAATCCAGGGGTGTTTAGTACGTTAATTTATACAACACTGAACTCGCATGAAGTCTCAATGGCTCTCCCGGAATCTGTTCAATCCCCTCCACCGGACAATATCGTCGAACAGTTTAATCTAGATCCGTTCTATAGGAAATGCCTCCTTGTAGAGGGTTTGCCGATCGTTGCTTCTGACGATGTACGCGATGAGTCACTTTTGGAAGCGGATTATCTTATTAGACAGATGATTGGACATCGTCCAGAATTATTGCGTGCAATGGCATTGAGGGGAACACGCTTTACAATTATGTCGCCGAACGAATTCACAACAGATGTTCCTGAGCACAGTGATCTTGAGCCCAAGGGTTACTGGGATAAACGTGCGCGTGGACTTGGGGCTACAAGAGAACGCCCGTCCGTTAGTTGTGGTGAGGAGAATCTGCTCTGTCTACCAGGCGATCCCTATTCTACTGAGAACATACTCATTCACGAGTTTGCACATGCGATACACGAGATGGGACTTGTTACGGTAGACCCGACATTTGACGAAAGACTTGAAGAGATTTTTAATTCTGCAATGGCTGAAGGGCTCTACAACGGCAAGTATGCATCAACAAATAGGATGGAGTATTGGGCTGAGAGTGCTCAATCTTGGTTCGATACAAATAGAGAGAATGATGACCAGCATAATTATGTTGACATACGTGAGGAGGTTAAAGAGTACGACCCTCGCATGGCGGCCCTTCTTGAAGAGGTATTCACAGATGCCAGTTGGCGGTACGTTCGCCCAGAACATCGCAGTGAAGTTGCACACTTCAAAAATATGATCCCTGATGATCGATATTTCGAATGGCCAGCCTCAATAAATGAGGCGTACGAGCTAGCGACGCAACAAGACCAAGAAAGCGACTAATTATTGTTTCGCCCACTCCAGATCAATAACAACCGCGCCATGATCGGAGGGAAATTCTCTATCGATTGTTGCCCTGTTTTCGTCTTCCCAAACCAATGGTAGTACATGCGCAGAAGTTGGCTGAAGTGTTAGCCCATCTTTAGGGGTTTCGGGATTCTTTAGATACAAACGGTCAATCCGATCGAAACATTGGTCGACTTGTTCTTCGCCTTCTCCTTTGAAACGAAACATAGGTGACCATGTAACACCAGGATGTTGCACAGGGTTTGGGTGCAACATTCGAAATGTATCCGTAAAACCAGCGGATGACATCGCTAGACTTACTGGAAGGGGCAGGGCTCTTCGGCGCTTGTAGACGCGAGTAGTATCCACTGTCCAATCAAGGTGCGATGGACAATTCCAATCTCCACCAACAAGTAATGGGATGTCAGCTTCTAGCTGTCCTGATTCACGCAAGTGTTCGATAATCGCAGTGGCTTGATTCAAACGATTTGAACCGACACGTTCAAGATCGAGTAGCTCTTCGTCAGTAATCGCGGGGTTTTTTCGAAGGGCGTATGTAATGTATGCTCGATAATCGATCCAAATCGACCATGCTAAAAATTCTCGTCCTTTTGAATCACGTAGCTTTGTGCCAACTCCGTGCCATGCATGGTGAAAAAAAGTAGTTTCTAGTTCTAAGGGAGTAAGTACACATAAGTGTGTGCTTTCGCCTTGGTATTGATTCCACCCGAGTTCGCTTGCAAGCCACGCACCAAGTTTGGGACGCTCATCGTTGATGTCGTAACTTTCTTGCAACAATACGACGTCTGGTTTTGTTTCTCGAATAATCTTTAATGCTTTTTCGGCCCCCTGAGTAACATCATTAGCACCGTGTAGTACATTCCAGACCATGACTCGCAGCGAGTCACTCTCCGTAGCCGTATCGGCGGAATCTGCTACCTTTGTGAAGCCAAGGCTCGTAATAGTAAAAGCAATAAAGACAGCTACTAGTTGCACGTTTGAATATGACTTTAAAATACGTTTATACAATTTATCCATGATTGTTAGTGTATTCTAGACACAAGGAGATTAGGACAGTATGCATATTTTGATTATCAATTTTAATTTACACGAAATGAGCCAAAATCAATACTTGGAGGTCTGCGATGAAGTGGCTACAGCTTTCGCTGATGTCCCAGGGCTAGTTTCCAAACATTGGCTTGCCAACGAAGAGACGAATACTTATGGGGGTGTTTATCTCTGGCATGATCGACAGGCAATGCTTGATTATAAAGATTCCGAACTTTTTAATCAACTTGGAAGCAACCCAGCTTTTATCAACATTACAGCTACAGATTTTGATCTGTTGAATGGCCCATCTAAGGTCACTCGAGCAATCGCTTAGAGAATGCCTTGACATTTTAATTCTGAAGTGTATGATGGAAAGCGCATCAAGAGCAGGGTTTTAACCCTCACCAACCTGCCAGCCTAGGTAAGGTGGTGTTAGAAGAGTGGTCTTCTAGATGTGGCAACTTTGAGTTGCAAAAGAGTAGGCCTTGACAATATGTCAGGAGGTTTCGGATGGCAGCAAAAACGAGATATGGTGCATGGGAGCCCTCATTTGCATCCGCGTGTGTTGGATGTTGGAGGTTGAGTTATCAGGGAGTTGGAGAATGGACACTTCATTATCGAATGCCTGGGCAAGCTTGGGAAGAGAAGGAATGTGGAGATGTCAATACATTATCTCGATGGGCTAGAACCATGGGGACACCTCCAAGATTGGAGAGTATTCCGCTTCACTTCGATATTCACAAGACGGGTTCTTATGAAAAGAGATTATTTCGCCTTCGCGATTCTTTAATCATCATAGGGTGGGAGGAACGATGTACAACGGAGGGGGGTATTGGAACAAGTTTTGTCTCTGAATCAGAGGTTACGTTATACGCAGAACAAGGCGTACAAGGTGGTGTTGATGTATGGGCAAGATGCAGAGAGAGTTTTATTGGAGGAAGTAACTGGAGTATTGCAAAGGATTGTTGGTCCATGGAAGAAATAGAATCAGCTATAGAAAATGAAGGATATTCAACGGCTTTTCTAAACATCTGCCAACTTAATGACCTGCTCAAATGCAGTTGGATGTCATTATGAGACTCAGAAATCCAAAGATTAGTTAACAAAGATATAGAGGTTTTAAAAAACAAAAATCAATAGGAGATATGACAATGGAACATAAGCCAAAAGATTCCACGCCAAAGAGCAAGAGTGACTCCAACAAACCGGAGTCAAATCAGGAAACCGAGCCGTTCATTCGAAACTGGGTGACATGGGAAGAATTTCAGGGGATATCCGGCCACGGCCAGAATATATTCATTTCAACCCGTGCGAATCAGAGATCGAAGCCGAACGAAACGACGGATACAAACGAGTAAATGGAGTAAAGTTCACTGGAGTTTATCTACCCCATCCACAGGGGGTGAGTTCTTACGAACCCCCTGTGGATGGGGGATGAGAAACCCTTTTCAAAGGAGCAACAATGCAAGACTGGACAATTGACATTCGAATTGAAAAGAACCATTTGATTACTGAAATCGACGGACAGCTACTGCTTCTAGACACAGGAGCACCCCATTCTTTTGGTCGCTGCACACTTGAATGGGAGAGTGAACATGTTGATTTATCAACTCAGATGCCTCCAATGCCATTTTCGATTCTTCAGGAGCGAATCGGTTTACCGCTTGATGGTTTAATCGGGTGTAACCATTTATTGCACAGAGGTATGCGGCTTGATATACCGAATTCTACGTTAACGCTTCATGATGAAGTTCCATGTGATGCAGATGCATGTGCCTTGCACCCCATTATGAATGTTCCAGCTGTCACTATTGATGTCGGCGGAGTGCCACAGAAGATCATAATTGATACGGGGGCAATGCAGACTTTTATTGATAAACGGACTGCAGAAGGGCTCCAGAGAGTTGGGAGTGTGCTTGATTTTATGCCAACAGGGGACGTGTTCACCGCGGCACTTGTAGAAATGGAAGCAATTGTTGATCAAACAAGAATTGCGATTCAGCCTGCGGTAAGTCCAGATGCACTGGATTCATTGCTTGAAGGCGTGACAGCTGCTGGCATCATTGGTTTGGATGTCTTAAGGACACAAGCCTTTGAGCTTGCTCCAACAATCGGATATATGTCACCAGCAATTCGATTCAACAGAATCCCTAGTGAGGAAGCGGAAACATTTATTGACGACTGACGACATCATGTCACCAACGTACTCCGAAAGTGAATTAATAAAAATTTTGATGGGGGCTTGACAGGACAAAATATTTCGGTGATAGTAAAATACACGTTGGTCATCGGGACCAGATACAACTGAATAAAAAATTGGTGAGTAATGTCAGGGCGGACGATGTGTCCGTGTACTGCCTGTAAGGAATGCCAAGCGGATTGGCTGTAATGTGAACGCAAGATGTCAAAGGAGGACGCGTATGAAAAAGAATAGTGTTTCGTTAGGGATTGCACCAGATGATCTTGGTGTAGGAGACTTTGTGGCTGTTGTTGAGCCAAAAGAGCCAAGAAAACCAAAATTTATCATGGGGAGGGATTCAGATGGCGATCCCATCGTCATGATGAATTCGGAACAAAAAGAGCAGGGGTGTCCGGGAGTGCCACACAAAGTGCTCGGGCTTTCCTGGCCATGGGCGGTATTTGGCATTCTTGTGCCTGGGGGCAGTGTCGAGGGCCCAATCATCCACGATTTGCGAAAAATCAAATGCATGCGACTCAATGATAGTTACGTGAAGGCGATAAGCGCATTTGAAAAACCTGAATCAGACAAACAATCAGAACCAGAAATGCCATTTTAAACTGAAAGGAGAATTTTAATTATGAATAAAAAGTTACAAGACGCAGTGGCATCACAGTACGAAGCATCGGGCTTCAAGACAATCGCGGGCGAAATCCGCAAATGCAATGGGGTGACAGACGTTAAAAAAGTCGTCATGAAAGTCATCAACAAATTAACGGCTCTCGATCCATCGGGGTTCGGGCAAGACATTCAAAACATCAGGAGCAAAGGAGACCGTACAAATGGTAAAAGCAAACGAAACAACAAATAAATCAACAGATATCACAACGATTCTCGATCGATCGGGATCGATGGGGCGAATTCACGAGCAAGTCATTCGAAGTTTCAATGATTTCCTCGCGGAACAAAAAGCAGTTGAAGGTGAAGCGAAAATTTCATTGATTCAATTTGATGATCAGTACGAGGTGAATTACGAAGGAATCGATATTCAAAAGGCAGAGGATCTTAATGCAACCACCTACATGCCTCGTGCTTCTACGGCGCTCAACGATGCCATCGGTCGAACAATTACAAATATGAAAGTACGACTAAAAGACACCAATGACAATGTCGTGGTCGTTATCACAACCGATGGCATGGAAAATGCAAGTGTGGAATATCGCCGGAGTCAGATTCGCGAGATGATTAAAGAGTGCGAAGAAAAACTTGGTTGGAAATTTATGTACTTAGCAGCAGACGATGCCTCTTTCGATGAATACGAGGGTATGGGTATGGAACGAGGTCGCTCGTTTAAATCAGGGCGTGGGCGCCGTGGGTACGACAACGCCGCTAAGCTCATGTCAGCAAAAATAGCTGGGTACCGTGCACATGAAATGGATGAGTATCTAGATTTCACAGAAAAAGAACGAAAAGATGCTGATGACATTGGCGACGAATAATCTCTAGCTAATAAACGAGGTCTCTCCATACCTCCCTCTATGTACTCCGAAGCAGTGGGTTCCATGTGTTGCACAACCTGCTGCTTCGGGTTTTTTCGGGGGAGGGAGTTGTGGGAGACCAACCTATTACAGATTCTTGTATCACGTAGACGATGTGTCCGTACACATATCAAACATGAAGGAGCACAGATGAATAACGGTCGGGTCGCGAAACTAGAACGCCAAATACGAAAGCAGCAAAAACTAAATTGGATTCTTGGAATTATTATCATAGGAGCAATTGGCTTTGGATTCACCCAAGCAGAAATTGCAGAACTCGCCCTTGAGCGACTTGTGATTGTCGATGGAGAAGGAAATCCCCGAATTGTCCTCACAGCAGCGGATGATTTAGAAGGCAACTCAGCAGCGATCAGGTATTTCGATGAAGACATGAATGAACGACTTCGTACAGGGACCGAATCCGGTGGCGTTGTCGCGTCATCTTACTTTGACAAAGAGGGCGAAATACGAATGGGATTGGGCCTTCTTGACGACACAGGGGCAGGAATATCGATGTTTTCAAAGGAGCGAGAAGTGATGCTCGAGCTTGGTTACCACTACGATCTTGATTCGCCACCAACGCTTTATCTTGAAAACGGTAAAGTGGTAGGGGCCAGCCAGCTTTTCATGTACGACTCGCAAAATGAAATCAAAGTCGTAATCGAAGCAGAGGACGAAGAGGGAGACTCGGGAATTCATTTTATTGATGAGGAGGGGTTTGCTCGTTTATCGATGGGCCTCGATGGAAATAGCGCTTGTGGTATCTCGATGTACGATGAATCGTATGGACTACGGTGCCGAACCTTTGTGCAAGATGAGATTTGTACGACGGAATTCTATGACACAAACGGTGTTGAACGCATCTCTACAGTCATTTCAGAATCAAATTATGCTTTTTTCTCAATAATTGATGAGGATGAGGCGTTTGATATTTTAATGGGATCAGTTGGAGATCAGGTGGTCTTTAGTGTTGAGGGCGCGGAAGATGGTACCCTTCATACCGAGATCCCAACAAGTGAAATAGAAAGCGAGGAAATCACCTATGAAAAATAGCAATCACGTTCACGCAGTATTACTGCTATCGAGCTTCATTTGGGCGCTTGTTGCGATTCAGGGGTGTAAAACGACACACGTTGTCCATATCCATAATGGTAAACCGGTTGAGCCAGTGGTAGTTGACGAGCCAAAAGATTTACTACCAGTTGATATTACGATGATTCTCGATCGATCTGGATCTATGGAGACGCTCGCTGAGCAAGTCATTACTAGCTACAACGATTTTCTCGAAGAACAAAAAACAGTGGATGGTGAAGCGATTGTTTCGCTCGTCCAATTCAATCACATCTATTCTCCAGTGTATGAAGGCGTAGATATTCAGAGGGCAGATCATCTCAATAATGCTAATTACATAGCGGGTGGAAACACGGCATTGTTTGATGCAATTGGCAGAACAATTGTTGAGACGAAAGAGAGAATTACTCCAGGTAGCGCTGATGTCGTCTTTGTCATTACAACGGATGGGCTTGAAAACTCAAGCCAAGAATACAGCGGCACCAAAATCAAGGAAATGATTGCAGACTGTGAAAGCCAATATGGGTGGCACTTTTTATATCTTGCAGCAAACGATGATGCGTTTGATCAGTACAAGGATATGGGCATGGATGCTCGTAATTGTCTGAAACTCGAAGCAACACCAGAGGGTTGGAACGATTCGCAGATACAAATGTCTCAGCAACTGATGCTCTATAGAATGGGCCGGGACCCTGCAAGCCTTGAATTTCAGGACGAAGGCCGAAAAGAAGGGGAATAGGATTAATTCGGAAGTTTACAAATAAAGCACGAAAGCGCATTAGATGTGTTGGAGTATTTATCAACTCGTAATGTAGTTTTGATGCTTGTGTAATGAATCTGGATTCTTATCAAGCATTGTGCCTTTATGAAATGAAATAATCACAAAGCGCCTGTAGCTCAATGGATAGAGTCTTGGGTTTCTAACCCGAAGGATGCAGGTTCGAATCCTGCCAGGCGTGTTTTATATAGATTATTGTCTCAAAACAATCTTTTAAAATTTTCATCCACTCTACGGCATTAAGGGAGTGTGAAGGGTGGAATATAAATCGAATTGTTCTCCGGAGGATGGTTATATGATGTGCAAGTAGCATGGATGAATCATTAAATATGCATTGTCGTTTCCCCCTTTTGTGATAGTATTGCACACATCT
>Ga0315336_1005812_pt1 | contig 13159 bp, 11 predicted proteins | sample ASW5metaG_FD_204512 | JGI IMG/M metagenome (GOLD analysis project Ga0315336, IMG submission 204512) | Ammonia-oxidizing marine archaeal communities from Monterey Bay, California, United States - ASW #5 | ecosystem: Environmental > Aquatic > Marine > Intertidal zone | place: USA: California...
TATCGCGCAGATAGACCCTCTCCTCCGGCTCGCACATGGAAATGGCGATACCGCCCGCGCCGGCGCGTGCCGTGCGGCCGATCCGGTGCACATAACTTTCAGGCTCGTTCGGCAGATCGAAGTTGATAACGTGGGTGACCCCATCCACATCGATGCCGCGCGCCGCGATGTCGGTCGCGACCAAGGCCCGGATGCGGCCATTTTTGAAATCCTTCAATGCCCGCTGGCGGGCGTTCTGCGACTTGTTGCCGTGGATCGCATCGGACTTGATGCCTTTTTGGAACAGGTGCCGGGTCACCCGGTCGGCGCCATGCTTGGTTCGCGTAAATATCAGCACGCGCTTAATGGCTTCGTCTTTCATAAGTTCTGTCAGCAGCGACCGCTTTTTGTCCTTGGGCAGGAACAATACTTTCTGCTCGATTTTGTCGACCGTGGTTGCCTCTGGGGTTACTTCCACCCGTACCGGATCGGTCAACAGGCCGCTCGCCAAGGCCATCACGTTTTTTGGCATGGTCGCCGAGAACATCACGGTTTGACGTTGTTCCGGTAGCTTCGACGCTATTTTCTTAACGTCAGGAATAAAGCCCATGTCGAGCATGCGGTCGGCTTCGTCGAGGATAAACACCTCAACCTGGTCCAATTTCACATGGCCCTGGTTCATCAAATCCAACAGCCGCCCGGGGGTCGCAACCAAAATGTGTGATCCACGTGCCATGGCCTTGATCTGGGGCCGAATGGACGTGCCGCCAAAGGCAACCGCCGTATACAGTCGCGTATGCCGGCCATAGGTCCTAAGGCTGTCGTTAATCTGACCGGCCAGTTCGCGGGTCGGTGCCAATATCAGTGCCAATGGTCGTTTGTGCTGAGGTTTGCCTGGCTTATCGGCCAGCCTGTGCAATACGGGCAATGCAAATGCGGCCGTTTTGCCAGTGCCGGTCTGGGCGACGCCCAACAGGTCGTGTCCTTCCAGCAACGGCGGAATGGATTTGCCTTGAATGGGGGTAGGGGTGTCATAGCCTTCGTTTTTAATGGCACGAAGGAGGGGTTGGGCCAGTTTAAGGCCCTCAAAATTAGTCATTTACTGTTTTTCTTTCTCAAACAAAAAGGGTCGTGTCCCGGCACGCCAATAGGGCTGCGCCGAGTGCGCATGCACAATGCAAGCATTCCAACGCGGTCTGCCAGTGGCAGGGACCGGTCTAACGAAACGCCCTATATGTCGGAAAGAAAGGTGGCCTGCCGTATCTACACACGGCGGGCATACGATCTAAATTCAATGATCGGGGAGTGTCGCTGGGGCACCTTAGAAAGGTTTCAAAGCCAAAAGTCAAGCTTACTCACGAATTCGGGATTTCCGCGCGGTTGAATCTTCGACTACACTGCGCGCAAATTTGCTGGGAAAAGAGACCATGACCGAGAACTTAAAATTCGAGGCGCCGGGGCCTGGCGCGTGGAAAACCGAGCCTATTCATTGCGGCCGACCGATTGCCATGTTCGCCGAGGCCGACATTTCCCGGGCAATTGGGGAAGGCATGGCGAGCAGCTTTGAACGCTATGGGGGCACCGTCGATATAATTGAGTTCAAGGCGGTAAACCACGTCATGTATATGAGCGTGAAGCCCGTGGGCGCGCCGCCCAATGCAGAGGGTCTGCCGCCCAAATGGCTGTTCAAAATTATGCAGCTCTTGCATCCTAAAATTCGCCGGTGGCGTAACCGCGCAATCCAATCATTTGAGAACAAATCCTGGCGGCCTCATATCGAATGGTGGGACCGGGAAGAAAAGCCGTGGGCTGTTGCCCATGCCGATGAATTGCGCGCGATTGATCTCGGCGTCCTGAGTGACGATGCATTGATCGCTCACTTGGGCGACTGCAAGGTGTTCATGAAGCGCACCTTGACCACCCACCACGTGCTGAACATGTGTTTCTGGTTGCCCTTGGGGGATTTTCTATCGCACGCGCAGGCGTGGACCGAATGTTCGTTGAGCGATTTGCTGGGTCTGTTCGAGGGGTACTCGGAAGCCTCGCGCGGCGCAGGCGAGCAACTTCGGGCCTTAAGCGCAGCGATAACAAACGACGGAGAGATGATGGCATTGGTCGCTTTAGATACGCCTTCCGAAGACGTCATCGCGACGCTAAGTTCCCGAACCGGGCCTGTCGCCGACGCATTGGCCGACTATCTGGATTATGACGGCTATCGCATCGTGACCGGTTATGACGTGGCCGACAATATGATCAGCGAGTCACCTGAAATGATAATGCGTGTCATCCGGTCGGCGATCGAAGCCGGTGATGATGGGCAAAACGAGCGCGCGGGTGACAAATTGACCGCAGGCGTTCGCGCCCAAGTTTCTGCCCAGCACATCGCGCAGTTTGACGAGCTATTGGCCGAAGCGCGATCCACTTATCGCATTCGCGAAGAGCGGGGCGCCATGGGGGACGCACTTTCAACCGGCCTCACCCGCCGCGCTTTGTTGGAGGCGGGCAAACGGCTTCAGTCGCAAGGCAAACTTGCTGCCGCTACCGATATGGTGGATGCGACTTTGGACGAAATTTCGGCCTTATTGCGGGGCGGTGCGTCGCCCACGGCCGATGAAATCAGCGCGCGGGTCCAATATCGCGCGGACCTGGACATGGCGTCGGTCCCTCAATATTTGGGGGCAAAGCCCACGGACCCACCGCCCGCCGACTGGTTTCCCCAATCAGGGCGCCGCGCTTACAACGCGTTTCTCGTGGTCTTCAATTTGATGTTCAAAAATGGCGACAACAGCAGCGACGCAGGCGTTGTTCGCGGGTTGCCCGTTTTCCCGGGAACCTATGAAGGGACCGCCCGCGTTATTGAAGACATGTTCGACATGGAGAAGATCGAAGATGGCGACATCCTGGTCGCCCGCGCAACGGCGCCCAGCTACAACATGATCTTTCCGATGATTGGCGCTGTTGTGACCGACCATGGAGGTCTGCTGTGTCACGCGGCGATTACCGCACGCGAGTTCGGGATCCCGGCCGTTGTCGGGTGTGACGACGCAACAGCCCAAATAGCTGACGGCATGCGTTTGTCGGTTGATGGCAAGTCAGGCGAAGTCCGCATCCTCGGGTGATCACGTTAGCTTTCCCATCCCGCGCGGCGAAGGGCGTCTCGGATTTGTTGGTCAATCTTTGGCTGTCCCGCGAACAGTTGGAAAAAGTAATTGGGGGAAAAATCAGGAACTAGTCGTGAACCTTCCTGATACGCCATTTGCGCTTCCTCTCCACGGCTCAATCCGTCGAGAATAAAAACCTGCACATATCGCGGAAGGGGATGTTGTGGTCGGGCGGCGATCGCTTCTATCACTCGTCGCTCGGCCTCTTCGAGCCGTCCCATCGCGAACAAGTAGATTGTTTCGAACGTAATTATCCTTCCAATCCAAGGGTCGCTGGGGCTCAGGCGTTTCCCCAGTTCGAGTTCTTCCAGTGCTTCGCTGAAATTTCCGCTCATTGCGAGCACTTGCGCATGAAGGAACCGTATCTGGGTGTCGCTCGGGTTCAAACGCACGGCCTCTCGGGTTTCCTTCAACCCGAGCTCCATGTTCTGGAGGTACGCGTGTGTTATCCCCAGAATTCCGTGGGCGGCGGGAAACGAGCGATCTATGGATAACGCCTTTGCCGCGTATTCCGCTGCCTTTTTGAGGGACTCGGTGCGTCCAAGACCCAGGGCCTTGCCGTCAGACCTAGCAAAATCCGAAAATACGACACCGGCAAGCATGGCATAGGCTTGCGCAATCTGGGGATCTAGTTCAACGGCCTTCTTGAGCAAGGCATGGGCCTCTTTGAGGCTCTCGGCCGAAGTTTCGTTGCCGAGCGATTGTGCACGCAGAACACAATCCCACGCGTCCATATTCTCGGTCGGCTTGCCGTGAACCTGACGAATATCAGCGCCGTCGATCTCAGGCGCGATGGCGCCAACAATGGTCGACGTGATCTCGTCTTGTACGGCAAATATGTCAGATAAATCCCGGTCGAAACGATCCGCCCAGATGTGGTGCCCGTCTTTGTCGATCAGCTGCCCCGTGATGCGAACTTTGTCGCCGGATTTGCGGACGCTGCCCTCAAGGATGTAGCCAGCACCCAGCTGCTTCGCGACCTCGCGCAAATCCATCGACTTACCCTTGTAGGCAAACGTTGAATTGCGCGCGATCACTGGGAAAGTGCGGAACGACTGCAGACTCGTCAAAATATCTTCAGTGATGCCGTCCGCGAAATAATCCTGATCCGGATCTTCGCTCATATTGTCGAAGGGCAGCACGGCGATCGCCGGGCGGCCGCCAAAACCGGGCACCGGCTGGGATACATCAACTACAGGCGCTGTGCCGTTTGACAGGACTTCTTTGGTGGCCCGCGCGGTTCCAACAAATGCTGTCGATGTCTTTCTGTACGCATTACGCATGGCGGCGCCGACAATACTGAGCACGACAACCGCCGCGGCAATCGCGCTCAGGATTGTTTCGTTTGCTTCCAGCCAAGTAAGAATTTCTGACAACTGATGTGCCCCCCGACACTTGTTGTACTTAGGTATTTAAACACTTACGCATATTATCGATGCCCGCGTCCGGTGTCTTAGAAATCAACGCCCCTCACACCATGCGCATGCCCGCGTCAAACCGGATGCATTCGGCATTCAAGAACGGGTTCTCAACCATATGGCGGCACAGTTGGCCGAACTCGCGTGGGGTGCCGGTGCGTTTGGGATGAAGAAACCCTTCCTCAAGCTGGGCGCGTACGTTGTCGGGTATGCCGGCAACCATGGCGGTTTCGAAGAGACCGGGGGCGATGGCATTAATACGAATGCCGTCGCGGGCAAGGTCCCGCGCGATTGGCAATGACATGCCGATAACACCCGCTTTACTCGCACTATATGCGGCTTGCCCCATTTGCCCGTCATACGCCGCGCCGGAGGATGTGTTGATAATCACGCCGCGATCGCCATCTCCATTTTCCGGATCGTTGTTAATCATTTCGGCCGCGCACAAACGCAGCACATTGAACGTGCCAACCAAATTGATATTGACCACTTTCTGAAACCAGGCGAGAGCAGCCGGTTTCCCTTTGCTCACGGTTTTGGCCGCGTCGGCAACGCCCGCGCAGTTGATACATACTTGGATCCCACCATAAGCATCTACGGTTGATTTCACGCCTGCGGCGACACTGTCTTCGTCCGTCACATCGACCTTGAAGAACGCGGCTTTATTGCCGAGATTTGCGGCGACTTCGAAGCCTAACTTTTCGTTCACGTCGAAGATCGCAACCTTGGCGCCGGCTTCGATAAACTCTTCGCAGACACCGAGGCCGAGCCCCGACGCACCACCGGTCACAACAGCGACCTTATCCTTGAGGTTCATTTATTGTCTCCCCGGGCTCACAAGGCCCCCCAACAGTTTAGGACTACCTCTGGGCCATTCTACAGCCCTCCGTCCCTTCGGAAACTGCAGATTGACAGGTTTGGCGCAACATAATAGGATACTGACTGACCGGTCGGTCAGTGAAGAAAATTGATCGGCTCTTCCTCTGGTCCGGAGATCAGCGCCCCATGGCGGATTTGGAACGTCTACGTATCGAAAAGCCGGAACGTTACCAGGCGATCCTACAGGCTGCGTGCGCCGAGTTCGCATCCCACGGTTACGAGCGGGCGAATATTAATTTGATTGCCGAGCGGGTCGGTGTCGCCAAGGGCACCATCTACACCTACGTGCAATCGAAAGAGGACCTGTTTCTGCAATCGGTCGAGTATGCGGCCGGGCGCGTGATCGCTCACATCAAATCCCGCGTGTCGCCAAAAGCCTCGCCGGACGAGCGCATGCGGCAGTTTATTTTGGCCGACCTCACCTTCATGGACCGACAGCAGGACGAATACATGCTGATGGTATCCGTGTTCTACGGCGCCAATTTTTTGTATGGCCGGGGAAAGGCCTATTTGCTGGTCGCCATGGGCGCGTACCGAGAGTTTTTCGCTCTTTTGGAGGATATTTGCGCCGACTGGATGGGTAGGGCCGCGCTTGACGAGCGGGGCGTGAGCGCCGTCACCATGCAGGTGCTGACCTTGATCGAATCCGCAAACCTATACGCTTGGGCCAATCCGGATGAGCCGGTTGACCGCATCCGCGATGCCGACTTGGCCATGACCATGCTGAAAGGTGGGCTCGGCCCGCTTTCTAAGTAAATCAAATTGAATACGTCGCCTCCAACCGGCGCAGAACGAGGATTTAGAAATGACTGACCAGTCACCCAATAACGAAATCAGCAGCCGGGCGTATCAAATCGGAATTGATGTTGGCGGCACTTTTACAGACTTGGTGGCGATTGGCGGCGATTCCCCGATCTACCTAAAAACACCGACCCACAGCGCGGGCAGCGCGGCAGGTGTAGCAGACGGTATCGGCAGGATTGCTGATCAACTTGGATTGTCCGTGCCAGAGTTGCTGGCCCGAACAAATATGATCGTCCACGGCACCACAGTTGCGACCAACATGATGATCGAAGGCACCGGCAGCCGTGTTGGCATGCTAACCACTGCAGGCTTTCGGGACGATCTCGAATATCGGCGGGGGCTTAAGGAAGCGATCTATGATCCGACCCTGCCGCCGCCCCGTCAGTTGGTCCGCCGCCGTGACCGACTGACCATTGACGAGCGGGTCGGTGCCGACGGAAAAGTGGTGATACCGTTAGATGAAGAGGGCTTGCGCGCGCAGATCCGGGCGTTGAAGGACAACGGCTGTACGTCCGTAGTTGTCGGCTTTCTGTTTAGCTTTTTGAACTCGGAGCACGAGCAGCGCACCCGCCAGATTGTCGAAGAGGAATGGCCGGGGGTTTACATGTCGGTGTCGAGCGACATTCTGCCCCAGGTGCGCGAGTACGAACGTTTCAGCACTACGGTTGTCAATTCATATGTGGGGCCGGGTACATCTGCTTACCTCGAAAACTTGGAAGCCGAATTGGAGGACCAGGGTTTCGGTGGCGAGTTCCTGGTGATACTCAGCAACGGCGGCGTGATCGACGGCCAGTACGCCAGCGCCCGGCCGGCCTCCATGTTGTTGTCGGGCCCGGCAGGTGGGGTGCTTGCGGCCACTGAAATGATTGCCAAGAAAACTGATCACGCAAACCTGATCACCATCGACATGGGTGGAACCAGTTGCGACGTTTGCGTGGTGCCTGACGCGCAACCGCAAGTGACCTCGACCACTTATGTGGAGCGTCACGCGGTTTCGCTGCCCATGCTTGCCATCCACACCATCGGCGCGGGCGGCGGTAGTATCGCGCGCGTGGATGCGGGTGGCGTATTGCGGGTGGGTCCACAAAGCGCCGGCGCTTTCCCGGGTCCGGCTTGCTATGGCAGAGGCGGCGAGGTGCCAACGGTCACGGACGCTAACTTGGCGCTCGGCTACCTTAATCCTGCGGCTACATTGGGCGGAAGTGTCACGCTCGACGTGGACCGCGCGCGCCAAGTGATTGTGGAGCACATTGGAGTACCCATGGGGTTGTCGCTCGAGCAAGCGGCCCTCGGCGTTCTGCGTATGATCAACGCCCATATGGCCAACGGCATGCGCGTCGTCAGTGTTCAGCAAGGTCACGACCCGCGTGACTTCGCGTTGGTGGCGTTCGGTGGCAATGGTGCTGTACATGCCGTACGTCAGGCCGAGGAACTGGATATCCAAACCATCATCGTGCCACGCATGGCGGGCGCTTTGTCGGCCTTAGGCGGTCTTCATGCCGACGCGAGTATTGATCATTTGGCAACCTGGTTGGGCGAAACTCACACCACCGACGGAAAGGCCTTGGGCAAGGCGTTCAAAGGGCTTTGCGGGCAAGGTGAACAAGTCTTGAGCGGCACCGGTGTCACTCATGTGGCACGCCTAGCCTGCCATTACGCCGGGCAAACTTCGGAAATCCTGGTCATAACAGAGTTTGTCGACGGCGAGGTGTCGGACGAGGCGCTGGCCAAAAGCGCCGCCGAGTTTCACCGCCGCCACGAGCAAGAGCGCTCATTTGCTAAGCGCGACGAAGCGGTACTGATCGCGGGCCTCAAGGTCACCAGCAGCCGCACGATCGATCATGTCGAAGCGGTAAATGCCAGCACCGGGCAATCCTCCGCCTATACACCGGACCCGAGCGGCCAACGCGAAGTTTATTTCGATGCTCAATTAGGCTGGACCTCTACACCCATATTCAGTGGCGAAGCCGTTGTCCCTGGCGCCCAGATTAGCGGCCCAGCAATCATCGAGGAACCTGATACGACGATCGTCGTCTATCCGGACTGGGCGTGCCGATTGGATGACCAAGATCTGTTTCACTTGACCCGCGATGGAGGTGCGTCATGAGCGTTCAAAAGAAAACTGCGCCTATCGCGGCTGACGAACTTGACCCGATCACCATTGAAGTGATCCGGGGAAATCTGGAAACCGTAGCCGACGAAATGTCACTCACCATGAAGCGCACTGCGGTAACGCCGATCTTCAGCGAGTCGTCCGATTATTCCTGTGCCGTAATGGATGGGGACGCGCGGCTGATGGCCCAGGCATTGAGAACGGCGTCGCTGCCGGTTCATATGGGCGCGATGAAATTCTCGGCCCAAGCGGTTCTGGATACTTTTGCGGGCGACATCAACCACGGCGATGTGTTTCTGGTAAACGATCCCTATCATGGTGGCTCCCACATCCCGGATCTAACTATGGTGATGCCGGTCCTCCATGGCGGTGAGCTGGTGCTATTCCCAGCCGTAAGGGCCCACCAGATGGATAGCGGTGCCATGACCCCAGGGTCTTACGCGCCGATGGCAACTGACATCTGGCAGGAAGGGTTGCGCCTGCCACCTATTCGAATATGTGACGCGGGCGAGATACGTGAAGACCTCCTGCGCATGCTGGAGATCAATACCCGTTTACCTACCTTCCGTGGTGATTTCATGGCCATGCTGGCCGCCTGCCGAGTAGGTGCCCGCCGGATCGACGCCTTGGTTGAAAAATATGGGGTCGCGACCGTGAAGGCGGCGGGTGATGCCGCCATCACACAAGGTGTGCGCCGTATTCGTAACGAAGTATCGACCTGGCCTGACGGTGACCATGTGGGCGAGGCCTATCTCGACCACGACGGGCGCGGTAACCGCGACATTTTGGTGCGGGCCACCGTACGCGTGCGTGGCGATCAGCTGACCATCGATTTAACCGGTTCTCACGATCAGGTGGACAGCTACATCAACAGCTCGAAGGCTAACACCTATTCCAACGTTTATCTGGGGGTCGCAACCATGCTTGATCCCGAGGTCCCCAAAAACGAGGCGTTCTTCGAAGCCATGGATATCATACTGCCGACGCATTCGGTAGTGAACGCCGATCCGCCGGCACCCGTGACCGCCTGTACCTTGAACATCGGCGGCGAGATCGCCGAAGCAGTTGCCTACGCGTTCGAGACCATCCTGCCCGAGCGTGTCTACCCCCAGACCCTCAAAATTGGCGCGCTGGTGATGGGCTTTGGTCAAGATCCGCGAACTGGCGATATGTTTCTGGACGCGAACATCGACGCCATGGCCGGGTGGTCGAGTGCAGTTAAGGGCATGGACGGCTGGGGCGGACTGCCCAGCCACTACGGCATGTGTACGCTTGCCAACGCCGAGATTGTCGAGATGCGCTACCCCTACCGCATTGAGTCGCGGGAACTGGTGACTGACACCGGAGGCGCAGGGCAGTGGCGCGGCTGTTGCGGCTCTCGCGGCATCAAGCACGTGCAGACGCCCATGCATCTGAATTTCTCGGCGATCGGCATAGAATGGCCGGTAAAAGGCATCGCAGGCGGTAAGAACGGTGCGCCTAATCGGTGGGTTATGGATTATGGCTCGGACGACGCCCGCGAGGAAGAAGGGCTCGGCTATTTGGTGCCGCTCAACCCGGACAGCCGCTGGATGTTTCAATTGGGCGGCGGCGGAGGTTGGGGGGATCCCCTGCAACGCGCCCCTGAAGCCGTGCTTGATGATGTGCTGGACGGATACGTGAGCGCCGAAGGCGCCCACCGGGATTATGGCGTTGTCATCGCGCCTGACGGCGCCAGTATCGACGCGGCCGCCACTCAGCAGGAGCGTTCGTCGCGTGGCGCCTAAGCGTCGTAGGGTTTGGCGACGATACTCTGAAGGTTGAGGCCGCCCACGTCTTCGGCCGCAATGGTCGCATGATAGCGCACGGTAATGCGCAGGAACGCAAACCGCCAGCGGTCAGCCTCCCGCCGCATGCGGTGCTGGTACGTACCGATCAGTACCGCGTTGTTTGCGACGATCTCGAAAAAGTAGGCGAGGGTTTTGGCTTCGTCGCCGTCCAGATCGATCTGCATGTTGGTGCTGATATGGCCGGTCGCAAAGAGCGCGGCGGTTGCATCATCGGCGCCCTCGATTGCTGGCTTGTACAGATCGTCGATGATCGACGTGCGCCCCCGGTAGACCTGGTCCGAGCCTGGCATCAACGACTCGAGACCGACAATCTCGAGCACGCCGTCTTCCGTGAACACGTCGGCGAGCCCGGCCCAATCCGCTGTATCCAATCGATTACAGTAGTCGAGCCATGTGCTACGGACCGCTTCCAGATCCTCCAATCTCTGCAGTCGGATCAAGACGTCTTCCAAGTCAACTTTATCCAGTTCTATGGCAGCCATGCTTCTCCCTCCCCAGGGGTGTATGCCGAAGCTACTCAACCAGTTTCGGCTATTTGCCCAAAATAATGATGCTCGCGACCGCCTCCTCAATGCCATAGAGCCCGCCGCCGTTTTCGGCAATGGCGTGGCGCGCGCCTTCAACTTGGCGGGCGCCGCATTCGCCGCGCAATTGCGATGTCAGCTCATAAATCTGACCGAGTCCAGTCGCGCCAATGGGATGACCCTTGGATTCAAGCCCGCCCGATGGATTGATCGGAATACGACCGCCGATTGTTGTGTCGCCGCGTTCGGCCGCAGGACCCGCATCGCCAAATTCGAAAAAACCAAGGTTCTCCGACTGAATCACTTCGCCCATGGCGGTAGCGTCATGCACTTCGGCCACGTCCATATCATTTGGTCCCAAACCAGCGCGTTCGTACGCGCGCTTGGACGCCAGCGCGGTCGCATGGTGTTCGATATCATCAATGCCGCGGTTGGAGCCGGTTTGAATGATGCTGGCTTTCACTTCGACGGCGCGCGATTTATCGATCCCTAAGCGCTTCAATCCGCTTTCTGAGGCCAAGATCGTCGCCGCGCCCCCGTCGCTGATTGGTGCGCACATGGGCAGTGTCAGCGGATAGGTGATTGGTGGCGCTGTCATAATGTCGTCGATCGAATAGGCCATCCGGTATTGGGATTTCTCGTTATGAACCGAATGTGTGTGGTTTTTGGCCGAAATGGCGGCGATCTGCCGTTGTGTGGTGCCGAAGCGGTTCATGTGATAGCGGCAAAAGGCGGCATAAATATCCATAAACAAGCTGTAAGGCTTATTGGACGTGGTGCCTTCGGGCACCTCAACGCCTGCACCCAACTTCATCAAATTTGCTTGGCTTTCCTCGGTTTTCGAGACGTCCCAGGCGGCATCGAACACGCTGAACATGCGCTCGCGGTCGGTGCTGAACATTTTCTCGGCGCCGACGGCCAAGGCAACGTCGCCTTCCTCTGCTTTCAGGAATTGCGTCGCCAAATTAAAAGCGGACGATCCACTGGCGCAGGCGTTTTCCACATTCATCATGGGGATGCGTTCAAAGCCCATGTCCCGTAAGGCGATTTCGCCGGGCACCATACTTTGCCCTTCCATGTGGCCTTGGGTCGCGTTGGAAAAGTATGCCGATTGCACGTCTGATTGCGACAGGCCCGCGTCGGTTATGGCGTCAGTAACCGCCTCGTTGGTCAATGATTTAACCGTGCAGTCTTCCATTTTTCCCATGCTGGTCATGCCAACGCCGACTACATAAATCTTTTGCATTTTTAATCTCCGTCAAACTCACCCGGGGGGGCAGAGGTTCAAATGTTGGATTGATTGATTTGCCCCATACTAGCGCTGTTCAGGCGGCACGTCGCGGACACTTTTTACAAAGCCCGCGATCTCATCTTTGCCGTAACTGAGGTGTACGCGTGTAGTCGAGGCGGGCCGCTTTTCAAGGCTCAGGCCTGAACGCCGTTCGGTCACGGGCCGAACTGGGCGCGGGGCAAAGCCGCCGCCGCAATTGGGGCATACGTTGTGCAGGTGCGTCTCTACACAGTCCGCACAAAAGGTGCACTCGTAAGTGCATATTCGGGCGTCCAAAGCCCCGGACGGCAGGTCTTTGTCGCAATATTCGCAGTTGGGCCGGAGCTCAAGCACGTGATTTTCTTCCTATTCTGCAGCCGACGAATGAATGGGACAGGTGCCGCCGATCTCAAGCCCCAGCGCATGGATGAAGCGGCCATAACCAACAAACGTCACAATCCGCCAGCCCAGGTCAACAATCTCTGCCTCAGTGAAATGCTCTCGCAATCCGTCGAACAAATTTTCCGATGCCGACTTATGGTCGCCCGCCAGCACGTCCGCATAATGAATGGCGGCTTTCTCGCGCGGGGTGAGCACGGTGCTTGTCTCGTAGTTTGCAATTTCGCTAATCAGGTCTTCGGTAACGCCTTGTTGCTCTGCCAGAGCAAACCGGGCGCTTAGTCATAGATTGCAGTCGTTGCGTTGCGCGACCCTCAGCCGCGCCAATTCGGTCAATCGCATATCGACCGTGTCGCGGGTTTCAGTTACCAGCGGAAAGTAAAAGTTGATGAAATTACGGAATGTATCCGGCGCGTGGGCGAATACTTGTACAAACTCCGACCCGCCCAATTCCTTGTCGTACTCCCGCATAATCTCGGTTAGATCAGCGGGCATGTCTTGGATGGGAACATTGCTGACACGTGCCATGGGAATACCTTTCATTGGACGAAGTTCCGCCTAAGTCAAATTCTCGCGCCCAAGACGCTCCGGGTCAAGTTGAACGCAGCCGGGCGACGAGGCCATCAATGAACTGTGTTTCCAGGGTTTGATCATCGACACTCAGCACTCGTAGCCGGCTAGTGTTGTTGAGTAGTACCACCCCAGTCATATGAGCGAGGCAACCGACCGTATCGGGCCAAACATCTATGAGAGATTTGCCGGCTACTTTGGCCAAGGATTCTG
>Ga0315336_1005813_pt1 | contig 13157 bp, 9 predicted proteins | sample ASW5metaG_FD_204512 | JGI IMG/M metagenome (GOLD analysis project Ga0315336, IMG submission 204512) | Ammonia-oxidizing marine archaeal communities from Monterey Bay, California, United States - ASW #5 | ecosystem: Environmental > Aquatic > Marine > Intertidal zone | place: USA: California...
TCTCGGTCGTTTGGTGCGCGATCAGACGCCAGCGGTCGCCGCTCTTGAACCACGTGTGAATCGCCATCAGCTTGTTGTCGAACGAGCCAGCAGGGTTCGTGCCCGTCATCGTGACAATCGAATGCGCGACAGCCGCATCACCCTGCACGCGAACCGTCGTCTTGTGATGCGTTATAGCGTCGTACTTTTGTTTGCCCGTGCGGAGCTTGGCCATGTACTCGGACTTGGTTTCGATGGCGCCGGTCGAGTGCGCGTAGATCAGGTCGTCATGGTAAAGCCGCCCGAGCTCGGCGAAATCTTGAGCGACAACGGCCTTCGCCCAGTTCTTCTCCGCCGCCAAGACTTGGTCCTCGAGTTCCCCCGCAACCGCTAGCGGGAGCGCCAAACAAGCCCAGGCAAGTGTGGTGAGTAGAGTCCGCATCATGTCCTCCGAGCGGCCTCCATCATAGCGAAGGCGGCCGACTTCGACTACTCTTGAGCCCCCCGCCCGGCTGGCGCGGGGCTCCAGAGCAAGCAAGTGCGGTGGTGCGGATCTGGCGGTGATCGAGCGCACCTCGCATGTCCTAGCACCTCTCTGCGCCGTTCGCCGATAGCCACTAGAAAGTGCTTTCACGCAGACCGAACCACGACACGAATCCACTCAGAACCCTTTGACTAGGCCGTACGGCGCTCGACGCAAGTCTTTTTTGGGCCCTTCGACGGGTCGTTCAGCACAACGTTTGTTTTCGCCAGTAATCCGATCGGGTGTAGAATCAAGCCGTCGTGATCGGCCCAGCGGCCCGTCGCCGCGCCCGTTGAGACCCTTGTGGTCGCTTGAAGCGACCGTCGGCGGAGGGAATTCATCGTAGTGCAGAAGACTCGACACACGCTTTTGGTTTGTATCGCACTGCTTGTAGGTTTCATCCCTGCGGCAGCTGTTGAGGCCGACGGCTCAGCCCTGTACACCCAGAGATGTGCCGGCTGCCACGACAAGGAAGGAGGCCTGGCTCCGGATTTCGCCGCATTGAGAGAACTGCCGGCTGATGCCATTGTCCAGACACTCTCGACCGGCTCGATGCGGTTTATCGGTTGGCAAATGCCTGCGTCAGAACGCCGCGCTGTCGCCCGGTTCCTATCTAGGGCCGACCCCGGCCTTCCTGCCGAGGTTTCCGGAGGCAAGTGCGATGAGCAAGACCCGCTGGAAGATCCCTTGAAAGGGGCCCGTTGGATCGGCTGGGGCGGCGACTTGCATCAATCACGATTTCAGCCTGCCAATATGGCGCGCTTAGCCGCCGATGACCTACCGCGGCTCAAGCTGAAGTGGGCGTTCGGCTTCGCGGGCGCAAACATGGCCTGGGCACAACCGGCCGTAGCCGGCGGGAGGCTCTTTGTGGGAAGCGCTCGCGGCACAGTCTATTCCCTGGATGCCGCCAGCGGCTGCACCCATTGGGCCTACGAAGCGCTCGGCCCGGTGCGGACGGCCATCCAGGTTTCTCGCTTTGACGATTCTGACTCGACGAACTACGCCGCCTACTTCGCCGACTTGAGAGGCAACCTTTACGCTGTTGATGCGGAAACAGGTGAAGAACTTTGGAAGCTGCAGGTGGAGGACCACTTGTCCACCCGGATCACGAGCTCTCCCGTCCTCTACCAAGGCCGTATCTACGTTGGCGTGAGCTCCTTCGAGGAGTCCTGGGGGGCTCAACCGGATTACGAGTGCTGTACTTTTCGCGGAAGCGTGGCAGCAATCGACGCCGACACCGGGGAGCGGGTCTGGAAGACATACACAGAAAAAGAACCCGAACCCACGAAGCGAAACAGAATGGGCGTTCAGCTCTACGGTCCTTCAGGCGCCGGCGTGTGGACTGCGCCGACGATTGATGAGCGACTAGGCCGCCTGTACGTGACCACAGGCGACAACTATTCCGATCCGGCTTCAGAGACGAGCGACGCAATGCTGGCTCTTGACCTAGACACCGGAGAGATCTTGTGGTCACAGCAGTTCACAAAGCACGACGCTTACACGGCAGCTTGCTTGCCTGGTCGAGATCCGACCAACTGCCCCGACTCGAAGGGGCCGGACTTCGATTTTGGCTCCTCGCCGCAACTTGTGTCTTTCGAGGACGGTCAGCGACTGCTCGTTGCGGGACAGAAGTCCGGTTGGGTCCATGCTGTGGATCCTGACCAAGACGGTGAGATTATCTGGCAACACCGCGCTGGCCGCGGCGGAGTTCTGGGAGGAGTCCAATGGGGTCCGGCCGTCGATGCTGACAAGATCTACGTAGCGCTGTCGGACATTGGCTTCCGTAGAAGCAAGGATGCCGCGGGAAACATCCTGCGGGGAATCAATCCGACGGTCGGCGGCGGACTCATAGCGCTGAACCTTCGCGACGGCGCCAGAGTCTGGAGGTCACTGGCGTTCTCATGCAACGACCGGCCGCGGTGCAGCCCCGGCCAGTCGGCGGCGGTCACGCTGATTCCCGGCGTGGTGTTCTCGGGCGCGCTCGACGGCCATCTGAGAGCTTATTCCACCGAAGACGGAAGCGTCCTTTGGGATTTAGATACGGTTCGCGACTACGACACCGTCAATGGAGTCACAGCCCGTGGGGGCTCCTTGAATGGCCCCGGCCCAGTGATCGTGGACGGAATGCTCTTCGTCAATTCCGGATACGGGCAGTTCGGCACGATGGCTGGAAACGTTCTGCTGGCTTTTTCGGTGGGATCAGAGTGAGATCGTGTGTCGAACTCCGAATCCGCCTGCGAAGCGCCCAAGACTTGTCCCAGAGCCCCGAGGAGAGACCCCGTGCAAATCAAACTCACTGCCCTAATCACAATCTGCGCGCTGTGCTTCGCCTGTGCCCCGCGGGGCGAGGCCCCCGAATCCACTGCGACGACAAAAGCCGCACAGGCCGCTGACGATCTTGTCGGGAGTTGGCGGCTGATCTCTTGGACCCGAACGACTGAAGACGGAGAGACGATCCATCCCTACGGCCAAGACGTCTTTGGGCGCATCTTGTACCAACCCAACGGGAAGATGGCGGCGATCCTGATGCGCCGCGAGCGGCCCCGAGTCTCTTCCGACAGGAACGCAGAACTCGGTTCCGAAGAAAGGGCGACCCTGGCCCAAGGGTTCTTTGCGTACTCCGGGAGATACGTCGTAGATGAAGAGCAAGGAACGGTCACCCATCATGTGGAGGCTTGCCTCAACCCCAACTGGGTCGGCTCAGAGCGTGTCCGAAAGCTTGAACTGGTCGGTGATGATCGAATCGCGCTCAGCCCTGCCGAAATGCCCTTGCCAACCGAGTTGGTCTGGGAACGCGAGAACTGAGTTAATGAGCGGTTAAGGCACCCTTTAAGAACAACACAGGAGGCGTTCAGCGTTAGATGGCGAGATATCGCATTTCGCTGAGGAGTCCCACCTGACCGCCCGTCTGGTTACTTATTGACGGAACCCGCTCATAATCTAAGAGTCATGGTGGGTTCGCTCGCGCCCGTTCCGGCGGCGGAACCTTTGGTTGGACTTCGAACAGGATACTGCCTAGACTTGGATCGAGAGGCCTCTTCGGGTGAGCGTCCAGACTGGAACTGTTGTTGGCGATTACGAAGTGCTGGCCCGCCTTGGAACCGGCGGAGCCGCTCGAGTATACAGGGTACGTCACAAGATTACCGGTCGAATTGAGGCCATGAAGGTCCTCCTACCGGATCACGCCGAGGATGACGAACAGGCCCAGCGATTCCTGAGGGAGGTTCGAGTCCAAGCGGAACTGAGTCACCCGAACATCGCCTCGGTCTTGAACGCGTTCTGGGTTGATCGAACGTTGGTCTTGGTCATGGAGTACGTGGGGGGACAGTCCCTCGACAAGGTTTTGGAAACGGGGCGTCTACCGCTGACACAGGCGCTCGACTATGCTTCACAAACGCTGTCTGCGTTGACTTACGCGCACTCTCGGGGAGTCGTCCACAGAGACATCAAACCGGCCAACCTGTTGCTGACCCCCTCCGGCGTGCTGAAGGTGAGCGATTTCGGCCTTGCGAAAATTTCTGAGGGCACGAGCCTTACAGACAGCGGCGTGCCGATGGGATCTTTCTACTACGCATCCCCCGAGCAGATCAGGGGCCTTCCGACGATTGACGAGCGAGCTGACATCTACTCGATGGGGGCCGTCGTCTACGAGCTGGCCACTGGACGGAAGCCGTTTCTAGCCAGTCAGCCTTTCGATCTGATGCAGGCCCATATCAGCCTCTGCCCGGAACCCCCGTCCGATCTGGACGCCTCGATTCCGCCGATTTTGAGTAAGGCGATTATGAAGGCTCTGGAAAAGGAGCCTCGCGACCGCTTCGCATCCGCAGAAGAGTTTCAAGCTCAGATCGAGGGTACGCTTAGAGCCCTCGGAGCCGAAGTGACCAAGCCCTGGGAGAAAGGCTCCCGAACGGTTCGGCATGGCTTAGTGGGCTGGAGTTTCGCCGCCCTCGCCCACGCAGTGTCCTGGCGCGTGAAAAAAGCCGACCTGCGCACGGTAACGCTCGTTGTGAGCCTGCTCATGCTCTTTCCGCTACTCGCTTTGTTCGTTGGATCGTCCCTCCGGCAGGAGGACCTGGAAAGGAACTCGCCTTTCCGTGGCACCCCAGTCGAGTCACGGGATCCATCGCCGCCGTCGCCTTCCGTTCTGCCCCCTTCGCGAACGACCACCCCCGAACCAAGGGAAACGAAGCCGACGGCCCGAGCTGCGACTACAAAGCGACAAAAGGTGACGCCCAAACCACCGACCTTTGCACCGCCTCCAACTGCGCCCGGCGAGTCAAAGGAAACACCCGCCGAACCCGAGCCCCTCCCGCTCGAGAAGCCATCTCCTTTGGGACCACCTGAGGAAGGTGCACCCGACCTAGCCGCCGCTGTTACCGTCGACAGGACCGAGTCCTCGACTCGGCCGGTTGCGATGAACGTCCCCGCAAGACTGCGGATTCGCATGACGCGAGCATTCGGCTCCGATATCCCGAACGACTTGCTTGTCGCAGAGGTCGTAGCGCCCGCCACATTAAGGGGCGCTATCGTTTCAGGCCAAGTGATCGATTCGAAGAGCCGCGGACAATCAAGCGGCGAATCCAATCTGAAGCTGCAATTCGACTCCTTCCGGCGTGACGGGCGAGCGGCGCCGATCGAGTGCCGGATCGCTGGATTCCGTAACTCAAACGGAGAAGGCGGCGTTGATGAAGAAGGACACAAGCTCAAGAGAAAGAAGGGTGTAATCGAGCGAGGCACAGATGTCGCGAGGCGGATCAGATCGGTAGTAGGAGGCGTCTTCGGCGCGGGCAAAGGCGAGAGCCAGGCGAGAAACGGTAACGTGACGACATTGACGGCTAAGGCTCCGCGAATCACTTTCGGGATCGGAAGCGAGTTTGATCTCCGCGACGTCTCCTCTCGGGACCCGTGACTTCGAGTCGTTCGACTCCTGAGTCCCGAACCGGAAAGCCTTCGCCAGGATGGATTCGCGCTCTACGAACTGGTCGTCGGCCAACGGCCCTTCCAAAGCCAGAACGACCAGGCGCTGCTCTACCAGATCGCCCACGAGGAGCCGGCGAGGCCCGGACGATTCGCATCGTGGAGAACTGGTACGAGGAGTTCCGCGAACCCAAGGAGCCTACCGAACAGATTAGAACGGACCTGAGTGTTAATCGCCGGTTACATGTCGGGACATCGCGTACGATCTAGCTTCCACACGGTCCTGATCGTCGTGCCTGCGTAGGCTACGTTGAGCTGCGCGTCGAGCCCGTCGAGCGTGCTTCGCGGAATCACCGTTCGCCCATGGCGCGGCCAGGCGTCTCCACCCCCGGCCGCCGCGCGTCGAGCATCATCTCTTCCTGGAACATGACCACCATGCCTCGCAGCTTGCGAGTGATCTCCTGGTTGCGCACGATCTCGGTTTCGCCCGGGTCGTTGGCGAGGTCGTACAGCTTCAGGACCGGGTTCAGGTGCAGCTTCCACTGGCGCCAGCGCACAGCCGAAAGAGAGCCCTGGCTGCCGAAGTAGAAGAACGCATCGTTGTATTCGGCTCGCGTGACCAGCGGCGCCCACTCACCGGGCGGCTCCCAACGGCGCCGCAGCGGCACGTCTGCATTGAGAGACTTCTTCATACCCGGCGGCGGCACGAACTTGGTCTCGCCCTTCAGCAGCGGGCTGATGTCGCGCCCGTCGATCACCCGTCCCTCAGGAACGCGGATGCCCGCGAACGTTGCCAGCGTCGGGTACCAGTCCATCGCGCGCACCACCGCCGACGATTCCACGCCCGATTGCAATCCTAGCCCTGGCCCCCACGCGATCGCTGGCACGCGGATGCCGCCCTCGTAGGTAGACAGCTTGCGGCCCTGGATTTTCTGCTGGGGCGTGCGGCCGGGCCCGCGGCCGTTGTCCGAGGCGTAAAGCACGATCGTGTTGTCGTCGATCTTCAGCCTTTTCAGCTTGTCAAATACGCGCCCGACGTTGTGGTCCAGCTCCTGAATCGCGTCGCCGTATTCGCCCCAGTTGGAAGTCCCCTTGAATTCATCGCTCACGCCCAGCGGATTGTGTAGCATCGTGTGCGGCAAGTACAGAAAGAACGGGCCCTCTTTGTTTTTCTCGATGAAGTTGATCGCCTCGTCGGTGTAGATCTTTGTCAGCTCCGCGGGGTCGGCCGGTCGCTTGACGACCTGGTCGTTACGCATCAGCGGCACGCCGCCCTTGTCTTCAAAGTAGATAACCTCGACTGGGTCCAGGTTGTGCAGCAACCCGAAGTAGTAATCGAAGCCCTGGTTGCGCGGCAGGAACGGCTCGTGAAAACCCAGGTGCCACTTGCCGATACACGCCGTCGCGTAACCGTTGTCCTTAAAGAGTTCGGCGAGCGTCAACTCATCGGGATGGATGCCTGTGTTCGAATCCGCCCGGTGCACCCAGATGTGGTTGCCCACCCGGCGCGGGTAGCTGCCGGTCAACAACCCGGCGCGCGACGGGCTACAGATCGGCGCCGCGGCGTAGTAATCGGTAAAGCGCGTGCCTTGTTTGGCCATGGCGTCGATGTTGGGCGTCTTGATCTCCGTGGCGCCGTAGCTGCCCAGGTCGTAGTAGCCCTGATCGTCGATGAAGATGAACACGACGTTGGGCTGCTGCGTGTCACTAGCCGCTGCCGCCGGGCGGGCTAGACATACACCGCCGATCGCAACCGCCGGCAACAAGCAGAAGAGGCCCCAATGTTTCATTTCCGAATTCAAGTTACGCATCAATCCGATTTGCCCCTCGCTTCAGCGATGGGGCTGAGGTCGATCACCGCAATGATGATAGCTGAGCGAGAGACGATTCCGGAGAAGCACAAAGCCCAGGGGCGCGGCATGTCGCGCCCTTACCGGGACGGGACCCGTCACCACAAAGAAAACCCGGGGTCGTCAGACCCGCTCGTCGCGTTCGAGATAAGCGGCGATGTCTTTCCAGCCCTGCAAGTGGGGTCTCGTTTGGGGGAGGAGGGGTCTTCGGGCTCTCTTCGGACATGCACGGCTCCTTGCCAGCGCCCCAAGACTATCAGCAGTTCCGCGATCGACAAACCGGCATGAGCGGACATTGCGTCGATTTCCGTTGATGCCGCGAAGTGGTACGAGGAAATCTGTGATCGCGAGCGTCCGTCGGCTATTCAAAATGACCGCGCTAGAGCCGGTTCGAGATGACGTCGCCCTTAGCCACTGTCTTGCGCCAGGCCTCCACCCATAGATCGAACACGTAGTGCAGGTACAGGTTAGCGAGCAGCGGCGCGCCCCTCCTCCGCAGATATTGCGCGCCAGAAGAGTGCGGAACCGGCTAACCTACATTCCGAAGCTCTTCAGATTACCCGTTTGGAATGAATGCGATAGGGAGACTCTGCTGGAACATGTCGGTAAATCGCCTTGTCATGATAGATCCGCCGCCGAAGGCCACAGATCGGCCGTGGGGCGCTCGCAAACGAGCCGGATTCCGCCTTTGGCGGATGACCCGCCCCGAAAGAAAGTTGGAGCGTTTGTTCTCGCCACGTATCCGGTTCTCTCGCGGCACCGAGGTGAAAAACTACGCGTGGCGCTGGTGATTTAGAGCTAGAATCAGTGTGGGACGGCCTCGAAACGGGAGGCGACGCCCTCCCACGCAGGAGGGCCGTCGTGATCGGTCGGACCATCTCGCACTACCGCGTCCTCTCGAAGCTCGGCGAGGGCGGCATGGGCGTTGTCTACAAGGCCGAGGACACCAAACTCGAACGGCCCGTCGCACTCAAATTCCTGGCCGCCCAGGCCATCGAAGATCCCGAAAACAGGACCCGCTTCCTCAGAGAAGCTAAGGCCGCCGCACGGCTAGATCACCCCAACATCTGCCCGGTCCACGAAATTGATGAGGCTGACGGGCAGACCTTTCTTGTCATGGCCTATCTCGAAGGCCGAACGGTGAAGGACAAGATCGCCGAGCGCCCGCTCAAACTTGACGAAGCCCTGTATATTGGGATTCAGATCGCCGAAGGTCTTAAAGCAGCCCACGAGAAAGAGGTCGTTCACCGTGACATCAAGCCCGCCAATCTGATGCTGACCAAAGGAGGGCAGCTCAAGATCATGGACTTCGGGCTCGCTCAACTGGCCGAAGCATCGAAGCTCACCAAGACGCAGACCTTGCTCGGAACCCCTACCTACATGTCTCCCGAACAGGCTCGACGTGAGCCGACTGACCACCGGACCGACATATGGTCACTCGGAGTGGTGATCTATGAGATGGTGACGGGCCTCTCCCCGTTTGAGGGCGAACGCCAAGAGGCCGTCCTCTACGCCATTGAGCAGAAAGAACCCGAGCCGGTCACGGCGCTTCGGAGCGGCTTGCCAACGGACCTCGACCACATCTTGGAAAAGGCTCTTGCCAAGAACCAAGACGAGCGTTACCAGCACGTTGAGGACATGCAGGTTGACCTGAGGTGGCTGCAGAAGAAGTTGGCCTCAGGAAGATCGACAATCACGCAAGCCGGTGCTGCGCCGGGCCTGGCGCCACCTCGGGCCCCGGATGGTCTGGCGAAAGGAGCGGGTTTTGGATCCGCCCCGGCACATGAACGTTTCGCTTGGCTGTTTGCAGTCTTTTGTTTTGTTGGAATGCTGGCGCTGGCGTGGCTTTATTTCCGCCAAACGCCATCGAAACCGCCCCTAGCGCCACTGCTTAGATTTGGCTTCACTCCGCCGGTAAGCCTCCGAGCCGAGCTTGGATTCCACCCCAATGATGGCATCTCACCCAACGGCAAACACATTGTCTTCACCGCACAGAACGAAAGCCGCCTGTGGATCCACGACCTCGAGCGAGGCACATCCCGACCCCTCGAGGGCACGGAAGGGGCAGACGACCCCTTCTGGTCCCCGGGGAGTGATTTCATCGGGTACTTCGCTGGAGCTCAGATCAGGACGATCCCGGCTCGGGGCGGGATGCCGACCCGCGTTTACGAGAGGCCGGGCAGCACCAATGATTTTGGCGGGGACGTTCGTTTCAGAGGCGGAGCCTGGCGTCCCGACGGCAACTCGATCGTCTTCAGTGAAGACGGCAAGCTCTATGAAGTCCCGGCCCGCGGAGGGACTCCCCAGTTGCTAGTCTCGCCGGAGGAGCCCGGGCAGTCGTCAGAGCCGTCAAAAGGCGCCACGGGACTGATACGATGGCCGCATTTCTTGCCGCCGGAAGATGGGGCCCGTGTGCTGGTATACACCTTCGGGTCTGAGAGCGAACGAACCATGATGGTCCACGATCTGGACAGCGGCCGACGAGAGGTCTTGGGGCCGGGGGAACTTCCTTTCTATTCTCCTAGCGGCCATCTTCTGTATCAGGCGGGGCCCAGGACTTACGATCTTTGGGCGCTGCCGTTTTCGTTGGGCGCGTTGCAGGGCACGGGGCCCGCCTTCTCGATCACACAGAACGGCCGTCACCCGACGGTTTCGGCTGACGGAACGTTGACGTATATAGACGTCTCCAGCTCTGAGCCACAGCAATTGGTTTGGTGGGACCGGGAGGGCAACAAACTCGGGACCATCGGTGAGCCGCACACGGGCGAAATTCGACATCCCAGCCTGTCTCCTGACGGCCGACGAGTTGTCGTCGACGCCTTCGAAAACGGCAACCAGGACATCTGGATTCACGAGGTAGACCGCCCGGTCAAAACGCGATTGACCACACACGAGGCGGTAGATTTCTTCGCAACCTGGTCTCCGAAAGGGGATCAGATTGCCTTTTCTTCGGGCCGCACTGGGGGCTTCGACATTTACGTTGTCAGAGCCGATGGGAGCGAGAAGCCCATCCCACTGGTTCACCCTTCCGTTTTCACGGAGTATCTGACGGATTGGTGGGCAGACGAGGGGATTCTGGTTTTCACGCGACTCGGCATGCCGAAGGCGGATCAGATGATCCTCTATCTCGAGCGCAAGGAGAAGGGGGAGGGCTACGAAGAAGTTTTGTTCCTAGAGAATGGGAGAATGGCGAAGCTGTCCCCGGATGGCCGCTATATGGCCTACGAGTCTGATCATTCGGGACCATACGAAACCTACATCCGATCATTTCCCGATGGGAAAGGCCGGCTGCGTGTATCGGTGAACGGAGGAAGACAGGTGCGTTGGCGAAGGGACGGCAAGGAGTTGTTCTATGTCGAAGGCGACACCCTGATGGCAACGTCCGTTTCCACCGTCGCCACGCTGACAGTCGGCTACCCGCAAAGACTTTTCTCCTCCGACCAATTGCGGCTCGGCGCACAAGCTCGGTTTACTTACGACGTCACGGCGGACGGGCAGAGGTTTATGCTGCCGGACTCATTGGCGGAGAGCTTCAGCCCAATGATCCGAGTCGTCCAGAACTGGTACGAAGAATTCCGCGACCGCGATTGAGCCCTAGTGTTCAGACCCGAAAGGGCTTAGAGGGCAATTGGTTGATTCGTGTCGTGAAATCGCCTTTCGCTGAGTTTCCGCTAGCCAGAGGCCGCGCCGGCGCGGTGCGAGAGCCGGCTGCAACGGCCCTCCGCGCTCGCGGCGGCGGCAGGCTGCGGCTCTTCCCGGCGCAGCTTCCGGAAGTCCAGCGGGAGGATGACGGTAAAGGTGCTGCCCTTTCCCTGCTGGCTTGACACCCGGATCTGACCGTGGTGTTTACCGATGATGTTGGAACTGATGAACAGCCCCATACCCAACTTCACACGCTGACCGGGGCTTGAGAAACGCGGATCGAATAGATGGTCAATGCGATCCGCAGCAATGCCGACTCCTGTATCGCCGAACTCAACGTATGCACTGTCTCGCCGTGCGTAGGTACGAACGGTAATTGCGCCGGCTTCCCGAATCGCGTGGGATGCATTTGAGAGTAGGTTCATCCAGACTTGGTTCAATTCGGCTGGGTTGCCGATCACCTGCGGAACCTCACCGTAGTCTTTGATTATGCTGACTCTTGCGCCGAAGTCATGCTCCATCAGCGTCAGCGTCGTATCGAGCGTTTCATGAAGATCGAACTGCTGTATTGGCGCCTGATCGAGCCGGGCGAAGCTTTTGAGGCTTGCGATGATTTCGGTTATTCGGCGGCTCGCTTCTTGAGACACCGAGGACATGTCACGCAGCGCCTCCGCGGAGTGCCGGAGTTGCGTAGTTGTGGTTCCATCCTTGAGCTTTTCAATCTCTTCGAGCGCTTTGAGGATACCTTGTGCCGAACGGATAGTGACATCCAGGGCTGCTTCGAGCGACCCGATGGGCGTGTTTAGCTCATGCACTACGCCCGCGACCAGCTTTCCAAGCGTGGCCATCTTTTCCGAGTGCACTAACTGGGCTTGCGTCTGCTGCAGCTCCTCCAGAAGCCCCTTCAACTGAAGGTTTCTCTCCTCCAACTCCACAATCTGACCAACATAGTGGGCAGCCTCGCCCTTGATGAACTGCGCCGCATCCAGGACCGCCCGGATCTCGTCATCCGTGATGCCGACGGTTCGAGCGGCGTTGACATGGTTTTGCAGGTTGGTCGTGCAGTTGACGCTGAAGGCGGCCGCAACCGAGACGAGTTCCTTGATGCGGGTCGTGCCGGCTCCAGCTCTGGTGGCGCAGGTAGGTTTGGCGATTCCGAGCTGGGAGAGCCCGTGGCTCTCCATGATCTCTCTGGCGTTATCTCGCACGGCGAGTGCGTCAGTGATCGCGCTTTTGATTACCTGGTCGGAGGCTCCCGATTCTCGTGCTTTCTTCAGGTGATAGTCAGTGCACGGCTTGCACCCTGTGGCGACCGAGGCGCCGATGTTGGCCAATTCCTTCTCCTTGGCATCGAGTGCCATGACGATAGTCTCGGAGTGTTTCGTGGCCCGTCCAGCCTCCTGGTTCACTTGTCGTGCGATCAGGATGCCATTCGACGGGATCGAGTTTGCCATTTGTAGCGTCCCATCTACCACGACATGGCCGCAGCTTTGGGACGGCGCTGTTGCGCTCCAGTTCCGCTCACTCCGAGCCCAGCTCGGCCCGCGGACGAACGGCGTCAAACCGTTTCCGCGAGGGAGGTCCGGTAGACTGCTCCGTGGGTGATTTGCCTTCTGGGTTGAGCTGCATGGATGATTTCGCCCAAACCCAAGTTTCGCGTCGTCGCCAATGAAGCGGGCATTAGCCTTGGACACGGGGACCGATCTATCCGACCCAGAATTGATTGTGGTCACCGTGGAAGGTGTGCGGAGGCAAGATAGCGACTAACCCACGAACGCGCAGCAGCTCCCATCAGGACGCGCAAAGCCGTGGCGCCTAGACTGCTTCACCCGAAACTGGCGCAAAGAGCTTCCAGGCCGAAACTAGCGTAAGCCTTTGAGCAGCAGTGATTTACGGACGGCATGCCGGAAGGTGTCAGGAAATCGCGTACGCACTCGCTTCCGCACCTTGGAGCGCCCCAGATGGCCGTCCGCAGCGTCCCGAACTACCCTAGTACGGTGCACCAGACGAAAAAAATTGTCTGATGGACGGACACGGATCGGTTGTTCGCAACAGGTGCTGGCTACACGGTAGAGTCGCGGGCACGGGATGATAGCGATGAGAATTCCTTTGACTCTTACCTGCTGCATGTTGCTAGTGTCCCGTTTCTAAAGTTCGCGTAACATTATAGGACCCGTAGACGCCTTTTCTTTATGAAGGCGAAGACGACCACCGGGCCTCGACTGAAACCGCTGAAGCTGACTCCA
>Ga0315336_1005814_pt1 | contig 13151 bp, 9 predicted proteins | sample ASW5metaG_FD_204512 | JGI IMG/M metagenome (GOLD analysis project Ga0315336, IMG submission 204512) | Ammonia-oxidizing marine archaeal communities from Monterey Bay, California, United States - ASW #5 | ecosystem: Environmental > Aquatic > Marine > Intertidal zone | place: USA: California...
AACATCCAACAAAATCAAGTTGGGCTTTGATTCCATGGCAAGCCTCAGCGCCTCCGACCCGTCTTCTGCCGTAATGACCTCGTAACCCGCATACTTCAAATTCTCCTCGAGGCCGAGCATGATGGCCTTTTCATCTTCAACCACCAGAATTTTTTCCGCTTCACTCATTGTCTTGTGTCTCCCGTGGCTGCGGACCGATCACTTCTTGCTCGCGCCGTTGTCTCTTTCCGTTGCCGGCAGGTAAAAATGAAAGGTGCTTCCCTTGCCCAGCGCACTTTCCACTTCGACCCATCCGGCATGTGCTTCCGCCGCGTCCCGGCACACTGCCAAACCAAGGCCGACACCCGACGGATTCCCGGAAGTCGTGCCTTGGACGCGATAGTACTTTCGAAAAATTTGTTTCTGCTCCCTCGGGCTAATGCCAACACCCTTGTCGATCACCGATACGCGTACCCAATCACGTTTTGCGGTCCAGGGCTTCCGACGACGTCTGAACCGAGAGACGCTCACGCCGATCCAAGCGGGAGCGGCGGGAGCTCCATTTATACGCTTCATACCATAACACGCGGCATTGTCCAATAGGTTCAGGATTACCTGGTCAAATGCGTCATTGTCCAGCATGACCGCAGGAAGTCCTTCATCGACATTGATTTCGACCGTCGGGCCTTCGTCGCCGCCGGGAGTATTGCCGTCCGGATAGCGTGCAAGAAACGTGTCGACCGATTGACGGACGGCAAGCCCGGCATCACCTTCCTGCAGCCTATACCGCAGGACCCCCTGCCCGAAGCGGACAAGGTACAGAACACGTTCAATTAGCTGACTCAGACGGTCGCACTCGGTGACAATAGTCCCGACAAATAGTTTTCGCTTCTCGGCATCTCTTACGTGGCCGAGGTAAATACTCTCCGCCAGCATTTTCATTGACGCCAAAGGCGTGCGAACATCATGCGAGATACCAATCGCAAATTCCGCGCCGGACTGCGCTCGTCGAAGATCGGCATATGCCATGCCGATCGTGACCCCGGCGCCGCCGATGATACCAGTCGCCAGCAAAACGATGCACCATGTAAATAATCGCTTGGATTGCGCTGCCCGTCGGATGCGTTCACGCGGATCTTCAGTGAACGCGCGAATCACGACCTCTCCAAGGGGGTCAGCCAACGTGTGCTCCGCTAACAAGTTCTCCGGTCCGAACGAGCCCTGCATTTCGGATTGCTCTCCCAGAGAATCTGACAGAAAGACGGAATCCTCCGACTCAGCCGTTGATATCCTGATATTCGGGCCTTCGACGGTCATCAATAAACCGCCTACTGCTGCACGCTCGACAGAATTTCCAATGAGCGCTCTGAGTCCCCCAAGATCTACTCTGAATCCCAGGTAGTGACTTCTCCTGACCGGGTCGAGTACGAAGTAATAGTATCGGCCGTCGACTTTCAGGGCGATCTGTGGCGCAAACGTCGCTGTAACGTTCATACGTGTGACGCGCGCCCTTCTAGATTCGCCGTAAGTCACGTGCCCTTGAAGTTCAGTCAAGAGTCGATCATGGTGATTTCGTACACCTCGATCAGCTTCTAGCGCTTCAGGCCAACCAAATGATCCCCATGGCTCACCAAATACATATATCTTTTCAACAAGGGGAGTCGCATCTTCAAGCTGCTTGGCTACATCACCCAGTTGACCTTCGTAAAGCGGTAAGTCAAGGATCTTGTCAAACTCAAGACGAATGTCTTGCAGCGATGCGTCGAAACTCTCCTCGATTTCATCTTTTGCCAGTACAATCGCCACATCAGCATTGTTTTTCAACCGATCCTGCGAAACGATTTGATCGTGCGCGAGACTTCGCGCCGCAAGGTAGCTAAGCAAAACCGTTGGCACGATAACCAACGTCAGCATGATAAGCGGCAACCGCAATTTCATATCACGCTCATGTGAATGGATGTCGAAGGGCACGTTACCGAGATGTCGGTGCAACCTTCGTTTTTCATAATCGTCCCGCTACGAAGTCGTCAAGCAACTGGCATCGCTTCGAATCGTCACGTCACTCGCCCCGACGCTCACGTGATCGTAGCGGCCTGCAAACGCTATCGACTGGCCAGGCAATCAGCGCTCTACGCCCTTTCATGACGAAAATAACGTGACACATGCGGGTTAATTTAATTCGCGGTTGGTAAACCAACGCTTTACCTCATCAACATCTTCCGCGTCCGGCGATAGCTTCAGGTACGCGCGATAGTGCATTACGGCCATGCGCTTATTCCCAAAAACGTCAGCGTATAGATTCGCAAGCTTGTAGTGTGAGGTCGCGTCCGCCGGATCGACATTCAGGGCCTGTAAGTACTGCTGTCTGGCTTTCTCAGCCTGCCCATCCTCTGCATACACGGCGGCTAAGCTGAGATGCAGATCGTGCCTTTCCTCGAGATCCGCGATACGCACCTGTTCGCGTGTTTCCTCGATCAACCGGGCGATTCTCTCTGACTTGCGTACACGGAACTCGCGTTTCTCAATTTCCGTCCGCATTGTCTCGACCTCGCTCACACTGTTATCCAATTCCCTTTGCATCGCGTCAATCTCGGTCAAACTGTTCTCCAGGCGCGTGGCCTTGTCCACAAGCGCGTCACGAAGCCCCGCCGCCTCTTGCTCAAGAGTCGGAATTTTTTTGACTAGTCCTTCCGCCGTCTGTCGCTCTGTTTGCTCCGCAAGTCGTGCCGACTTCGCGTCATCTAAGATAATTGTTATTTTTACTTTTGCCTGTTGAAGTTCTCGCTCGATATCTGCACGCGCTTCCGACACAACCTCCAACTCGCTTACAACATAATCGTATACCTCTTCACGAGCCGCGAGTTGCTCCTTCAGCTCATCATTGTCTTGCTGAAACACTTTCTTATCCGACTGGTGCCTTAATAATTCAGATTCAAGGTCAGTAATTTTTCTCTTTAGACTCAGATCCGACTCCGGACCTTGAGGTATTCCTTCACCAGCGGATCGTTCGAGCTCCTCTATTTGTCTGGCCGAGTCTGCGAGCTGATTTTCGAGTGCACGAAGTTCGTCGGTCAGACGACGAACATCGGATTGAACTTCCTCGCCATATCGGGATACGACTTCGTCGTCGCCATCGAGCGTTGCGTCTATGTTTTCCAAAACCCCATCAGCAGAACCGAGCTCAGAAAGGAGAGATCCCTTACTTTCCAGAGGCTCAGGGATGCCGCCATGAATCCCCTCCTCAATGAGCTTGAGATCGTCCTCGGCCTCCATAACGGTCCAAGGGTCGGCGATGAGGTCCGGCTCGTTCTCAATGGAATCGCGAGCAGTGTTCTCTTGCGAGGTCGGGGGGTCTTCCTTTTCACTCCATGGCCAGATGCCGGCTTGTGCAGAAAAGACTGCGTTTAGGACTAACGCCAGACAGAATCCCGTTAATTGAAGAAAATTCATGTTTCACTGTGTTCTGTGATCATGTGATGGGGTGCGGATATAATAAATTAAAACGAATGGTACATCAAGAAGACGCGGACTCCGTCTTATATGAGTGACACAGGACGTTGTTCAGGCACGAGGCCACAAGGTGCAATGAATGAGACTCAGGCGAGTTTTGCTTTGATCCTGACGACGCCATGACGACGGCAATGGAGGCAATATTCAGAATCCGCGTTGTCGGGCGAAACGTCTCCAACCTGGGGTTCCCCCCGTCGCCTTTTTGTCACCGCCGCCGCCCATATGAAGTCGTGACAAATGACTGTTTTACGAGGATCGTGCACAACAATTTTTGCAACCTCTGTTTCCCGAAAAAAGGAGACCAACTCTGAAACCGAAAATTTTCGCATTCCAGCATCACCTCGACCGCCGACACGATGCGCATGAAAGATGCGACTGATTTCGCGCAGGGGCATCTGCCGCTTTATTGCATGGGCGACGCATTTCAGCAGATTTTCACCGAAGGGAAATGCACGATTCGTCTCGACCAGTGCCACGGCACCTGGCTTCAAAACGCGAATGATTTCGCGAATTGCCTGGCGCCAGTCGGCGACGCGTTGAATGAGCCCGAGGCAGACAATCGCATCATATGAGTTATCTTCAAACGGCAGAGTCTTTGCCTCTCCCTCATGAAACTTAAGCTCCGGGTGTCTCTCCCTCGCCTCGCGAATGTTAGCGTCTGAAACATCCACACCCTCGGCGGCAAAACCGTGCATCGAAAGTAAGCGTGTATAACGCCCATCTTGACAGCCGACATCAAGGCAGTCCGGCATTTTGGGACCAGGGTGAGGCAAGCGATCACGAAGGTCGCGTATCAGATGGCGGAGAAAAAACTTGCGATACTCGAGGACACGGCTGTCCAGGTACTCCGACTCGACACCGTCAGGTACATCTGCACTGAGCCCCTGTCGTTCTTGAAGGTCGGAGACTGTGGTTGGGTCGACCATGACGATCAACGCGGCGATCCAAGGCGAACCTTATCCACACGCATACACAAATCCAGGCTGGGGTAGTCCGGCAGCTACACCGTATGGTGCTCTTCTCTGATCCGTTTTTTAGTTCTCAAGCCGCCGATCAGAAACCGAAATACGATCGCGAACGCACTGCTCGAGGTAAACGATGTGCCCGTTCAAAATTTTCCAGGTGTCCTCAAGCCTTGCGCACATGGCTGCATACGTCTCTTCGGTCATGTATCCTTCATCCGAGGCAACGCTGAGATGATCCAAGGACTCCGACAAATATCCTCTCGATTTTCGACAGCATCGAAGGTTCTCTGAGTCTTCCGAGCGGCCATACCCTTCCGCGATGCAGGCAGTGACACCTCGTGAACACCGCAGGAGCTGATCTTTCAACCGGTATTCCTCTGTGCGCGGCAATGTCTTGATAAATCGCGAGATCATGCGCCTGTACTCACGCGCCGCCTTGTAACATTCCAGATTTTCGAAGGTTTGCACGGCATTATTCTCTCTATTTCCTTGCAAGACTTCAACAACATTCTTACGGCAGGCGAATCTGAATTGCCGGAATAAAAACCTGTCAAGCTCGGAGATTGACTGTGATGCACTTTTAAGGGATTGGTCTATTGTCGACCGCGTCATTAATTGGTACGTCTCACTAGGATTCTTAAGCGCGTGTCGGCCTGGCCGAATGGCTCAATTTCATCAATGGGCGTGTATCGTGAGTGGACGAGTTCCCACAGTTCCTGCGTTTCGTCGTCGGAAAGGGGCTGCACTTCCGGTGACCTGATGGACAGCCCATATCCACTGAATGCCGCAACCGGGGCATTGCAGGTCTCAATCACGTCGCGAAACATTTTGGAGTTTACTACGTGGCACTTCTCAGCCTTAGCACGAGGCCAGTCCGGAAAATAACAGAACTGACCGAGTTCGAGTCCTTCGGGAATAACCAGTCCCGCTTCGACTGCCAAGTACGGATCCTGCGTCAATAGCAGGTCGCCATCTTTTACACCGGGAAGCGATTTGATTTTGGTCGCCGTTTCCCGGAGTACCGTTAGAGGCGCTGCTTCTTTCAGTGGCCACCAGATGCGATCGCGTTTACCGATGAACCAGGATTGGATGATCGGGGAAGCGAGTGCCATTGCCATGCAGGTCACGACGACGCCGGTGACCACCCAAAGCTGGCCGCAGAGTCGGATCAGGCTTGCGGCCAGGACTGCGGCAAAGGCGGGATAGATCATGGCCTGATAATCGTCATAGGGAAAAGGTGCGAGCAGATGCACCAGGGTAACCAATGCGACGCTGATCCAGATTGCCCGCTGGGCAAACGTGAGACGCCCAAGCGAAGGCCGCTTGACAACCACGTAGGCCAGGGAGAACAGAAGACAAACGGCAGCCGCTGAATACGCAAGAATCACCCGCGACAGGAAGCCTCCCTTGTACGCGACCCACCGGAGGGCGCCGCCCACATCTCGCCCCGAATGGTATTCAACCAAAGCAAACCACAGCGCGGAAGGGGCGCGTAGAAGAAACGGGAGAAACAGGACCGCTGCAGCTGCACACGCTCCCAGCACGAATGACAAACAGACGACACGCCCCTTTTTGCCATGCCGTTTCCAGATCAACATCAGGAATACGACGGGTAGGATAAATGCCGCGGAGGCGCGAGTGCCTGCCGCCGATAAAAACAGCGCACCGCTCAGTGCTGCCGCTGCGCTTCCCAATTTTCCTTCTATCGCCGTAAGGGCAACGAAACCGAGGACGACAAGCAGTCCGGCCAAAGCATACGTCTTTACGATAGTTACAAAGTAGCTTTGGTAAACGTTAACTGCAACCAATGCGAAAGCAGCTACGGCCGCAAAAGACGCCAATCGCCTGGGTCCTTCTTGCCTGACAAGTCGGTACGCCAGCCAGGCGGTAGCAATTGCACATGCGAAACCGAGGACACTTGTAAAAAATCGTCCACCTGCAACACCCCAAGCCGTGACGAGCGAGTTGGCGGCAGCGTAGACAAAGGGCATTACCGGACCCTGTGTCGTGGCAAAATCAATATACGGTAGCTTCCCCTCCGCGACTAGCCGTGCCCCGTAAAGATACCATCCTTCGTCCTGGTTCAGGTCGCCCAGAAATAGGTTGGCGGTGTTCAGCGCGAGGGCGATGGCCACGGCCAGTACCCACACGATTCGGATCATCCGCTTCTCAGCGGGTTCTACAAATGAGCACGTATTGGTTGAAGACCTATTTTCTTGATCATGCGCGATCACAGTCTTCGCATATACCTATTTGTCGAATTTCACGCCAAGGCGAGTGAATGTAGGCACGTCCAGGTTTTGTCCGTCAACGACGGTAGGTTCAACGTTCTTGAACCGACCCTTTCCGCCAAGACCAAGTTCCAACTCGAGCGTCGGCTGGTTTTCCTCGACTGGTCCTTTTTTGCGACGTCGTCCTTTGCGGCGATCGGCACGCTCTGGTTTGTGCTCAATTTCTTCACTCGGCATGTTCCACGCTTCTGTCGCAATGACAGTGACCACCAGCTTCCTTCGCAGCGCCGGATTGATGGTCGTTCCCATGCATACACGACAATCCTGCCTGTGGCGATCGGCGAGAGATTTCATGATTTCGCCGACTTCCTCTACGGCCAGGTCTGATCCACCTTCAATTCCGACAAGTAACGACGCGGCCTTTTCAACGCAAGCACCTTTCTCCAGCATGGGCCCGTCCAAAATTGATTCAACGGCCTTTTTTGCACGATTCTTACCGTCCCCTTGTCCATGGCCCAGTGCACAGGTCCCTTCGCTCAGGTTTACGAGGCTGCGCAGATCGGCAAAATCGAGTTTTATGTATCCGGGACGTGTCAGGATGTTGACCAAACCGCTTACGCTGGCGCCCAGCAGATCGTCTGCCGCTTCGAATCCGGCGCCCACCTCGCTCTCTTCAATGGCTTCGAAAAGACGTTCGTTCGGTACGACAATGAGCACATCAGCGGCCTCGCGCACACCACGAAGTGCCTGTTCGGCCTGCGAGCGACGCTGTTCCCCCTCAAAAGGAAAAGGCAGCGTCACGAGTGCCATGGTTAACGCACCGCTTTCCCTGGCAACGCGGAGAATCGCCGGTGCGGCGCCCGTAGCAGCTCCACCGCCCAGTCCGGCAATGACAATGACGATGTTTCTGTCCGCAAAACAGTCCCGTAGCGACGTTGTGTCGTCCTCCGCAGCCAGTCGACCGCGCCCGGAATCGCCGCCACATCCTAATCCATTGGTCCGGGCGGTTCCGATCTGAATCTTCACGTCAATGTCGCATTCGCCAAGTGCAGATGCGTCGGTGTCAACCGCGATGACCGGAATCGTAGTCGCAAGACCCTTTGCGCTCTTGGAGGCGATTCTGCAGCCTCCTCCTCCCAACCCAACGACCGCAACATCGGTACTCATCGCCTCAACACTTTCTTGAACCAGCCCCCGAGCGCCACGGAGGATTCCTGATCCTTGGACGATCGAAATCCGTATTGGACAAGACCTGTGGCGGTTGCATATTCCGGTGCCGCGGCGGCGGTCGCCAAACCTGTAACATTGCGAGGCGTACCCACAACACACGGCAACCCGAAGACCTGTTCAACCAACGTCGTAATTCCATTCAGATTCGCGCTTCCCCCTGTAATCACGATTCCGGCGCCGATGTGGTGGAAGAGCTCGCGACGATCGAGGCGCTCCTTGACGGTTTCCAGAATCTCTTTAACGCGCAGGTGAATCACCGTCCGCAACGCCTTGACCGTAACGGTCCTGCCGGGGAATCCCCCCTCGGCGGGTAACGATACTCTCGCCGAATTGCGTGTTGATTCAACCATAGCGGATCCATCTTCTTGCTTAAGGTCTTCTGCCTGTGTTGTTGGAATGCTGAACGCGATTCCAATATCGTTCGTGATGTGATCGCCTCCAAGACCAAGCACGCCCACGTCGGCAACAACCCCTTCGGCATATGCGACGTAATCCGTGGTGCCGCCACCCAGATCGATGACGATGGCCCCACTTTTTCTCTGTTCCGGGGTCAGTACGGCCAACGCAGAGCACAGTCCACTGATTGCCGTGTCCTGAACCTGGATTTTATGCCGATCGACAATATTGATCGCATCGTTCAGCCGGTTCCGCACACCGTGCAGAATCAGCATTTCGAGTGAAAGTTGTGCGCCGACCATGCCTGTGGGACGCAAGACCCGGTGATGGCCGTCGATTTTAAAATGCTGGCTTATCGAATGTAAGACAAGCCTATCGGGCGGAAGATTCAAGCGCCTGGCCACATCAATGACTTCTTCAATGTCCTCTTCTGATATTCCGCCTTCCGGTTCGTATACCGGCACCATTCCGCTATGAACGGCCCCCTGTATGTGAGCGCCGGAAACCGCGAGCAGGACTTCGCGAATTGAAACATCGCTGCGTTCTTCGGCCGTTTGAAGCACCGAGTCGACGCACATGGAGACATTCGATGCGTCAATGATCTGCCCCTTGCGAACGCCCGAGGAAGGACATTCCCCGATGCCTGTGATCATCACGTGGCCGTCCTCACGAACTTCCCCGACGAGAGCAACAACCTTACTGGTTCCAATCTCGAGGCCTACAATGGGTGATGGCGGCATAGGGGTGTCAGTCCCAGTAGGTCACAGCGTTTTTAGTTACGTCTTCCGTGATCAACGTGACCACCTTCAGTTTCTTGTTGGCTTTGGCTGATCTTGTAATCATTGCAACTAGATCGGAGATCCGTCTGTGCAGATCGTCATTTGATGCGCCTTCTTTCGTGCGTTTCCACCAGAGATCCACCGTGATGTCGCCGTCCAAGTATAAACGTAGTGCATCCGGTCGTGCATCGTTGCGGCCGCCTACATCGATTCCCAGTACATCTATGACGCCTGCGGTATCGATGCGGGAGATTGCATCGATGACCGAAATTGCGTGAGCAGCCAGTCCCGATACCTGGTCACCCGGTTTCAATATTGGCCCCTTGTAGCCGAATATTACGGGCAGTGTTTGCTTTCGATTTCGCTTGTTGAAAACACGTTTCTCGATATCCACGGCGTAGCCTCCCCGCTGTCCAATTTGCGCAACGGGTTGTCGCTCTACGAGTGAGACTTTCAAGGTGCTGGGCAGCACGCGCGTGATCTCCATTGACCGAAAATTCGGCGCAAATCTGAGAAATGTATTGCGAGCGTTCTGAATATCGAAACCGAACAGATTACCGCCGGTACGGATGTTCAGTTCCCCCCGTATGAATTCGTTCACGACGCTGCTTGTTGAATCTATCTCGAGACTCGCGATTTCATACATGGGATTCCGCGAAAAAAGCCTGCCAGATGCGGCCCGAAAGGTTAACCAACAGAGCAGAGCGGCCATTGCGACGCACAGCAGCGACAGCGCAACGCGCGGCATCACGCTGCGTTTTGCCCGCTGCGCTGAACGCCCGCCAAGATTCAAGGTGTAGGTGGATCGTCGGTTTCGCGTTCGCCTTCGTCGACGCACGCGCGATCCACGCTTGTTAGCGAACAACATGGGCTGTCGTTCTCACCTCCGATGATCGTGCACACCCGTTTGTCAGCAGGCAGCAGTTTTCAATACCCGGTCGCACAATTGATTAAAACTCATTCCCGCATGCACCGCAGCTTTCGGCAGCAAACTTGTTTTAGTAAAACCTGGAATTGAGTTCAGTTCCAGCACATAAACATCACCATCGCACGAATATCGCATGTCAACGCGGGCGAGGCCACGGCAACCAACGGCCTTATAGAGGTTTCTCGCAAAACCTTCGCACGCGCGTTGGCAATTTTTGTCCAGAGGCGCCGGCACTAAATATTCGGACATGCCATCAGAATACTTCGCGCCGTAGTCGTACCAGGTATCCGGAGCATCGATTTCAACTATTGGTAAAATCTCATCGGCAACAATTCCGACGGTCAACTCCCGTCCTTTAATGTACTTTTCCACGATGACCTGTTCGTCATATAGAAAAGCGTCGGCCAATGCTGCCTCCATCCCTGAAGTTTCGGACACACGATGAATGCCGATGCTTGAACCCTGACGAGCCGGTTTTACGACCACCGGCACTTCCATCGTGCATGGCTCCCCGAATCTCAAGACTTCGTAGGGAGGCGTGGGGATACCGTTCTCGACCATAATCTGCTTGCACGCGATCTTGTCAAAAGCCTTGCGGCTCGCTTCTGCGTTTGACCCCGTGTATGGAATGCCGCGCTTCGACAGTTCTGCCTGGACCCCGCCGTCCTCGCCAAAGGCACCATGCAAGGCAATGAAAACGGCGTCGATCCCCTCAGGCAGGTCCAATATCCGCCCATTTATGTCGACTTCCCTGACGTCGAACCCCGATTCGCGCAATCCTTTGGCAACGGCCCGGCCGGATGCGAGAGAAATTTCGCGCTCATCAGAAGGCCCACCCATCAATACAGCAACAGTCCGGATCAGACTCATTGCAGGTACTTTACCTCGGGTTCGAGCTGGACCGCAAATGCTTCTGCAACTGCCTCCCGTCCTTTTTGCGCCAAGGCCCTTACGTCGGCAGCCGTCGCGCTATTTTCCACAATGATGAAATTTGAGTGATGTGTGCCGATCCATGCGCCCCCCACGCGTTGACGATGCATGCCCACGGCCTCGAGCAAGCGTCCGGCCTTCTCTTCCCCCGGGTTTTTGAAAAACGATCCCGCGGAACGATGCCCAGCCATCCAGGAACGTCGCTCACGGATCTCGGCCCTCTCGGTTGCAATGGCGCTTGGCTCAGCATGTTTGACTCTAAAAGCGGCCTCAATGCAATAGCGCTCTCGAAGAAACTCGCACCGCCGGTAACCGAGATCAAGAGCATCACTGGGAACGATCAATTCCTCCCCCTTGCGGTCCAGACAGCGAATCCATTCAAGGTGGTCCCCAAGACATTTGCCCCATGCGCCGGCGTTCATCTGCATGCCGCCGCCAAGTGTTCCTGGTATACTCTCCATGAACTCTAGATTTGTCAGTCCCCTTGACTCCAGCCAATCCAGCATTTCCTGGATGGTAACCGCCGCGCTTATGACGGCCAGCGCGCCACGCAGCTCGCACTGACGAAATTCGGCACCCGCCAGTTTTCCGGTAACACCACGCACCCCAAAGTCCGAGACAAGCACGTTGCTGCCACCCGCAATCAACGTCAAGGGCAGGTCTTCCGCATGCGTCCACCTGAGAATCGATTTGAAATCACCCAATGAACCTATTTCAATCCATATGTCGGCATGACCACCCAGCTTGAGCGTTGTTTTGCCGGCCAAAGGCTCGCGTTCTCGAATTTGCGATGATGCCGATAGGGACAGTCGTTGCAATTTTTCATTGGGTTCCATGGAGGGGTGCCTATCGAAATCGCTATATTCCGCCTTGGCCCAATGCGCTATTCGCTCCACGTCGCCGGCGCCGGCCACCAGGAGCAGATCACTGTCTTTCATATCATGCCGTAAGTACTCCCAGGCATCCTCCAACGATGAGGCCATTTTGGGAACCGGTGCGCCGGGCTGCGATCGGAAGGACCTATAGAGATCCCACTCAGTACCACCTTTCAGCTCGTCCTCCGACGCGGCATACACGGGCGTCAGCAAGAGTTCGTCAATGCCGTCAAATGCCGCCGGGAACGCGTCTCTCAGGGCTAATGTCCGGGAATACCGATGGGGCTGAAAAACGACACGAAGTCGTCGATGCGGGATGCAGCGCAATGCGGATATCACTGCAGCGATTTCGCTCGGGTGGTGTGCATAGTCACTAATAACTGTGATCGAGGGGGTCTCAACGATCCGCTCGAGACGGCGGGATGGAAGCTCCAGTGCGCGAAGACCGGTGATGATTTCCGAATCTGTGAGGCCCATTTCGCGCGTCGCCGCGAATGCGGCAAGTGTGTTTAGGATGTTATGTTTGCCGTGAAACGCTAATGTTACCCTGCCACAGTTGATCTCATTGGCGAATAGGCTGAAGGAGACGCCGGTTTCCGTTTCGTCCTCGTCTTCCGCACGAATGTCAGCGTCTCGTGAAAAACCAAAAGTGATTGAGCCCGGATAGGCCGCGCAGATGCGTCTGGCCCCGGGATCATCAGCACTGTGGATAACGCTTCCCTGAACACGGCTCACAAATTCAGCGAAGCACGCCTCGAACGCATCCACACTCGCGTAGTATTCTCCGTGATCGAATTCGACGTTTGTCACAACCGCATGGTTCGGACAATAGTTTGTCAGTGAGCCATCGCTTTCGTCGGCTTCAACGATTATTGAGCTGTCGGCGCCGACGCCCGCCACACCGCCAAGTACGGGTGTATCGCCGCCAATGCACCATGACGGATCTCTCCCTGTGTTTCTCAAGATCTGCGTAATAAATGAGGCCGTTGTCGTCTTGCCATGAGTCCCCGAGACAACCATCGATTGTTTACCGGCAAGGAGTTCAGGCAGTACGTCGCCGCGTCGGAACACCGGGATGTCGTTTTGAATCGCCGCGTTGACCTCGTCATTCGTTTCAGCGATGGCGGTGCTTGTCACGACCCATTCCACGTCGCTTACCATATGATTGGGATGGTGAGAGTCCAGCACCGAAATCCCATGATGCCCAAGCCACGTCGCGAGCCTATTCGGAGACGTATCGCATCCCGTCACAATCATGCCGCGATCCTTGAGCAGATAGGCAAGCCCTGCCATGCCCACTCCAGAAGCACCCAGCAAGTGGACACGTC
>Ga0315336_1005815_pt1 | contig 13151 bp, 18 predicted proteins | sample ASW5metaG_FD_204512 | JGI IMG/M metagenome (GOLD analysis project Ga0315336, IMG submission 204512) | Ammonia-oxidizing marine archaeal communities from Monterey Bay, California, United States - ASW #5 | ecosystem: Environmental > Aquatic > Marine > Intertidal zone | place: USA: California...
GCCCCGTGCAAGGGGGGCGGGCTGGAACGTGCCTTCGGGCGACATGGATGAGCCTTCGCGGGGCGCTGCAGCAGGCCATACTTCCACCCCGACCGGCGGGGCGAGCGTTCTCTCTGCTGTACGGTTAAGATTCTGCCTGGGAAGACCGTAGCGGTGCATTGCATCGTCGGTGCTCGCCGGCGCCGGCACCAGTACGCGGAGGAAGGGATGGGCTTCGGGCGTCGATGGAGAATGGCGGGATTGTTCCACACGCTTACTGTGACCTGCGCTGCCTTGATGGCCGTGGCGATCTCGCCGGCGCCGCAAGCCGCCGTGGTCGATGGCGAAGGCGCGCTAGCGCACGCGGCGGCGATGGTAGCGCTCGGCCCGCGGCCGCTCAACAGCGAGGCGTTGGAGGACAACCGCGTCTACATCGAGGAGCAGCTCGAGGCACTTAGCCTCACACCGTGGCGCGATGAGTTCACCGCCGACACCCCCATCGGGCCGTCTGCAATGGCCAACATCTTGGTCGAGATGCCAGTGCGCGGCAGTAGCGCCGATGGGGCCGCCGGCGGAGCTGGGGACGGGCCGATCATTCTGCTTGCCGGACACTACGACACCAAGCTGTTCGATGGGGTGGAGTTCGTCGGAGCCAACGACGGCGCATCGAGCGCCGCCATTCTACTGGCGCTCGCTCCGGCGTTGCTCGCCGAGCCGCTCGGCCTGCCGGTCTGGCTGGTCTTCTTCGACGGCGAAGAAGCGGTGGTGCAATGGACTGCAGACGACAGCACCTACGGTTCGCGCCATCTCGTCGAACGCTTCCGGCGGGATGGAACCCTCGATCGCATCGGCGCGTTGATCCTCTTCGACATGATCGGCGACAAGGACCTAGGCATATCTCGGGAGCTGGCGTCGACTGGTTGGCTTACCGACGTCATCTGGAACAGCGCACGCGAGCTCGGTCACGGCACCAGTTTCCCGAACACTACGCACCAGATACTCGACGATCACCTGCCGTTTCTCGAGGCCGGCGTCGCCGCGGTCGATCTGATCGACTTCAACTACGGGCCTGGCAACCGCTACTGGCACTCGCCGTTCGACACGTTCGACAAGCTGGACGCGAGCTCGTTCCAGATTGTGGGCGACGTGGTACTGGCGGCGCTGCCGAAGATCGAAGCGGTGCTGCGCTCGCAGTAGCGGGTAACTCCATGCGAGGCTCGCTTCAGGGCTCGCGCTCGTAGCCGGCTGTCACCGTGGTGCTCAGGCCTCCGCGCGCCGCGAACTCGCCGCGGACCTCGCAACGGACTGGCGCGCAGGCAGCCACCACATCGCGCAGCACTCGATTCACGACGTTTTCCTGAAACATGCCGACGTTGCGGTAGCCGTTCAGGTATAGCTTCAAAGCCTTCAGCTCGAGGCACTCGGCATCCGGCTCGTATTCGATACGGAGCGTGCCGAAATCAGGCAGGCTCGTCTTCGGGCAAATCGAAGTGAACTCCGGATGCTCGATGAGGATCGAATAGCCGGGGAACTGGTTTTGGAACGTCGCCAGATCGGGCATCGACACATCGAGTCCAGCCGCGGCGTGGTCGTCGGTGTAGCCGGTATCGGACCCATGGCTCTCTCCCGAGGGTTCGGTCACTCATCCACCCCTTGCCGTCTGTCGCGGACCGAAATAGGTGCAACGTGCGCTACAGGTTTCGTGCACGGTAACGCTGAACAGCCCCGCCAGTCGCGGCGCCAGGCGGTCCCAGATCCATACTGCGAGCAGCTCGCTGGTGGGGTTCTCCAGGCCGTCAACGTCATTCAAGTGGCGGTGGTCCAGAGCGTCGTGAATCGGCTCCCAGGCCGCGTCAAGCTCGTGATAGTCGATGAGCCATCCGACGGTCGGGTCGATCTCGCCCGCCACGGCCAGGTCGATTCGCCAGGAGTGGCCGTGCAGACGTCTGCAGATGCTGGATTCCGGCGCCTGGGGCAGGACGTGTGACGCTTCGATGCAGAAGGTCTTGCTGAGCTCCACGTGTGGCTGACGCTTGGTCATCAAATGCCGCGCTCCACGCCGGGCCAGATCACCTTGTGCAGTTGCAGCTGCAAGGTCACTGGAAGCGCATCCTCGATGATCCAGGCGGCCAGATCCGACGGCTGCAATTGGTCCGATACCGGCGCGAAGAGCACCGGACAGCCATCTGTCAGCCCGTGCTCGTGGAGCATCGCGACGGCCCATTCGTAGTCGACTCGGTCTTTCACGACGAACTTGATCTCGTCGCCATCGCGCAGGTGTGCCAGATTCTCCAGCTCGTTGCGAGCGCACTCACCCGAGCCGGGGCATTTGAGATCGACGATGCGCTTGACGCCGGCGGGGAGGACCGAGATGTCGTATGCCCCTGAGGTTTCGACCAGCACCGTCTTGCCGCGTTCCAGTAAACGAGTCGCCAGCGCCGGCACGCCGGGCTGAACGAGAGGCTCGCCGCCGGTGATCTCGACCAACGGAATACCGTGCCGGCACGCTTCCTCCACCAGGTCGTCTACGCTCCACGACTTGCCCTCGTGAAACGCGTACTCCGTGTCACACCAATGACAGCGAAGAGGACAGCCAGTTGTGCGGAGGAACACACACGGTTGTCCGGCCCAGGTCGATTCGCCCTGGATAGAGACGAAGATCTCGTTGATCGTGACTGTCTGGGCGGACGGTTCGGCGGATTTCAGCGAGGGCAAGGGCGCTTGCTCAGCTGGCGTACGGGGTGGGGTCTTCGATGCCGGCCCGCTGGAAGCCGAGGCGTCGCAGAATACAAGCGTCGCAGAGGCCGCAGGCCAAGCCCTGCGGGTTCGGATCGTAGCAGGAATGCGTCAGCTGGAACGGCACCCCCAGCTCGGCCCCTCGTTCGATGATCTCCGCCTTGGTCGACTGTAGCAGCGGCGCATGAATCTTGAACTTCGCTCCCCGCTCAGTGCCAGCGCAGGTACCAAGGTTGGCGACGATCTCGAACGCCTCGAGGAACTCGGGTCGGCAATCCGGGTAGCCTGAGTAGTCGAGCACGTTGGCGCCGATGAACAGATCGCGTGCGTCCAACGTCTCAGCCCAGCCGAGCGCCAGCGCCAGAAAGACCGTGTTGCGCGCCGGCACGTAAGTGGCGGGGACACGCGACTCGATCTCGGCCTGCGATTCGGGGTGCGGCACCGAAATCTCGTCGGTCAGGGCCGATCCGCCAAAAGCGGCCAGATCGACTTGAACAGTGCGATGCGGAACGGCCATGAAAAGGGCGATCGCGCGGGCACGGTCGATCTCGATGTGATGTCGTTGTCCGTAGTCGATGGTCAGCGCGTTGCAGTCATAGCCTTGCGACGCTGCTATGGCCAGGGCGGTGGCTGAATCCAGCCCCCCCGAGAGCAATACCACTGCGGCGCGGCGCTGATCGAGGCCCAAGCGGTTCGGGCTGGTGGCGGTCTCGGCCTCGGAGGTGGTCTCTGTATCCGCCGCTGCCGCTAGCCGGGTCGATCGTCGACGGGTTTCGTTCATCGCGGCTCCAGCGATTCGTGTTGGCTCCGAGCCGACGCTAGCAAGGGACGTAGTTGCTCTACTAAGCCAGGGTCAACGCCGCCAGCTCCAGCCACCAGGCTGATGAGCAGATCGTATTCCGAGAGCATGTGCGTAGCGAGCCGTCGGATACAAGGTCGCCAGAGCGCGGAGCCAGTCCAGCCCAGCACAAAGCCGCCGGCTGTCGAGACCCTTCGCGCCAATCCAATAGATGAGTAAGGTGAGCTGCGGAGCTCGATGATCAGATCACGGACTCTCTCAGCACGCTCCGCCGCTCCGCTCGCGAGGTTCGCCAGGAAGGGCCGGTCACGCTTCGCGACGCTGGCGGCGAGCCCGCTCAACAACGCGGTGGCGGCAAGATCTGCCGTGAGCGCCCGCTGCAGTCGTCGCAAGATCCATTGGCGACTCAGGTCGGGATGGTCGAATAGGTGCGCGGGGGCAGCCTCTGCCGGCTCGGCGGGCATGCGTATTCTCCTTGCGAGGGACGGTAAAGTCGCCGCCCACGGTGCATCGGGACGACCAGCACTCTATGTATCACATGGTAAAATTCGTAGTTCGCTACAGGTAGTGCCCGGAACAGTTTGCACCGCACTCCGCCCACTCGGAGCCGACGCCATGGACGTGCCCGTACAGGTCTTGTCTGCCGAAGAGGTAGAGCGGCTGCTGGCGTACGGAGACCGCGATGATCCGATCGGTCTTCGCGACGTTGCGGTGCTGGCGACCATGTTCTACGCGGCGGCGACGGCGCTCGAAATCAGCAACTTGAACCTCGGGGATCTCCAATCGCGACGGCAGCAGATTATTTTGCGGGGGGCAGACGGTATGCGGCGCGTTGATCTGGCAGCCGAGTTGGCGCAGATTCTCGAGTTGTACGAGCAGTCGGCACGGCGCCTCATCCTGGCGCAACACGGATCGAGCGAGCAGCACACTCGAGCGCTCTTCCTAGGAAGTAGGCCACGTCGGATCCGCGTCCAGGAAGTGCGCCAGATCCTTGGTGCCAACGTAAAGGGGGCCGGGATCGGCGCCGACGTGAACGTCAATACACTACGGCTCTCTCGTGCCTGGCACCTGCGCGAAGCGGGTCGTTCGCCAGAGTCGATCCAGCGCTTTCTAGGGGCGACCAGTCGCTCCGGTCGCAACGTGATCTAGCAGGCTGCACTTTTTGGGCTGCTAGCAGGTCACTGGTTCTGACGACGAGCGTTGGCGCGCTTGGGCGCGTCGTTGATTTCCAGCGCCATGCCCATGGCTACCAGATCGTCGAGCCAGATGTCAGCTTCGAAGTAGCGCGCCTTCCAATCGAAACCGATCCCGTCGAGCATCTCGGCGATGCCGTGCCCGAGAGCGTTGAACGAGGTGCGATCGCGCTCACCTTCTAGACCGGCGGTGCGGATCAACCAGAACCGGCGCGAGAGCTCGTCCTCCCACAAAGCGGCATACGATTGGTGTTCATCGAGCCGATCGAAGCCGTCCGTCCGCTTGTACTCCTTGAGGGCCTCGGCCCGTGCCACGGCCCGGGCTACCAGAATACTGCTGTAGCGGGCTACACCGGCACGCCAAGTCTGCAACTGGAAGTACTCGTATGCCTCGGCGCCGTGCTTGAGAGTGACGACGACGCGGAGGTTCTGCAGCGCCGCCGATGCAGTGGCCGCAAGGAAGGCGCGCTGTCCAGCGCGCGGCAGGTGAGCGCCCCTGGTCCAGAAATCGTAGAGCGACTGTCCCAGCAACAACATCGCGTTGCCGATGTCGGGATCGTCGAAGGGGAACGAGTAGTTGACTTGCCAGGAGTGGTCGCGACTCCGGCCGACGCTCAGCTGGGCGACCTTCGCCTGCTCGCCCTGGTTGAACTGCAGCAGGTGGAACCACTGTTCGATCAAGCCGACCACCCACTCGTTGGGCGACTCAACATCGGCGCGCCAGGCTCCGATCACGGCAACCGGGATGCCGCCGATCGGGAAAGCGGCGCGAAGGGTGCTGGAGAGCGTTCTCGGTCGTGAATAAACGGCCCTCCCCATGGCCCGCTCATCCGTCAGCTCGAACCCGGACGGTGATTCGGAGCCTTTTGGGAGGTTGACGAGGTACTCACGACTCGACGAGATGATCAGCGTTGTCTTCGGGATGTCGGACCAACCGTCCCATACATCGTTGCCGACCAACTGGACGATCTGCATGGCCTCGCGCAGCAAGACGAGCTGATCGGCGTCCAGGCGTCGCGCTCGTGTCGCGTCCGCTGCCGAAACGCCCAAGGCAGAGGTCACCAGTACCGCAATCACGGTGACTAGTGCGTTCCGGCGCAGGTGCATGGAGGGCACCGCCCTGTCGGGTCGAGAAGCCAGTGCAAGCTGCACCAGGCTAACCCGAGGCGGGCAAACTTTGTAGTCGCCCGGTGGCCGCGAGCTGTAAGCTGCCGTTCGCATGAGCACGATCGAACACGCCCTGTCGCGCTACCGTCCGCTGGTCGACGACTGGCGATCTCTCATTGAGGCGTGCCAGCGCCCGCTCCCGCTGGTTGTGTGGGCTAACCCCGTGCGCCTCGAGCATCGGCGTCGGTTGGCGGTGCGGCTCGGCTATGACGAGGATGCCGATATCGCCGACCTGCTCCGCGGGCGGGGATACGTGGCTGAGCCGCTGGGGTGGATTGCCGACGCGTGGCGGGTCGAAGGGCTCGAGCGCCCCGGCTACACGCTCGAGAATCAGCTCGGCCTGATCCACGTTCAGGAGGAGCTTTCCCTGGCGCCGCCGGTCGTGCTTGGTGCGCAGCCCGGTGAGCGGGTGCTCGACATGTGCGCCGCACCGGGTGGCAAGACCGCTCGCATCGCCGTATCGATGGACAACCGAGGCACGCTCATCGCCAACGATGTACGGCCGCCCCGATTACGTGCTCTACGATCCAATTGCGAGCGACTCGGCATGACCAACGTTGTCGTAACCTCTATCGACGGCACCCGGTTTCCGCTCGATGCTGGCCCCTTCGATCGAATTCTCCTGGATGTGCCGTGCTCCTGTGAAGGCAACTTGCGCGATACACCGAAGGCGGCCGCCAGGGGAGCCAGCCGTTCGATCAAAGGGAGATCCGGGCTTCAGGCCACACTGCTCGGCCGTGCCTGGAAGCTGCTGCGCGCCGGCGGGACCCTCGTCTACTCCACCTGTACGTTCGCGCCGGAGGAAAACGAGGTCGTGCTGGATTACACACTCGGACTCGACGCTGTGATCGAGCCGTTCGCGATTCCGGGCCTGATCGGCGATTCGGGCATCGTCGAGTGGGCCGGCCGTAGGCTGCGTGAGGACTGCCGGAACCTGGTGCGCTACTGGCCGCATCTGAACGATACCGGCGGATTTGCGATCGCCAAGATACGGAAGGGCTCGGCGTGTTGACGCATTTTCGGCGCCTGCAGCGCGAACCCTATGTCCGCTGGTGGACGGATCGCTTCGGCACGCCGGAAGGGATGTTCGGCGACTGTTCGATGTGGCAGCGGGGCAAGACGACGGTATGGGTGGCGGCCCCCGACGTCGATCCCGTCGCTGTGCATCCGGTGGACGGGGTGGGCGTTCCCCTGCTGCGCGTAGGCGGGCGGGCATGGAAACCGACCAGCATCGGGCTAATGCACTTCGGGCTGCACGCTACTCGCAACGTCGTGGAGCTCGATCTCGACGAGGCGGCGTGCTTTCTCGCCGGCGAGACGGTCGATCTGATGCCGGAGGATCCGCGCCGCCGACTCCCGCACCGCGGCTTCATCGTGGCGCGCAGTCTGGGGGTGCCGCTCGGGTGCGCCGAATGGCAGACCGGGGCCATACGCTCGGTGTTGCCGAAGGGGCGCCGCAACCCGGCTGCCGATATGCCGAGGATTCTGGTGGCTTGAGTCAGGACGCTACGTCCGATGGCCCCGGCGGCTTGAGCGGCAATCGCAGGCGTGCCCAGCACCCCGGCGCCGCAACTCGGTTCTCCAGAGTCAGGCTGCCACCGTGGTTCTCGGCGATCTGTTGGCTGAGCACCAGGCCGATGCCCGAACCGCGGGGCTTGGTGGTGAAGAAGGGCACGAACAGATGCTGCGTTTCCGGCAGGCCGCGCCCAGCGTCTTCCACTAGCAGCTCGAATTGCTCGCCGCGCCCGTTTACGCGGGACCAACGTACGCGTACGCCGCCCCCGGTATCCAGCGCCGCCTCGACCGCGTTGGCCAACAGATTGATCAGCAGCTGATCCAGCTGGTCACCGTCGCCGCCCAGCTGTAGCTCTGGGCCCCTTCGATGGTCACCGGCAGACGGTTCTCGAGCGCTACCGTACGGGAGACCCACTCACTTACCTCTACCGGCTGTAGCCGGGGCGGCGGTAGTTGCGTGAGCTTGGCGTACGCGGACATGAACCGCGCCAGCCCCCCGGAGCGGCCGGCGATGACTTGCAGCCCGCTGCTGAGATCATCACGCTAGTCGACGGCTAGCGGCTCACGCCGCATTTGCCGCCGCAGGCTTTCGGCGATCGACTTGATGGGAGCTAGCGAGTTGTTGATCTCGTGTCGCAGAACCTGCACCAGTTTCCAGCAGGAGCCGCGACCGGCGACCGTGGTGTGGGCGCACCACGAGTCTTCCACCGGAGTGCTCAACCCCGTCGAGCCTATCGCGTCGGCGGCTCGCCAGGCCGGGGTCATCTCGATCATCGATGCGATCTCTTCCCTCGGTGGTACCGAGCTGGCGGTCGACGACTGGGGTGTTGCCTGTGCGTGAGCGTCTCCAACAAGGGTCTAGCAGCGCCGCCGGGACTGTCGTCGGTGACCGTTAGCCAGCAAGCATGGGATGCGATCGAGGCCAGCGGAGAGCCGCGAGCCTGGCTATTCGACCTGCGAACCCATCGTCGACATGAGAGCGACTGGGCTCATTGGCATCCGTACCCCACGACCATGCCGACCGGTTTGTTGACGGCGCTCAATGTTAGCTTGACGTTGATTCTCGAGGAGGGGCTGGAGCGACGCATCTCGCGCACCCGTGCTGCGGCCCTCCGCGTGCGGCAAGGACTGCGTGACCTGGGGTTCTCGATGCTCTGTGCCGACGAGCACGCCTCGCCGATAACTACGGCAGCTATGGCGCGCCAGGATCTGCCGGTTGGTGAGCTCGTCGCAGCGCTGCGCGACCGGTACCGGATCTACATTTCCGGAGGGATCGACGATCTTGCTGGCAAGATCTTCCGAATCAGTCACATGGGCCGCTCGATCGAGCCTCAGGAAACGGATCGGTTGCTGACCGCGTTCGATGAGCTCGTGCGAGGCGCAATCCCACCGCAGGGACGCGCTGGCGCTGAGAGTGGCTAGCTACGGCGTGACGATGTCGTAGGTGTAGTCAGCAACGAAGCCGATTACTTTCAGCGCGTCGTCGTACGGCATGGTGCCGGCCTCGCGGATCGTGCGGCCGGCTGCCGGATCCAGACGGATCGTCGTCCTTTCAATCTTGAGGACCTGATCATCGTCGTCCAGGAACTGGAAACTGACACGGATTGACAGCGTCGCCGTGGTGTCGTTGTTGATCCGTACGGTCCAGGTATACGGGGCTGGCTGGCCAGCGCCGAATTCTCCCCACTCGAAGTCATCGCCGGAAAGAACGATGTTGCCGACGAGCTCGGGCTCTGCGGGCGGCCTCGGCTCGGGCTCCTGCACCGGCGGCGCCGCGACCGGCTCGGGGGCCTGCTCGACAGGAGCCTCTGGGGCTTCGGGTGCGGGTTCTTCAGCGGCGCCGCACGCGGCGGCGAACGGTAGCGCCAGTACGAGTACCAGCATCATTGAAAGTCGCGTGCGACATGCCATCGAAGTGTCTCCTTGGGAGCGAACGGGTTCTGATGATCGCGTTTCGTGGGCGAGACGGGCACCTATCGTACGCGGGCCCCTGTCCAGCGCCTGTCCGAATCGACGTGAAGAGCTTTGTAGTGATGGGGAACTATAATATCTCGTCGGCGCTTTCGCAGCAGGGTCAAGACTACTTGAGCGCTTCCTGACATCCGCTAAACCGCATGGAACCACGGGTGCCCCGCCAGGCCACCGTTGAAATTTGAGGTAGATATGTCTACAGGATCCGTAGCTACCCTTGCGAACTCGAAACACTACATCGATCTCGCCGACCACTGGGGCGCGCACAACTACCACCCGCTCGATGTCGTTCTCACACGCGGCGAGGGCTGCTGGGTTTGGGACGTCGATGGTAACCGCTACCTCGATTGCCTGGCAGCGTACTCGGCAGTCAACCAGGGGCACTGCCACCCGCGCATTGTCGCCGCCCTCACCCGTCAGGCCGAATTGCTGACGCTGACATCACGCGCTTTTCACAACGACCAGATGGGGCCGTTCCTCAGTCAGCTATGCGAGCTCATGGGCTACGATCGCGCGCTGCCAATGAACACCGGCGCCGAAGCGGTCGAGACGGCGATCAAGGCGACGCGCAAATGGGGCTATGAGGTTCGTGGCGTTGCCGCCGATGCTGCCGAGATCATCGTCATGTCAGGGAACTTCCACGGTCGGACGACGGCGATCGTCGGCTTCTCGACGGATCCGCAGGCGCGCGATGGGTTCGGGCCCTTTGCTCCTGGCTTCAAGATCGTGCCGTACGGAGACATCGACGCGCTTGCCGCAGCGTTTGGCCCTAACACCGTTGGCGTGCTCGCGGAACCGATCCAGGGAGAGGCCGGAGTGGTGGTGCCGCCGGAGGGCTTTCTGACCTCCATGGCCGAGCTTTGCAGCGATCGCGGCGCGCTGATGATTGCCGACGAGGTACAGACCGGGCTCGGTCGCACCGGCAAGCTGCTGGCGACTCAGTGGGAGGACGTCAGGCCTGACGTCCTTATCCTCGGCAAGGCGCTGGGCGGTGGCGTGTACCCGGTATCCGCCGTGCTGGCCGACGACGAAGTGATGGGCGTGTTTCGGCCGGGCGACCACGGATCGACATTTGGGGGCAACCCGTTGGCCGCGGCGGTGGCACGTGAGGCGCTTGCCGTTCTCCTCGACGAGGAGTTGGTAGACAATGCCCGCGAGCTTGGTGACTGGTTCATGGGCGAGCTTCGTGCGATGGATTCACCACATGTCGAGCAGGTGCGGGGACGCGGCCTCCTGGTGGGGGTGGTGATTCGCGATGCCTCCGGGCCGGCGCGTCCGTTCTGCAAGGCGCTGGCGCGGCGCGGACTCCTGGCGAAGGAGACCCACGAGCAGGTGATTCGCTTTGCGCCACCGTTGGTGGTGACTCGCGAGATCCTCCAGCAGGTACTCCCGGATATTCGCGCCGTCCTACATGGTGAGGGCGTGGATCTGGGATAGGCGGATGGAAGGCAACCCCATGGCGCTCGTCTTCCTGCTGATAGCGATTCTGTTCGGCGGGCTTACCTTGCTCCTGGCAGTGCTGCAGCGACGGTCGCTTCGGGACCAGTCGAATCAGATGCAAGAGTTGCTTGCCGAAGCGCGGCAGCTGGTTGCTGAAGAGCGCGCCAACGATGCGGCCGATTCCGGGGCGGGCGACGACAGCTGAGCCGGTTCCTTTGCGGGTACGAGCCGTACTATCCGGTCGAAAGTCGGGAGGCGGTGCGCTGCAGCGTCTGCCAGGCCAGATCGACGTCTGGGCTCGTTGTGCGCAGGTTGCCGATCGATATGCGTAACGCCAGTCGGCCCCGAAGCCGCGTGTGGGAGATAAAGATCGTGCCCTCGCCGTTTACTGCCGCCATCAGGCTCTCATTGAGCTCAGCGTAGGGGTCATCGTCAACGGCCGGCAGTGAGGTGCCGTCGCCGGTCGCGCATCCCGCGCCCGGTCGGAAGCGGAAGCAAACGGTTCCGAGCGGTGCAGCGGCGAGCCGTTCGAAGTCAGGGTGCAGGTCGATGCGGTCGGCCAGGTCGGCGGTCATTGCTAACTGGGCGCGCAGGCGATCGACGATGCCGCGTCGACCGTAAGCGCTCAGCACCATCCAGAGCTTCAGGGCCCGGAACGGCCGGCCCAGCTCGACGCCGTAATTCATGAGATCGGTAGGCGCTGGTTCGTCGTCAGCCGATGAGGTCGTGCCGTCGGGGTCGCCGACATCACTTCGGAGGTATTCGGGAACCAAGCTGAAAGCGTCGCGCAGGATATCGGGCCGGCTGGTGTAGAGCACGCTGCATGACATCGGCGTGTATAGCCACTTGTGCGGATTTACTACTACCGAGTCGGCACGCTCCCAACCGGTAAGCAGCTGACGCTTTTCGGGCACGATCGCTACCGCACCACCGTAAGCGGCATCGACGTGCATCCAGAGGCCCTCGCGTTCGCACAGGTCGGCGATATCCGCCAGCGGGTCGATGCTCGTCGTCGAGGTCGTCCCCGCTGTCGCGACAACGCAAAATGGCACGAGCCCGGCGGCCCTGTCGGCCTTGATTGCCGCATGCAGCGCGGCGGGGTCCATGCTGTAGTTGTCGAGCGTCGCCACAGGGCGAACGGAGTCGAGTCCGAGCCCGAGTGTCAGCGCGGATTTGTCGATAGAGGAGTGGGCTTGTTCGGAACGATACAGACGGAGCCTGCCGTTGAGAGCAGCGACGCCCTGCTCGCGGTTATAGCCCTCGGTGGTCTGGCGCGCTGCGGCGAGCGCGCAAAGGCTGGACACCGATGCGCCCTCGTAGATGATGCCGAAATAGTGAGCCGGTAGGCCGAGCCACTCTCGCACCCAGGCCAGCACCCGTTGCTCGAGCTCGGTAGCCGCCGGCGACGTCCGCCAGAGCATCCCGTTGGTGTTCAGCGCCGTCGCCAGCGTCGCGCCCAGGATCCCGGGCGCGGAGCCGGTGTTGGCGAAGTAGGCAAAGAATCTCGGGTGGTTCCAGTGGGTAATGCCGGGGAGGAGGACGGAGTCGAGCGTCACCAGGGTTTCTTCCCAGGGGGTCGCTTCCTCAGGGCCGGCTTCGGGCAGCTGCGCGAGAATCTCGCCCGGTCGAGCTCTGGACAGCACGGGATAGTCGCGCGTCGTCGCGAGGTACTGGCAGATCCAGTCGATTACCTGATAGCCGCGTCGACGGAACTCTTCCGGATCGAGGTCACCGAGATCGCCGAGATCGTCGGGGTTGCGCATGGCCGCTCAGGCTACAGCAACCACCGCCACCATGTCCGCACTGCAGAGCTCACTGAGGGGTTCATCGAACTCTACTGACACGACGAACACACCGTCACGCTCGTTGCATCGGGTTACCCGTCCGCAGACGTTGCGTGGTTGCAGCTCCAGGCTCGGATTGTGAAAGAAGAGCTTGCAGATCGCTCCGACGTTCAACGGCGCGTTGACCTGGCCGAGGAGACCACTGCGGCTGATGTTGGTGGTTGTTCCACGACAGAAGAACGGCCGTGCCGCGGAGTCGAACCCGTACACTTCCACCTGGATGTGTACATCGAGCGTGGCGTTCTCGCGCGGGAAGGTGCGGCGCTCTTCGCCGCCCCAGGGCTGCTGGCTCATTACTGACTTTCCTCCATTCTCCTCGATCATGACTGAGAGACAGCATAATGCCTTTTTGGGCTTTGGGGGGGTGATTAATTAGTTAATAATATTCAAAACTAACTAATAGTTAGCGATATAATCTCTCAAGAGGCCTAGCAAGGTTTTAGTGGGCATACGTTGTCCGCCGAGAGATGAGTGTGTCGCAGAGTTTCATCGTCTGTCCCCCGCTGA
>Ga0315336_1005817_pt1 | contig 13146 bp, 12 predicted proteins | sample ASW5metaG_FD_204512 | JGI IMG/M metagenome (GOLD analysis project Ga0315336, IMG submission 204512) | Ammonia-oxidizing marine archaeal communities from Monterey Bay, California, United States - ASW #5 | ecosystem: Environmental > Aquatic > Marine > Intertidal zone | place: USA: California...
GTTCCGAGGATGGTACGATCCGCATCTGGAATGCCGCCAGCGGCGTGCAGGAACGGCTATTCGACAGTACGTCTGGCGTGACGAATTGTGAAGCGCTGGCCGTCTCGCCCGACGGTCGCTTTTTTGCCGAGGGCGTCCATGGACATCTGAGCTACCGGGATTTTCCGTCTGGAGGAGTTCTGTGGAGCGAGACCTACAAACCCGATAGTCTACTGCGCGAGTGCGCCTTCACCAGCGATGGCAGGCGACTGGCGACGATCGCCGATGGCACGAACAGGCACCTGACAATCCACGACGCAAGCGACGGCCGAGTGATCCGCACGATCTCTGATCTGCCGGCGTCCTTGGGAATACCGGTGAACGTGCGATTTCTCGCTGATGACCGATTGCTCATGTCGGTGCAAGTGATTCCCGAAGCGCCGGACCGCAGGGCGAGCCTCCTGTTATGGGACGTCGAAACCGGACGGCTGCTGCAGGACATTGATGGCACTCAAACTGCCGACGTTTCGCCCGACGGATCGACGGTTGTCACCAAAGGATCAGAGCTCATTGCCCGCGTCTGGAGTTTGCAGAAAAAATATCTGCCATCGTCGAAACAGGTCGCGCCGAAAGAAATTCACCGCATCGAACAAACAGCAAGTGTGTCTGCCTTGGCGTTCACGCGGGATGGAAAGAAGCTGGTCTCAGGCAATTTCGGAAACTCGATTCGCATATGGGATGTCGAAACCGGGCGCGAACTGGCCTCCATCGAAACGCCTCCGAATGGAAGATCGCTCACATTGTCACCCGATGGCCGCCACGTGGCGTGGTGCGGTAAGGGAGGACAAGCCGGAATTTGGGAACTCGAAACAGGGGCGCTGATCCATCGTCTGAAAAGTGACCTTGGTGACTGGGGAATCATGTCGAAAATCGAGTATTCTCCCGATGGAAAACTCGTCGCGGCGAATTGTTGGGATTGGAAAGCACGGATCTGGGATGCGGCAACCGGCAAGGAATTGCAGCGCATCACGATCAAAGGGGATAACGATAACACTTTTGATCTCCATTTCACGCCAGATAGCAAACACTTAGTGGTCGGGCATTTTCATGTCCCCAACGGCTTGACTCAGGTTTTCGATGTCGCATCGGGAAGAATGCTCAAGAATTTTGATCTGGGAAAGCGGTCAGCCGGCACCGGTGTGTTCGACATCTCGCCTGATGGCAGGAGATTCTTGATCGGTACTTTCCGCGGTCGAGCCATTGAGTACGACCTGGAAACCGGCAGGAGAATCGGTGAATGCCCTAAGGGATTAGCGGATACGTCGACCGTGGCCTATTCCCCGAATTCCCGTTGGATTGCCGTCGGACATTTTCGAGGCCACGTGCAACTGGTCGACGCGACGACGCGAATGGAGAAATATCTTCTGCGGCATGAGGAAGCCGTCATAAGCGGTCTAGCGTTCTCACCGGATGGTCGCTATCTGGCCACTTCAACAAGTCAATTTGGAGAGCAAACAGGCGCGTTGGATATTCGCATCTGGCGGCTGCCGGAGTCGAACGGAAGCGATGCCAATGCAGCACCGGTCACGCAATCGGTCGATGCTCCGCGTACACCGCTGCCCGACGGGCCACCGGGAGCAAACCGCTGATCCCACTGGGACCGCTAGTTCACAAACGAAAAGCGATTGGATCGACGTCATCCCACTCATTGACGCGGGGCGCTCTCTAGCAGTGGTTCCAAAAACCCTCTGATGGGTAACGTATGCCCTGGATTTGTAGGGTCAAAAGCCACCACAACCGGGTCTTGGGACGACTTCTAGAGCGCATTCGACATAAGTGTAGCGGGTTCTGGCGGCGTAGAGACGATATTCAAAGACGAAAAATCGTCCGAAAGCCGCCACAGTTATCCCGAACGGGATCTCGTGACGGCCTCCGAAAAGATTTGCCGGATTCCATGCGTCGCAATCCGCTCTCAGTCGCCGCTGGTCGGAGTGAATCGGCGGCGAAACTGCAGCAGGCGAGCCAGGAACTCGATTGCGATCAAGACGGTGATGGCTCCAACGACCGTTCGCACCATGGATGTCGCTCCTCCAAAGCTCCATCCCAAAGCGACGAGCGCACCGAGCCAGAGCCAGTGGTGGTGAATCAACCAGCCGCTAATGCTGGCTGGCGACTCGAGTTCAGCGTCTTGCTCGTCCGTCTCCAGAGGTCTGACGCGGGCAAACCTGAAGGTCAGATCGATTCCGATGAAGAACAGCGAAAGTGCCAGCATCCAAGCTGCGGAACCGACCAGAAACATCTCTGCGATCAGTGCGTGTCCTTGGCAAAATGGCCACATTGCCAGTAACGCCGCTGGTAGACAAATTATCGTTTTTGCTTTCGCAATGAAAAGCGTTTTCATTGCACCTCGGTATTCGGCGTATCGCGTAGGGTTGTGAAAGACGAGCCGCTGCGTGTCGACGGCATCTTCCATAGTCCTGTGCGATGTCAGCTTCTGTCCGCGTGCAACACACTCATCGGTCGACTGGATGTGAACATCGAAAAGTTCCTCAAGCGGTCTCTCCGGAAGACGACGCATGGTGCAGTCACGAGTTTCCAGATCGTCGCCATCGTCGGTCGACGTCTGCACCAGAGTCTGGTCGGTCATCACGGATGTGAATAAAACGTTCCAGTCTTCACCGAAGAGTGAGTAGAGCGATGCAAGACACTGACGATCCGAGGAAACGAACACGTCCTCTCGATACGTCTTTGGCCACGGGACGATGCGTTCCTCATGAACACCGAGCGGACGAAACCCCAACGCATCCAACTTTTCGGCCCATTGCCGCCATTCGTCATTCTTCATCGACTGATCGATTGACGAGGGGCCACCGACATCGCGATTGCGATAACTCTCCAGCCCCAACCAACTGCATAGGGGTTTTACGAGCGTGCCAACGGCGAGAAGAATGCCGACTGCCAGCAAGCCGACTTCAATGGTCGTTGGAAGAAGTTCACCTGCCACGGGCGGTCCTCGATTGCGTCATTGACGACGGTCCGGAACCATCGATTGGCTCGCGTCCATCACCAAGCCTACGTCGTGATCCCAGCGACCACCGTCAAGAAGTCGGGCATAACGGCCAGGACAAATCGTGAGAATCCGTCGGGTCGGCATCATCCATCCAAACCGACGTGGCGAGAAGAGTGCCGGGCGGCCGCCGCGTGCGGAGTCGTGCACATGCCGCAGCCTGCACATTGGACGAAAACCGTGTGGTCGACTGGGTCGGACGACCAACGGGAATCGCCGGTCACAATACGGTGGTTTGTTGGTTCGTCGCAAGAAACAAAGGCGATTCTGACGACTTGATGACACGCGAAAGCGGCCTGAGTCTGCGACTGCTAATCGTCTGCGATCAAATGGTGTGTTGCCACATAACGGAAATGATGCCTTTGAGTTGGCGGGGGTTTGGACAATAGGGTTACGGCGACGACGATTTGCTTGATGGAGTGTTCTTCAGGAGTGCGTCGATTGCTTGTTCAAATTCTTCCTGCGTAGAGAAGTGCTTGAGAGTGAAATCTTGAATGACATGGCTGTCGTCGAGAAGGATGAAGCGGGGAATGCCGTGTTGGCCATTCCAGGCCTTGCTAATCGGGCCGTACATACCGTCCCACCAGCAACGCCAAGTAATCTCGCCCGACGCCGTGGCAGCCTTGAGCGTGTCGATTTTCTCGTCGCGACTCACGCTGAGCATGACGAACGGGCGGTCTCGATACTTTTCGACCAACTTGCATTGCAATCGATGCGGAGCGACGCAGGGGACGCACCAGTTGGCGGTGAATGTTAGCAGCACGACTTTCCCGCGATAGTCGCTGAGGCGAAATCGCTTGCTATCCGCATCGGTACCGTCGATTTCCGGGGCCAGCTTGCCGGGGATGATGTTGTTCAACTCGAACGACATCGCAACGGCCATGTCGCCGTAGGTTTTCGGTTTGGAGAAGGGAGCCAGCCCGATGAACATGCGGTTGGGGCCTGAAAGCTTCCAGTGGCTTGCAGGGACGTCGGCGTATTCGTCGCCGATTAGGTCCAACAGACGGTCAGTTTCCGCTGAAAGCGCTTCCTCATTGAACGGAAACTTTTTTTCCAGATAGGGTATAACGACAATCTTCCAATATCGCTCGAAGTTCAGCAAATGCTCCTTTTTCTTGATTCGCTGCAATTGCTGGTGAGCGCGCACGAATGTCTGGTAGTAGCGAGCCAAGCTGTAGGCAGCCGCCGCTTGTAGGTTTTTATCACGTCCCTGTTGAAGCGCGCGGCGCAGGAATGCTTCCGTTTTTTGGGAGGGTAGCGAACCGGCCAGATGCTTGAGCAGGATGAACATTCGCGGATCGTGCGCATGCGAGGCCCACACCACGTCAAGCGCCTCCTCTTTGAGCTGCCATGGCTTGCCGTGTACGTTGGCCGTTTGTGGGCCACCGCGATAGACGACGAAGAATAGCGCATCAAACGCATACGGAGAATCCGGATGGCGTTTCGCGAAGTCCAACAGTCGCGGGAGCATCTCGACGTCTGGATCAATCGCCATGGCTTCGATTTCACGCTCTCGCATGAGCCACTCTTCGTCCGAGATCGTCGCGTCGCTGAGTTTCGCACCGTCACCAGCATCTTCGCCCGCAGATTCTAGGGTCTGGATTTTGATGTCCCTCAGCCGGTAATATTCCTTGCCGAGTTCAGCGAGTTCAGCCGCGACTTGGTCTGCGGGAATTTGAGATTCGTCTTTTGCTTCGTCAGCGCGGAGCGGCTGCAAGCAGATGACGATGAACATGCTGCTGCAACAAATGACAACTGTGAGATATCTATGCGGTCTCATGTCGACGTCCTATGGCTCATTCTGTAGCCATTGTACCGGCGGCATTACGAGAAATAACTCCCACGACTGATTGATGTCACGCACGACGCAGAGCGCCTTCAATGCCGTGACGATCGATGCGGCATTCCCAAAATAACAACTAGAAGTAGTCCTGAAACCCTCTGTTGGCTCAAGAGCACCCTTGTTTTGAAGTCTCGATTTCGCCCACAACCGGGTTTCAGGATGGGTTCTAGTTCGCTCTGTTTGGTCCGTTTATTCTGAATGGTGGCCCGCAGAGGCGTTCTGCTAGAACCAGTTGCAAAACCCAGGTTCCCCGATTTGCCGAGGCCGTATTTCCCGGCATTCGGCAAGGTTTACTTGTTGTTCCAAGGGTTTTGCAACCGGCTCTAAAAACAAAGACGTTTGGCGTGATCAGAATTGTCTAATTGGATTCTCAAATGCGTTGGGTTGATGCATCACCGAAACGGCAAAATCTGACCGCATCCGACTCAGCAATCCCGAATTGTTCGCGCGGAACGTTTTACGCCACACGCTAAGAGGTGCCGTAATAGGGTGGTTTGATAGAACGCAATTCGTGTTTTGAAGAAGAAACTATTGCGTCCTATTCTGGACACGACAACATCAGCATATGCCGAGCGATACTCACAGTATAATTTCAGTTGGGATTTCGTGGGTCTTCGACGACGGGAGATATGCCTTGCAATACATCATCGTTGAGCGTTTCAAGAACGGAGACCCAATTCCTACATATCGACGCCTTCGGGATCGTGGTCGGCTCACACCCGAAAGGCTGATGTATATCTCCAGCTGGATCGATGAGCGACTCGAAATCTGCTTTCAATTCATGGAAACGGCTGACCCCGAGCTTCTTGAAGAATGGATCTCCAATTGGAGTGACATCATCGCATTCAAGATTCACCTGGTGATCTCATCGACGGACGCCGCAGAGAGGGTGTCATCACGTCTGTGACAACTTCGCACGGTACCGTTATTCGGTGGGTTTCCAGTTCGTCCGACCAGCCAGTCGACTCCACGCCGACGGTTTTTTCCGCCCAGCCAAAGGCTGCTGTGCAGTCGCGCCAAGCCGCGAGCCACTATCGCAGAGTTTTTCGGGGAAACGACAGCTCTTGCGTGATCCACTCTTCGCAGTCGCACGTTATCGACTCAATACGAGAGTGATATCGTTTCGGTATCACAACAATATCGTGTGATGGGAGGGAAAACTAAGATGATTGTCGAAAAACCGATCAAACCCAGGTCCGGTTGGCTTCCGCTGTTAATGATTCTGTTGATGCCCCTTGGAGGCATCACCATGTTCTTCGTAGCCGCTGAGGCCGGCGGTTTTGCCGTAGCATTTCTGATGATGGGCGGAATCTTTGTAATTCTGGCGGCGTTCGTGATGCTGTTTGGCTTCATGGCCGTCGCACCGAATGATTCCCGAGTGCTGTTGCTGTTTGGTGAGTACCGGGGATCTGTCATCGAATCGGGGTTCTACTGGGTGAACCCGTTCTATTCGAAGAAGAAGTTGTCTCGCCGAGTCCGCAACTTCGAAACCGGTTCACAGACGACTCCGGAGATGAAAAACCAACAGGGACAGGTCGTTCAGGCTGCGACGCGCTCTGGCGGTCGTCCGTCAAAAGTAAATGACCGCGATGGCAATCCGGTCGACATTTCCGCCGTCGTTGTCTGGAAAGTCGTGGATACCGCAGAAGCCCTTTTTGAAGTCGATGACTACGAACACTTTGTCGCGGTGCAAAGCGAGGCGGCCCTGCGAGTTCTCGCGAGCCGTCACCCGTACGACAGCGAAGACCACGAAACTTCGCTTCGAGGTAACACGATCGAAGTTTGCGAACAGTTGCAGAAAGACATTCAGGAGCGCCTGGATAAAGCAGGCGTGGAGGCCATTGAAGCGCGAATCAGTCATTTGGCCTACGCACCTGAGATCGCCGCTGCGATGTTGCAGCGTCAGCAGGCTCAGGCGGTCGTGGCAGCTCGAACGAAAATCGTCGAAGGTGCTGTCGGCATGGTTGACATGGCATTAGAACACCTCAAGCGAGACGGTATCGTCGAGCTTGATGAAGAACGCAAAGCGTCAATGGTTTCCAACCTGCTGGTGGTGTTATGCAGCGACCGACATACACAGCCGGTTGTCAACACTGGCACGCTCTACAACTAATCGAGAGAGGTCGCTTTGTTCGGCACTGCTGCTTGTCCGGAACAGCCTGATCCAATTCTTACAAGAAATCGGCGACCAACCGATGGCACGTGAGTCCTTTCTTTTGCGAACGGATCCAAAGATCCTCGAAGCACTGCGTCGCTGGGCAGAGGACGAATTGCGTAGTACCAACGGCCAGCTGGACTTCATACTTCGAAAGGCACTCAAAGACGTAAAACGCCACCCGAAGGACGACACGAAGACAGCGAAGAAACCGTGATCGAGCCATAATGAGGCTATCCCTCCCAGGGAACGGGTCAGGTCAACAAGATTGATCAACCGATTCTGACAAACCGTGATGAGCTTCAGCCTCCGCCGAGAAACGTTGGGTGGACGGCGCAAATCAGAAACCTGCGGTCAGACGTCTTATAACTCACCTGCGGAATCAACACCAAAACCATAAATTGGTCGTTTGATGACATGCCCCATTGTTCACGAGATGTCGGAACGCGTTGGCTGCGGTGAATTTAAAAACTGCGTCTGTCGATGGGACCGGTGACAGCACATACACTGGCAGTTCATGACGGTCACCCGAACAAATCCATTACCGGTTTGCCCGTGGTTAAGGAGCGTGATATGCCGCTGGCGTCCTGAGGATCGTTGATGGGAATGTCGAGGGCATGGTAGAGGGTCGCGGCCAGTTCCTCGGGCCGAATTGGGTTGCTCGTGACATACTCGCCCAACTTGTTGGTCTTGCCATACACGTTACCCCGTGCGATGCCTGCTCCAGCCATGATCGCGGAGAAACACTTCGGCCAGTGCTGGCGTCCCGGTGGGTTCTGCTTCAGAACATAGGGCGTGCGGCCGAACTCGCCCGTCGCGACAACAAGCGTGTCGTCCAGCATGCCGCGTTCGCTCAGGTCGGAAATCAGCGCGGCAAGCGCCTGATCCAGACGAGGCAAACAAAACTCCATGCCGAAAGAGCCGTTGCCGAAGGCATTGCCCATGCCCATGTTTCCGCCGTGCATGTCCCAGCTGCTGCTTGGCGGGCCTTTCTTGTCATGCTCGGCTTGACCGGTCCAGCCGTTGACGGTGACAAAGCGGACGCCCGATTCCACCATGCGGCGTGCGAGCAGCAGATTTTGCCCGAGCGGATGCATCCCATAGCGTTCGCGAACCTTGACGGGCTCGCGGCTCAGCTCAAACGCCTGCCGGCCTTCGGCTCGTGTCAAAGCTTCGTAGGTCTTCTCACGCAGGTCAGACCAGTCCTTGACCTGCCGGTCCTTATCCAGCGTGGTGGATTCAAGGCGGGCGAGCAGCGACTTGCGCTTGTCGAATCGTTTCTCGTCGTAGGGGTCGTAAATCTGAGGTGGCTTGAAGTCTTCCATTGCCGGATGGTTGTCTGCCGAGCCGACAAACACCGGCGCATAAGCCGAGCCAAGGTAGCCGCCGACGCCAATGTTGGGCGCGCAAAAAACGGGGTGTCCCACGCACTTGATGAGCCACGCATTGGAAACGAAATTGCGTTTGCTGGGTTTGTGTTTGGCAACAAACGAGCCCAAGTAGGGGTGTTCGTCGGGCATGCCCTGCTGCACACGCTTCTCCGATTGGCCGCTGAGCAGATTGTGCATCGCGTCGAAGTGATTGCTGATGGCGCCCGGATGCGACATGGAATTGATGAGCGTGAACTGGTCGGTCACCTTTGCGAGGTTCGTGTGCATCTCATTGATGCGCATGCCCGGCACCCTGGTGGAGATGGGTTTGTACGGCCCGCGATAATCGAGCGGCGCGTTCGGTTTCATGTCCCAGGTGTCAACGTGACTTGGTCCACCGCAAAGCAGGACAAAAATGCAGGATTTGTCCGAGGCGACGGCTTTGCCCGAGGCGTCGACCTTGTCGCTACCCATCACGACTCCCGGCATGCCGAGACTCAGCGTGCCTAAGCCGCTTGCGATGAGGGCTTGACGTCGGTTCAATCGGAAATCGTTCATACAACAGCTCCGATCTTCAAATTGACGAGTCGAGCGAGGAGTTCTGTGCCAAACGGCCGATCGAATGGGTCAGCGAGTCGACCCGGTCGAATAGGTCAGTCGGCCGTGATGGAAGTTGGCTCAATCATACAAAATTCCCTCCGCATTTTGCCAAGTATTCCACCAATACTGACTTCTAGAGCGCATTCGACATTAGAACCCATCCTGAAACCCGGTTGTGGGCGAATTCGACTCTTGAAAACAAGGGTGTGATTAAGCCAACAGAGGGTTTCAGGACTGATTCTCGTGTAACGGGTTCTGGTGGCGCAGAGACGATATTCGAAGACCAAAAATCGTCCGATAGCCACCACAGTTATCTCGAACGGGATCTAGCGATAGCACTCAAAGGTTCCTTCCCAGCAGTTCGTTTTGACGCGCTCGAGAAACTCATCAGCGATGGCGAGTCAGCTCGTTTCATCGCTCCGGCGGCAAGCCAGTCAAGCCGTGACAGATCGTAAGCGTCCGGTCGGGGCATGGTGGGCGGTGGGCTGAGCGGCCGGGGAGGAGTAAGCCTCGGCCCCGCTTGACACGTCCTTTTATCAAAACCTGCGAATCAAATATCGCGTTTGCTGCACAGACCAGGTGTTGTCAGGTGCTAGAGATCGAAGGCCATTTCGCAGCGAATGCCCACCATCGTCGTGGCGAGCCGTATTGTTCCAACGCACACGGGATGATGGATTTGAAATCGGCTCCGTCGCTGCAGCGCTCGAACCTCCAATTGACGTCGAGCTTCGCCGCATAATAGACAGACCTGAAATACGTTGGAACTCCAAGGCCGGATCTACCGAAACTTGGCCGCGCCCGTCGTCTGAGGTCCAATTTCCGCGAATCCCATGTCGAGCCCACGCGCGAGACGTCATGTCGAAAAACCTTCGATTGGCGGTTCAACCAATGGGACGACCCAGACGAACAGCGTCGAGTTCGTTGCCGGGTCGAACTGTACGGGCACTTTGTAGAGCCCCAATTTCTCGATTGGGCGATCAAGAGAAACGTCGTCGGAAGTGACGTTGAAACCGGCTTGGTTCAACGCTGACGCGATGTCCGCCGATCCCACAGGCTCATGGACGCGGCCTGCTTAGCGTTCGCCCGCATTCCGGCCTATGCCCACGTCTCATTCTTCGACCTGGCCGAGCGATTGAGACGGGGACGGGAAGGGTGGTGCTGTTGACTACGCCGGAGCGGTGTCGGAGTCAGTTCTGCACGAACTCGTAAAGGCCGTCGCCGAGGTACTTCAGCTTGCCGCGATTGGCCAGTTCTTGCCAGAGGGCTGTGGGGTACTGGTTGGGAGGCGTGATGGCAGTTATTCCCGACCTGTTGCCGCCGGTCATACTTCCGTAGCCGAGACGCGACTCGTCGTCGAGCCGGGTGACTTTGAGGCGCTTCTTGAATGCTTTCAGAGCTCGTTTTATATCATTGTCGGAGAAAGATTCCGTCGAGTCGGCTGCGCCTGATTCTGGCATGTCTGCTCCAGGAAAAAATGGGACCAATTACGATACCACTTTATCCAAGCAGAAGCGATCGAGTGTGTTGTGATTGGAAAAGGGACTGGGTAGTACGTTTGAACTTTCCCACGTTGGGTTAACGCCTCGCGAGCGGCGTCAGACGCCTGGGCACGCCTGCAGTGCGCACTCATCGGGAATCGCTGGGAACACGCGCACATCCGCCATCGAACCAGACGATGTGCAGTGCCGTAGTTGGGTCGTTTTTCGAGGCGCGTCAGGAAACGTATGGGTAGGTGGGACGCACGCTCGGCGTAACGCCTGAATTCACCCGCGTGCAATGATCGGTCAGGCGTTTTCCGGCGCGCGGTCGCAGCGCAGGTCGGCCAGTTTCGCCTCCCTGGAGTCTCCCCAAAAAACATTCACTTCCTGGAGCGATTTGACAGTCTCCCGCCGCCAATCGTGTCGCGCGTCGTAGTCCATGTCTGGGCAGCCCAGTTCTTCGAGGGGCGCGAAGCAGAGTTCGAACCCGCCTTCAATCTGACCGGAGGCCGGCGCGTCGAGCAGTCCAGCGTACCCTGGCGCACCCAGCCTCAGGTTGTCTCTGAGGGTTGCTAGCGGAAGGCTCGGAGTAGTTCGAACCATCACGTCGAGGTTTCCCAACGTGCCCGCTTCTTCGTCGGTGTCGACCAGGCACGATGAGAACTCGAAGGTGACGGTCTGACCGTCAAAATCGAGCGAACTTTCCGCTTCCTTGCTCCACAACCGCTGCATCTCGTGTGCGGCAGGAAACTGTTCGCCGAGTGCTTCACAGTGCAGGTGCAGCATGAAATAGACAGCCTGCTTGATGAACTCGTTGTCCATCCGACGCGCCTCTCCCCAGAAGATTACTTCGAGTTTGTCGCCGTCTGACCCGACATGTATGGACTGCGCAGCCATACTGAACAGGGCGTCAATGCACCATCCCGTGTTTCTCTCTGAACGGGCAGAGCCTTCACTCTTACGGACGCAAGTCGGCTGGATAACCATTCTGTCTCGCGGCAGATACATCGAGATACTGACCATCCCGCGAGACAAGGGTCGCACATCATAAGCCACATCAAGAATGCGTCCACTGCATGGCTCCGGCAGCTCTTCAGGCTTCCACAATCCAAGGACGCGGGCAATGAATTTTACTACCATTGATTCTTTTCCAGTCAGAGGTAGGTCAAGGTGCTGCGTGACATCAACCGGGAAGGCAATACGTCGGTCAGTATATCAATTCCCCCTGTCATGCGAGGAGGTTGTCCCGGGCAACAGGAGGGTAAATACCGACGTGGGGTAGGCGCAACGTGTCGGAAAACCTTCGATTCGCGGTCCACTCAGCGTAACACCTTTTGGCGACCCAAGTTGTTTGCACCTATTGTCGAATTGCCGTCTCGGAAAACAAACCGCCTGATCCCTGTGCGGGCGGAGGTTTACGACATGACAAGATTTCATTGCTACCGATGCGCGGACGCTACGATTGGCAATGCCGTAGTTTGGAGGAAGCGTCAAATACGAGCCGCGTGCTTCGCAGATTCAGATATCGCGTGACATTTTGTTCGCTGATTTGGATCGCGGCGCCCATCGGAGCGGAACAGGCCAAGCAATCAGTGGATTGGGCCACGATTTCACGCTCCAAGCGGTGGGCGGCGTCTCCCACGGGGATACTGGAGCTTTGCGGGCGATGGTGTGTTGGCCGACTGGTAGCTCACGCCACATCGGGCGTTGCTTCGTCAGGCCGTCAGTCATCAACGGTTCCACGAACAAAGAGGCGATGTAGTTCGTCATTATTGTAAGCGATGACCTGCGCCGCGTATTCATCTTCTCCATACCAAGACAAGTTGGTGACGAAATAGCTGTATCCCGGGCCTGTCTCCTCGCGTGCTCTGCTGACGGCGTCTTCGGCTGTGTGGCTCTTAAGCATGAATGCGAATCCCATTCCCACAACCATGCCAGCGATTACGCCGGTCAAACCAGGCAGGCTCTTCCAAAATAGTCGAGGCGGCGATTTGGGATAAGCATCCTTCACCGGAGGACTCGCCAGCCGCCATTGTGTCCAGATAAGAAACCAGACCGTGATTGCCGCGTACAGACAGATGGCAAGGCTGTCGAATGGCATTTGTCGAATGAGTGATGCTAGAAGGCCGAATGGTAGGATGAACGTAAGCAGTGGCAACACGATGAGAACCGCACCCGCGAAAAAAGCGTTGAACCAGGCCGCGAATCGAGCCATTCGCAAGCTCCCGCGACGAAGCAGAAGACCAGCGATTACACCGAATACGGCGAAGCTGGATCTGTAGTCCAAACCACGGCCGACGCAATATCCCATCACCCCAATGTCGACGAGTCCGTAGAGGATGAATACCGTCCCGACGAGGCGCAGAGTCCTTCGGAATGGTGGCTCGTGATCCCCGCGTTTACTCATTACAAGCCCATTTCCGATCAGTCCGATCAGAGGTCGAACCTCAGAAAACAAAAAGATCTCCTCACGACATCCGGTCCAAACGAACAACCATGTTCCGAAATGGTCCGGAGGCTGAAAACCCATCATACGGGAAAACAAACCGCCTGATCCCTGTGCGGGCGGAGGTTTACGACATGACAAGATTTCATTGCTACCGATGCGCGGACGCTACGATTGGCAATGCCGTAGTTTGGAGGAAGCGTCAAAT
>Ga0315336_1005818_pt1 | contig 13141 bp, 11 predicted proteins | sample ASW5metaG_FD_204512 | JGI IMG/M metagenome (GOLD analysis project Ga0315336, IMG submission 204512) | Ammonia-oxidizing marine archaeal communities from Monterey Bay, California, United States - ASW #5 | ecosystem: Environmental > Aquatic > Marine > Intertidal zone | place: USA: California...
TTCGGGGACGCCTTTTTCCGCCTCGAGATCCTCGTCCATGATCGGCAGCGGATAGTCGCCAAGCGAAATGCGGGTCACTTCGGCGCCCTGGAGGGCCAATTCCTTGACCGCGGCATCAGCGGTCCTGCCGCTAAATGCCCCGGTGCGGATCGACCCGGCAAAGACGAGAATTCGGGCAGTCATCGGCATAGCTCCTGTTCACCCGGGTATAGGCGAACTGGCGTTCTAATCAACCGTCAAGATTGCAGCGTCAACCGTTTGCGCCGCGGCGATAGATCCAGAGCTGAGCCGGGGGAATGTTGCGGATAACGAAGTCGAAATGCTCGACCGTGTATTCGCCCCGTCCGGCCGGAACCGGCGACAGCGGCCCATAGGTGATCTGGACGACCGGCCGACCATGCGGCAGCCGATCGAGGATGCCGTTTATGTAGTCGACCCGCTTCGAGACCGGGAAGTTGAGCAGTGGCACGCCGGAAATCGCGCAGTCGAACTGAATCCGATCCTTGGGGCCGAGCGTCTCGTCAAGGTTGAAGGCATCGCCCTGGATGACGTTGACGCCGGGATAACCCCTGCGCACATGGTCGACGAATTCTTCCGAATATTCGACGGCGTAAAGGTTCTGCGGCTTGATGCCCCGGGCCAGGATCGCCTTGGTGATGACGCCGGTGCCGGGTCCGAGTTCCAGAACGGGCAGGCCCGAGGCCGGGTTGATGATGGAGGCCATGCGGCGGGCGGTGATGGAGCTGGTCGGAACGATGGAACCGACAGCCTTGGGCTTGTCGATCCAGCCCTTGAAGAAGCGCAACTCGTCGTCGAACTTTGTCGCGAGCGACTTGCGCAAACCAGACCCACGTGCCATCGGCATACTCTCCTGCTTTCGTGTGCCCCGGTGTGATCTTTACGTCACGTAATCTGTGACGCAAGACAAAATGGGGCCGACTTTCGCAAAACCAACAGCTTGCGGTTGCTGCTACTCTCCGAAAGACTCGAAAAAGTCCTTCATGCGCGAGAAGAATCCGCTCGACTGCGGACTGTTGTCCTTGGATGAAAGCTGCTCGAACTCCTCCAGAAGCTCGCGCTGACGCTTGGTCAGGTTCTGCGGCGTCTCGACCGCCGTCTGGATATAGAGGTCGCCGATATTGGGCTGGCGCAGAATGGGCATGCCCTTGCCCTTGAGGCGGAACTGACGGCCGTTCTGCGTGCCTTCCGGCACCTTCACGCGGGTCTGGGTGCCGTCGAGGGTCGCCACCTCGAAAGAACCGCCGAGGGCGGCGGTCGTCATCGAGATCGGCACCTTGCAGTAGAGGTCTGCGCCGTCGCGCTGGAAGAACTCGTGCGGTTTGACCGAGAGGAAGATGTAGAGATCGCCTGAAGGTCCGCCGCGCAGGCCGGCCTCGCCTTCACTGGCGAGCCTGATGCGCGTGCCGTCCTCGATGCCGGCCGGAATGTTGACCGACAGCGAGCGCTCTTCGGTGACGCGGCCCTGGCCCGAGCATTTTGCGCACGGGTCCTTGATCATCTGGCCGCGGCCCTGACATTGCGGGCAGGTGCGCTCGATGGAGAAGAAGCCCTGGCTGGCGCGAACGCGGCCCGAGCCGGAGCACATGGTGCAGGTGACCGGCTGCGTGCCGGGCTTGGCGCCCGAACCGGAACAATCGGTGCAGGAGATGGAGGCCGGCACATGGATCTGCGCGGTCTTGCCGGCAAATGCCTCCTCAAGCGTGATTTCCATATTGTAGCGAAGATCGGCGCCGCGTTCGCGGCCGCCGGAGGAGCGTCGCTGGCGGCCACCCATCATCTCGCCGAAGATATCTTCGAATATGTCGGAGAAACCGCCGCCGCCGAAACCCTGTCCGCCGCCATTCATGCCGCCGTTCTCGAAGGCGGCGTGGCCGAAACGATCATAGGCCGCGCGCTTCTGCGGGTCCTTCAGCGTCTCATAGGCTTCGTTGATTTCCTTGAACTTGTGCTCGCAGGCATGATCGCCCGGATTACGGTCCGGGTGGAACTGCATTGCGAGCTTGCGAAAGGCGCTCTTCAGTTCCTTCTCGTCCGCGCCCTTCTGGACGCCCAAGGTTTCGTAGAAATCAGCTTTCATCTTATCCCATGAACCGGAGAGCAATGTCTTGCGCATCGTTTCGTCCGTCTGCTTGCGGCAACTGGCACCGATTTAGTAAACCGCGAGCCCATATGCCATAGGGCAGAGCAGTCAAAGGCGCAGTTTTCGCCAGAAAATCAGTGCTTGCGGCAAGTAAAACGGGTTTGTGGCCCTTAGGCAGCACTTCTCCCGGCAGCAGACGTCGCCGCTTCGCCGAAACGAGCGTTGAGATAACGGCTCACCGGTCCTTCGAAATAGCGGTCGGAAAGCAGGGCAACCGCCAAAACAGTGGCTGCCGGCAGAAACCAATAGGCGTAAAAGGAGACCATGCCCGTTGGCTCGACGACCTTGCGCCATAAGACGGCGAAAAGAACCGTCTCGATGACCGGGTGAAGCATGTAGATGCCGAAGGAGACGCGGCCGATCGGATGAAGCGGCTTCAGGTAATGCGCAGCTTCGGGATCGTTGCGCTCGGCCACGGCGGCAAAGAAGGTTGCCGCTGCCAGCAGAAGCACGATGACATAGGCGTTTTGCAGCGTCGCCATGGCGATGATCGCGGCAATGAAGAACAGCCATCCCGGCACCATGCTCGAAAGTTTCAACCGGCTGTCGCGGACGGCTATGGCGACCATGGCGCCAAGGGCGAAATCGGCAAAGGCGCGGTAGGCGCCCCAGGTGTTGGCCTCAAGCCAACTCGGAAACGGCATCCAGCCCCAGGCGACGGCAAACTCCAGCATGGTGATGGTGGACGCCGCCACCCCCGCCACGCCCCATATTCCCTGCCAACGATATGCCAGCACGATGACAGGCAATGTCAGGTAACAGAACCACTCGGCAGACAGCGTCCAGCCGACATAGTTGAAGGTGAGACTGTCAGTCAGGCCCCAGGCCTGTACCAGCGCAATGTTGGCCGGCAGCGCCGACCAGGCGTAGCGCTCGGGCTGGTCGGACTGGACCAGGCCAAAATGCAGCGCCAGTGCCACCAGGCAGAAGAACAGCACTGTTGCCAGATAGAGCGGATAAAGCCGCGCGAGGCGCCGCACGATGAAGCGCCGGAACGAGCCCGGCTCGGTCAGCAGGGTATCGGCATAGCGCAGCGTGATCAGGAAGCCGGAGATCATGAAGAACATCTCCATCAGCGGCAGCAGGCGGTAGAGTGCAGCACTCGCCGTCTCATGTCCGGCCGGCGCATAGCGCAGGAAATGCCACATCATCACAGCTAGTGCTGCAGAAAGCCGCCAGACTTCGAGTGTCCTGAAATGCACGCGTCCCTATCCCAGCCCATCACCGACGGCGGAACTGCCGTGCGGTCCCCTGGCGATATTTCTACCACCATGAGGCTAGGTTGGCCCGGTTTCCTTTAGGCAAGCTTAATACGCGCTGAAGTTGCAAATCCGCACAAACAAAAAGCCCGGCGCGATGGCCGGGCTTTCGTGTCTACCTGCTAATCGGATCAGGCAGATTTCTTCTTGTCGTCGTCTTCGTTGATTTCCTCGAAATCGGCGTCGACCACGTCGGAGTCCTTGGCGGCATCGGCAGCGGCATCAGCCTCGGCCGCTTCCTTCTGCGAAGCCTCGTACATGGCCTGGCCGAGCTTCATGGAAACTTCGGCAAGCGTCTGCGTCTTGGCGCCGATGTCATCGACATCATCCCCCTCGGCAGCCGTCTTCAAGGCAGCGATGGCGTCGGAGATCGCGGTGCGATCGGCTTCCGTAACCTTGTCGCCATAGTCCTTGAGCGACTTCTCGGACGAATGCACCAGAGCCTCGGCCTGGTTGCGAGCCTCGACGAGGGCGCGACGCTTCTTGTCGGCCTCGGCATTGGACTCGGCATCCTTGACCATCTTCTCGATGTCGGCGTCCGAAAGGCCGCCAGACGCCTGGATGCGGATCTGGTGTTCCTTGCCGGTGCCCTTGTCCTTGGCCGAGACGTTGACGATGCCGTTGGCGTCGATGTCGAAGGTCACTTCGATCTGCGGCACGCCGCGCGGTGCCGGCGGAATGCCGACGAGATCGAACTGGCCGAGCATCTTGTTGTCGGCAGCCATTTCACGCTCGCCCTGGAAGACGCGGATCGTCACGGCCGACTGCGAATCCTCGGCGGTCGAGAAGACCTGGCTCTTCTTGGTCGGGATCGTGGTGTTGCGCTCGATGAGGCGCGTGAACACGCCACCCAGCGTTTCGATGCCGAGCGACAGCGGGGTCACGTCGAGCAGCAGCACGTCCTTGACGTCGCCCTGCAGCACGCCGGCCTGAATGGCGGCGCCCATGGCAACGACTTCGTCAGGATTGACGCCCTTGTGCGGCTCCTTGCCAAAGAACTGCTTCACGATCTCCTGGATCTTGGGCATGCGGGTCATGCCGCCGACCAGAACGACCTCGTCGATTTCACCGGCCTTGAGGCCGGCATCCTTGAGGGCTGCCTTGCAGGGCTCGACCGTGCGCTGGACGAGATCGTCGACCAGCTGCTCGAACTTGGCGCGGGTAAGCTTCATCGTCAGGTGCTTCGGACCGGAAGCATCGGCGGTGATGAAGGGCAGGTTGATTTCGGTCTGGGCCGACGAGGAGAGCTCGATCTTGGCCTTTTCCGCAGCTTCCTTGAGGCGCTGAAGGGCGAGCTTGTCGTTCTTCAGGTCGATGCCCTGTTCCTTTTTGAACTCAGCCGCCAGATATTCGACCAGACGCATGTCGAAATCTTCACCGCCGAGGAAGGTGTCGCCATTGGTCGACTTCACCTCGAAGACGCCGTCGCCGATTTCCAGCACGGAAATGTCGAAGGTGCCGCCGCCAAGATCGTAGACGGCAATCGTCTTGCCTTCCTTCTTGTCGAGGCCATAGGCAAGGGCCGCCGCAGTCGGCTCGTTGATGATACGCAGGACTTCAAGGCCGGCGATCTTGCCTGCATCCTTGGTGGCCTGGCGCTGGGCGTCGTTGAAATAGGCCGGAACGGTGATGACGGCCTTCTCGACCTTCTCGCCGAGATAGGCTTCCGCCGTTTCCTTCATCTTCTGCAGGATCATCGCCGAAATCTGGCTCGGCGACTGCTTGCGGCCGACAGCTTCGACCCAGGCGTCGCCATTGTCGCCCTTGACGATGTGGTAAGGGACAAGCTTCTTGTCCTTTTCGGTGACCGGGTCGTCATAGCGACGGCCGATCAGGCGCTTCACCGCAAAAATCGTGTTTTCAGGATTCGTCACCGCCTGGCGCTTGGCCGGCTGGCCGACGAGGCGCTCGTCACCATCGCTGAAAGCGACGATGGAAGGGGTCGTGCGTGCGCCTTCCGCATTTTCGATGACCTTCGCGTCCTTGCCGTCCATGACGGCGACGCAGGAATTGGTCGTTCCCAAATCGATACCGATTACTTTAGCCATTTTTTCTACTCTCCGCTAAGCAGGCTGCCAGGACCCATGAGGCGTTCCGACGGCAGCCCCTGTTCACAAGAAATTTCGCTGGCTTGACCGTATCTGCGGCAGTTCCAGCGATTGTTGGGCGTATATAAGAACAGGCGCCACGGCGCGCAAGCGTCCTGACAACTATGCTGATGCCGGGAATAGGCAAATCGATACATCCATACCATATTTCATTGGATGAGCCCGAACCGAACCATCAATCTCTTCGCCCAACGCCGCAATCGCGTCGTCAACACGCTGCATACGTGGCTGCTCGGCGCGGCCAGCCTTTTTCTGCTCGCCATCACCGCCTGGGCCTTCGGCGGTGTGACAGGCGTGATCTTCGCCGTCATCTTCGGCGCGGTTTCGATGACGGCTATACGCCGCGTCAGCCCGCAGATGGTGCTCGGCATGTACAAGGCCAAGCCGGTATCACCCGAGATGTTTCCCACCGGCTTTCGGATCGTTTCGGACCTCGCGCGCCGGGCCGGCCTGCCTTCGACGCCGAAACTTCACGTCATCCCTTCCAAGATGATGAATGCCTTCGCCGTCGGCCGGCGCGAGGATTCAGCGATTGCCATCACCGACGCGCTGGCGCGCAACCTTTCGACGCGCGAACTGGCCGGCGTTCTGGCGCATGAAATGAGCCATATCGCCCATGAGGACGTGAAGGTGATGGCCTTTGCCGACATGGTCTCGCGCTTTACCTCGATCATGTCGACCGTTGGGCTGTTTTCGCTTTTCCTCAACATCGGCGGGTTTTTCGGCGGCATGGGCCAACAGATACCCTGGCTCGGCGTGCTGGTGCTGCTTGCCGCGCCGACGATCGGCGGCCTGTTGCAGATGGCGCTGTCGCGCACCCGCGAATTCGACGCCGATCTGGGCGCCGCCATACTGACCGGCGACCCGGATGGACTGGCTTCGGCACTCGCCAAGCTCGAAAAGGCGCAAGGCCGGCGCTGGGAGAACATACTTTTGCCGGGTGGGCGCATTCCCGACCCGTCGATCCTGCGCACCCATCCCAGAACCGAAGATCGCGTCGCGCGGCTGATGGCGCTGAAAGCGGCACAGGCTGCGGAAGACGGGATCGTTCTGCCGATGGGGGCGCCAGCACAGCCACGGCCTTCGATCGTTCCAAAGATCAGGCCTTCCGCAGGCTCACCCTTCGGGCCGACGGCCAATATCCACGCATTGCTGGCAATGCCGGATGCACCGATCCCCGCCGATGGCGCCGATATCGAGCTGCCGGCCTGCATCGCCTCGCTCAATCCGCCGCAAAGCGCGCCGCGCGTCAGGTTCAGGCGCGGCGGCGTCTACTGGTGATCAAACCTTTTCCCAGCCGTCATGCTCGCCGGCGCGGAAAATGGCGTCGATGACCTTCTGGTTGAGAATGGAGTTTTCCAGCGTGAACACTTCGTCCTTGCCGCCCTGTGCGGCGCGAGCGAAGGCTTCGACCTCCAGCCGATACTGCTGCGTTCCGGGAAAGCGGAAGACCTGCGCTTCGGAGTGATTCTGGTTGTGCAATTCGATGCGATGATGATCGTAAAGCCCGGCATTGAAGGGTGAGGCGACTTCGATAAAACCCTTGTCGCCGTGGAACACCATGCTCTGCCGCGCCGCCATCTGCGTCGAGAGATAGAAGGACAGCTCGAAATCGCCGAAATCGGCGCGGATCGATGAGTAGATATCCGTGCCGAAATTCTTGTCGCGCTCGATGGTCGCCTGGACGCGGTTCGGCTCCTTGCCGGTCGAAAAACGTGTCGCAACGGTCGGATAGACGCCGATGTCGGGCAACGCGCCGCCGCCGAGATCGAGATTGTTGCGCATGTTGTTCGGATCGACGTTGTAATAGGAAAACGCGCCCTGGACATGCCGCAAGCGCCCGATGGCGCCCTCGGCAATGAGGTCGCGCACCTTGATCCACTGCGGGTGGTAGACGACCATGAAGGCCTCGCAGATCAGCACCTTCTTGCGGTCGCGAATGGCGATCAGCGGGACGATATCCTTGGCGTCGAGCGCCAGCGGCTTTTCGACCAGCACGTGCTTTCCGGCCTCGGCGGCCCTTGCCGCCCATTCGACATGCTGCGAGGTCGGCAGCGGAATATAGACGCCGTCGACCGTATCGGAGGCCAGAAGCTCGTCATAGGAGCCGAAGGAATGCGGCGCACCGAAGCGATCGGCAAGTGCTCGTGCCTTCTGCGCGTCGCGGCTGGCGATGGCGGAAATCACGCCATTCTGCGCGTCGGCGATTGCCGGCAAAAGCTGCTCGCGCGCGATCTTGGCGGTCGACAGAACTCCCCATCGAAACATTTTTGGCTCCTTCCTCGATTTGCGTCGGAGCCTAGCTGCCGTGTCGCCACAAGGGAAGTGCGGCGGCTACCAAGGAACGACGCGGACTTCGGGCCAGTTCGCAATCGCCCGCGCAGCCTTCGCCATATGCGTCTGGCTGTTGTCGATGACGCGGTTGGGCGTGATGCGGAACGAGAAAATGTCATCGAGCCCGAATGGTGCGTAGAGATCGAGCGAGCCGTCATGCATCAGCCTGACGCCGACCGCATGGGTTTTCGAGGCGAAGCGGTCGATCCCCTCTTCGCTGGAGGAAAGTGGCGGATATGGCTGGCCGAAATGTTTCTCGAACCAGAGATGCACACGCGCCTGATTGCGGATTTCGACCGGGCGCGGCAGCCCCTTGAAGACTTCATGCCCTCGCTGGATCGCCCTGTCTTCGGCCTCGTAGGAGAGGTCGGATGCATCGAAGTAGAACAGGTCGACATCCTTGATGCCATAGCCCGACGGTTTGCCGGTCAGGCTGTTCCAGACGGTGTTGTAGAGAGCGCCGGACACAACGCGCCACTGCGGCAGCGCAAGATCGCGAGCCCGTTTCAGGGCCTCACACACCAGCTCGTCCCGCCAGATGATGTCCAGAAACGCCTGCTTCTGGGCGACATCGGAGAGGCCGGCGAAACGCAGATGCGACATGGGCTGCTCGTTCAAACAGGACGATAGATGAAAAGAAGGGGCGCCGTGCGCCCCTTCGTCTTATCCCCGCAGCGCGCCGCCGGTCTGCTTCTTCACATTGTCGACGATACGCCCGGCGAGTGCTTCGAAATCCTCGTCGGTCAGCGTCTTTTCGACCGGCTGGATCGAAACCTCGATCGCTATCGACTTCTTGCCTTCGCCCAGCGAAGCGCCTTCGAAGATGTCGAAGACGGAGACGCCGGTGATCAGCTTCTTGTCCGCCGAGAGTGCGGCACGCGTCAGCGTTCCGGCTTCCACCGCCTTGTCGACGACGAAGGCAAAATCGCGCTTCACCCCCTGGAAGGCTGAAAGCTCCAGCTTCGGCTTGGTGCGGGTCGGCTTGGCCTTCGGCTCGGGAATGGCATCGACGAACACTTCGAAGCCGCAAAGCGGGCCTGAAACATCGAGCACTTCGAGCGTTTTCGGGTGGAATTCGCCGAATGTGCCAAGCACGGTCTTGGGGCCGAGCTTTATCACACCCGAGCGGCCCGGATGATACCAGGAGGGCGCGCCCGTCTCGATCTGCAGCTTGTCGACCGGCGCACCGCAGGCTTCGAGCGCGGCAAGCGCGTCGGCCTTGGCGTCGAACACGCCGACCGGACCGGCATTGCCGCTCCAGCTGCGGCCTGAGCCTTCGAGCTTCGCGGTGCCACGGCGAATGCCGGCAGCCACGCGGCGCTGTTTTTCCGGCGTGTCACCCTCATAGGTGCCCGACACTTCGAACAGCGCGACATCACCAAGCCCGCGATCGGCGTTGCGCTGGGCAGCAGCGAGCAGGCCCGGCAGCAGCGAAGGCCGCATATCGGACATGTCGGCGGCGATCGGATTGGCAAGCTTCAGCTCGTTCTGGCCGCCACCGAAAAGCTCGGCGTGCTTTGCCGGGATGAACGACCAGGTGACGGCCTCCATCATGCCGCGCACGGCCAGCGCACGACGGGCGGCGCGCGTGCGGATCTGGAGCGTCGTCAGGATCTTGCCATTGACGGCATCATGCGCGCCCAGCGGCTGGGGCAGGATGTTGTCGACGCCGTGAATGCGCATGACCTCTTCGACCAGATCGGCCTTGCCGTCGACATCGGGCCGCCATGAGGGCACCTCGACATCGATCACGTCGCCATTGCCCAGCGGCTTGAAGCCGAGGCGCGCCAGAATATCGAGCGCTTCGTCCTTCGGAACCTCGATACCGGTCAGCCGCTTCACTTCCGACACGGGGAAGGAAACGATCTTGGGCGTGTGTCCGGCATAGCCGGTCACGTCGATCTCTGTCGGTTCGCCACCGCAGAAATCGAGCACCATGCGGGTTGCGAGCTCCAGGCCCGGAACCATGAATTCCGGATCGACGCCGCGCTCGAAGCGGTAGCGCGCATCGGTGATGATGCCGAGCGTGCGGCCGGTGCGGGCGGTCGTGATCGGATCCCACAGGGCCGATTCGATCAGCACGTCGGTGGTGTTCTCGTCGCTGCCGGTGTGCTCGCCGCCCATGACGCCGGCGATGGAATCGGCACCATTGTCGTCGGCGATGACGCACATTTCTGGCGTCAGCGTGTATTCGCGCTCGTTCAGCGCCAGCACCTTCTCGCCTTCCAGAGCCCGGCGCACGACCAGATTGCCGGCCACCTTCTTCAAGTCATAGACATGCAGCGGCCGGCCGCGGTCGAAGGTGAGATAATTGGTGACGTCGACCAGCGCATTGATGGGGCGCAGTCCAATGGCGATCAGCCGCTGCTGCAGCCATTTCGGCGACGGGCCGTTCTTCACGCCGCGCACGAGGCGCAAGGCAAAACCGGGGCAGAGCTCCGGTGCCTCGATCGTCACCTTGACCGGGCATGCGCCCTTGCCGGCGACCGGCTCGACTGCGCCGGTCTTCAACGTGCCGAGGCCGCTGGCCGCAAGATCGCGGGCGATGCCGTAAACGCCGGTCGCATCCGGGTGGTTCGGCGTCAGGTTGATCTCGATGACCGGGTCGTCCAGCTTGGCATAGGTGGCGAAAGGCGTGCCGACAGGAGCGTCTGCCGGCAGGTCGATGATGCCGTTATGTTCGTCGGAAAGTTCCAGCTCGCGCTCCGAGCACATCATGCCATGGCTCTCGACGCCACGAATCTTGCCGACGGAAAGCGTGACATCGATACCGGGCACATAGGTGCCGGGGGCAGCGAAAGCACCGATCAGCCCGGCCCGCGCATTTGGCGCACCGCAGACGACCTGCACCGGCTTGCCGTCGCCGATATCGACGCTCAGCACGCGCAGCTTGTCGGCGTCGGGATGTTTTTCCGCCGTCAGCACCTTGGCGATGACGAACGGCTTGAGCGCTGCCTTGTCATCGACGGCTTCGACTTCGAGGCCGATCGAGGTCAGACGCTCGACGATTTCGTCAAGCGAAGCGTCCGTCTCGAGATGGTCCTTGAGCCAGGATAGGGTGAATTTCATTTTTCTGTCCCTTGCCGCGCGATCAGTTGCTCAACCCGCCGAACAAAGTCGGCATGTCGAGCGGGCGGAAACCGTAGTGCTGGAGCCAGCGGACATCGGCGTCGAAGAAGGCGCGCAGGTCCGGCATGCCATATTTCAGCATGGCGATGCGGTCGATGCCCATGCCCCAGGCAAAACCCTGATACTCGTCGGGATCGAGCCCGCCGGCGCGCAGCACGTTCGGGTGAACCATGCCGCAGCCGAGGATTTCCATCCAGTCGCTGCCCTCGCCAAAGCGCACTTCGCCCGGCCGCGAGCGGTCGCACTGGATGTCGACTTCCAGGCTCGGCTCGGTGAAGGGGAAGAAGCTCGGGCGGAAGCGCATGTTCAGCGACGGCACTTCGAAGAAGGCCTTGCAGAACTCTTCCAGCACCCACTTCATATTGGCGACATTGGCGGTTTTGTCGATGACCAGCCCCTCGACCTGATGGAACATCGGGGAGTGGGTGGCGTCCGAATCCTGCCGGTAGGTCTTGCCGGGAATGACGATGCGGATCGGCGGCTTCTGCGTTTCCATGGTGCGTATCTGCACCGGCGAGGTGTGCGTGCGCAGCACCTTGCGCTCGCCATTCTCGTCCGGGTTGAAGAAGAAGGTGTCGTGCATTTCGCGCGCCGGATGGCCTTCAGGGAAATTCAGCGCGGTGAAATTGTAGTAGTCGGTTTCGACATCCGGGCCTTCGGCGATGGCGAAGCCGAGATCGCCGAAGATCGCCGCGATCTCGTCGATGACCTGGCTGATCGGGTGGATGCGGCCGCGCTCGGCCGGCGACTGGCGCACCGGCAGCGTCACGTCGAGCTTTTCGGCGACGAGGCGCGCGGTGATGGCGACGTCCTTCAGCTCGCCCTTGCGCGCGGCGAGCGCTTCGGTCACCCGGTTCTTGAGACCGTTGATGGCCGGACCTTTGGTCTGGCGCTCTTCCGGCGTCATCGACCCCAGGGTCTTGAGCAATTCCGATATGGAACCCTTCTTGCCAAGCGCTGAAAGACGAACGGCCTCAATTGCCGGCTCGTCGGAAGCCGACCCAATGTCGCTCAGCAGCGATTCTTCGAGCGTTGCAATATCACTCATGTCTCGGACCCGTTTTTGGCAAAGAAAAACCCGCGCCAGCCCTGCCGGCGCGGGTTTCCCAAATCATAAAATCGAAAGCTTGGGAAGCGCGGCGGCCTTAGGCGACTGCGCTTTCAAAAGCGTTCGGGGTGGTGTTCTTCAGATATTCAAGCGCGACCTTGGCCTTGCCGACGAGCACGACGAATGCCTGCGGCTCGTGGATAGCCATGTCGGACAGAACCTTGCGGTCGATCTCGATGCCGGCCTTGTTGAGACCGTCGATGAAACGGCCATAGGTCAGGCCATGCTCGCGAACGGCGGCGTTGATGCGCTGGACCCACAGAGCGCGGAAATTGCGCTTGCGGTTCTTGCGATCGCGATAAGCGTACTGCAGCGACTTCTCGACTGCCTGCTTGGCGATGCGGATGGTGTTCTTGCGACGGCCGTAGAAACCCTTGGCGGCTTTCAGGACCTTCTTATGCTTGGCGTGCGAGGTGACGCCTCTCTTTACACGTGCCATGTCATGATCTCCTTAAAACGCTTTGTCTGTTCGCATGGCGCTTGTCCAAAAAGTCTGCAACTTTTTGGGGCCATGCTTGCCCGGCTCAGAGGCCGTTCGGCAGAAAATTCTTGATGACCTTCTTGGCATCGGGCTCAGCGAGAACCATGGTGCCGCGGGCATCGCGAATGAACTTGTTGCTGCGCTTGATCATGCCGTGGCGCTTGCCGGCGGCAGCCGACAGAACTTTACCGGTCGCAGTGATCTTGAACCGCTTCTTGGCGGCTGATTTGGTCTTCATCTTGGGCATTTTGCTACTCCGTGTTCTTTAAGAGATCCCCGTCGTGCCTACGGCACTCCGCGCCTCTTGTTGTTTGCTTCGGGCAGACCAATGCCCGAAAAGCATTAGAAACCGCCACGGCATGCCCTGCCGGACGGTTCTTGGACGCGGCCTTATAGCGATGCGCCGTCAAAAGCGCAACCGGTGAATCGCTGCGGGCAGCGTCAGGTCAATAAAGCCGCAGGAAGACCGGCAAATAACCGGCATTCTGGAGATATTCCACGAACTCGAAGAACGGATAGGCGGCCAGAAACAGCAGGCCGTCCGTAAAGGTCCGGTAGAGT
>Ga0315336_1005819_pt1 | contig 13139 bp, 7 predicted proteins | sample ASW5metaG_FD_204512 | JGI IMG/M metagenome (GOLD analysis project Ga0315336, IMG submission 204512) | Ammonia-oxidizing marine archaeal communities from Monterey Bay, California, United States - ASW #5 | ecosystem: Environmental > Aquatic > Marine > Intertidal zone | place: USA: California...
TGGGACCAGGACTCGCTGGTGGCGAGTTGGCGTTCGAGATCCTCCTTCTCTTGGGTGAGGGCGGCGATCTCGGTGGCGGCGTCCTCGGCGTCGGACCACACAGTTCGGGCGATCAGCCGGCGCGTGTCGGCCAGCGCGTCGAGCACCGGTGCCAGACTGTCGTCGTCCGCGAGCACCAGTCTGTCCTGCCGATGTCGCAGCGCGCGCGAGGCCATTCCCTTGCCCTCGAGGACACGGACCCACGCCTGGTGGCCGTCGTCGCTGTCGACGGTCTCGATGAGGAAGCGATCGAGGATGGCGCGCTGCTTGGCCACCGCGGCCAGGGCCTCGCGCTCGCCGACGCTGCCGACCACGTCTGAGAGCTGCTTCGTGGCGATGTCGAGAGCCAGGTTGGCGCGCTCGCGGGCGCGCTCGGGGTGGCCATCCAGCCGTTCGAGGGTGGCCAGACTCGCAAGGGTAGAGGCGGACTTCGGGTGGCCCGGACCGCGATGGGTCTCGATCAGGTCCAGGGAACGTTGGAAGTGGGCTCGTGCGCCGACGAGGTCGCCGGCCTCCAGGTACGACTTGCCCAGGAAGTACAACGTGGTCGGCAGGTCGGCGTCCTGCTCTCCGACGCCTCGCTCCATGACCTCCACAGCCTGGTGGAGGAGCTCTCTCGACCGCTCCTCTTCGCTGACGCGAGCGAGATGCGTCAGGACCAGGGCGATGTCTCGATGGTTGGGATCGAGGATCCGGATGCGCTCTTCGAGAACGTACTCGAACTGCCTCCAAGCGTCGTCGTAGCGATTCTGGGCCCGATAGATGCCGCCGATGTTCTCCAGGGTCCGGAGCTTCTGGAGGTCGTTCGGGTTTTCGGACCGGTTGCGAATCTCCATGACGCGCTCGTACAGGGCCAGCGCCGCATCCCTGTCGCCGAGGGCGCTCCGATGGCTGGCTAGGTTGTGGAGGGTGGTGGCAACCGCCGGGTGGTCGGGTCCGAGGCGATCCTCGAAGATCTTCAGCGATCCTTCGAGCAGGGCTCGCGCCCGCACCGGGTCGCCGATCGACTCGAAAGTTGTCGCCAGGTTGACCTGGATCTTCGCCGCTTCTGGGGTGTCGGGGATCTCCCGTTCGAGGGCCAGCTCCAGGTAGTGGCGCGCGCCCTGAAAGTCCCCACGTCGGTTGGCCAACATGCCGAGATTTGCGTGCACGACGCCGACCCAGGGGTGGTCGGGACCCCACCCGTTCAGGACCAACTGCAGCGACCGGTCGTAAGCCGCCTTGGCCAGTTCGTACCGGCCCAGGTTGAGGTGGGCGAAAGCGAGGTTCAGGAGAGGCGCCACCTGCCGTGGCGTGTCGTCTCCATCGCTTTCCTTCCAGATTGAAATGGACTTTTCATAGCGTGAGATGGCGAGCTCGTGGTCTCCATCCGCCTTCGCGACTTCGGCCAGTGAGTTGTAGGCCATCGCCACCGTTCGGTGTCCGGGTCCGAGCTCGGCCTCCAGGGTCGGAACCGCCTCCTCGAGGAGTGCTCGAGCCTCTTCGAGGCGGTCGGAATTCAGGTACATGTCCGCGAGGTCCTTCTGGTGTCTGGCGAGCTCGGCGGGGCGAGGACCGGGGACGGCCTGGAGCACGGACACAACGCCTTCGAGGGCGACAGTCGCACCGCGGAGGTCGCCGCTTCTGTACCTCGCGTGAGCGGCGGCCGACTGCGCCCGGAGTACCTCGCTATTATCCGGGGCCAGTTCTCGCAGGAGGATCGGGATTTGTTCCTCCAGCAACGCGAGTTGTTCGAGATATTCCCCCTGATTGTCACGGACGTTGGCCACATTCCCGATGGCCCGCGCGGTCTCGAGATGGTCGGGCCCCAGGAGCCGCTTTCGGGTCGCTACGACCCCCTCGAACTGGATGAGCGCGGGGTCGAGGTGACCCAGGGCGAGCAGGACGACGCCGAGGAAGTTCTCGGCCCTTGCCACCATGACCTCGTCGGACTCAGAGGCCTTGACCTCTTGGAGCCCCTCTCGCGCCAACTCGAGGGCTCCCGCCAGATCGTCGGCGCGAAACGCGTCGTGGGCGGGTGTCATGGGGTCGCCGGCGAGCGCGACGCGGCACAAGAGGAACAGAGTGACCATCAAAACCCGTCGAGGATGGGGGAGGGGCTACATTCAGGTGTAATCGCGGGGAGCGCATGCGCATCTTGATGTTGACCGGCTTGTTGGTGCCTGCTGTCGCCAAGGCTGAGGAGCCGCCGTGTTTCGGTCTCTTCTACATCTCGGAATGGCAGTTGGCGATGGATGCCGCTGATCGCGCGATTCAGGACGCCGATATCCCTCTCGCCAAGACCATCCTCGGTCAGAGCTACGACGCTATGCACTGTGTTCATGAGGTCATCCTGCCGCGCGATCTCGGGCGCTTCGCCCGGCAGATGTCGCTGGTCGAGTTTGATCTGAAGAACAGAGACCAGGCAGCGCAGTGGGGACAGCTGGCCCGAGATGCGATGGGCGAACAATCGTGGCCGGAGGACCTGCCGCGTTCAGAGGCCTTCGTCGAAATGACTGAGGGCCTCGGCTCCCTTCAGAAGGCGGGACCCGAGGGCAAATCCTTCGACTATCCCAAGGGGGGCGCCGCCCTGGTCGACGGGCGATTCCGCGACAAACCCCTGGTGACGGTCACGGTGCCTCACCTGGTTCAGATCGTCGATCGAAAGGGCTCGCCGAAGACGACGCGATGGTTCGATGGGGCGGCCGTTCCGACCGACCTCCTCGGGGAACTACACGACGAGGCTTCGCCGCCAGATTGGTACGTCGAACCGAGCACAATGCCCGTGCGTTCGAGCGAGCCGGGTTCCGCGAGTGTGAGCCAGCTGGCCGATGGTGGGACCCCTCGCTGCCCGTGGAAGAAGGTGAAGAAGGTCGAGGTCGCCGGCTCTACTGTCCAGGTCAATGGGGACCGCTACGGCGTGGGCGACTCGCGTGCGCAGAACCTCTTTCTCGATGTCCTCAATGCCTGCAGCGCCCATGAGGCTGCGGGCCGGTTCCGGAAATGGCAGGAGGCGAGGGCTAAAAACCCGTTCGACGGCGCCAAGGAACGGGATGCCATGGTCCGCGCCCTCCTTGAGGGCTCGTGACCCCGCTTCGGCTCCTGCTGGCGTGGGTGGCCATCGGATGTCCGCATCGCCCTACGACGCCCGTCCCCACGCCTTCACCGGTCGCGACGCCGGACCCCGCGCCCGATTTCGCATGGGTGGACCAGGCCATTGGCGACGCCCTGGAATGGGAAGAGATGCCCGGAACCACGATGCCCGAGGGCTGGGCAGAGGAGCGCAGTCCGCAGCTGCGGGCCTTCTTCGAGGCCCATCCAGAATATGAAGACCCGAGGACGCGGGAGCAGCTCGCAGACCTCTCTTGCGCAATGGGAATCGAGGACGCCCACGACCGGCTCACCAACCCCGAGCCCCTCGCGACACTGGAGATCGCCGCCGCCGCGGAAGATTGGAAGGTGATCGTGGCGTACTCGAGGGATTGGTGCACCAGCGATGACTGGGCGTGGTTCACCAACGACGTGAGCACCGCCGCCGAGGCCGTTGGCGTGCAGTTCGAGTACGCGGGTGCCAGGTACTCGCATATCCAGCTCAAACGCGGTGAAACAGAGGTCGCGACCCACGCCTTGGAAGGCCAGGGCTACCTCATGCTGCGGGCGGGCAAAGAACCGGGCGTGGCGGGCCACGGATTGGTGTCTGACGTGCTCACCGACGCATCAGACTTCTTCGACCTGCCAATGGAGGAGGGCGAATAGCGCTCAAAACAAGGGCCTCGCGCCATGTCATTGCGTACGCCGACTACTCTCGGGTTGTCAGGAGAAGGGAATGTTCATCTGGTGGATTCTGATGGCACTGGTTGCCAGCGCTGGGGACGGCTGGCTCGGGGCAAGTTGGGACCAAAAGGCGAGCGCGAGCTCCAAGAGCCCGATCATCGCCCATGTCATCCCAGGTACGGCTGCCGAAACCGCGGGACTGCAGGCCGGGGATCTGGTTGTTCGGATCGGCTCCGTTGATGTCGACAACTGGACCGTCGCCAACAGCGAGATCAAAAAGGTCCCGCCGGGCGGAAGAGTGCAGCTTCTGGTCAGACGACCTCGCGCCAATGGTGGGCGGCCTGCGAAGGTAACGGTCTCCGTTGTCCTCCTCGATTCCGACGACGAATTCGACATCTTTCGCAAGGCTTGCGAGTCGGGAGACCTCTACGGATGTTCTGGCGAGGCCTGGTTCTACCTGTGGGGCACGGACGACCAAAAGGACGAGCCCCAGGCGCGCACACTCTATGAGCGGGCCTGCGGCACCTCATTGTCGGCTTGCGCGACGCTGGGCTACATGATCCGGGACGGGCTCGGCGGCGTTGCCGATGTCGAGCGGGGCACACAGATCCTTCGCAAGGCATGCGATGATGGAAGCGGTTGGTCCTGCTATACGGCGGCGCAGCATCTGGCGGAAGACCTCCCCGCGGCGCTGGTTCTCTTCGAGCGCGCTTGTGAGGCCGGGATGGGATTGGGGTGCGCGGAAGTGGGCAACCGACGGGCGGCCGGCACGGGGTGTGCGATCGATCTCGAAGGGGCGGTGCCCTTCTATGAGAAGGGATGCCAGCTCGAAACGCACTCCGCCTGCTCCAACCTTGGCCTCGCCTACATAAACGGCCTGGGGCTGCCCGCGGCCCATGCGAAGGCCCTTCCGTTCGTCGAACGAGCCTGTTCCTCGGATCTGGCCTTTGCATGTGGGCTTCAAGCCAAGGTCTTGACCGACAACGCCGGTGTGCAGCCCGATCTCCGCCGCGCTTTCGATCTCTGGACGCAGGGCTGCGACGGAGGAGATGCCTGGAGCTGCAACGGACTCGGAACCGCGTATCAATACGCGAGGGGAGTGACCGCCGACCTCCAACAGGCGTCCGCGCGCTATGAGCAGGCGTGTGACAGCGACTCGGTCCATGGCTGCAATAACCTGGCGTATATGCTGAAATTCGGCACGGGCGTCGAACAGGATCGGGTGCGTGCTCTCAGCCTGTATGCGCAGGGCTGCGAGGCGGGCGATGGAGCGGCATGTGCCGGCCAGGGGCACTCGATGGAGATGGGCTGGGGCACGGCCAAGGATGCCGCGGGGGCGGCCGTGCTCTATCGGAAGGGTTGCGACGCCGGCAATGCAATCGGCTGTGGGAACCTCGGACTCTGCTACGCCGTGGGCCGGGGTCTGGAACAGGATGAGGAACAGGCGGCCACCTTCTACGACAAAGCCTGTAGCCTTTCTCATGCGGCATCGTGCCGTCGCCTCGGCTACGCGTTCAGCAATGGAAAGGGCGTTCCCAAGGACCTTGCGCGCTCGTACGAGCTGAAGCAGAAGGGGTGCGCCGGGGGCGACGCCGAGAGCTGCACAAATGCTGGCTACGCCGTTCAAAACGGACATGGCGTAGCCAAGAACGGCGACCGCGCCACGGAGCTGTACCAGAAGGGATGTGATGGCGGAAACCACATTGGCTGCGCCAACGTCAGCGCCATGCTGTTCGACAAGGGAAAGATCTCCACGGCTCAGCCGTACGCCGTAAAGGCCTGCGACGGCGGTGAGCGCTTCGGCTGCTACATGCTGGGGCGCATCCAGGCCAAGATGGGCAATGCGAACGTTGCCATGGGCCACTACGAAACGGCCTGTGATCAGGGACATGGCCGGGCTTGCCGGTATCTGGCAGACGGCCACAAATACGGCAACGGTCTGCCCAAAGACAAGGTGAAGGCCCAGGAATTCTTCGTGAAGTCCTGTACCCTGGGCGAGAACCTGGCGTGCAAGGCACTGGTTGCGGCCGGCGACGCCGCGGCCAGAGGGGACGGTGTACCGCTGGATGTCGCCTTGGCCAAGGAGCTCTTCGAACTCGCCTGCGATGGCGGCGTGCAAGACGCCTGCGCGCGCAGTTCCAAAGTCGGTGGTTCCGCGGTGGCGGCAACGGGCAAGCTCCCATCGGTGGACCGCCGACTCCCCACGGGCAACCGCGCGACCGCCGACACCGCCGTCGTCATCGGCCTCGAGTCCTACCCCTTCATCGCGGATGTTCCCTACGCAGGTCGAGACGCCGACGCCTTCTACAACTTCCTGGTCTACACGCGGGGTGTGCCCATGGAGCGCATCCGTCGGCTGTCTGGGGGCAACGCCGAGCAGATGCGCGCGGCGCTCAAGAAGGCGGGCCAGGATGTCGGCAGCGGCGGCACCGTCTGGGTCTATTATGCGGGACACGGTGCGGCGTCTCCGGTCACCCGGGAGCGCCTGTTGCTCGGCGATGACGTTCGCAACGACCCCGACGCCTTCGATGCGCGGTCGGTCGCTGTGTCGGAGGTCGAGCGGCTTGCATCGGCCGGGGGCGGCCAGCTCATCATGATGCTGGACACCTGCTTTGCGGGCGTCGGCCGCGGCGGGGACGACCTGATTGCCGGAACCCGCTTCGCCGTTCCCACCTATGTGACGGCTGCCAGAGGCAGTGCGCAGTGGACGGCCAGCGGACCCAACGAGCTGTCGCGCCCTCTCGAGGACGCCAGACATGGTGCGTTCACCTACCTGGCTATCGGCGCGATGCGCGGGTGGGCGGACGGCGAGCTCGATGGAAAGCGGGACGGGCGGGTGACGGGCGAGGAAGCCCAGGCCTTCGTTCAGCGAGGACTGCGCAGCCTCGGCATCTCGGGCCAGACACCGAGCTGGACAGGCCTGGCCGCCAGGACCGTGGTGCTCTCCCAGGGTGCCGACGAGCGAGCGCCGTCACTGGAATAGCGCCCGCAGCCCGAGGAGATCCCTCAGCGAAGTCCGTCGAGGATGGCGACCAGCTCTGCATAGGCCGCCGCGGCGTCACCTGTATACGGCGGCTCGATGGGGGCCCCCTCCCGGGTCCGGCCGAGCAGATCGTAGAGGCTCTCGGTGCCGTCGTCGTGGTTGCGAATCACCTTGAAACGGTCGTTGCGAACCGATTGTCGGTGCACGTCATACGGCCCCGGACCGTTGGGCACGAACCGCTCGGCGTAGATCCAGTCGCGTCCGGAGGCCACCTCGGGAGCTGTGAGGACACCGGCAAAGCTCTCGCCGTCGGGCTCGAGGTCGGCGGGAATCTCCGCTCCCGCCAACTCCGCGAGGGTCGGGATCAGATCGACGACTTGCACCATCGCTGCGGTCTCGGTTCCGGCCGGCACGCCCGGTCCGCGCACGATCCAGGGCACCCGGATCCCGGTCTCCCGGACGCTGTTCTTGCCGCCGGGGGTCTCGATGGGCTGCATGGCGCCGCGCATTGTGCCGTTGTCCCCGAGGTACATCACGAAGGTATTCGCCTCCTGCTCCGGCGTCATCGCGTCGAGAACCCGGCCGAACTCGGCATCCAGTGCCTCGACCATCGCCGCGTAGAGCTCCTTGTCTGTGGCGCCGTCCAGATCGTAGGAGTGCAGCGCCGCGGGAGGTTCGTGGAAGGGCTCGTGGGGCGCGTTGAAGGCGACCATCAGGAACCACGGCTCGGGCAGCCGACCCAGGGCGTCGACGGCGGCGTCGGCGGTGACGATCGTCGGATAGTCGGTGTAGATGACCTGTTCGCCGTCCTCGATCCGCGGCCACCGGCTGTAGTTGTAGACCCCGAACCACGACCCGGCGTACTCGTCGAAGCCCATGCGCAGGGGGTGATCGTGCCCCACCAGGGGTTCGAGGCCCAGGTGCCACTTGCCGATCATCGCGTTGGTGTAGCTGGGATCGGTCCCGTCGAGTACGGCCGGAAGCCAAGGCTTGGATTCGTCCAGCACGAAGTCGCTGTCGACATCGAGGATCATGCCGAGCTCGTTGCGGAAACCAAACCGGCCCGTCAGGAGCGCCGCTCGGGTGGGTCCGCAGGTCGGGGCGCTGTAGGCCCGCCGAAAGAGCAGGCCCTCGTCGGCGAAGGCGTCCAGTTGCGGTGTTCGGGGCGTGTCGACGAACTCGTCGTAGGCGCCGACCCAATCCACACCGTGATCATCGGCGAGCACGACGAGGAAGTTTGGAGCGACGAAGGGCTCTTTATCGGGATCGGAGGTCGGCTCGGGGGTTGGCACGGAGGTCGGCTCGGTCGTCGATGTGTCGGTTTGCTCATGGTCGGCCGGCGTGGGCTCTCCGACACAGGCCATGAGGAGGAGCCAGGTGGTCACGGCGTCACGTCGGGCCAGACGGGCTCGGGACTGCCATTGATCACCAGGTCGGCCATGCGCTGGACCTCGGGCTCGAGCTCGGCCCACAGCTCGTGGGCCACCGACTTCCGGGCGTTGTAGATGTTCTCCGTCTCGTCGGGATCCGCGACCCGGTCCCAGAGGCGCATCCCGCCATCTTCCCAGTGATATTGGAGCTTATACCCGTTCTTCGTGATGGACTGAATCGCGCCGAACCGGGCAATTGTGCCGGCGAGGATGCCGCGTTCGGGATCGGCGGACCCGATGGGGAGGCCGGTGATCGCGTCGGGGATCTCGAGGCCGTAGAGGTCGAGCAGGGTGGGCGCGAGATCGACGGCCGAAGTGGGGAGGTCGTACCTGCCGGGCACGATGTTCTTGGACCAGAAGAAGGCGATGCCGTCGTTTTCCTCGCCAGTGAGGTTGTAGGCGTGGGTCTGGGCGCCGTGCTCCCAGAAGGCCTCTCCGTGGTCGTTCCACACCACCACCAGCGTGTCGTCCATCCAGCACTTCTCGTCGTAGTCGGTCCACATGTCCGCGACGATCTCGTCCGTGTTTCGCACCCCACCGGCGTAGCGAATCCGCAGGTGGTCTTCGAGAAGCTCCTGGTCGCCGACCGACATGTCCTTCCACTCGGCACGGCTCTGGTAGTGCATCTCCTTCTTGGCGAGGTTCTCGGGCCACGGCTCGAGGTCGTCGAGCCCCTTCAGGTACTTGTCCTTGGCCTCGTACGGCGCGTGGGGCTCGGAGTAGTGCAGGTGCAGGAACCAGGGCGCGTCCTCGTCCTTCTTGAGGAGCTTTCGCAGAAAACTCAGGCCCTTCGGACCGGTCCTCTTGCCCTCCCCGGGGGGATTGGTGAACTTCTCGTACCCCTGGTCGTTGCCCCATTTATCGGAGAAGAACTTGTTGCTGGTGACCCCCGCGGTTCGGTATCCAGAGTCGCCGAGCCAGGTGGCGAGAAAGGGCGTTCCCTGGGGGATGGGTGGTCGGTTCTTATCGGTCCCCTTGAGCCGGGTGAGGTGTCCGCGATCGGTGTCGAAAGCCCCGGCCAGGGTGCAGGTCATCGAGCCCAGGGTCCAGTTGGAGCACTGCTGGTGGTTGTCGAGGACCAGCCCCTCGTTGGCGCGGCGGTTCAGAAACGGCGTCGTGTCCTTGGCGAGGTGGTCCTTGCGCCAGGTGTCGATGGACACAAAGAGCAGGTTGGTCGGGACACGTCCCCGAAACTGGAGCACGTCGCTCCCGACGACCTTGTCCGAGCCCCCCGAACAGTCCGGCGTGTCGCAGCAGCGGCCGTTGCGCTTGCAAGCCGACAGGGCGAGGACGGCGATGAGGACCTGGGCGCTTCGGCGCATCGCAGACCTCTAACGCGCGCGTTACCTCCGCGGCATCTGGAGGACTCGTGCTCATTCTACTGCTGACACTGACCGCTTCGCTGGCCGATGACTACCGTTCGACGAGCGGCCAGGAGTACATGATGTGGGGCATCGCCCAGGCCACACTCAGTGATTCCGACATCGCACTGGGAGCTGATCCTCGCGCTGTCGAGTCCGCCCGAGTCACCGTGAATGACTGCGACGCGAACCTGACCCGCATCACGTGGAACACCGACGGCACCATCGCGGATTGGGACCACTCCAGCACCTGTGTGGGGCCCGCCACGGTGCGGATCTTCATCAATGCGGTCCGCGACGATATCCGGCAGATCGAGGACGTTATGGCCGACGACTCAACGGCCGATGGGCCCTATGAGTTCTGGGTTCTCCGCTCACTCTTCGAGTAGCCTTCGTCGGGGGGTGTCATTGAGCCTGGTCCTGTTCCTCGCGCTGAATGCCCACGCTGTCGATCCCGCGAAGGCGCTCAAGGGCGTCGGCATCCACGTGGACAAGGGCACGACTGAGGCCAAGCTCGACAAGGTGGTGGAGAAGGGCAAGGCGCGGCGGTGGTGGATCAACGATGACGAGTGGTTGATCGTCGACATCGACACCACGGCGTTGCAGCGGGCGGTGGTGGTCTTCGAGTCGGGTCTGGACTCTCGGGTCGTCGCCGCCTTCGTGTCTCCCCAGCGGGACGCGTGGACGGTGCCGCCACTCGAGCGCATGTTGGGTACGACGGTGACGATGGGCGATCTCTATGCCGCGAGTGATCTTGTGGTCGCGAACCCGCCCGGTCGGGTAGCGGCGATCGGGTGGTACGAAGATCCGGAGATTTTCGACGGCTGGCGTGCCTACGAAGAGATGATGAAGAAGACGGCGAATGTCGAGAATCCGTCGCGCGCTGATGGCGAAATCCTCCTCCGGGACCAATCTGCGACCCGAGAGCAGACATTGGACGCCATCACCTTGCGCGATCCCGATCTCTACGACTTGGCGTTGGCGAAGGGCGAGTTCGCCGCAGCCGAGGCGGTCCTGGTCCTGAGCGACCCTCAGGGTTGGTACGACGATCCGGTTGCGCGGTGCGAGATGTACGCGGGAGATCTGTTGGACCTCGGGCTTCCCGCCAAGGACATCCTCCTGCGGATCCTCGGCGCCACGGGTTGGCGGGGAATGTGGGCGAAGAACCCCAATCGCGACACTTTCTGGTTGCTCGTCCAGCTGCACTTTGGCGCCCCTGGGTACTTGTCCAAGGACGACCTTTCTGACGCCGCTCTCGATCTCTTCGCGGTCCTGACCCCCGACGAGCGCAACCTCTTCATGTTCGAGCTCGGCGTCGTCCGATACGAACACTACAACCGCCTGTTCGACGCGCCGAGCGCTGCGAAGGTCGTCGCGGGATTGAGTCGCTTGACCCTCGGTCGCTCCTATCGGCACTACGCCATCGAACGGGCTGTGGACATGACGTCGCAGTTCCCCTCCGAGGCGGGCAGCAAGGCGGTTTCAGATCTGATCCTGGCGCAGTGGGACGACGCAACTCTCGAGGAGCGGGTTGCGTTCTTCTACAGCGCCACCAGCTTCCGTGGCCATCGCGACCGCAAGATGGATTGGCACGTCCTGCCATCGTCGGTCCCCTACGAGACCACGTTGGCCCTCGCCTCCGACATCGCTACCCGTGGCGATTCCAGCTATCGCTTGTTCGCCTTGCATCTGGCGCTTGGAGTTGCCAGCGAAGGCGCTGGCGTGGACGGCATCCGGGCTGTGCACCGGTCCGCATGGGACGCGGCCGACGCGACGACTCGACCCCTCCTCCTGGAGCGAACCCAGAAGGACTGGGCCAACACCCACAGCTTCAAAGGGGCCTTTACTCCGGAGTACATGGCGTCGCTGACCGACGACCTCTCCCAAGGTTTGCTCGAGCGGATCAACCGGTCAGACGACCGTGCCCAGCTCCTGGTAGACGTGTTTCTGGCCGCCGAGATCCCCGAATCAGATGCGGACGCGCTGGTCCAGGCGGCATGGCAGCACCTGCTCTTCCCAGAGCGGTTTCGCGTGTACGCCAACGCCAACGCCGCTATGTCGGTATCCGGCGTGCGGGCTCTGGGGCGGCAGTTCTCTGCAGAGCTTCAGGCAAAGGCCTCCGAAGCCTCTGAGGCAGCGTTGCCAGCGACGGCGGCGGGCTACCTGGAGATGGCGTCGCGCATGGGGGACTTTGGACTCTCCGAGGAACGAGCGCAGGCGGTGGACCCGCTCCTGCAGGACTACATCTGCGCCCTGGACGTGGGTGGCCAGTCTGGTGGATTCAGGCCTCCGACCTACATGTTCGCGGCCGACCCTGGGCATTTCTCGGCCGCGGTCAATCGTTCCGGAGATCGCGTTTCCATCCAGGTGGGGACGCCGGTTGCGTCGCTGACGTCGAACGACTCCACCGTTGACGTGCCCGGCACCGTGCGGGTTGAGGAGAGCTATCGAGACTACAGCGCCGTGCGGGCCTGGGAGGGCCGGCTCGCGGCATTGCACGCCCAGCGGGAGGCGGCGGTGAGCGAGCTGCAGACCCTCGAAGCGATGCGGCCGAAGTGGATCTTCAACACCACGGTCGACGCCAGACACGTGTCCAATAGCTGGGAGTGGGACGCGGCTGGGAACTGGACGCTCAATCGGCACGAGTGGATAGAGAAAGTGTCTTATGGGGCGGGAACATCAACGTTCGCAGATCGCGCGTCCACTGCGAGCCTGGGCCAGGTCGAGGCCCTCGCCGACCAGATTCGCGCGATGGAGGGCTCGCGTCCCGAGCCCCGGTGGGGCACGCGAACCGTCGAAAAGCAGGGCATGTCGGAGCACCTCTTCCGGGAGTGGAAGGGTACGGTCGCCCGGCCGGTGAAGATAGAACTACCGGGCCAGCCTTCTCGAGAGGTCCGCATCGAACAGGTCTGGAGGGACCGCCGACTGCGAATCGAGGCGGATCAGAGTCGGGGCATCACCGCCGTCGACGAGTGGCTGAGCGAATCAGCCGCCATTGAGCAGGCTGTTGCCGATTCCCAGGCCGATCTCGCGTGGCAGTTGACGGCGCTTTCAAAGAACGCATGTCGCGACTGGGTGGTTCCGAAGATCCGAGATGCCATTCACGAGAAGATCAGGACAGACGCCGACTACACCGCCCTGGCCGAGGAGGAGCAGTGGCTGTACCACTTCTTCGCCTGGTCGGACGCGCCCCTGAACGCGACCGACCGGGGAGCGGACTTCAAGCTCAAGATGCAGGCCGAGAACCAACAGCAATACAGCGACCCCGAGGCTTGGTTCCAGCCTGGCGGAGAGGCGCCAATCGGATCGATAGAGTGCTGTGATGAGGTGTTCTGGCCGGAGTTCTGACGCGTCGAGGTAGAGTGCGACAATGCACTCCAATCCCGCGCATGTGTGCCTCCACCTGTACGGTTCATGTGGGGCAGGCCGAGAAGAGCCTCTCGAAGACGCTTTCCTCACGGCTTGCCGCGCCAGTGATACCCCTGGCGCCGAGCGCACCGCAGACGTTCAAGTCGGGGAGGACGCTGCTCACCATCACCGTGAGCGACGAGGGCGACGACTCCCGTCGCATGA
>Ga0315336_1005820_pt1 | contig 13139 bp, 12 predicted proteins | sample ASW5metaG_FD_204512 | JGI IMG/M metagenome (GOLD analysis project Ga0315336, IMG submission 204512) | Ammonia-oxidizing marine archaeal communities from Monterey Bay, California, United States - ASW #5 | ecosystem: Environmental > Aquatic > Marine > Intertidal zone | place: USA: California...
AAAAAATTTCAATATAAAATAATCAAACCAAAACCTTTAAGGAAAAAAAATAAAATAATTTCATCAACACTAATTAGAAAGCTTCTTTTAACTGGAAAACTTGATGAAGCAAACAAATATTTAAATAGAAACTGGTCAGTTGAAGGTTTAGTTAGAAAAGGAAGAATGATTGGGAAAAAAATTGGTTTTCCGACATGTAATATTGAATTAAAAAAATATGTTATTGCAAAAATTGGTGTTTATGCTGTGAAAGTATATATAGAAAATAGAAAAGCTTTTCTAAGAGGTATTGCAAATCTGGGCTACAGGCCAACATTTAATCAAAAAAAAATTCTTTTAGAGGTAAATATATTCAATTTTTCTGGAAATCTTTATAATAAGAATTTAAGAGTAGACTTCGTAAAATTTATTAGAAAAGAAAAAAAATTTAAAAGAATTGATCAACTCAGAAAACAGATTAAGTTAGATTTAAAAGTAGCAAAACAAACATATTAATTTTTTAATGAGCAAAGAAAATATTAATCTGCCGAAAACTGCATTTTCAATGAAGGCTAATCTTCCTGCCACAGAACCAGGAATGATTGAATATTGGGACAAAATAAATCTTTATCAAAAATTAAGAGAGTCTAGTAAAAATAAGGAAAAATTTATCCTGCACGACGGTCCACCTTACGCAAATGGAAATATCCATATGGGTACTGCTTTAAATAAAATTCTAAAAGATATAATTACCAAGTTTCACCAAATGGATGATAAAGATTCAGTTTATGTTCCTGGCTGGGATTGTCACGGATTGCCAATCGAATGGAAAATTGAAGAACAATATAAAAAAAATAAAAAAAATAAAGATGAAGTTCCAATAGTTGATTTTAGAAAAGAATGTAGAGATTTTGCTAACAAATGGATCAAAATTCACAAAGATCAATTCAAACGATTAGGTGTAATTGGAGATTGGGAAAATTATTACTCAACAATGAGTTTTGATGCTGAGGCTCAAATAGTTCGAGAACTTGCTAAATTTTTAAAAGAAGGAAGTTTATACAGAGGATATAAGCCTGTTTTATGGTCGACTGTAGAAAAAACTGCATTAGCTGATGCTGAGGTGGAGTATTTAGATCATACTTCAGATACAATTTATGCGTCTTTTTCAATCAAAAAATCTAAATTTAATGATTTAAATAATTGTGAAATTATTGTTTGGACAACTACACCTTGGACAATCCCAGCAAATAAAGCTTTAGCCTACAATAATAATCTAGATTATTTAATTGTGGAGATTAATGATAAAGGGGACTTCAAAGGAAGAAAAATAGTTGTAGCAAAAAATTTATTAGAATCTGTAATTAAAGAATGCAAAATAGAAAACCATAAAATATTAAACAAATTTTCTGGTAAAAAATTTTCAGGAACTGTTTGTAATCATCCTTTTTTTAAAACTGGATACGATTATGAAATTCCAATGCTTGAGGCTAGATTTGTTACCACAGAGCAAGGTACTGGAATAGTTCATTGTGCACCAAGTCATGGTCCGGATGATTTTAATTTATGTCTTAGTCACGGAATTAAAGCATTAGAGACAGTGGATGATGATGGAAAATATACAAAAAATATTCCGAAGTTTGAAGGAATTCATGTTTTTAAAGCTAATTCAATTATTATTGAAAATTTAAGAGAGCAAAAAAATTTACTATCAAATGGAAAGTTAAACCATGCTTACCCGCATTCTTGGAGATCTAAAGCTCCATTAATACATCGAGCAACTGCACAGTGGTTCATTTCTATGGAAAGTCATGGTTTAAGAAATAAATCACTTAAAGCAATAGATGACACCATATTTTACCCAAGCAAAGCAAAAGAAAGAATTAAATCAATGATTGAAACAAGGCCTGATTGGTGTGTTTCAAGGCAAAGAGTATGGGGAGTTCCTTTGCCAATTTTTATGAAAAAAAAATCTGGTAAAGTTTTAATCGATGACGATGTTTTTGAAAATATAGCTAAAATTTTTGAAAAAGAAGGTTCCGACTGTTGGTTTTCGGATGATCCCCAGAAATTTTTAGGAAAAAAATATAAGCCAGAAGATTATGAAAAATCTAGTGATATAGTAGAAGTATGGTTTGATAGTGGCTCAACGCACTCATATGTATTAGAAAAAAGAAAAGATTTAAAATGGCCAGCATCAATGTATTTGGAAGGATCTGACCAACATAGAGGCTGGTTCCACTCATCTTTACTGGAGTCATGTGGAACAAGGGGAAGAGCGCCTTTTGAAACGATTTTATCTCATGGATTTGTGGTTGATGGAAAAGGTCAAAAAATGTCTAAATCTTTAGGAAATATTATTGCACCAGAAGATATTTTAAAAAAATATGGCGCCGATATTTTAAGAGTATGGGTTACTGCATCAAACTATGCTGAAGATCTAAGAATTGACCATTCAATTTTAGAACAACATGCAGAAGCTTATAGAAAAATAAGAAATACTTTTAGATATTTGTTAGGAAATCTAAATGACAATTCATCAGAAATAGATTTTAAAAAAATCGAGTTAAAAAATCTTCCAGAACTTGAACAATATTTGTTGCATAAGATATACTTATTAAATGAAAATTTTCAAAAATATTTTAAGTCTTACAATTTTCATAATTTATATAAAGAATTATTAAATTTTTGCACAGTTGATCTTTCTGCTTTTTATTTTGATATTAGAAAAGACACTCTTTATTGTGATGCAATAAATTCTAAAAAAAGAAAAAATTGCACTTTGGTATTAAATGTAATTCTGGAATGTTTGATTAAATGGTTTGCACCAATATTATCATTTACTACCGAAGAAATTTTTTCACTAATATATAAAAATGATGAAAGCATTCATTTAAAGAAATTTGTAAAAATTCCTAAAGAATGGAATAGTCAAAAATTAAGTGAGAAATGGACTACTTTAAAGAAAATTAGAGATTACTGCAATATTAGCATCGAAGAAAAGAGAGCTGAAAAAATTATTGGCTCAAGTTTAGAAGCAAGAATTAAAATAAATCTTAAAAATAAATTTTTTGAAGTTGCAAAAGATATTGATTTTGCAGAACTTTGCATAACATCAGGAGCAGAAGTTATAAATGATGAAAAAATTACTGATGATGTTGAGGTAGAAACTTTTAAAGCCGAGGGCAACAAATGCAGCATATGCTGGAAGATTAAACAAAAAAAATGTGAAAGATCTAATTGTCCAATTTAATCTATGATAAGTTTAAATATAAAAAAAATTTTTATTTATTTAGGAATAATATTAGTAATTTTTATTTTAGATAGAATTTCAAAAATTTATATTTTAAATATTGCTGAAAGCAGCGAAGCAGTAGAAATAAATGTAAATTTTCTTTTGAATTTTATTTTAGTTTGGAATACTGGAATTGGTTTTGGTCTTTTGTCATTTGAGCACTCTACACTCTATAATCTTATAACCAGTTTAATAATTATAATTAATTTATTGATCATTTATTTGATCTTTAAATCAAATGATTTACGAGCATACTTTTTCATATTAATTTTAGGAGGTTCCTTGGGAAATCTGTTTGATAGATTATATTATTCAGCGGTACCAGATTTTATTGATTTAAACTATAAAGGATATCATTGGTTTATATTTAATGTTGCGGATATATTTATAACATTAGGAATTATTTGTCTTATTTTTGCTGAATTAATGAATTATAAAAAGACTGATGAAAATTAATAAAATTATAACAATTATTTTATCAACATTTCTATTATATTCATGTCAAGGAACAGTAGATGCGTTACAAGGTAAAAAAAGATCTGAGAGTAGTGATGAATTTTTAGTTGAAAAAAAGAATCCATTAACACAACCACCAGACTATAATGAGCTACCAGTTCCTGTTGGCCAAGAGCAAGAACAATTTAATGAAGAGAATGACTCAGAGATAAAAAAAATCCTAGATATAAGTCAAAATGAAGAGTCTGCAACTCAGAGTAACACTGATGCAAATACATCTTTAGAAAAGTCTATGTTAGAGAAGATTAATGATTAAAAATGTTAACCTCTAATATAAAATTTACTAACTTTATTAAAAAACAAAAAAAAAAACCAATATATAATTTTAAACAGTTAAAAAAAGAAAATTGGATTAAAAAATATAAGATACTTTTAAGTCTCACCCCAAATTACAAATACAGCTATACAAAAGCACAGATTAAAAACTTAAAAAAAAAAACATTTTTTAGATTAATTGGAATGGGTGGTTCAACATTAGGAGCTAAAGCAATATATAAATTTTTGCAAGATAAAACGAAAAAAAAATTTGTTTTCATAGATAATTTAAAGCCCAATTTGTCAAAATATGAAAAATCTAATGAAGCCGTTAACCTTATTATCTCTAAGTCTGGCAATACACTCGAGACAATTTCAAATACAAATATTTTAATAAATCAAAATCAAAAAAGTAAAAATATTTTTATTACAGAAAAAAAAAATAGTTACTTATTAAATCTTGCACACAAGATCAAAGCAGAAGTTTTTGAACACAAAAATTATATAGGAGGAAGATATTCTGTTTTATCTGAGGTAGGAATGTTACCTGCTGAACTTATGGGATTCGATGCAAGAAAATTTAAAAGGTTAAACTTGTTAATCAATAATAATAATTTTTTAAAAAAATTAATAATTAATGTTGATGCTACTCTAAAATTTATTAAGCAAGGAAAGTTTAATTCAATAATTTTAAATTATGATGAAAAATCAGAAAATTTATTTAAATGGTATCAACAGCTTATTGCAGAAAGCCTTGGTAAAAAATCTAAAGGACTTCTACCGATAATATCAAGTATGCCCAAGGATAATCATAGTTTATTGCAACTTTATTTAGATGGTCCTAAAAAAAATTTTTTTACTTTTTTTAATGTATTAGAAAAAAAATCAGAAATTATAAATAAAAAAAACATTCTAAATACACACGTATATCTGAAAAATAAATCTTTTTTTCAGATATTAAATTCACAAAAAAAAGCAACAGAAAACATATTTAAAAAAAGAAAATTACCATTTAGAAGTTTTGAGTTGCTTAGAAGAAATGAAGAAACGCTAGGAGAATTATTTTGTTTTTTTATTTTAGAAACAATTTTATTAGGCAGGGCTTTGAAAGTTAATCCTTTTGATCAACCATCTGTAGAACTTATAAAAAAAGAGACAAAAAAAATTTTAATTTAAATAAATTTACCAAAAATTATCTTTGATATTCCGTAATTTTCTGTTCTCAAGATTTTAAATTTACTATCAAAATTATCATTTGATCTTTTATGCCTATGCAAAATTATAATTCCCTCTTCAATTAGAATGTTCATTTCATTAATCTCATTTAAAAGCAAACTTATATTTTTTTCTTTATAGGGTGGGTCTAAAAAAATTAAATTGAATTTATTTTCTCCAATTTTTTTAATTTTTTTTAAATCAAATACATTTTCTGAAAATAACTTTACTTTCTTTTCACAATTAAATTTATTGATATTTTTTGTCAAAATTTTTATTGAAGGTTTATGCTGCTCAATAAAATAAACCTTTGAAGCTCCTCTAGATATACATTCTAATCCAAAAGATCCTGTACCTGAGAAAATATCTAGAACATTTGATTTTTTTATGGAAATTCTCTCATTTTTGGAATGTTCAATAATATTAAAAATAGACTCTTTAGTTAAATCTTTTAAAGGTCTTGTTTCTTTATCTGGAGGTTCAAATATTTTTCTACCTTTATAATTGCCAGCAACAATTCTCATTTATCTATGACTTTAAATCCAATATCTTTTCTGAAAAAACTATTAGACCAATTTAAATTATTAATTAATTTTAAAACTTTATCTCTTGATTCTTTATAGTTTGAAGAAATAGAAACAAAATTTAGTACTCTTCCTCCATTAGAAAAAATTTCACCATTATTTTTTTTTGTTCCTGCATGAAAAATAAAATCATTTTTATCTAAATTTATTTTTTTTAAATTATCTATTTTGATGTTACTTTTAAACTCTCCTGGATATCCTTTAGAACATACTACAATGCATAAGCTTTTTTGATCTTTCCACTCAATTTCTAATTTATCTAATGTTTCATCACAACACGAATGAAGAATTTTAAGAAAATCTGTTTTTAACAATGGCAATATAGTTTGACATTCCGGGTCACCCATTCTTACATTATATTCAATAAGATAAGGTTCATTATCTTTAATCATTAAACCTGCATATAAAAAACCTTTGTAATTTTCTCCTAAATCTTCAACTGCTTTTAAAGTAGGTGTAATAATTTTATCAATTATTTTTTTTTCTAAATCTTGATTAATTAATCCTGAGGGCGAATAAGCACCCATGCCACCTGTATTCTTTCCTTTATCTCCTTCGAATGTTCTTTTATGATCCTGGGCTGTTTGAAAGTTTTGAAAGTTTTTTCCATCACATATTACAAAAAAACTCATTTCTTCACCTTTTAAAAATTCCTCAATTAAAACATTTTTTGCTTCACCAAATTTTCCGTCAAATATTTCTTTTACAGCTTTATTTGCAGAATATGAATTTTCACATATGTAAACTCCCTTACCTGACGCCAATCCATCTGCCTTAACTACAATTGGAAAATTGCTAGATTTTATGAAATTGATTGTATCTTTAGTATTTTCGAAAATACCAAAATTTGCTGTAGGAATATTATATTTTTTACAAATTTTTTTTGTAAAAATTTTTGATCCTTCAAGTTGAGAAGGAATTTTTTTTGGGCCAAAAACTTTAATTTTTTCTTTTTCTAAGAAATCTACTATTCCATTAACCAAAGGTTTTTCTGGACCAACTATAACTAAATCAACTTTTGATTTTATTAAAAAATTCTTTATTTTATCAAAATTATCTAAATCGACTTCAATATTTTCAGCTATTTCACTTGTCCCAGCATTGCCGGGTATACAATAAATTTTACTTACTTGTGGAGACTCGGATATTTTTTTACAGATTGCATGTTCTCTCCCACCACTTCCTATAATACTTATAATCATATATAAGTATCCTTCTATCCAATGAAAAATAAATTAGCCACAATAAAATATCTGCCAAATAATTTTGAAATAATAGAAGATGGAGATCATGTAATTTGTGCAGTATCAGGAAAGAAAATTTATTTAGATAAACTTACCTATTGGAATGTAGAATTACAAGAAGCCTACTTTTCTTATGTAGAAGCGGACATAAAGAGAGAAGAATTAATCAAAAAAAATTAAATTATTTCCAACGATTATGAGTCCAAATCCATTGTGCTGGGTTTTTGATAATCATTTTTTCAATATTTTGATTAATTGTTAAAGAATTATTTTTTAAGTCTTCTTTATGAACTCCAGTTTTTGTTATTTCGTATGGTTTATGAATCACCATTTCAAAATTAATTCCGTTTTTTCTTTCAATATATATTGGGACTAGTTTGCAATTGTATTTCAGAGCTATTTGTGTTGGAATAGTGGTAGTATGTGCCTCTTTATTGAAAAAAGATATTCTTTGTCCTTCGCTAACACGCTGATCTACCATTAGAGCAATGCTATACCCATCTTTGATTTTTTTTATTATTTCTCTAGAACCAGACACACCTTTAGGAATTTGTATAGGACAAATATATTTTATTCTTAAATGTTCCATGAATGGATTTAAAAAAAAATTATTTAAAGGTCTATAAATTGCCGCAAGTTTAATCCCAAATTTATCTAGTTCCATGGCCATAAGTTCAAAATTTGCAAAGTGACCTGAAAAAAAAACTACCGGTTTATTTGATCTTTTTATTTGATCTAAATATTCAATTCCTGTGATTTTCATATGATCAAATCCAGTTTTGTTTAATTTGAAATTTTTTAAGAAAATATATTCAGCAAAAGTTCTTCCAATATTTGACCACATTTTATTTATGATCTCTTCCTCTTTTTTTTTATCAATATCACCTAATCCAATTTTAATATTTTGTTTAATTATATATTTTGATCTAAAAAAAGGACCAATAATTTTTCCCAGAATACTTCCAAGGTTAGATGCATTTTTAAGTCCTATTATTTTAAAAATGCAAAATAAAGAAATTATAATTATAAACTCAAAAAAATATTTTATAATTTTCATATATTTTTTTTTATTAATTCTATAAAATTATCTTTATTTTCTATCTCCAGTTCAATTTTCAAATATTGAAAATGTGTTTTAAAATTATCATAGATTCTAAAATAATCTTTTTCTGTAGTTAATAGAATTTGATTCTTTTCACTATTAATTTTTTTTATTAGTATTTCCAAGTCAAACTTTGTAAAGTGGTAGTGATCCGGGAAAGAGTTTGTGCCTATTAAATTCAAATTATTTTCTCTTAATAAATCAAAAAAATTTGATGGATTTCCTATTCCAGAGAAAGCATATATTTGTTTATCTTTAAATCTATTAATATCCACGGGTTTATATTTTGAGTAGAATATTTTAGCATTCTTGTTTTTTTTATATATTTGATCTTCAATTTTAATATTTCTTTCTCCATTTATAACAATGCAATCAGATCTATTTACAGCTGTAATTCTTTCTCTCAACGGTCCAGATGGTATTACGAGTCCATTTCCAATCCATTGCTTTTGATTAAAGCAAACAACTGAAAAATTTTTTTTAATAGTATAATCTTGAAATCCATCATCAAGAATTGCAATATCATTTTTATTTTTTATTAGAGATTCTATTGCTTCTTTTCTGCTTTTGGAAACGAATGTTGTTCCTACTTTTTTTAGCATTGTTATTTCATCCTTAAGATAATCGTAGTATTTTTTAACAAATGCAGGATTTTTTCCTAGAGATTTAGTAATCTTAAAAATTTCTGATGCTAAAGGCGTTTTTCCAGTGCCACCCACATAAATATTTCCTACGCAAATAATCGGTATTGGAAATTTTGTGGAAATTTTATATTTATTTATAAAAGAAAATAACAAAAATAATATTGAAATTGGAAAAAATAAAATAGCCCAAAAGGAAAATTTGGAATTATCCCAAAATTTTGGTTTTTTCAATTTCATTTATATATATTTGCTAATCTCCTTTTGATTTTTAACTAATGCTTCATTTCCGATAAAATTTATCTTTTTTACAATTTGTTTTGAATTGAATTTATTATTTAAATTTTTGTTAATAATATTTTTTGCTTGTCTAAGAGTTCTAATTTTTGAAGAAATTTTAATTTCGTTTAACAAATCATATACTTCTAAAAAGTTATCAATATAAGGACCATGAATAATTTTACATCCTAGTCTTGCAGCCTCTAAAGGATTCTGGCCACCATGCCTAATCAAGGAACCTCCTAAAAATACAATATTACAAATTTTTTGGAATGATTGTGTTTCTCCATAAGTATCTACTAAATAAATATCAGTATTTTCTTTAATTTTTTGATTAGAGCTATGTAGATGCACTTTTAATCCTATTTTTTCTATATCTTCCTTAATATCTGAAGATCTGTGAATATGTCTAGGAATAATTATAGTAATTCCATTTATATAATTTTTTTTTAAATCATTATGTATTTTTGCACAAAAAATTTCCTCATTATCATGAGTGCTGATTGCTCCAAATAATATTTTTTTTGATTTGAAAAAATTTTTTTGGTTTTTATTTAACTTATTAGTTATTTTTAAACCTGTTTCCGAAAATTTTAAATTTCCTAATTTTTTGATATTTCTAGCACCTAGTTTTTTAAGATAATTTTTTGTTTCATTGTTTTGAGATAAACAAATGTCAAATTTATTAAATAATAACCTTGAAAATATAGATATTTTTTTCCATCTATTAAATGATTTTTTAGTTATTCTTGCATTTAGTAATATAAGAGGAATATTTCTTTTTTTTAAATTGAATATCATATTTGGCCAGATTTCAGACTCCACAAAAATAGCCACCGATGGTTTCCACTGACTTAAAAATTTATTAGTAATGAAATTTACATCAATTGGAAAAAATTGATGAATAGTTTTTTTAAATTTAAATTTATTAAATACTTTTGCTGAACTTAATGTACTTGAAGTCAAGAGTATTTTTTTTATACCCTTTTTTTTTTCTAATTTTTCAATTAATGGAATTATGCTTAGTGTTTCTCCTACACTTGAGCCATGAAACCAAATCAACTTTGCGACATTTGGCTTATCACTAAATATTCCAATTTTTTCTAAAAATCTTTTTGGATGTTCTTTATTATTTAAAATTCTATAAATTATTATTAAAGGCGAAATTAATAATATTGAATTAATTAACATTCTATATAAAAACAACATTAATCTTTTCTTAATTGTTTTTCGTAAAAATTTTTGTAAATTTCTGATGATTTTAATAATTTTTGATGATTGCCTTCAGCTGCTATTCTTCCATCATCAACAACATAAATTTTATTTGAATTCATAATTGTAGATAATCTATGAGCAATTACTAATGTAGTTCTATTCTTTGTTAAAAATTTGATAGCTTCTTGAATTTTACTTTCGGTCTCTGCGTCCAAAGAAGATGTTGCTTCGTCTAGAAGTATTATCTTGCTTTTTTTTAACATTGCTCTTGCAATAGACAATCTTTGTTTTTCTCCTCCTGATAGCCTTATTCCATTTTCTCCTATAATTGTATCAAATTTATTTGGTAATTTATTTATAAATTCATCACAAAATGAAAGTTGTGTTGCTTCAAAAATTTCATCTTCAGAAGCATCTAGTTTTGCATAAGCAATATTATTTTTAATTGTATCATCAAATAAAGTTGTATCCTGATTAACTAAAGATATATTTGATCTTAATGAATAAATTTTACTTTTGTAAATAGATTGATCATCAATTAAAATATCTCCAGAATTACTATCATAAAACCTTGGTATTAAATTTAAAATTGTAGATTTTCCTGCTCCACTATGACCTACAACCGATGTCATTTCACCTCCATTTATGGTTAAATCAATTGATTTAAGAACATCTCTTTCATCATCGTTATATTTGAATGTAACTTTATTGAATCTTATTTCTCCTTTTTTTATTTCTAAATTATTTGAGTTTTCTGTTTCCATTATTTCGTTTTTAATATCTATAATGGGCAAAATTCTTTTAGCCGCTGCTAATCCCTGGTTTATTCCCATGTTTAATGTGGCTAATGATCTTACTGGTTGGTAGGCCAACATCATCGCAGCTAGAAAAGAAAAAAAGCTACTGATATCTATTTCATTTTTTAAAATCAACTTTCCAGAATAGAAAATTAGACCAGCAATCATAAATCCAGTTAATGCCTCCATTATTGGTGAAGCTCTAACTAAAACCGTTTCAATTTTAATTACTTTTTCTTTAAGGTTATTAATAAATTTTTCAGTTCTTGAAAATTCGAAGTTTTCCTTCTGGAAAATTTTAATTATTTTGTGATTTTTGAAAACCTCCAATAAATGTGAAGTTAATAATCCCGTTCTATCTGCTGCTTCAGTAGTAACTTTTCCCATCCTTTTTCCAAGTGACCGAGCCGCAAAAGAAGCTAATGGAATCATTATTATAGCAAATAAAGCTAATCTCCAATTTTGATAAAACATAACTCCCAATAAAGCAATTAAAGTAAATGTATCTTTAGTTATATTAAGTATTACTGTGCTAACTAAATTAGTGATCATGCCCACATCAAAAGTTAAATGAGATATAAATTTTCCTGAATGTTTTTTTTCAACTATTTGACTGTCAGCATTAATAATTGATTTCATAACTTGGAATTGAAGTGTTTTTGTTATTTCTTGACCTACTCTAATAAGAATTGTTTTTGCAAAATAAAGAGCAGCACCTTTGGTAGAAAAAGCTAAGATTATTGCAAATGGAATAATAAAAATTAATGTTTGATCTTTATCAATAAAAATTTTTTTAATTGCCGGGTCAAGCAACCATGCAATTGAAGCAGTGCTTCCAGCCACCAACACTGAAAAAAATACTGATAATAAAATTTTTGGTAAAAATTGTTTTGTATAATTGTTGTATAATCTTTTTATGATATCTATATTTCTCATAAGGTTAATTTACCTACTAATAAATTTAAAAAAATTATTAAACCTAAGTAATTATTAGACTTAAATATTTTCAAACATACGTCAGGATTTTTTGCATTTAATTTAATTAGTTGGAAAAAAAACAAATGAACAAATGGAAAAATTAAAAACAAAAAATAAATATAATTAAAATTCATTAACAACCCTATATAGATAAGTGATAAAAAAGTTATTGAATAACATAAAAATAGAATTTTTTTTGGATTGTTTTTAAATTTTATAGAGGTTGATTTAACTCCAATAATTTCATCATCTTTAATATCTTGATATCCATATATCGTGTCATATCCGAGTGTCCAAAATATGGCTCCCAAATAAAAGACTAATGGTATAAAACTTATACTTTCATTAATTGATACCCAACCTAGGATTAAACCATAGTTGAAAGTTATTCCTAAAAATAATTGAGGCCAATATGTAATTCTTTTCATTAGAGGATATACAAGCGCAAATGGGATAGAGCATAAAGCTAATATTATTGTTAATTTGTTAAAATTAATTAAAATCAAAAAAGCACAAAGACATAAAATAATCACATATATCAAACTTAATTTTATTGAAATTTTACCAGAAGCAATTGGTCTATTTTTTGTTCTTTCAACTTTTTTATCAAAATTTTTATCGTATATATCGTTAACTATGCATCCAGCAGATCTCATAAGTATTGAGCCAGCTAAGAAAAAAAAAGTATATTGAAAATAAGTGAATAACTCAGTATTAAAGTTATAAGCAATGGTTAATCCCCATAAACATGGCCAAAACAAAAGCATAAAGCCAATTGGTTTTTTTAGTCTTATTAACTCAATAAATAAATTTAGATGTTTCATTAAAATTTACTTGTAAATAACAAAGGCTGAATTCATAATCAAATTGATTCGATATGAATATAGATTATACAGTCACAGCCCTTATGTTCCCGGCCATACCTCTCTTGATGAGCGTTTATGGTAATCGTTTTCATACACTAAGTAATTTAATCAGAAAAATACATGACGAATATGTTTGGGAAAAACATATCCCTCCAGAATGGGAAAAGCAGCTT
>Ga0315336_1005821_pt1 | contig 13138 bp, 11 predicted proteins | sample ASW5metaG_FD_204512 | JGI IMG/M metagenome (GOLD analysis project Ga0315336, IMG submission 204512) | Ammonia-oxidizing marine archaeal communities from Monterey Bay, California, United States - ASW #5 | ecosystem: Environmental > Aquatic > Marine > Intertidal zone | place: USA: California...
GTATTTAGGGGACATAAATTTAAACACAACTCAGATAGAGAGGATTCTTTCGGTTGCCAAAAGCTACGTCGACAGGCTTGAGAAACTGAGGAAAGAATTTAACGACATAAAGGTAAAGGGCGCCTCTTCCGTAACGAAAGCCAAGAAAGACCTGCGAAAGAGAATGGGGGAATTTCTGGAGGAAGCAGAGGTAAACACGGAGAAGCTGAAAAAGTCGCTTAAGAGGATCGAGCTCGGGGAGAAAATGACCTATCAGGCCCGCAGAAAGCTCATCGAGTCCAATCTGCGCCTCGTGGTGAGTATCGCAAGGCGCTATATAAACCGGGGACTCCCGTTTCTGGACCTGATACAGGAGGGGAACATGGGGCTCATGAGGGCGGTGGAGAAGTTTGAGTACAACAGGGGATATAAGTTCTCCACTTACGCTACCTGGTGGATAAGACAAGCCATTACCCGGGCGCTTGCCGATCAGTCGAGGATTATACGCATACCCGTGCACATGACGGAAACTATAAACCGAATCGTAAGGAGCTCCAGGTTCCTGGTTCAGGAGCTGGGCCGCGAGCCTCAGCCCGAGGAGATAGCTAAGAGAGTCGGGATGCCGATAGACAAAGTGGCGCGCGTGCTCAAGATTTCAAAAGACCCTATTTCGCTCGAAACACCTATAGGAGATGAAGAGGACAGTAAGCTGGTCGATCTTATTGAAGACGCCAATACAACGTCTCCCTCTAAGGTGCTTGAGATGAACGAACTGAAAGGGATTATCAACAGCGCTCTCTCAACCGTCCTGAATACGAGGGAGGAAAGCATAGTGAGGCTCCGCTTCGGTATCGACGACGAAAAGGAGCATACTCTCGAGGAAGTCGGCAACGAGTTTCATGTAACGCGTGAGAGGATAAGGCAGATCGAGGTCAAGGCTATAAAGAAGTTGAAACGGGCGGGCCGCGTGTATCCGATCAAGAGTTATCTCGAAAAAGCCTAAGCGGCCGGCTATTGTTTTTCTCTAAATATTATTACCCAAGCTCATCAAAATCACTTTATAGATTTATTCCTAATTTCCTGAGCTTCCTCAAAGTAAACGAGGGCCGCGTCTACAGTCTTTAGACGGAGCATCTGCTTTACTTCCGTCACGGTAGCCCCGTCTTCAATCGCCAGTATGGCGGCCGTGTGTCTGAGACTGTAAGGAGTGATGCCCTTTCTCTTGATACCGGAAAGCTCAAAATAGTGGTTAACCCGCGCCCTGATGCCCCTCGTCGTAACCCTTAAATTTTTGGCCCTGTTTCCGATACCCCAGAAAAGGGGGTCGCTTTCTTTGAAAGATTCCCTTTGAGATATGTATTTGTCGAGCGCGTGCTTTACCTCGGGCGTGAGGATCACATATTCGTCCTTCTTATCTTTGTTCTTGCCCTGCACGTAGATAACCGTTTTCCCTCCCCTGTTATTTATATCCCCCAGATTCGCCCTGATGATCTCTATCTCGCTCAGGCCCGAGCGCGCCATGAGGCTCAGCATTGCGACGTCCCTTACGCCTATTTCAGAGGACGTATCTATTGCGCTGAAAAGACTATGCACCTCTACTCTCGTTAAAGGCTCGGTCAAATGCCGTCTGGGCCTCGAACTGCCCTTTACTTTTTTAGCCGGGTTTTCAGATACCCTGCCCTCTGAGAGCAGATACTCATAGAGCCTCCTCACCGCCGTGAGATATGCCGACATAGATGTGGGCGAGAGGTTCTTTGAGATGATATATTCCTTGTACTTTTCTATATCCTTCGAGGTGAGCCCGATGGGGGAGGTGCCGCCGAGCCATTTCGAGAACTCTCTAAGCGCTTTTCTGTAAGTCTCCTTGGTCGTCTCTCTTCTGTTGAGCGACTCGATGAAGTCATCTATAAAATCTGCCATCAAAAAGAATTAAATCATTATTAGGGTCTTTTATCAAACGGGGGCCCTGAAACTTCTCCCTGCCGCTTATATTATTTTTTTGATCCGGAGTCTTGACACGTTAGGGATGTTGGGTAATTTAATTAGCGAATCTGGGTGGCCATGCTGAAGAGGAAACACTCGGTCCCATACCGAACCCGAAAGTTAAGCTCTTCGAGGCTGATGATACTGCTCTCTACGGGAGTGGGAAAGTAGGAAGCTGCCTTGGTTCATTTTTTTTATCCTCTTCGTTCATACCCCCATAAAGCAACTTTTAAATCCCCCGGTCTAATCAAGCGATTATTTGTTTTGTACTGTTCGTTTATGTAGTATTTTTTCTCGCTTGAGGGAAATACCACTCAGGGATTCATTATGGCGGATAAAACAAGACTTGCGGTGTTCGTATCGGGAAGCGGGACAAATCTCCAGGCTATGATGGACGCGGATTTAGGGCCTGCCGAGATAGTAGTCGTTTTCAGCAACAACCCGGACGCGTATGCCATTGAGCGCGCGCGGGCGCGTGATATCCCAGTTGAGGTAATAAGCCATAAAGGCTACCCGGGGAGAGAGGAATACGAGAAGGATATAATAAAAACGCTTGAGCCTTACAGAGTTGAGCTAATAGCGCTCGCCGGGTTTATGCGTATCCTCACCCCGCTTTTCGTAAGGCACTACAAGAATAAAATTGTAAATATCCACCCCGCGCTCCTGCCCTCCTTTCCGGGGATGCACGCGGCAAAGCAGGCGCTTGATTACGGCGTTAAGTACACGGGTTGCACGGTGCATTTTGTGGATGAGGGGGTCGATACCGGCCCGATTATACTTCAGTCGGTAGTGGAAGTTTTAGACGGCGATACGGAGGAGTCGCTCCTTGAGAGGATACACAAAGAGGAGTACAGGATGTATCCACAAGCAGTCCGGATGGTCGCAGAAGGTAAGGTCAGACTCAAGGATTAAAGCTCATACAACGGGTATAACCTATTGTTATATCGGTTATAAGCTTATAATTCCCTTCCCACGGCTTTTGCCACAGGGGCAGCTTTTTCCATAAGCAAACTGAACTTATGAGGCTTGAGCGACTGTCCTCCGTCACTCACGGCAACCTCGGGGTTATTGTGCACTTCGATTATTATTCCGTCCGCTCCGGCGGCGATTGACGCAAGCGCCATCGGGGTCACGTACTGCCAGTATCCGGTGCCGTGGCTCGGGTCGGCGACTACCGGAAGATGGGTTTTTTCTTTGAGCACAGGTATAGCGTTTAAGTCAAACGTGTTTCTGGTGGCCGTCTCGAAAGTCCTTATGCCCCTTTCACACAGGATTACATCTTCGTTACCTTCGGAGAGTATGTACTCAGCGCACATCAGAAACTCTTTTATAGTGGTGGACATGCCCCTTTTAAGGAGTACCGGTTTGCCGGATTTGCCCACTTGTTTGAGAAGCGCGTAGTTTTGCGAGTTTCTGGCTCCTATTTGAAGCATGTCAGCGTACTCTACCACGGCGTCCAGGTCGTGAGGGTCAAGTATCTCGGTGACTATAGGAAGCCCGGTCTCCTGACTCGCCTGCCGAAGGAGTTTTAAGCCCTCTATTCCCATGCCCTGGAAAGTGTAAGGCGAGGATCTGGGCTTATAAGCCCCCCCTCTCAGCATGCTGGCGCCCGCCTCTTTTACGGCGCGGGCTATCTCCATTATCTGCTCCTCGCTTTCAACCGAGCAGGGCCCGGCTATGACGGCGATTTTGTTGTTACCAACGGTTACGTCCTTAACTTTTACATGGCTGTTCTCAGTTTTAAAATCCCGGCTGGCGAGCTTATATGCCGGGAGTATGGGTATAACTTTCTCGACGCCCTCAAGTATGCTTAATGACTCGACATCTTCGGGTTTCCCCCTCTCATCTCCTATAGCCCCTATTACGGTTCTGAGCTCCCCTTCAATCGGGTGCGGCTGATATCCAAGCTCAACCATTGTGGCTTTTGCGTGTTCAATCTGTTCGGGAGACGCCCCACTCTTCATTACTACTATCATTTCTGTTAAAACCTCCGCTTTTTAAAAGCTTTTTATAAATTAGGCAAAGGTGCTAGGATACATGAAGGGCAAATGTTGTCAACACGAATACGCGGGCAGAAAACAGCCAGAATCATTAATATAATCGGGTTAAAAGCCGGGCCGCATATTATTTACGCGGAGGCTATTGATTCTTGGCATATTAGATAGAATAATATAGTCCCTGCACAAAGGGCGGGTGGTGAAATTGGCAGACACGACGGCCTCAAAAGCCGTTGGACTCACGTCCGTGGGGGTTCAAGTCCCCCCCCGCCCAGATTCTAAAATGTTCGTGTATCGCGGTAGGCCTGTCAAAGACATAAGAACCGCTTTCACGAACGCTTGTAAAAGGGCGGGAATAAAAAACCTTAGATTCCATGACCTTAGACACACTTTCGCTACTAGACTAGTGCTAGCTGGAGTGGACCTAGCTAGCGTTTCAAAGCTCTTAGGGCACTCTTCTATCCAGATGACTATGCGAACTCTCACCCTACGCCAGATGCCCTTAGGAATGCCGTTTCGAAGCTAAAATGAGCACGAAGTGTTAGCAAAAGTGTTAGCACAAATTGGGTCTCAGGAAGGAGCGGGTATATCCACATCCAACTAGAAAATAGCTAGAAGAATTTTTATGGCATCAGGACAGGTCTGTGTTATCTTGCAGGTCCGTAATCTCAGCCAACTGACGAAACAAAAAAGGGAGCCGAAGCTCCCCTTTGTGTATTCAATTTGTACTGTTTCCTTTAGTCTCTGTTTAAGCTGTTACCTTCCTTCTGCGAATAGCCATAAATCCTACGATTCCCAGCACACCCGCCATAGCTATAAGGCCCCACATGGATCAGCGTGACAGTCAGCCTACGTCTCTCAGTTTTATGAAAGCGTGCTCTAATCTTGAAGTAGAGCAAGTATTTACCAGCTACAACAATCCAAAGGGTAATGCAGATACAGAGAGAATGATAAGAACGATGAAAGAGGAGCTTTTCTGGCTTAGGGAGTGGGAGGGTGAAAGAGAAATAAGCCTAGAACTAGATAAATAGATTCAATATTACAACAGGAGTTACCTTCATTCAGCACATGGATACCATACACCGATTCAGGCAGAAGTGGAGTATCATAGGAGTAGAGACGAAGATTAGTTAAGTGCTGCTTAACAAGAGGGGAGCAGTACAAAATGATCATGACAGAATGGAGCAGTCCATATTAAACACAACTATCATTTGATTAATAATTCCAATATGATGTACCCTATATTGATTATAAACTGAATCAAAGTTATAAATGAAATTATGACTATTATCTGAGTATCTTTTCAAATGAGAGATATTACAAAAAATGAAAAAATATATTACATGTCACAATTGTGGCAAAAAAACTCATAAATGGTAAAAGATGTTGGCAGTGCAACTCGCGTTAAAATAGAAAATGCCCTTTTTGTTTGGAAAAATCAAAATTTCACTGCAAAAAAATGAATTTTCATTATCACAATCCCGAGTTTGAATACGAAAAGGTTTTAGAAGATCATGAACAACCATGGAAGGGGCATATATATTTCGCATATGACCTTGTCTCGAACCTGAAGCCGGAACTGATCGTAGAACTTGGTACATATAAGGGAATGTCCTTTTTCTCATTCTGTCAGGCTGTAAAGGACCATAACTTTTCAACAACACTTTTTGCAGTAGATACATGGAAAGGCGATAAGCAATCGTCTTATTTCGGTGAAGAAGTATGGGAGCTATTCGACAAGATCAAGAAGAGCTACTACGAAAAGTTAAAAATAAATATCCTAAAAACAACATTTGATGAAGCTGTAACGGAATTTGAAGATGACTCAATTGATATTCTTCATATCGACGGACTGCACACTTATGACGCAGTAAAACACGACTTTGAAACATGGGAAAGCAAGGTTAAAGACGACGGTATTATCCTGTTCCACGACACATATGAAACAAGAGATGATTTTGGGGTATACCGGTTATGGGAAGAGTTAAAAAAGCAATACAAAACTATTGAATTTGCTCATTCACACGGACTGGGTGTTCTCTTTAAGGGAAGCGACCTATATAACAGCCTTTCTCCTTTACAGGAAATCTGGCAGAAAAATTACACTTCAATCAACGAAAACAATAAACTACAGTATTATGGAAAAACAAAAGATATAAGAAGAAGAGAGCTAAAGTCAAAGCGGCAGGGACCAAGCACTAAAATAATTCCAGCTTGGCCATGGTGGATTACAAACCCTTTAAGAGTAATAGCTTATCCTTTTGTTTTACTCATAAGAAAAACAGATATGTTATATAAGGATGCCGGGCTGGGGATAGAGCTACTAAAAAATGAAGGAATAGTGATGTTTTTCAGTAGGTTGTACTGGTACTCGAGGGGAAAGCGGCTCATCCAGGAGATTCCACTCACCTCCAAATACTTCGATCAAAAGATTGCTTTAAACAAAATCGATTACCATAAATGGATAAAGAGAAATGACACATTAAGTGATAAAGACCGCTCTCTGATACGGAGTCATATTAACTATTTCGATAGCAATCCCAAGTTCTCCGTACTTATGCCTGTATATAATACAAAAGGCGAGTACCTCAGGCAGGCTATAGATTCTGTTTTAGGACAACTCTATGAAAACTGGGAGCTTTGCATAGCGGATGATGCGTCAGCCTCAACGGAAGTACATAGTATTCTCCGGGAATATGGAAAAAAAGACTCCCGAATAAGACTCTCATTTCGTCAGGAAAACGGGGGTATATCGGCCTGTACAAACACAGCCCTTGAAATGAAAACCGGGGACTGGATCGTTCTTTTGGATCATGACGATTTGCTATCCGAACACGCGCTCTATCTGCTCACAGATGTAATTAATAACAATCCTGATGCAGCGATAATCTATTCGGACAAAGACCGGATAGATTCCAAAGGGCAGCGCTCTACCCCCTATTTTAAACCCGACTGGGACTATGACCTTTTCCTGGGTCAAAATTTTATCAGTCGTCTTGGTGCTTACAGGGTTGACCTTGCCCACAAAGTAGGAGGTTTCCGCGAAGGATTCGAGGGGTCACAGGACTGGGATTTTACACTCAGGGTAGTGGAAATAATACAGGAATCAGATATACATCATATTCCTTTTATTCTTTATCACTGGAGACAAACTGACACGTCTTTTTCAAACATCTCATTAGAACTTGCACGCGATGCTGCACAGAGGCTAGTAAATGAACATTTTGAGAGGACAGATCAGAGTGCAAGAGCCTATTCTGAAGGTCACTCAAGTTTCCAACTTATAAAACGTGAATTACCTTTAAAGTGTCCCCTCGTTTCAGTAATTATTCCTACAAAAGATCAGTGTGAACTTCTCAAGACCTGTATTGACGGGCTTATTAAACGCACTGACTACAAACCAGTTGAAATCGTTATTGTTGATAACGGGAGCAGTGAGCCGGATGCTCTTGAGTTTCTGAAAAACGTACAGTCAAACAATAATGTCAGGGTCGTAAAAGATTCTGGTCTATTTAATTTTTCAAGACTTATAAATAATGGAGTTTCTAATTCGTCTGGGGAAGTATGTGTTTTATTAAATAACGATACCGAAATAATAAATTCGGGCTGGCTTGACGAAATGGTAAGCCACGCAATTCGACCTGAAGTTGGCGCTGTCGGTGCCAAACTCTACTTTCCTAATAACACAATACAGCATGGTGGAGTTATCCTGGGTATCGGAGAAGTAGCTGTAGCTGAACATGTACACCGTAATATTCAGCGAGAGTACCCTGGATATTTCTGCAGGCTTCTATTAACTCATAATATGTCTTGTGTAACCGCTGCCTGTATGGCATTAAGACGAGAAATATTTGATGAAATTGGCGGTTTAAATGAAAAAGATCTCGCAGTGGGATATAATGATGTAGATTTCTGTATTCGTATACGACAGGCTGGTTACAAAATTATATGGACACCACATGCTGAGCTTTATCACTTAGAAAGTCGGTCTCGGGGATACCATACCGAACCAGAAGAACTAAACAGATTAATACCTTTTATGAGAAAAAAGTGGGGATTTATTTTGGATAATGATCCATTCTACAATCATAACCTTTCTCTGGATTCCGCATCTTTTGAGATTGCACTAAATACAAGAGTAAATAAACCATGGCTATTTCAGGTTCTGGTTGTTTAGATGGAAATTCTAAAACATCCATTAACGATTTAAAAACATATCAACTCAGGACTAGAAGAGCAGCCTGACCTGCCCTGTACTGCCCCCTTTTGTCAAGCTCGGCTTAAGTTGGCATCAATCACGTTATCCCACCCATTCCCAAATCTCCGTACCATCAATAAAAAGAGATGATTCTTTGAATTCTTTTGGCGCAGTTCCTTGCAATATCTTTATCTTGAACGATATAACATTTCCTTCAACACTGGGTTTTTGAAGTTCAACAACAATGTTCTTATTCCCGTCCTCACTCAATATGGATAGTACCGCATTTGGGGGATCGGATTTTAAACTCTCTGGAGTATTCTGCCAGTTATCAACAAATTTTGTAACTGATATATGTCCTGCTTTTCTTGCCGGACGGTCTGAGAAATAGATAACATTCGGTACTCCGTTTAATGTCAAAGTATCTCCTTCCAAAGAACCTGATGAACCGCTAATAACAAATAGATAACCAGGCTCTTTTTCGTAATCGATTACATGCTCGGCGAATACCAAGCCGGGGACAAGCGTTAGCTTATAATCCCCCCTGAGCTTGGGTACGGACAGACGGGAGCGGGCGGAGTACCTCCCAACTCTGTACTGATTTTTGACGTCGAGCTTCTTGACGTTAGTGAGGAGTAATGGAGAAATACCCTTACTCGAAGACGAGCCAGGCTCATGAGCGTAATGTGAGGCAAGAGGTCTATAAGGTGCTGCCTAATTTAGAACGTATGATGGAAATGGCTCATAATATGCTCCATTTGGGAGATATCCCATATATGTGGTAAATTACAATCATTGTGTTGAGAAAGGGGAACTTAATACCGGAGGATCTCTACCGGACATTTAGAAGTGCGCCATCTAAACTACTAATACTATTAATACTCGCGGATATTGGGTTTATTTTAGTACACATCCTCCACGAATATACTTATTTATTTCAGCCAAATAGGTTCTCAATAGAACGAGACCAGGGACTGGCGGAGTCATTTCAGTACTTAAAGGAGTTTTGGATTACAGTTACCCTTTTGTTCTTTGCAGTCAGGAAATACTCGCTGCTTATACTTATCTGGTCCGGCCTCTTTTTCTATCTCATGATAGACGACGTATTCAGGATCCATGAGAAATCGGGTTATTTCCTCTCTAGTAATTTCGACATTGGAAATGCTTTTAATATGCCCGCTAATGATATCGGTCAATTCATTTGGGCTTTTATAATAGGGGCGATATTTTTGATACCTATCGGAGGAGCTTATTAACTGAGTAATAATAAGCTAAGAAGCATATCGAACTCTCTACTCGCTCTGGTGGTGTTGTTTATGTTTTTTAGTGTGTTTATAGACGCCGTACACGTAGTTTTTAAGAAGTCCGAATTATATACAGTCTTAGGGATCATAGAAGAGACAGGTGAAATGCTGGTGATGAGCGTAATCACCTGGTACGTGTTCTACCTGGACCCTGAAAGTGTGGAGGCTGATTTAGAATCGAAGCTCGCATAAGCCGGTAGAAGATAAAGCACTAAACTCTAATAATAAATCGAGACCGACTCGTAATACTCCTCGCGGGCAGGCTTTATAACTTCTTTCTCAAATACCCGAAATTAATATTTAGTATTCTTCCGGGTCGAGCTTGAGCGCTTCGTTGAACCTGTTGATCATATTGTAGAGAGCCGCAATCGCCGTGATCTCTACAATCTGGGACTCGCTGAAATATTGTTTCAGGTCGTCGAACACGTCGTCGGGGATGTTGCCCGGATCTACTGTCAAAGCTTCCGCGAACCTGAGCGCCGACTTCTCGGACTCATCGATATCGGCCGCAGCGGGGTTGTCCATTTCATTAATCTCGTTTTCGCTAAAGCCCATTTTAGAGCTGATTTGTCTATGCGCGTGCGAGCAGTAAGCTGAGCAGTTAATGCCCGAGACTCTCAAGATGATCCTCTCCTTGAGCTTGGGATCGAGCTCGTCAGGCTGCTGCACAGAGGCTACGAAGGGCCCGATGGTCTTTAGAATATTGGGCTTATGCGCTAAAGCCTTATAAATATTCGTGACCTTGCCCCTCTTCTCTATCATTCTCCCATAGGCTTCATTGACGATAGGATTATCCGACGCGCCTTCCTCTATATATTTAACCCTTGCCATTATGGCACCTCCGTAAAGTTGTCATTAATTAAGATTATAAATCGGGCTCTAGCTTAGTCAAGCGAGGTCTGTAGTAGCCGGATTGCACGGTTACAGATGCAGCTTATGAGCTGTCAAGAGGAACCGTATTCTGCCTGGGAATTAAGCGGCAGGCTAAGGATGAATCAGTTTTTATTCTTTCTTCTTTTGAGTGATCACACACGAAGTGTGCATTACTAAAAGATCGCAAAAATCACCGACTGGACACACACGAAGTGTGGTATCCGAAAAGAATAACTAAAAATAGATTATTCAGGCTAACCCTTACAATTCCTCCAACACCCCGTGAAAGGTTCTTAACGCCTTCATTGCGCAATATTTTTAACGTTATTATCGTAATGTCGGAAACTTGACAGGCAAAAGCTAAAACAAAAGAAAAATATAAATCCATCCTAACCCTCCTTTTTCTAAGGAGGGAATATAGAGAACACCCTTCGATAGGTTCAGGGTGTGCGGGTTTTAAACACCTGAATCATCTTCCCTTGCTACCCTTACGCCTTCGTCGACGTCAACACGGGTAAGCAAGATTCCACCCGCTATGAAGAATATGACTACTGCTACGATGCTGTAGCGGCTGTTGCCGGTGGTCTGGCTAACGACTGCGAATAGAAGCGGGCCCATGAACCCCCCTATCCGTGAACTCATTCCGTAAAATCCGAAGAACTCCGCCGTCTTGGCCTTTGGTATCATTGAGCCGTAAAGAGACCGGCTGAGCGCCTGCGCCCCTCCCTGGACTGTGCCTACCATGAACGCGAGTATCCAGAAGTCTAGACCGCTTTTTATGAAATATCCGCCGATCGATATAAGGGTGTAGACGAACAGGCAGATATAAATGCATTTTTTAGCGCCTATGAAATTGGCAAGCCAGCCGAAGAAGAGGGAGAACGGCACGCCTATGATGAGCGTCATCAAAAGCGCTCCTATGAGCGTGCTCCTCCCTATCCCAAGCTCGGCGCCGTAGATCGTTGCCATCCTGATGATAGTGCCGACGCCGTCATTGTAGATGAGAAAAGCTATAAGGAATATCATTAGCTGGCGGTAGCGCTTTATGTTGCTGAACGTATGTCTTAAAAGACTGTAGCCTGCCAAAAATGTGCTTCCCCCGGGTGATACGCTCTTATCCGAACCTGGCTCCCTTACGTTTAATATGAGCGGGATTGTAAAGACCGCCCACCATACGGAGACGCTCAGGAACGAAAGCCTCGCCGCAAGCCCTTTGTCGGACATGAGCTGTATCATCGCGACGTTAATTGCCAGCAATATGCCGCCGCCCAGGTATCCGAGCGCGAAGCCCCTGCTCGATACCCTGTCTAAATCGCCCACTCTGGCCACATGGGGGAGAAGCGAGTCGTGCATGACATCCGCGAGAGCGAAGCCGATGTTGCTTACGATGAAAATCACCGACGCCATAAGCCAGTCGCCGGTTTTAACAAAGTATAGGAATGCCGCGGTAAAGATGCCGAGGGCCGCGAATAAAAGGAGCATACGCTTTCGCAGGCCGAGTAAGTTAGCCAGAGTCCCGACCACCGGGGCCATGAGCGCGGATACAATTACAGTAATAGTGGTGGTGTATCCCCAGTATGCCGTTGCCGTGTTGGCCGTCAGACCCGACGCGGCGACGTGGCTGTAATAAACGGGCAGTATGGCGGCCATTACTGTTGTAGCAAAAGCGTTATCAGCCCAGTGATATAGCGCCCAGGAGTTTACTGTTTTTCTGTAGCCGCTTTCGTTTTTCTGAGGGTCCGTCATCTGACTTGCTCAATACTTTGAGACGTTTAAAGCCTCAGGCTAATACTAAAAGAAAACCGGATGAAAAGAAAATAGGGGGAACTTGGCTATGTTATAAGCTCAAGGGCGCGGCATTGGTGAAGGGCCCTATGCAATTGCCGCAAGCGCCGCTCCTCAGAATGACAACAAGAGAACAATCTGGATTGCCGATTACTACATTCGGGAATGGTAAGTATGAAACCGTGGTGCATTATACGAAGGGATTGCCGCAGATGCTTTGCTGCTTCACAATGTCAGATTTTAGGAGTGAGGAAAGGGGAGCCCGGTTTAGGCTCCCCGGATTGTTTGTCTAATTAATACCTCGGCATATCAGGGTCGTACTTTTCGGCCCAGGCGTCTATGCCGCCCTGAAGGTTCTTGACGTTTTTAAATCCCTGTTCTTGAAGGAAATGTACAGCCCTCATGCTCCTTCCGCCGTGGTGGCAGTGAACGATGATCTCATCATTCTCGTTAAGCTCGTCCAGTCTGTCGGGCAGCTCGCCCAGGGGAATGAGCAGGGATTCTTCAATGTTGCATATATCGTGTTCGTGGTATTCCCTTACGTCCAGAATGACCACTTCGCTTCCGTTGTCGCGTATAGCGTTAAAGTCTTCTAAGGTTATTTCCGTAACAACCGCTAAAGGCTCGTCTATGATGGTCGTTTCTTCCTGACCCAGCTCGCCTTGCCCGATGCCGCAGAAAACCTCGTAGTCTATGAGCTCTTTTATAGTGGCGTTGGGACCGCAGAGAGGGCATCCGGGGTCTTTCCTGAGCTTCATCTCCCGGGGCTGCATCTCAAGCACGTCCAGGAACAGCAGCCTTCCTATTAAAGGAGTACCTTGCTTGATTATAAGCTTTACGGCCTCGGCGGCTTGGAGCGTCCCTATAACTCCGGGAAGTATCCCCAGCACTCCTCCCTCGGCGCAGCTCGGCACTAGTCCGGGCGGCGGGGGTTCGGGATAGAGGCAGCGGTAGCAAGGGCCGTGCTTGGCGTCGAATACGCTTACCTGTCCCTCAAAGCGGAATATGCTTCCGTATAC
>Ga0315336_1005822_pt1 | contig 13138 bp, 7 predicted proteins | sample ASW5metaG_FD_204512 | JGI IMG/M metagenome (GOLD analysis project Ga0315336, IMG submission 204512) | Ammonia-oxidizing marine archaeal communities from Monterey Bay, California, United States - ASW #5 | ecosystem: Environmental > Aquatic > Marine > Intertidal zone | place: USA: California...
GCTCAAGATGATCTAATTGCAGCCCAAAATGCACAAACCGCAGCTTTGGTCGATTACCTTGAAGCACGATTGAAACTTCTACTTGAACTTGGAATATTAAATACCGATTCAAAACGATTTTGGTTAAATGAAGCCAGTAAAGTAAGACTCCCAATAGGAATAGATGGTGCCACTGAAGGTTCCACTATTTCAGCGGATGGTGACGTAATAACACCCGATCAAATATTCGCTCAATAACATGGACAACGAAATCAAAAACAAAACCTTATCCATACTGAATGAAATCAAAGCCGGCTCACAAAAGCTGTTCGCCTATTTGAGCTCCTTTGTTAATCGAAAGCCCATACTATCCTCATTCTCAGCGGTGATACTGTTAGGTTGCCTAATAATGATTTTCAGGAGTGGCGGAAGCGACGATGAAGAACTGTTATACCACAAAGTGACTCGTGGAAATTTTCTGGTTTCGGTGACTGAAGGCGGATCGCTGCAAGCGGTTAACGAAGTCACGGTGCGAAACGAGGTAGACGGCAATTCCCGCATTGTCTTCATAGTACCTGAAGGAACCTATGTAAAGAAAGGGGAATTGATCGTTGGTTTGGACATAGCAGATGTAGAAAATGCGCTAAACGCCCAGTTGATTCGCTTTGAAGATGATAACGCCGATTTCATTAAATCAGAAACCGATCTCGTTATAACCAAAAGCACATCTGAAAGCGATATTCGGAAAGCCGAACTGGATGTTCAATTTGCAATAATGGACCTGGAAAAATTTGAGCAAATTGAGAAAGAACAGGAGATGAGGAATGCGCAGATCGAAATAACCACTGCTCAAGAATCCTTAAAGCTGTCAGAGGAAAGACTAGAGTGGTCGAAAAAGCTGACAGAGGAGGGCTTCGAGACTAAAAGCAATCTCGACCGAGATGAACTTTCAGTCCTCAATCAGAGAATGGGCCTGGAAAAAGCCGAAAGCGTAAAGAAAATGCTGAGCGAATATGACCTGGAAAAACTTGAAGCCGAATACAGATCTGATCTCGAGGAAGCGAAACAGCAACTGGTCCGCGTAAAAACACAAGGCGAGAGCAAAATAAAACAAGCCATGTCTCAACTTGAAATTGATAAACGGCAATTGGAACTTGGAAACACTAAATTGGCCAAATTACAGGAACAAATGGCAGCTACCAAAATGTATGCGCCCCAAGACGGACTCTTGGTATACGCAATGAGCTCCAGTCGTTATAGTAATGAATCCATGATCGAGGAAGGAGCCACCATTCGCCAACGCCAAGCCATCGTAAAAATTCCAGATACATCTGAAATGAAAGTGGAAGTAAAAGTTCACGAATCCTACGTGAACCAAGTGAGAGTCGGTCAAACGGCCTTTATCGTTCTTGATTCGCTTCCGGATGAACGGTTTAGAGGAGAAGTTACTAAGATCGGAGTCTTACCAGATGCTCAAAGCCGCTACGGTAACAGCAACCTCAAAGTCTACGCTACCGAAATTGTAATTACCGATGAGTTGCCCGATGTAAAACCAGGCGTCTCGGCCAGAGCTGAGATCGTAATCACAAATTTAGAGGACGTACTTAAAGTTCCTATTCAATGTGTAACGACCGTTAACGGAAACCAGGTTTGTTATGAAAGAGGACGTAGTAAACCCAAAGCAATTCCCGTGGAAATCGGTCTATTCAACAACAAGTTTATCGAAATCAAAGCGGGCCTCCGCTCAGGTGATCGCATTCTCTTATCACCACCCATGGATAGTAACGTCGATCTGGGAGGAGCTCTCCTCAATGAAGATGAAAAAGTAGATTTATCAAATTCAGTTTCTAGCAAGCGGCCGGAACCCAAACCTGCCCTAGATGGACGCACGCCTCAAAAAGAACAGCGGCAAAAACAAAGCAGATGAGATAAAAAACCACGCGAACGCAGTGATAGCTATACGTCAACCAAGCTCCACATCCGTAGAGGACGTTTCTGTATCCAATAATTGAATCCAATGACCTCTGATCCAAAGACCATTATCGATATTCGAAATATCGTAAAAATATTTCAAGTGGGTGAAATTGAAGTACGCGCACTACGAGGAGTAGATGTTGCGATAAAAGAAGGATCATATGTTGCAATCATGGGACCATCCGGTTCTGGAAAATCTACCATGCTCAACATCCTCGGATGCTTGGACCGACCGACCTCGGGAGAGTATTACCTGGGAGGACAGAATGTGGCAGACATGGACGATGACACCCTTTCGACGATTCGTGGCAAACGGCTCGGGTTCATTTTTCAGTCCTACAACCTGATTGCTCAATTGACCGTCATTGAGAACATTCAAGTCCCCCTTCTCTACCAAGGAGTCAATTTAAAGGACTACGAACAGAAATGCATTGAGCTAGCTGAGCTCGTCGGCCTTCAAGACCGTATGGATCACCGCCCTACCCAACTATCAGGTGGTCAACAGCAACGTGTGGCCATTGCCCGGTCTCTCATAAACGATCCACTCATGATTCTAGCCGATGAGCCGACCGGAAACCTCGATTCCAAAACCGGTAAAGAAGTCCTCGAACTCATAGACGAACTCAACAGCCAGGGCAAAACCATCGTTATGGTCACTCACGATGATGATATCGCCTACCACGCCGATCGTGTTATCCGCATGAAAGATGGTCGTATCGACAAAGACGAACAACAGAAACGCGCGTGAAATGAAATTCAGTTTCAACATACCACGGCATCGCGAGGACGCGATTGCCATACCTTCAGGACCAGAGATGGTAGGGCTACTGCATCCCTGCAGTGCCGAATCCGTTGACTCCCTCGATCCCTTCATCACGTCCACCGCCCCGTTCTAAATGTTCCAACTCAGCCTTACCCAACATCAACTCCTCAACACCGTAAAACTCGGCGTTAAGAGCCTGCTGTTACACAAGTTGCGTTCAGGGCTGACCATGCTAGGTATGATCTTCGGAGTCTGCTCGGTCATTGCCATGTTGGCTATTGGTGAAGGCGCCTCTCACGAAGCTCAGGAACGCATCAAGCGTCTCGGGTCGACCAACATAATTATCAACAGTGTCAAACCTCCGGAATCGCAGGATGATAACAACTCCTCAGGGAAAAGCTTTGGCATAGAATACGGCCTCACCTACGACGACGCATCGCGTCTCCAGTTCACAATCCCAAACGTGGCCAATGTTTTACCCATGAGAATTATTCGGGACAATGTGCGTTTCAGTCGAAGCCAGGAACCCTGCCAGGTCATTGGCACCCTGCCTTCCTACACCGCCATGCAAAAGGTGGACCTGGTTGCCGGAAGGTTCCTATCCACCATCGATCAAAAACACCAGCGCAATGTCTGTGTAATCACCACCGGTCTCGCGGCTCGACTATTCCCTTATCAGTCACCCTTACAATCCACTATTCGAATACAAGATGTCTACTATCAGGTGGTCGGGTTAATCAGCGAAACCGGTACGGCCGAACAACGCCCTCAAAAAGGCGAGATGGAGGGAGAGGCACTCGACAACAATGTGTACATACCCATTTCAACCGCCAAAACCAGATTTGGGGAAACACTTATTCGACGCAATGCAGGTAGCTTTAGTTCGGAAACGGTTGAGTTACACCAGATCATTGTGAAAATGGAAAACACCGAGGCGGTGATCGCTGCAGAACAACAGATCAAAGGCCTGCTCAAGCGTTTCCATAATCAAAACGATTTTGAGCTCATCGTTCCTTTACAACTTCTCCGCGAAGCAGAAGCCAGCAAACGGATCTATAAAATTGTGCTAAGCTCCATTGCAGCTATTTCACTTCTAGTCGGAGGTATCGGAATCATGAATATCATGTTGGCAACAGTCACCGAACGTACAAGAGAAATAGGCGTACGTCGTGCATTGGGTGCGAAGAAGAAGGATATCATTACCCAATTTTTAATCGAGACCGTTGTCTTGTCGATTTGCGGAGGACTCATAGGTGTAGTATTGGGCTTAATTGTCCCTATTGTAGTTTCTTTATCCACGGGAATGGTAACCGTCATTACGCCCTGGTCAGTAGCTTTGGCATTCGGAATTTCGGGACTGACCGGTATCGCATTTGGAATCTATCCGGCCTCTCAAGCGGCTGAGCTCGACCCTATCGAAGCCCTGCGTCACGAATAGCCTTCCAGGTCGACTAGCAGATGATGGCCGGACTTTATTTTGGTTTAGATGATTGTCTCAAATTGTAGGAGCCCCTATCCCACATTTCCCCGGGAGCGCCAAGCCCCAGCTTGGCAGTCCTAAAACTGTTCGCAGAGTAAACCCGCTCCTATAGTTTTCGAAAATATTGCTTTCATACCTCTAAACTCTACCGTTTCTACCAAGCTCCACAGTATGAATTTAAAAACCCTAACCAAGAAGTTATCGCACTGGCTTACCAAGTTGCAGGCATTTGGTTTTGGGGTACTCTTACTAGTTCTAATTGAAGGGGCATTCAGGTTAGGTGGTTTTGGAGACAATACACTCGGCAATGATCCACTAGTAGGCTTCAGCTCCTTGGAGCCTTTGTTTGCTTTAGATCCTGACACAGACAATTACCAAACCAGACGTGAACGATATCCTTACTTCATCCAGGAGAGTTTTCCTCAGCAAAAGGGGAAAGATACTTTTCGTATCTTCGCCTTCGGAGGATCGACCGTCCAAGGCCGACCTTACTCGATAGCAACCGCCTTTCCAAAGTGGCTTCAAATCAATCTCGAAACCGCCTTTCCAAATAAGAAATTTGAAGTGATCAATTGTGGTGGTATTTCATACGCCAGTTATCGATTGGTTCCCATCATAGAAGAATGCCTCGAATATCAGCCGGATCTTTTCATCCTGTGCACAGGACAAAATGAATTCCTAGAAGCTCGTACCTATGATTCAATTAAACGACTAGCAAAGCCATTGGGTAGTTCAGTCAAAGTCATCAGTAAGTTGGCTACCTACAAGGCAATGGATAGTCTGTATCGCCGATTCAGGGGAACGGAACCTGCTGAAGTATCCGAAAATAAACCAACCATGAAACGGGAGGTTGACGCCCTACTCGATTACCGCCGTGGATTGGAAGCCTACCACCGAGACCCCAAATGGCAATGGGGAGTCATCACTCACTTCCAAGAAAATATAAAACGTATTGATACGATCTCACAACAAGCAGGGGTGCCACTTGTTATCTTAAATCCACCGGTCAATTTGAAGGATACTCCGCCCTTCAAGTCACAACACCATAGCAATCTAAGTGATCCTCAAAAGGTAGCATACAAGGACTGGATTCAACAAGCCAATGACCATTACAAAACTGATCCACGAAAAGCCGCTCAATATTTAAGGTGGGCCATCGATCTTGATCCGGACTATGCTCTTGCGCATTACTCGCTCGGTCATTGTTACCTCGCAATTGGCCAATTTTCCAGAGCTGAAGAAAGTTTCGAAACCGCATTGATCGAAGATGTTTGCCCGCTTCGCATTCAACCTAACATGAGAAACTTTGTTAATAATTTTTGCAGCAAAACCCATATTCCCTATCTCGATTTACAGGTCCTTATGAAAGGTCACACGAGCGCAGCGGTCCTAGGCAGAGAAATGCTCGTTGATCACGTCCATCCGTCCATTCACGGCCACCAAATAATCGCAGAAGCAACAGCTGAACTCCTTTTCGAAAATCTATTGATTGACCAAAAATCTACAGACTGGGAATCAAAACGCGATGAAGCCTATAAGGCTCATTTTGAAACACTAGACCCTCTCTATTATTCTCACGGAAAACTTCGCCTGGAAAATCTCCTTCTCTGGACCAAAGGCGAAACGGAAGGCCCAGCAATTGAAATGCATCGACCGATCCAAAGCCAGTAGCCTCTTTCCACCACTACACATCTAATATGAGCTTAAACCGACTACTTAGCTTGGCTATGCTTAGCTCGTTGACGCAATCGTTCGCCCACGACCTAAGTGACTACCAACACCCTCATTCCTCGATGCTTATGCTAGGAGCGAAAGAAGCAAACCACGCTTCGGATTTAGGGAAAGAAGCAGCGACTTCCTTTGATGCCTTTGCACCGCATGTGCAGACCCATTCGGACGATGATTTTCTCTATGTGGAATCCAACAGTATGCCACATCACCCGATGATGATTGGCATCACTGCCTGGCAACAACAAGTTCCTCTACCCCAACCATACACTGGAACTAATGCCTGGCGAATCCCGCTGAAACCAGTTCCCGCCAAAGAGCCGATGTCGGCCAAGGATCATTTTTTTCGTGGAGCCATTGCATTGGCGGCCAATGGTGTTCCCATTTTAAATCCGATTAAAAACGACGGAAAGACCGATACTTATCTTGCCGGCGAGCTCGACGACTACGGAGGACACTCAGGGCGCGGTGATGATTATCACTACCATATTCCGCCTCTGCACCTGCAGAAGGTCATCGGAGAAGTATTGCCCGTGGCATATGCGTTGGATGGCTACCCCATTTACGGCCTGGACGAACCAGACGGAGCGAAGGTGGGCAAATTGGACAAGTGGAATGGACACGTCGGCCCGAAAGGCAATTACCATTATCACTCTACTAAAAAGTATCCCTATCTGAACGGAGGATTTTACGGCGAAATAGCTGAACGAGGCGGGCAAGTGGATCCCCAACCCCGCGCTCAAGGCGTGCGACCTTACACACGTCCTTTACGGGGAGCAAAGATCACAGGTTGGACTAAGGAGAAAAACCAGCACTCCATCGAATACCAGATCGGACGAAAGAAAGGCTATGTGAACTACACCCTACTCGATGAAGGAAAGGTGCGTTTCGACTTTACTGATACCGACGGAAAAACAACCACCGAGACCTACGAGCCTCGAAGCAATCGGCAAGGTGGTGGTGGCAACCGTGAAGCACGGCCTCAAGAAAGAGAGCGTAATCGCGAAGGTCGCCAAGGTGGTGGCGGAGGACGAGGACGTAACAACGATCGTGCCAGCAACGACCAACGTCCCCAACAAGATGAGCAACGCGTCCCATGGATTCTTGCTCACGCGGTCGAAATGGATACGGATAAAGATGAGTACCTCAGCAGCCCTGAAGTAGAGGCTCAAATCGCAATCACTCTGAAATCACTGGATACCAATAAAGATAACAGCATCACAAAAAAGGAAGCTGAAACTCGATCGGCCAACCGCACCGGTGGACTACCCATGGGCGGCTTCGTAAAACAACATTACGATGAACTGGATAAGAACAGTGATGAGCGCATCTCAGGCGATGAACTGTCGTCATCCTTCCTGCGCATGTTCGACCGGGCGGACGACGACGGTGACAAAAAAATTGGCCCGATTGATCCCAGTCTTTCAGTTCAAAAAGAAAGACCTCAACGAAACCGGTCCAACGATCAGGCAGCAAGCCGTGACAATGGTAGGGCCATAGCTTCCAGCTATGCCGCTTCAATTAATCCGACTACCTCAAGCTCGAACTCAAATTCGCCCAAGTCGTCTCCTCCCGAACAACCCAACTTTATCGTCATCCTCATCGATGACATGGGGTGGAAAGACATGGGTTTCTCCGGTAGCGATTTTATCGATACTCCGCACACCGATGCCTTGGCCAGCCAAGGGGTCATATTCAGTCAGGCTTACTCCAGTGCACCCAACTGCGCACCTACACGTGCCTGCCTCATGTCCGGTCAATACACGCCACGCCATGAAGTCTATACAGTGGTCGATGCCCGGCATGCCCCCGGTTCCGCTCACCATAAGATATTGGCTGCTGACAGCTCTGCTGAACTTTCATCCGATTCAGTAACCATCGCCGAAGCCTTCAAACAAGGTGGCTATGCAACGGCCATGTATGGGATGTGGAATCTGGGCCGAGGACGAAACGGCCCGGTAACGCCTACCGGACAAGGGTTTGACGACTTTAAACAACCACGTGACCTGGAATTCGATAAAGATGCCTATATCAATGATAGAGGAGAATACCTGACCGATGCATTTACCAGTGAAGGCATCCGTTTCATGGAAGAAAACAAAGACGAACCGTTCTTCCTCTACCTGGCCTACCACGCGGTACATCATCCCTTTCAGCCTAAGCCTGAGCTTTTGCAAAAATACGAGAAGAAAGCCCGAAGCAACGACGACAAACGCAATATTGAATATGCCGCCACCGTGGATGCCGTGGACCAAAATATTGGCAGACTTGAAGACGCCCTGCAAAAACTTGGATTGAAAGAAAACACCATTGTCGTTTTCACTTCCGACAATGGGGGCAATCGCCAAAACGTGGCACCGCTTAAAGGCAGCAAAGGATCTCTTTACGAAGGAGGTACGCGAGTCCCCGCAGCTATCTGGGGACCTGGTATCCGAAAATCGTATACGAGTGATTCTTTTTTCCTGAGCATGGACATCTACCCGACACTGCTTGAGCTAGCTGGATTGCCGAAACCCAAGAATCACATTCTGGACGGCATCAGTTTTGCATCGATGCTTTTGGGCGCATCCGAACCGAATCGGGATACCATTTTCTTCCACTTCCCCTCCTACATCGGTGCCGGTGGTCCATCGAGTGCCATGCGTAAGGGCGACTACAAACTCATCGAACAATTTGAAAGTGGCACCGTGGAACTCTACGACCTGAGCAAAGACATTAGGGAATCCAAAAACCTCGCCAAATCCCAACCCGAGCTGACTCAGAAACTCTATGCCGACCTCCTCGCCTGGCACGAAGCAACCGGAGCGCCCCGACCGACCGAACTCAATTCCAATTACGATCCACAAGCCCGTCCCATCCGCGGACGCGAAAATCGTGGCAAAGGCGGAGGATGTGGAGGCAACCGGGACGATCGTGGTGATCGACAAAACCGTGCTAACAGGCAAAATCAAAGACGATGAAACGATTTCTATCAGATCTTTTAAACTGTAGGAGCGGCTTTACGCCGCGATGGTTAAAACGTAGCATAGGCTTCCAGCCTGTGCTCAAAACAGGCAAGATGCCTGTTTTACATATCGGGGCGCCGAGTCATTTCCCTACAGCTAACCACCAAATTTTGTGAAACGATTCATTACCCTAATTCTCTTACTCCTCCTTCAGCCTTTAGTCTTTAGCCTTGGGGCCGACCCACCCAACTTTCTATTCCTGTTTATTGATGATCAAGGATGGAACGGAACACCAGTTCCGATGATACCCGGAGAGGACTTTAGTCGCGCTCCAGATTTTCATATGCCGAATGTCGAACGGCTTGCCGCACAGGGCATGACCTTTTCGCAGGCCTATGCAGCGCACCCTAAATGCGAATGTTCGCGCGCCTCCGTGCAGATGGGAATGACCACCACCAGTCTGAATGCCACCGACAAATGGGCCACGGAATGGAATGCACCAGCCAGTGATTCACTCGCCAACACCCTCAAGAGTGCCAACTCCGATTATCGCGCCGCTCACCTCGGTAAGTGGCAGTGGCGGCAATCACCCGAGTCGATGGGCTATGACTATAGCGATGGCGTTACTATGAACGCCGATGGAGATTCCGATGACCCCAATGATCCCAAACAGACCTTTGGCATGACCACTCGTGCGGTGACCTTCATGGAAAAGCAGGTGAAGGCCGACCATCCGTTTTTCTTGCAGCTTTCCTACTATGCGGTTCACAGCAGACCCCAAGCGCTGGAGTCCACTCTCAAGAAGTACAAAGATATGGGCCCAAGAGGCCTCATGGCTGCGATGAGTGAGGATCTTGATACCAGTATTGGGATGCTGTTAAAAAAACTGGAAGAGCTCGGCATCACTGAAAACACCTACGTCATTTACATGTCTGACAATGGCATGCGCACCGAGGTCTTGAAGGGTGGCAAAGCCACCGTAGACGAAGGTGGCCTTCGAGTCCCACTCATAGTGACCGGCCCGGGTATTGAAAGCGACATTTACAGCCACGAACGCGTGGTTGGTTACGACCTGTTTCCGACTGTAGTAGACCTGGCTGCAAGCGGATTTGATCTCCCAAAGGGAATGGAGGGTGGAAGCTGGAAACAACTTTTGATGAACGGAGGCAAAGGGGAAGTGAAACGACCCATCGACCGCATGGTGTTTCACCACGGCGTCGAAGTCCCCCATCCACAGACAGTCATCATCAAGGGGGACTATAAACTGCTCTACTGGTGGGATACCAAACAGAGCTTCCTCTACGATATTGTACCGGACTACCGGGAAAGCAAAAACCTGACTCAGGAAAAACCCAAATTAGCAGCCCAACTGTTACAAGAGCTCCAGGCTCACGCCAAAGCAGGCCTGGACACTGAAACATTCGCATCACTTGAACGAGGTGAAGTAAAAAGCGGACGTCGCCCAGGCGGTGGAAATCGAGAGGAACGACGCAACCGTGGCGATCGCCAAAACCGAGAAAACAAACAAAACCAAAGACAATGAAATACACATTCCTTTCAGATCTTTCAAACTGTAGAAGCGGGTTTACCTTGCGATCCTTTAACGACCTCCAAACAATCGCGGGATTAACGAGGAACGACGTGACGACACCTCAACAAACGAAGCGCAGTTTCGAACAAAGTGACACCAAAATAACAACCCCCTCCTACAGCTAATTCTTTAGACTTATGAAAACCGTATTCTTCTCACTGATTTTATCAGCACTCACTCTCTCCGCCACCGACCAGCCAAACATCATTCTCATTCTGGGTGAGGGTGCCGGATGGACCAGCACATCCATTCAGATGGACGACAGGAATCCTGCATCAAAAGGACGGGGCATAAATACACCGGAACTGGAACGACTGGCCGCTGCCGGCATGCGCTTTTCAGATGGCTATGCGACATCACCTCGATGCACGCCGTCTCGGGTTTCCGTATTTACTGGCATTAGTCCCGCTGCTTTGCACATGACTTTTGTGGGCATTAGAGCTTCCGGTGACGCAATAAGAACCAAGATCATTCCGGCCGACGCTACGGACGAATTACCGTTATCCACTCTCACCACCGCTGAGATGCTCATTCAAGCGGGCTACGCAACGGCCCACTTCGGTAAATGGCATGTGGGAAGGACAAACCCATCTCAACACGGATTCGACGAGAATGACGGAGCAAACAGCAACGGGGGTCCAGAAAACGTAAAGGACCCAAATCCCAAACAGGCATTGGCCATGACAGCGCAGGGCATCGATTTTATGGAACGTCAGATCAAAAAGGATAAGCCCTTCTTTCTCCAGATGTCCCACTACCCCGACCCGGAAGAAAAAAATGCTAGAAACAGGCAGTCCAATCCGGACAACTCCTTTGTAAGCATAAGTGATAAAACCTTGGGAACCCTTCTGGATGCCGTCGAACGCTTTGGAGTGAAAGACAACACCTACATCATCTACACGACCGACCATGGCACACCCGGTAGAAATTCACCTTTGAGCGGAGGGAAAGGCACCGTCTGGGAAGGCGGCCTGCGCGTTCCCTTTATCGTGGCCGGTCCCGGTATTCACCCGGGAGTCTGTTCCTATGTTCGGGTAACAGCGATGGACCTATTACCCACCTTCGCTGAATGGGCAGGTGTAAAAGAAGAACTTCCCCCAAGCGTGGAAGGCGGAAGTCTGGCCGAGTTATTGAAAAACAAGGGACAATGCCAGGTAAACAGACCGCGAGAAGAATTTGTGTCGCACTTTCCTCACTACGACAAAGACCCACAAGGTCCTGCCTCCGCCATCATCCTGGGAGAGTACAAACTGATACGTGTGTTTGAGACGGAAGAGCGTAAACTTTTCAATCTTTCCAAAGATCCAGGCGAACGCGACAATCTCGCCGAAAAACAACCAGCCAAGGTAGCCGAGTTGGATAAGCGCCTCACCAATTATCTCACAGCCGTGAATGCCCAAATGCCAACACTCAATCCCAATTACGATCCAAGCATTACAGCCAGCTCACTCCCCGGTGAAACACGCGGAGGGGGCAATCGTGGGCAACGACGTGATCGCGGAAACCGCGGCGACAGTGAACGTGGAGGAGACCGTGGCGATCGTCAGAATCGCGATCGAAGTGACAGGAACTGATAAACCATGCACAAACAGGTATTGTTCTTCGCATTGCCCATATTAATTTCGGGATTGGCAACTTAATTGAGCTAAAAGAATTTTCACCTGAAATATTGTTTTCTTGCCTGGAATTAGCATGAGAGAACAGAAGAGGGCAAACGCAAAGGGAGTGTTACCCAAATGCATTTAATGGCATGGCAGTTCTGGCTACCTCCTCTTGTCAAAAGTACAGACCTGATGTCATTTACTCCTTTTCAGCTACTCATAGCTTTCATGCCTAAAATCAAAATGGGCTTTAGGCTCAGTATATCTATTTCAAGTGCCTGAGCGGCTTTTTCCCATTCTTGTTTGAGTAAATATCTCAAAATCTTTCGATGTTGATAGGCAAGCTTCTTGGCTGTCTTGGGTTGGATGATTGAATCGTGATAAAGCGTTTCATAAAATAATCCATGGCGGTCAAAAAAGTCCTCAACATACCTGTTTCCCGACAAAGAAATCCAATAACGATGAAGTGAGTTGTCCATGGATGTTATACCAGTCACCTTATCAGGATTGTTTTGATCGTACATTTGTTTCAGAATCTTCTTATCGAGTTTGTCCTTTGCTGAATTAAGCGCTAAAATCTCCAAACTTACTCGAACGCTTAAATAGTCATCCATCTCAGAAATGGACACCGGTCGAATCTGCCATCCTTTGCGTTCTGTGTGGAGTAAGACACCTTCTGACGCCAGTCTTTGGAGAATTCCTTGAGCCTGTGTTCTTCCCAGGTCGTAGCGATCTGTGAGCTCTTTAATTCTAAGATATCCGGAATCACCCTTCAGGCATCGTTTCACCACATCCTTCCTTACCTTTTCATACCAATTGATTGGATCCTTTCCAAATCGTTCCTTCCCGTTAACTCTTTCTGTTGAAAGTTTTTTTTCGTTAATCTCGATCCTGCCGTTCGGTTTCTTTTTCAGCCATTTCTGAGATATCAAAGTTTGCAAGGCACTTCTCACTGGCATTTCGCTTACCTCGTATTCCTTCGCCAAATTTGAGATTGTCAGTTTGGTAGAAAAGGATTTTTCCACTAACAGACGGTGCTTTATGTTCTTAACGATGTAGTCGGAGATAGTCATTTCG
>Ga0315336_1005823_pt1 | contig 13134 bp, 14 predicted proteins | sample ASW5metaG_FD_204512 | JGI IMG/M metagenome (GOLD analysis project Ga0315336, IMG submission 204512) | Ammonia-oxidizing marine archaeal communities from Monterey Bay, California, United States - ASW #5 | ecosystem: Environmental > Aquatic > Marine > Intertidal zone | place: USA: California...
TGCCTGGTGGTTTAGTCGGAGTGACCGTGAGTTTCACCGCCGTGCAATTGCAACACAATATGCTCTCCCGCCAGGAGAATCGCTTGATGACCTTGTGGCGTCGGCAGATGTCGACACACCCGATTTCTCAAATTGGCAAGACGAGGTCGGGGGTGAAGGTCCCAATCCGCCGTAGTCGGGTTGGCCAGTGTACGGTTACGCGGCGCTGGCAGGTGGAATCGACAGCTTCTTGCCTTGTAACTGATAAACGTAGGCCAGCAATTCCGCGACGGCTGCATAAGACTTGTCGGGTATGGGGTGCTGGATGTCGACCTCTTTGTAGAGGAGTTGTGCAAGCGACTTGCGTTCCACAACGGGTACGTTGTTTTCCAGGGCCAGGTACCGGATCTGCTGGGCCAGGGTGGTTCCCTTGGCGACCACAATGGGGGTGGCCATTTCTCCTGGTTTGTATTGAATGGCGACGGCCAGTTCTGTGGGATTTGTTACGACAACGTCGGCTTTTGGAACTGCCGTGGCAATGCGTTGAAGTACCATCTGCCGCTGGACACTCCGCCGCCGCGCAATGATCTGCGGGTCTCCCTGCAGATTTTTCATTTCCTCCCGTACTTCCTGGTGTGTCATCCGCAAATCCTGTTCGTGCTTCCAGCGTTGAAAGGCAAAATCAAACAACGCCACGATTGCCAATGCAACGCCGACCCACAGCATCAGACGAATGGCAATATCGGCCAGAAACCGGGAAAATTCCGGCAAGCCATACCCGCTGGCCGACAGAATTTCTCCACTTTGTAACCACAGTACGACCGCGGCGACGGTACCGATAACGGCCACCTTGAACATCCCAAAACCAAGACGCACAGTGCCGGAAAGCGAGAAGATGCGTTGCAACCCCTGGACCGGATTGACGCGATGAATGTCTGGAACCAGTCGGCTTGGTACCCAGAGAAACCCAATCTGAAAGACGTTCGTTGCGACACCCGCGAGTATCACCAGGCCAAGAATTGGCAGTATGACTCTTGAGAGTCCGCTCATGATGGCTGTCCAGTGAACGAGCAATACCGACGGATCAGAAGCCAGTCGCGGTACCTCCGCCAGGTGTTGCGTCATCAGGCGGGCGCAGAAATCGACAACCTGTCCTCCCAGCCCCATCAGTAGCCCTGCGCTAATGACCAGCAATATGGCCGAACCCAGGTCCTGGCTAAACGCGACCTGACCTTTCTCGCGGGCTTGTTGCCTGCGGTGTGGCGATGCATCGTGAGTTTTGTCGTCGTGGGATTTGGGCATACCAGGGTGTTAATTCACGTTGAGAAGGTATGAGGGAACACGCACAACACGCTATGCCCCAGCCAATGATTGCCAGTTTGCATTTTGAATGACTTGCTGCAGTCGAATAAGCACCTCGCCTGTTTGTTCCTGAAAAGTCCAGGCCACGGTGCCCAGGGAAAGGAACAGCACAGCGAGTGTCAGCATCGCGTTCAGGTTGAATCCCACAAGAATAATGTTCAGTTGCGGGAGAGTTCGGCTAATAAGCCCCAGCACGATGGTTGAGAGCAGCAGGGCGGTGAGTACGGGTGCGATTGCGCGGATACCGAGAATGAAACTTTGTGTCACGATCGAGGTGAGAGCCTCGACAAACGTTCCGCCCAAGGCAACTTGCCCCGGTGGAGCCCAGCAAAACGTTTCCAAGAGGGCCTCGATGACCATGCGATGCCCCCCCATGGCTAGAAAAACAGCCATCGTGACGAAGAAAAACAATTGGGAAAACACAGAGACGTTATCGTCAAAGCCCGGACTGAATACTTCGGCCAGCGACATACCACTCATCTGGCTGATAATTTGCCCGGCAACTTGTAGGCCTGCAAACAGAATATTCAATCCCAGTCCTAACAAAAGACCAACGAGTGCTTCGAGTGCCATCAGGCGGCCAAGTTCCAGCAGGTTTTCTACGACGGGCCCGGTGGTGTGTGCTTGCAAGGGAGCTACGAGGAATGCCAAGAAAATCGCAAACAAGGCTCGCACTCGCAGCGGGATGCTGTGTTCACTGAACAATGGCGCGGTCATTACGACTGCGCTTATGCGTGTCAACACGAGCACGAAGACAACGAAGCGCCCTACCAAAAATGTTTCCAGGAGCGACATGGGTAACGTCCATGCTCCACGGTGTTTATGAGAGTGCCGTCGGGATGTTCACGATGAGTTCCCGCGCGTATTCAACCAGCCGGGTCAGAATCCAGGGCAACGAAAGTCCCATCGCCAAGACCATTGCGATCATTTTGGGGACGAAGGCGACCGTTTGTTCTTGAACCTGGGTGAGAGCCTGGACCAAGCCGACAACCAGTCCGACAATCATTCCAGTGACGAGGATAGGTGTTGCAATGATCGTGGCAATCAAGAGGGCTTCACGGCCAATGTCGACAGCGAGTTCAGCAGACATCGAACAATCCAGGTTTTCTTTTCAGCTGGGAAACAGACAGAGGCAAAAACGTTCAGACCAAAACGGCAAAACTCTCCAGCAGCATCTCAATGACCAGACGCCAGCCGTCGACCAACACGAAAAGCAGTAGTTTAAAAGGAAGCGAGATCAGCACCGGTGGTAACATCAACATGCCCATCGAAATCGTGACACTTGCAACGACAATGTCAATGATCACAAAGGGTAAATAGATCTGGAATCCGATGAGGAAGGCAGTTTTCAGTTCGCTTAGCAAAAAACCAGCCATCAAGGCTTGCAAGGGAAGTAACTTTTCGCCTTCCTGGGGGTTGTAGTACGCGTACTTGTGGAGCAACTGGCCGGTTTGTTGATCGACCGTATTAGGCATGTAACTCAGGAACAAATAAACATCGTCATCGTTTTTGGTGCGTTGAATCTGTTGGGCCATGAATTGGCGCATCGGTTCGGTGCCCCGCTGGAAAGCCTCATCGATCCCGATTTCGTTTTCCGTATATGGGCGAATTCCTGCGTCGTAAGTTTGCTTCCACACCGGTGTCATCAAAAGAACGGTCACAAATAACGCGATTGAGGTAATGACCTGGGTGGGAGGAAGCTGTTGAGTTCCAAGCGCCTGACGTAGCAACCCCAACACGACGATCACCCGCACAAAGCTCGTGGTCATTAGCAAAATTGCCGGCGCCAAGCTGATAACCGTCAGCAGCAACATCACTTGCAGTGTCGAACTGAGCCGGTCGGGCGCGGTCAGGTCGCCCAGTTGGGACCAACCGTCAGGAAAAATGAGTGAACTGTCGGTTGCCGACTGCGCTAGGACCGCTTCAACAACGATCAGCGAACATGCCACGGCGCTAAACCAACGCCCGAGGGTAGTCTGACAAAGCGACCTAACCAACACGATGTCTCCCTTGGTGGCTACGGTGACTTTCGGTGGTCTGGTGAATCGGGGCGGGCGGTTGATTGTTTAAGAAGTCACTTGATTTGGTTCCCCGAGCCAAACGATCAAAGACGTGTCGGAAGGCAGCCGAACCACTATCCGGGCTGCTTTGCGCACAGATGCCGAGCAAACGATCGACCTCGACCGGATCGGTAACTTCAGTGATAGGTTTCATGCCTCCTGAGGTCATACAGACCAGGACCAGCTTGTTACCAACGTGGAGCAACTGGGCATATTCGCGCCCGGCGAGTTGCTTGCGTCCCAAAACGCTTACCACCTCTTCGGGAAGTGCCGAAGCCGGTTTGGCAGCAGCTCGTTTTACAAGCCAAATCGACAGGAGGAACAAGCCGAAGACTAACAACATCGCCGCAACCGTCGTGATGGTTGGGTCTTGAGGAAACTGGCTGATGAGGGTTTTCCGGGGAGCCGACTTCCGCTCATTGGCGGTCTTTCCCGGTCGTGATCCGGAGGGTGAGAGTAGTCTCCGATTATCTTCGCCAGCTGGCTTCGCTGGCCGAGCTCTGTTGTAGATTGCTGGTTGGAGAAGGGGATCGATCGTGCGGCTCAGAGCAACGGGCACATCGTGAACGTTCATGCGACTCGAGCCGGCTGAAGCCGTTCTATGGTCGTGCCGTGCGGAGGTTTGATGCGGCGGTACGGGTCGACCTCGGGTTGGTGGGACTGCCGGAGATACGTGTGCGGCGTAGATGCTTGTCGGGGTTATTACCGTGGGGGCCGGTGCAGGCGTGGTTCGAGACGTTTGCGGTCTCGCCGGCGGTGCTACGGTGGGTCCAACAACATGGGTTGGGGTTGGCTCTGCGTTTGCCTGACAGCAGACCAATAGCAGCAGGCCGCAACAGACCCCATGTTGCCAGGTGGACGTTTTGTGGTCAGGCATGACAAGATGTGTGCAGGAACCTGCCTGCTACTGGCATAAGAGAAGGTGTTTGGAGAGAAGAGCGGTGGAGCTTATATCCCGAACCGAGGCCAAACACCAGATCAGTGGGTTGCCAGTCATGGCAGCGTTGCTAGTAAAGTTTCTAGGCAACCGCGCTGTTACCCACAATCAGCTCGGTGACACGCACACAGAAGTTGTCATTAAGCACGAGGACTTCGCCCCTGGCAATGAGGCGCCCATTCACATAGATATCGACGGGATCGCCAGCGAGCTTATCCAAAGTTACAACGGCCCCCTTTTTCAGCTGTAACACGTCTTCCAGCTGCATATGGGTGCGGCCAAGCTCGATTTTCAGATCGAGAGGGACATCTTGCATGAGTTCCAGAGTCGCTGAATCGGCAGATGCAGGGGTTCCAACAAAGTTCTTCAGTTCGAACGGTTTCGTACCGGGCGGCAATTCTGGAGTCGTCTCGTCGATCGCAGCCAGGGCTTGCTGTGCCTGGTTCAGGAGCAACGCGGCGTCGGTTTCTGGCGCGTCGACCCGATTGGCTACCGGAGGAGCCTCAGCAGGCGGTGCGACGTCCCGATTGGGAGCCTCGGTTTGGAGCGAACCGCCCGGTTGCTGGCCTTCTTCCACCATGGAAATTCTTTCCTTGCACGGGTCTGGATCAACGGATCCGATCGGGCAAACCACCGTCGTTTGGCCAACTGCAGTCTGGCTGCATCTTTACGGCTGCAGCCTCACGATTAGCGTTCGACGAAGTTGAACCTGCTGAAAAGGACTTCGCTGACAATGGGTTCGCCCAGGGCGCGGTTGGTTTTCTCCAATATCTTCCATTTGATCAACCCCAACCCGGTGTCTGTCAAGTCAGAGGGTTCGGCTGCAACCATTATCATTATGACGTGCGCGCCGATCCGTCCCAGTTTTTCTCGAGACGTTTGGAAAATTCAGTTTTCGCATCTGCTAGCACTGAACCGTAGACTTCGATTTCGACCGTTGTTGTACTTCTCAACTTGGGACGAAAGCGGCTGACTTTGTAGCCACCGATGGCAACCTCCCGAAACTTTTTTTTGCGACATCGGGCGGGACGATTTGTCCACGTGGGCAACCTGGAACTGCGCATCCTTTTTTATTTTGCTCATCGAAACGAGCATCACAAAAAAGACCGACAACAACGACGTCAGGGCTCCGAGCGTGCCAACCCAACCCGGTACCCCGCCACGTCATATTCATTTTTGACGCGGACGGACTATGCAGCTTTAACGGATCGTCGAAGTTTTGGTGGCACGAAGGTGTTGAGTTTTTGCCGGATGATTCGCGGGTTTTCACCAGCCTGGACGGCCATAATCCCGCGGACGATGATTTCCATCGCGAGCAACTCTTGTTTGTTGATGAAGCCGAGCTTTTCTGCCAATGGCAGGAAGATTGCATTGGAGACAATGGCTCCGTACAGCGTTGCCAGCAGAGCGACCGCCACACCGGCTCCAATTTTGGACGGATCACTCATATCGCCAAGCATGATGATCAGGCCAATCAGTGTTCCAATCATGCCAAACGCCGGGGCAAAACGACCAGCCTGGTCGAGCAGGGCTTTACCATCACGGTGACGAGTGGCAACGGCGTCAAGTTCTGTCCGCAGAATGTCTTCCATCACTTCCGGCCGTGTCCCATCAACTGCCATTTGGACGCCGAGCGCAATAAACGGATTTTCAATTTCGCCGACACGGTTCTCCAGAGCCAAGAGCCCGTCTTTACGGGCTGTTTCAGCCAGGCTTACGATCTGTTGGATAATGTCGGGAACCGGCTCCAGTTCGTGTGAAAAAGCCTTCCGTGTAACGCCGAACACACCGAGAAAATTCTTCAACGGAAATGAAATCAGGACGGCGGCAATGACTCCACCGATCACCACCATGACCGAAGCAGGATCGATGAAGGCTGTGATCACCCCTCCACCAGTGACGATCGATGCGATGATCAAGCCAAGGGACAGAATGACTCCGACAACAGTTGCAATATCCATGGATTTTCGAGATTTCCGTTACCAACAGCTGATTGCTGATTGTGTGGGGCGGTCAGAAAACCGGTGGAGACGGAATCAATTGTTTCGATTGGTGGTACTGCAGGGTTCGTTCCATCACAATTTCGGATGGCTCGCTAACCACGATGCGGTCACCACCGACGAGGGTAATAAACGTGTCGGGCCGGGCCTCTACATATTTGATCAACTCGGCGTTCAGAATAAATGATTCACCGTCCAGTCGCGTTAGCTTGATCATGCTCAGTTTCTTTACAATCGTTAGTGCTTGAACGGAATGACCGGCATCATCGGTCAGGAGCAGACTTCGCTGAGGCCTGTGACGCGCACTACCGGCCACAGTAGCCTACCAACCGTAGCTTACGGTGATCCCAGAGGAGGAAATCTAGAACTGGTCGCTGACAAAGATGCCGGGTCTGGCAGTGGCAGATTCGGCAGACAGGTCGCCACCGGCAGGACCGGAAAACAACTTACCTCCGCAGGGCCACCGCAATTACAGCAGCCGTGCAGACGAAACCCACGAGTTCGAACAGCAGCCGAAGCATGGTTCTAACACCGTGATTGGTTTGACAACCGATTCATGATGAGGAAAGGTTAAAACGAACAACACGTTTGCTCGGCGCTAGCTGTGCCTGGAGAATCTGGTTTGCCAAACCATGTTCGTAGCAGCTTCATCCAGTTGTTTTGCTTCTTGTCGCAATTCGTTCTGACAGCGTTTTGCGCGGCGGTGGGTATCAAGCAGTTCCAGTGTGCGGACGTGTCGGTTGGCTTCGACCAGATCCTCTCTGCGGCGCTCTGTTTCTTCAGTTGCGACTGCTTGTTGTTCCCGCAAAGTCTCTTCCTGAGCTCTTAAAACAGGTTCGTACCGCATGATGGCGGACAATTGGTCGATATCGACTTGTGGTCCTTGAATTGCGGCCCTCTGTTGCTGGTGGAGTTGATTCCTTTGACGCGAGAGTTCCGCCCGTTGTTGCTGGAGAATCTCATTGGCTCGGCAGGCCTCGGCGAGACGGATTCGTTGTTGGTCTCGCTCTGTTTTGCGGCCTCTCTTCAAGGTTTCGAGTCGAAAACGGTATTTGCCCATGGTCTTTCTCACCCGGTCGATTCATCAAAAAGCTGGTTCGGTGGGAAAACTTGATTACGCGGCTTTGGTTTGTTGGTCCATTGGGGCATTGTCTGGGGCAACGATTGGGGTAGGCGGGCTTGCAAGTTTCTGGTCACATGTGCGGGCTAATGCGACCAGTTGGGAGCGCGCTTCCTCGAGGGAAACCGCTTCAGCAATGTGTTGCTGCAGAAGTTCATCAATCGAGTTCCGCATCTCGACCGCGACGTCAACTTCTCGATTGGTGCCATGGCGGTAGGCACCAATTGAGAGCAAATCTTCGTTGTCACGGTAGGCCACCAAGAGTTTTCTAATGGTGCGAGTTGCCTCAAGCTGAGCGGGCGTTGCCACCTGGGTCATCAGGCGACTGACGCTCTCCAAAACGTCGATTGCCGGGTAATGTCCCCGCGCCGCGAGCCGGCGGCTCAGACAGATGTGCCCATCGAGTAGTCCCCGAACCGCGTCCGCGACCGGCTCAGCCGGATCATCACCTTCGACAAGTACCGAATAACAGGCGGTGATGCTTCCGGTGGGGCCACGACCAGCCCTCTCCAATAGTTTTGGCAGAGCCGAAAACACCGACGGCGGATATCCACGGGTGGTCGGAGGCTCGCCGGCGGCCAGGCCAATTTCACGCTGGGCCATTGCAAACCGCGTTATCGAATCGAACAGCAACAACACGTTTTTCCCTTGGTCTCGAAAGTATTCGGCAATTGCCGTCGCTGTAAATGCAGCCTGGGTTCGCCGGAGTGCTGGTTCATTGCTTGTTGCTACGACGACCACAGCGCGGGCAAGCCCTTCGCGACCAAGCTCCCGGTCGAGGAATTCGTTGACCTCGCGACCTCGTTCACCGACCAACCCGATGACAATGACATCCGCTTCGGACTGCTTACACATCATTCCCAGCAAAACACTTTTACCAACGCCCGACCCGGAGAAGATGCCGAGCCGTTGTCCACGGCCGCACGAGAGCATCGTATCGACGGCTCGTATACCCGTGCAGAGCGGTGTATCAATGGGGGGCCGTTCGGTCGGAAGCGGTGGCGTCCGATCGAGACGTGAACGATCGATTAACATTGGCCGTGGCCGACCGTCGATCGGATTGCCGTGTGCATCGACCACGCGTCCTAACAGGTTGGGGCCCACTCGCAACGACCGTGCCGTACGGGTCAGGCAAACGCGATTTCCGTGCCGCACCCCGGTAATACCGGTAAACAAAAAGACCAGCGTGAGGTTTTCACGAAACCCAATCACTTCACCTTCGGTGGGCCCGCCAGAGGCACGTTCGACCTCCACCACCGCTCCGACCGGTGCCGGAAAGTTCGCCACGGCGGCCGTATTACCAACGGTTTCGATAACGCGGCCAGTGAGGGCTGCTGTCATCGTATGTTGCAAAATCTCGTCCATCGCGGTTGCGATCTTTCCTGCCTGGTCGCCGTTTCCGTCACGCGAGGTTTAGGGGACCGTGAGTTCGGTTTCAATCCGGGTAAGTTGCGACTCGATTGTAAGATCGATCTCACCGAACCTGGTCATCACGCGGCATCCACCGGGTGGTACGTTTGGGTCGGCGGTCACGGTCGCGGGAGCAAGTCGTCCGACTGCTAGCGCCAGTCGCTCAACCTGTTGCCCCAGGTTCTCGTGGTCCTTCGGGTTCAGGCAAACGACGATTTCTGTGGAACCAGCAGCCAGTGTGAGGCCATCTCGGACCAAATCGAGAGTGATCTCCGGGGTTTGGCTTAGCTCTCGACGAATGATGCGTTCAGCGATCGCCGTGGCAAGTTTGACGGCTGAAGCTTGCCAGTGATCCAGCCATTGCCCGCGGGCATCTTCCAGTTCGGAGACGAGACGATCGATTGCCGACACAAAAGTTTCTATTTGCTTGGCGACTTTTTCGTCCAGGATGCGGTCAATCGCTTTCTCGGCAGCCAGGTGCCCCGCTTCTTCTGCCCGGCGCCGGATTTGCTCGGCTTGCTGATGGGCGGTGGCGATAATGCCGGCAGCCTGATCGCGCACCTTTCCCAGGTAGTCGTCGCTCTGATCTCGCAAGTCGTCCAAGCGAAACGCCACGGGTTGCACCACTGTGGTGCCCCGCCGTTGACTGTTGGAACTTTTTATAATCGTAGCCATGCCAAACCTGTGACGTGTTTACGTTGGGGAGGTAAACCTCGACGACGAAGGCTCAGAAAGGAATTGTGTGGCTGTTGCCGCGAGCGATCGCCGGGCCCGCTGAACATCACTCAGACGTGTGGGCCCGAGTTCGTAAAGGCTGTGGCGAAATTGACGCGCCAACTTCTTTGGTAGTTGTGATGTGATTCGAGTGACGAGTGTGTCATCAGCGCTAGCCAGAGCCAGGCGAAGCACTTCACGGTCCACGGTGCAGAATATGGTGTGAAGAGTTGTGGTATCCAAAGAAGTCAGGTTTTCAAAGGGAATTGCCGGGTGGGCAGCTTTGGATGGCTCCAGGACCGGTTTTGCTGTCGACTCTGCCGTGGGTTGCTCTCGGGGGGTTGGCTGGTTTGAGGGGGCCGCCCGACCAACGTCCTGGCTGGCTGTTGATCTCGCCGATTGGGACCGAGTGACCGGTTGAGCGGTGATGTTGCTCTCGGTTTGCGGTGTGGATTGGTGGCTTGAGTGAACATCGTCAATTTTGGCGCTCAACTGGTCGGCCAATTGCCGTTTGTGCTTCTGAAGTTCGGTAAGTAGTTGTTGCCGGCTTGATGAATTGGAGGCCGCCAGAATTCTTGCCGCATGGTTGGTGCGATCGTTGTCAATTTGGCACTGCTTGGGCTGCTTTTTGACCCAAGCGGCCAATTCCTGCTCAATTGCCCGCAAGCTCTCCAGGTCCGCAGTTCCGATGACGGCAAGTCGTTCGATGACTTCCAGCTGACGCGTCACGGGCAACACCTCAAGGAGTGTGGCTGCACGTTGATCGTCCAGGTAGGAAAGTACAACGGCGATTGTTTGCGCCTGTTCGCGGGCCAGATAAGGAGCGAGGTCTTTAGCCACGGCATGGTCCAGGAACGCAAACAAGGGGTGGGGAGATTCGCAGCCGGCGTTTTCTGGTGGGTTCTTCTGACTGCCAGGTTCAACGTCGGCAGTAAGCAGTGAGTCGGCAAGTTCCACTCCGGACGGGCAATTCTCAGACGTTGCCGCACCGGCGGAGCGAAACTCCGCAACGACATCGGCCCGTTCGTCGGCATCGATGTCACCAAGGGACGAGACCGCGTCACGTATTTGCTGGACTTCCGGGGTCGAGAGCTGAGTAAGCAGCGCAGCAGCGGTGTCGCTGTCGAGGCTCCGAACCAGAATTGCCGCTTTGCGGATCGAAGAGGAACAGCTCATAGTGGGGTGGGATCTTGTCATCGACTGGTGCCTTAAGGTACTGATCCGAAGTGGTGGGGTCGGCTATTCCAACAAGAATCATGCAGCTTTGCCGATCCAGTTGCGGAGAATGGTGGCTGCCGCGTCAGGGTCATCATGGACGATCTCAACGAGGTCGTCTGACAGGGAAGATTCAGTCTTCCAATGGAGTTTGGGTGTCGAATTCCTACCCTGATTCTTTTCAGGAGAGAAACTTTCATCGTCGTTCTCACCCAGGTTTTCCTCCTGTCTGGCGACGGCTGAGTCTCTGTTGCGTGGGTGAGAACTGGTCATCGAACGAAGCATAAGCAGGCTCAGCATGGCCAGTCCAACCATGCCCAGAGAACCCCAGTTGCGGTCAGTCCAGGCCAAGGCCGTGTTAGCGAGCGAGGGTGCCGGGGGCGGAGGAGGGGTTACGGAATCGACGAATTCGACCGTCACGTACTTGGTCGATTCTGCGCCTTCAACATGCCCTGGGAGGAGCGGTTCGACGAGATTCTCAATGATTCTCTTTTGTTCCTCTGCCAGCGCATGGAGTTCCTGTTGATTGGGTTCACGGGAAGTCTGGCCGGCCGGAGTTGGGCTGCGATTTCGCCACACCTGGAGCAAGTAACCACGTGGCACGGCGATCGTGGCCCACACTTGAGTTGGGAGGTGTCCTGATTTGTGATTCGTGAAGCCGACCACGCTTTCCTCATCGCCGGTCCTGTTTGTTGTCTTGTTGTGGTTTGTCTTGGCGGTAAGTGCCTCCTGCTGGCGGACTGGTCCTTGTGCTTCGAGTCCTGACCGCCCTCCCGCATCAGCGGTTGTTTGTTCCGAAGATTCTTTGACGTTGGTTGACCGCACGACAGTTGTTTTCAGGTCGGGTTTGACGGTGCGGGTGGTGTTTTCTGCAACGTTTTCCAGTTCGGCATTAACTTGGACACGAATGCCTGGGATGTAATTGAGTTCGTGCAGAATGGTAGTCCGCTGATGTTCGTTAAACTTGGCCCGTTCGCGGAGGTAGACGTCGTCGAACATCTCGGGAGAAATTCCGCTGGCTCCGTCCGACGAGTCGTCGCCCAAACTCGTCACGGCGACTTCCTCGGGTTTCAGCCCAATGACCGAGTGGGCTACCAGTCGTTGGAGCACTTTTTTTCGCTGGTAGGTGAGTGATTCACCGGGGAGGGGCTGGACATTGACCGAGCCGGTGACTTGTTTGGGGCGGTTCCACCCGCTGGCGGGTTGTTCGTCGTAGATCACGATAGCGTCTTCGACCCAGTTCATCGCGCGGACAATCTCAGAGAGCGTTTCGGTTTTAGCAATCTGGAATCGTTGGCGGGTTCGGTCGCGAGATTCCCAAATCCCACCTTCCCTGAGCGTGTTTTCCATTGGGTCGTGGAAGTTGCGTGGTAATGCGCCTTCTTCGGCTACGGCGGCAAGGTATTCATGTTTTTTCCCTGCCGGGACTCGAATGCGATTGCCTTCGCGCTGCTGTCCCGAAAGCCCCCGCTTGGCAATGGCTGCTTCGATCCGGTCTAGCTGACTTGTGGGAAGATGCTTGCCACCAAACAGGTAGACATCCGGCGCGGCTGCCCGTTGTTGAAACAGGAACCCCAAACTGACGAAGACCACTGCCAGCAAAAGCCCGGCGAGGATACGCCCGCCGGGGGTCATTGACTGGAGCAGGTCCCGCAGTTGGGTGGTAGCAGTATTCAAGAAGTTCATTCTTGGAAACGGTCGTTGTTGTGAGTTAGGGGATATAAGTGTGGTTTACCTGTGCGAGGGAGGTAACGCTGGCAAGTACGCCCCGCTGCTTATGAAGTCATATCCGGATTTCCCGGATTTCACGATAAACGTCCATTGGCGTGCTGGCGTGAAATTCACGACCTGTTCCCGGACCGGCCTGAGCGGTGATCCTCACCCATTCGACATTGAGTGGCCGGCGTTGGACCTCCTGGACCCGTTCCAGGCCGTCGACGGCCTGGATGCGGCCTGCGTATGGGGCCGGTTCGTTCGATAACGAGGAGTTGGTCACGCGGCGGCGGCTCCTCGTGTTTTACTTGGGATGCGAATCGTAAAGGCGGCACCCCCCTCCGGACAATTGATTGCCGAAACGGTACCCCCGTGCGATTCGGCAATACGGGACACGACCGAAAGTCCCAACCCGCTACCGGTCGATTTGGTACTGTAGGAGGGTTCGAAGAGCCACTTTTTTTCATCTTCACTCAGTCCAGGACCGGAGTCGGCAATTTCGAGTTCGAATCCAAATGGTCCCTCGTAAGAAGTGATGACCAGGTGGCCACCTTTGGGCATAGCATCGACCGCGTTGAGCACCAGGTTGAGGATGGCTCGCTGCATCATTTCCCGGTCTGCATG
>Ga0315336_1005824_pt1 | contig 13128 bp, 9 predicted proteins | sample ASW5metaG_FD_204512 | JGI IMG/M metagenome (GOLD analysis project Ga0315336, IMG submission 204512) | Ammonia-oxidizing marine archaeal communities from Monterey Bay, California, United States - ASW #5 | ecosystem: Environmental > Aquatic > Marine > Intertidal zone | place: USA: California...
CCATGCACCCACCGAAAACGTAGTTTCTCTGGTTCCACGAACCTGGCACACGCCTTGCTTTGTACCAGTGCGTCGCCCAACGCGGCTCACATCCAAACCGGAGAAACAACATGTCCGCCAATATCGACCTCGTAAAGACCAGCCTCGCCCAGTTCGCCAACGGAGAGATGGAAGCCTTCCTCGGCAACCTCACCGCAGATTGCGTCTGGAAAGAGCCGGCCGGTGGCCAGATCAGCGGCACCTGGGTTGGACCCCAGGCCATCCTCGAAGGCCTCTTCATGCCGCTCGCGGCCACCTTCGACTGGAAGCACACCGCCGTCGACGCCATCGTCGAAGCCAACGGCAAGGTCTACGTCATGGGCACCGAAGAGGGCCGCAACCTGAAGACCGGCAAGTCCGCCACCACCTCCTTCACCCAGATCCTCGAGATCCGCGACGGAAAGCTCGCCTCCTTCGAGCACATCTTCGACACCCACGTCTTCCAGCTCACCGAGAACTAAACACCGCCACGAGGCGTCGGGTCCACGCCCGGCGCCTCTGCACGTTCCAACGGGAGGACCTCATGAGTGCGAACATCAACACTGTTCAGGCCCAATACGACGCTCTGAACACAGGAAACACGGCGGCCTTCCTGACCACGCTGACGGAGGACTGCGTGTGGATCGAGGCCGAGGGCTCGATGGTCGCCGGCACCCATGTCGGCCCCCAGGGCGTGCTCGATGGCGTGCTCCGCCCCCTGGGCTCCGCCGTCGACCTCGAGATCCGCGCCGTCGAGTTCATGGACGGAGAGGACGGAGAGGTGCTCGTAAGCGGGACCTACACCCTCACCCACCGTGGAAACGGCCGCCGGGAAACCACCCCCTTCACGGCCGTGAAGACCGTTCGCGACGGCCGGGTCTGCCGAGCCAGCGACGCGTACGACACCGATGCGCTGAACCGCGTCTTCGACAACTGACGGGAGCCACAATGAACCGAGTCATCCTTCTTTCTCTGTCCCTTCTCGTCGGCGCCTGTGAGGCCGAGTCCTCGGTACACGAGACCATTCTCGCCTACAGCGATGCGTGGTCCCTCGACCCGCAGATCCGCGAGGACAGCCTGCGCCAGGCCGTCGCCGACGACTTTCGCTACGTCGATCCGCTCGTCGACGGCAGCGGTCGCGACCACTTCGCCGACTACATCGTCGCCACCCTCGACTGCTCCGAAGAAGGAGAGATGTTCGTGGGCATGACCCTGACCTCCCCCGACGCCGCTGCGCGGTTCGAATGGACGCTCTACCTGGCCGACGGCGAGGTCCGAGAAGGAGAAAACGTCGCCTTCTTTGCCCCCGACGGCCGGATTCAGGAGATGGTCTCCGAATTCTGAGCCCGAGGAACAAGACGCGCCTGACCCAAAAGGAACAAGACGCGCCTGACCCCGGAATTGTGTCGAATCGATTGGAGCGGTTAGCGTCGAACCCGCAGATGATCTGGTTGCTCGCCATCGCCATCGCCCAGGCCGGGCACTGGAAGGACCCGCGCTGGTACGTGGATCCCATCCTGAACGGCGGCGCGGTCTCGGTGAACGGAGTCACCTACGCGCAGGCATCCGGCGGACTGCAGGGCGGCTTTCGCTCCCGCTACAAAGGCTCCGACATCCCGTGGATGAACCACACCCGGGCACGCGGCATCGGCACCTACGGCATCACCAGCGGGTCCCTGGGCGCCGACTTCCGGGTCGGGAGCTTCTTCGGCCCGGCCTGGAAGCGAGTGGTCCTCCAACACGGGCCCGACCTCTGGTACTCGGGCTACGGATCGACGGCGTCTCCCGACTATCGGCTCAACTGGTCGCCGGGGATCGACCTGTTCAACGGCATCCGCGTGAAGGTGGCCAAGGGGCTGTTCCTGAACGGAGAGGTGGTGCCGGCCTGGGCCTTCGCACCGGCTCGCCGCGGGGGCGGCTTGTGGATCTTCGACGAGTTCCGCACTGGGGCCTCGGTCACGGCCCGGGTGAGCAAGCTCTCGCTGACGGTCGGCTATACCCATCGATGGAATGCGGCGGGAGAGCAGGGCTTTGTGGTCCTCGGAGCCGGCATCTCGATTTAGCCTCAGAACTCGAAGGCGAGCTTCACCGGCGTATCGGCGACGACGTCGATGGTCCGGACCTGAGCGGATTGCGGCTGGCCGGGCAGGACCGCCTTGATCTGGTGACTCCCCACGGGGAGCGTCAGGCTCAGGGGTGTATAGGCCTTGGCCGTTCCATCCACGGAGATCAGCGCGCGTCGAGAACTGCTCACCTCTACCGGAACGGGGCCCGGAGGGGGCGGAGACTCGGCGGGCGCTGTGGGAAGCGGCTTTCGCGCCGGGCGGCGCGGCCGTGGCTCTGGCGCTACTTCGGGCTCGGGTTCGGGCCCCTCGGGTTCGGGCTCCACCTCGGGCTCGGGTTCGGCCTCGGGCTCCGGTTCCGGCGGAGCGGGCGCCGGGGCCGAGGGAATCTGCTCCAGCCCTGGAGTGCCGGCGGCTTGCACTGGCGGCGCATCGGGACGTGAAATCCATCCGATTCCGAAAGACCCAGCTGCGATTGCGGCAACCACCAGGAGCAGGACGCCAACCACCGCGAACATCGGGAGCCCCGACGAATCCACTGCCGCCGGAGCCGTGGATTCGGCAGCGGGCGAGGGAGCGTCCTCCAGCGGTGGCGGGGTTCCGGAAGGCTCAGTCTTTTCCGCCGATGCATCGGTGTTCTCGTTCGCCCACACGGCCTCGCTCGCGGACTGGCTGGCCTCGCCATAGGGCGAAGTCACCTCGTCGAATTGAGGTGCCGATATCCCGCCTGGTAGTAGCTCTTCCAGCTGCCCATGGGACGAAACCGGAACCGCTGACTCGGTGGCATCGAGCTCCTCCTCTACCAGCGTCTTTCCGTCCAGGAAGCCCGCGAGCACCGGCCTCTCTTCCACCGTCCGATCCAGCGCCCAACGTCTCAATGACTCTCCGGTGGAGTGGTCGGCAATGTCGTCGGCGCGACGCATCACTTCCAGGGCTGTCGGCCGATCCTCCGGCTCCACCTCGACCATGTCGGCCAACAGGTCGAGGGCGTTGGTAGGCAGCTCCAGCGAGCGCAGCCGGGACAGCACGAATGCGGCGACGTCGCCCTCGGTGAACAACGCGACGATGTCCGCGTCACTCTGGTCCGCGAACACGGGCTCGCCGGCGATGGCCTCGAAGCCCGTGAGGGCCAGACCCCAGATGTCTCCAGCACTGGCAGGCGGACCGAGTAACATGGCTTCGGGAGCCCGATATCGATGGGCACCAATCCTCTGATAGGCCCCGGTCTCCGAGGCGCGCGGCATGGCGTCGGTGCGAGCGAGGCCAAAGTCGACCAGCTTCACCTCTCCATGGGGCCCCAACTGCACACTCGTGGGCTGGATATTCCGGTGCACAAGGGCCATCGGCTTGGCGGAATCGAGCGCCGGAGTCGAGACTGCAGCGTTCAGGGCATCGGCCACCCGCGCGACGACCTCCATGGCCGCCCGCACCGGTAGCGGGCCAGAGATGTCGATCACCTGTCCGAGATCGTCGCCATCCATGAACTCGGTGACCAGGGCGAGGCGACCGTCCAGCTTGACCAGATCGATGACGCGCACGATGCCCGGATGGCGCAGTAGGGCGAGAAATGCCGCTTCGTCCAGAATTCGAGCCGCTGATTGACCGACGTCGATCCGAAGCATCTTGACCGCAACTTCGGTGGCCATGCCCTGAGTCCGCAACGTCGCCAGATACACCTCGCCGAACTCGCTGACGCCGAGCTGGCGCCGGAATGTGAAGCTTCGGCCGGAGTCGGAGGGCATGGTCGCGCCATGCTACCCCGGATTGGTTTTGGCCAACACGGTTCTAGGCGGGGCACTCCGCAGGGTCTTCGACGTCGGCACAGCAGACCGCCATCATCAGCGTAATGCTGCCTGGAGCCCCGTTCTCTCCCCAGACCTGGCTCTCCAGGTCCAGGCCACTCAGACCTGCGCTCGTGGCCACGCAGCCCGCGAACCAGGACTCGGTCCAGGACTCGATGTAGATCGCGCCGCCGTCGCCACCGGAGAGGTCTCCGGTCCCGTCGATTCGATTGGAACCGAAGGAGCGGAGCTCGCCGTCGTGGAGCAGCCGGTCGGCGATGATCGACAGTGAACCCGCGTCTCCAGAGACACCCAGATCGGGGTCAAATGCCGTTCCGCCACTGGTGTCGATGGTTCCCCAGTTGAGGACGGTGGGAGCCAGAATGCTCAAGTTGGATCCGTCTCCAGCTTGTCCGAGAGCCGGGGCCCCGCTTCCCTGAATCGTGCCGCCTGCACAGACCATCAGGGTGTCGTCGATGGCCAAGACAGCGTCTCCTTCGACGCGCAACACACCACCGGGAGCCACGTAGAGGTCGGTGGCGATCAGACCGCCACTCACCGTGAGTACCTCTCCGCACGCGACCGTGACGGCGTCTTCGGGCGGGAGCTCGTCGCCGGTACACCAGCTTGGAACCTCCGTAATCGCCGAGATGACGTCGCCACCGGTGTAGGCGCCGGCGGGGACGTGGGCGCCCTCCAGGCCGTCGGCGGGACAAAGCGCCGCACACAGATCTCCCTCGTCGATTTCCCCGTCGAGGTCGTCGTCGATGCCATTGCACACCTCGGTAGACCCGACCTCTATGGGATCGTCGTCGTCCGCCGGATTCACCCTGTCGGAACCGGGATCTGAGACGTGAAGGACACAACCGCTCCCGAACAGGAAGACGACCCAGAGACCTCTACACCACATTCGCGCTCCTCAGTGCCCCTATCTACTGTGACACCGAAGGCGGCAAGAACCGCTACGAAGTGATCATCCGAGACAGGATCCCGCCCAGGATCCTGACGTTCTCGTTGTGCGTCCAGGTCCCCTCTTCATCGCGGGCGCCCTCGAGCGCAGCTGTCGCCCCCGCGCGATCCCGAGACGCCAGCGATGCAAATCCGCGGGCGACCCAAGCCAGGGCTCTGTAGTGGGGAACGTCCTCGGCTTCGATGCGACCGACGGCGTCATTGGCCACGTCGGCATCGGCGTCCGCGGCGGCGAGTGCACTGCGACACGCCGACAGGATCTTGCTGGAGTCCCCGTCCGCGGCGATGGCATCGAGATGTTGGCGAGCCACCTCGGGACGGGCTTGCCAGAGCGCCGTCAGCGCCAGCCCCAGCCGTGAGGACTTGATGTAGTGAGGCTCGCCCATCGGCAGATGCAGCGCGTAGGCCTCTTCGAAACGCACGATGGCCTCGCTCGGTCGCGCCCGGTCGAGCCACATCATGCCCAGAGATGTCAGGATCGACGCCTGAAAGCGCGGATCCTCGAGATTGCGCGCCTCGGCCAGCGCCTCCTCGAGGTGGTCGCGACACCGCTTGTGATCGGCGCCCGAGAGCGCCACACAACCCAACGCCCAGCTGGCGATGGCCGCATCCCGGCGGTGGCCCAGCTCTCGTTGCACCTGCAGGGCGTGACCGAAATGCTCCCTCGCCTCGGGGTGGCGGAGTTGCGAGTGGCGGACCTCGCCCATCCGGTGGTGACAGATCCCAGCGGGCCCAGGCAGGTCCTGTGCGACGGCGAGACCCAAGGCGCGTTCCGCCGTGTCGAACGAGTCCTCATCGCGACCAGCCATCTGCAGCGCGAGAGCGAGATCGATGAGGGTGAGCACCAGGTGTCGCTGCGCCCCAATCCGCTCGAGAACCGCACGCGCCTGCTGAAGCGTGCCCATCGCCTCCTGCAGGCCGCCGCGATTGCGCTGCGCTGTGCCGACCATTCGGAGCGCCCTGCCAACGAGTCTCTCGTCGTCTCCCTCCCGCGAGATGGCGAGCGCTTCACCGAAGACCTCGTCAGCCGGGATGCCGCTATACACCTGGGCGATGCCGAGGGTCATACGAACCTCGACGCGGGCTTCGATGTCCCCACTCGCGTCGGCAAGGACGCACAGGTCCACCAGCTGTTTGCGGGACCCTTCGAGCTTCTCGCCGCGCATGACGCGGGATGCGATGCCGGCGATCTCCACCAGGACCTTCAAGGTCTGCTGATCGGGCTGGGCCAGAGCGAGGGCGCTCGCGGCCAGCTGGGCGCGACTGCGGTTCACAGCGCCGTGTCTCGCGAGCGTCGGCGCGAGGGCCAGGGCCAACTTCCCAGCGTATACTGGATATTTCGGGAGCGCCTTCGACAACGCCTCCTCGAAATTGAGTTGCTCGCGGAGCTGCTCGGCTCGGGCTTCACCGCCGTCGGGACCCTCCGCATCGCGCTGCAGGACAGCGGCACGCTCCACACACCAGTGGCGATGGCGATCGATCAACTCGGGACTGGCTTCGCTCACAGAGGCCACAAAATCGCGTACGGCCCCCAGCATCCTCAAACGCACAGCCTCCGAGTGGGTCCGCTGGATCAGGGACCGGCGGTGCAGATCGCGGATCACCCCAGGCGTCCAGGCGCCAGTGACCACCACGGCCTCTGCAGCTGCCATCGTGAATCCGCCCTTGAAAACTGCAAGTTGGCCCAGGACGTCCCGCTCGTCTTCGCCGAGAAGCGCCCAGGAGCGATCGAGGGTCTGCCGCAGACTGGATCGGTCGGCACCCAACAGCGAGAAGCGATCGACGCTCACGCGCTCGAGGATGTCGGCGACGGAGAGTGTGCCCAGCCAGCCGGCGGCCAAGGCGAGAGCCAGGGGAAGCCGGTCCAGCACCTCGACGACGTCTTCTACCGGGCCGGTCAACGTAGGAATGCCCGCCACGGCCGCCCGATCTCGCAACATGGCAATCGCGTCCTCAGAGGAGAGCGGCCGCAGCTGCACGACGACCTCGCTCTGGGTCCGGAGCGCGATCTGAGAGCCGACCAGCACCCGGAGACCCGGTGCGCCCCCGAGCCAGTCCTCGATGACCGGGCCCGCCGCCGGTGCGACGGCTTCGACACCGTCGAGGACCAGAAGAGCCTCGCCGTGAGCCCGCAGCGCACGACCGACTTCACCCGCGCGGTCGAGCCCCAGACTCCTGGCCGTCAACGCCACGAGATCGTGGGCTGAGGTGGCTCGCGACAGATCGACGATACCCAAGCCCTCGCGCTTGATGTGATGATCTGCATAGGCCGCACACAACGTGCTCTTTCCGACGCCCGCGGCTCCGGTGACCACGACCAGACGATGCTCCGCAAATTTGAGGGAGATCTCGTGGAGGGCCTGCTCCCGGCCGAAGACGCGCCCCTCTGGCAACACCAGCGGGCCGGACTCCAACCCGGCCTCGATACCGGGCATCAAGAACCGATATCCCCTCCCGAATTCCGTGAGCAGATGGACAGGTTTGCGAGGGTTTTCCTCGATCTTGGCTCGAACTCGGTTCACTGTTGTGCGGACCGTATTGGTGGAGCTGTTCCCGCGGTAGTCCCAGACGTGCTTGAGGAGCTCCTCCTTGCGAATGAGGTCGCCCACCCGGCCCGCGAAATAGCTGAGCAGGCGGACTTCCATCCCGGTCAGAGGCGCAAACCCCTCCGCACCCTCGACGCGATGGCGCAGCAGGTCCACCGTGCAGCAGGACAGTTTGAGGGTGTTCACGCGCGCCCTCCATGACCCGGAGGTAACCGACGCGACCTCATGCCATCACTTCAGGGCTTGTACAACCAGAGCCTGCCGGTGGTGATGTCCTGGGTAATGACCGCCGTCTCGCCGGCATTGCTCACCACGATTGGATCGCGGACATCGGAGCCATCGGGGTCCAGCAGGCGCATGCGGTTGTCGAAGTCCACATCGCCAGCGCCACGGTGGAGCAAATTGTACTGGGTGCCCTCTTCGAGGACGACCCACACATCACCGGAGTCATCCACCGCGACGTTGGGCGACTTGTTGTCCCCCATCGTGTCGTCGACCTCGACCTCGGGAAGCCAGGTGGCCCCGTTGTCGGAGCTCTCTGCGAGCCAGGTCGTCCACGGACCCGCTGTCGTGTCGGCCCAGACCGAGTAGACCTTGCCGGCACCCGCCGCCATGCGCACGCCTTCCTGGGGACAGGCGTTGATCGCCCAGCTTGTCGTAGACATCTTCACTTCGTCACTGAAGAAGTCGTCGCCGTCGCGGGCGATGAAGACCACGGGATCTCGTTTCATGACGGTGTTGTCGAGCCACTCGCTCCGCCAGGCGTACATCAGGTCGCCGGACTCGGTGGTGAGCAGGTGGGCCTGGCAGCAGTCGCAGGGCGTCTGGGTCGCCGTCAGGAGCTCCGGCTGAAAGCCATTGCTCTCGCGGGCGAAGTAGCCCTCCTTGTTGAAGGACAGCCCGAAGCTGATCCAGGTCAGCCACAGCTCTCCGTCGGCGCGGAAGCCCAGCTGCGGGAAGTGGTTCCAGTTGTTGGCGGGGTTGATGGGCGCCTCGTTCGGGCCTCCGAAGGAGAGGTTGGCGCCAGCGCTGGAGCTGTACCAACGCGGCCACAGGACCGACGGGAAGCCCTGGGCCTGCTGGTCCTGGAAGATCACGTGCACGTCGGTGTCGTTGGAGATGATGTAGGGCTTGTCCCGAAGGGTGTGGGACCAGGTCTCGCCATTGGTGACCTGTGTCGCCGCGCCCCAGGTCACGCCTCCGTCACTCGACTGCATGGCCCACAGCTCCTGGTCCACGTCGCGGCCGTAGACGACGTAGTAGTCGCCGCTCTCGGTGATGGTCAGGTCGTAGGTGTCCTGACCAAACGGGATGGCGTCGGAGGCGACGAGCAACCACTCGCCGTCGCGCCAGGTCTCGGTCCCGGTCGGGTCTTCGGTGGGGTCCTCGGTCGGATCTTCGGTCGGATCCCCCGTCGGGTCGTCCGTCGGGTCGTCGGTCGGATCCTCGGTTGGGTCGTCCGTCGGGTCGTCAGCAGTCGGGTCGTCGTCGACCGTGACCTCTCCGCCTTCGGTGTTGCAGGCGCCGGCGAACAGGAGTCCGCTGGCGATGAAAAGGACGCTTCTATAGTGTGTTATTCGCATGCTGGGGACACTAGCTGGCGGCCACGTACGACGTCAACGATTCTGGCCTCCGCGGAGCCACGTTCTGTTCTCAGGAGCGGTACAGTGCAGACGTGCGACAGGTAGAACGCGTCCTCGTACTCACCGATCTGGTCGACTCCACGAAGCTGGTGTCCACCGTGGGAGACGTGCGCGCCGGCGCCCTGAACGCAGCCGTCGACCGTCTCACCCGGGACCTGCTCGCCGCCCGCGACGGCCTGGAGATCGACAAAACCGACGGTTTCCTGCTCCTGTTCACCGATTCCAAGGCCGCTCTGGGATTCGCCCTGGACCTGCACGATGGGCTGCGCAAGCTCTCCGCCGACGAGGGCGTGACCCTGGCGATGCGGGTGGGCGTGCACCGGGGAACCGTCGGCCTCAGAGAGAACCCACCCGACGATGTGGCCCGCGGCGCCAAGCCGATCGAGGTCGAGGGTCTCGCAAAACCCCTCGCCGCCCGGGTCATGACGCTCGCCGTCGGCCACCAGACCCTGGTCACCGACACCCTCGAACAGGCCGTAGATCTCGCCGACAGTGACAGCGTCTCCTGGGTCGATCACGGCAAATGGAGGCTCAAGGGCGTCGAGGAACCGGTGCGCCTGCTGGAGGTCGGGCGCAAGGGACTCGCCCCACTGATGCCGCCACCCGACAGCGAGAAGGCGTGGAAGGCGGCCCGGGGTCCCCTCGCGAGGCAGCGGGAGGCGGTCCGCAAGGCGTGGGCGATCCCGGCCCTGCGCGGCGTCGTGTTCCTGGTGTCGACGGTAACGCTGGTCAGTGGTGGACTCTACTGGGATCAGACCCGTCTGAAGGTGCACGACTTTGGAGAGGTCCACTGGTCTCCCGATGGACTCGCCGGTGCCCTCGATCCGATTCCCGGGGAGGTGTTCTGGCAGGTCACCTCGCGCGGTGGCAAGACGCTGACCGTCACCGAGATGAACGCCAGCGGCCACCCGGTCCGCACTGGCGAGCACGAAGTCGGAGACGAGATGTTCTCGGTGGATGCGATCTTCTCGGAGTTCGGTTCCGAACCGGACTGGTCCATGATCGAAGGCCGCGTTGCCGGACATGGGCGAGTGTCGGCCTCTCGCGAGCAGATCCGCTCCACGGATGGCGCGCTGGTGGGCATCGAGTACCGGCTGCCGACGGGCACGCTCACGTCCCAGGCCGAGATCGAGGTCATTGCCGACGGACTCCGGCTTCGCTGGCAGACGCCCTATGGCGCCCCCGGCCTGAGCCCCGAGGAGGGCGTTCCGGTCGAGGATCTGATTTTCGACGACCGCGGCAGGCTGATCGCGCGTCGGTTCTTCAACGTCTCCGGCTTGCAGCCAGTCGCGAACCGACAGGGCGCAATGGGGAGAACGCTCGCCTGGGATGAACGGGGACGGAAGACAGAGATCGCCTTCATCGGAGCCGACGGCAAGCGCGCCGAGAACCCCTCCGGCCTGGCCTCCGTGCGGTTCAAGTACGGCGACGGCCCACGCCCCATCGAGGAGGAACGTCTCAACGCCGCGGGTGACCTCTTCTCCCATCCCGAGCACTGCGCGAAATTCGTCATTGGACTCGACATGCGGTGCTTCGATTCGGAAGGCCAGCCGAAGGCCGACCTGATCCCGCCTTTCGCATCCCTTCGCTGCCACCATTGGACCGTCGTCTGGAACGGCGAGCGGCGAACGACCTGCTTCGACGTCGACGGTGTGCTGACGGCGACCCAGGTCGAGACCTTCACCGCCACCGGTCATCCCGCCGAGATCCGCCTGCTCGATCCGCACGGGTCGCCGTTCGCCGGCAGTGAGGATTGGGCCTCCGCAGCCCACCACTACAGCGCCATGGGTCAGCTGCTCGCGACCCCGACCTATCGGAACGTCGACGGCGACTTGATGCTGCGTCGCGATCCTGCCGATTGGGGTGACAAACACCGCGACCACAACATGACCCGGGTGTGGGACGAATCGGGGCGTCTGAGCCAGGTCACCTTCGTCGGCGAGGACGGCAAGGGCACCGTCGGACCCTTCGGCTGGACCACCTTGAAGTTCACCCGGGACGCCGGTGGACGCGCGACGGAGGCGGCACTGTTCGACCCCGACGGGGCTCCCACCGCGAAGCAGACTGGCGAACATCGCCAGGTGAATGTGCTCGACGACCTCGGTCGCGCCACCGAAGTGCGCCGCTACGGCATCGACGGCGAACCCGCCCTCGACGCATTCCGCGCCCATCGCGACGTCATCACCTGGGACGACATGGGCCGGGTCACGTCGATGGCCTTCTTCGATGCCGAGGGCCCTGTAGAGCGCCCCCAGAATCACCTGAGATCCGATGGCAGCGCGAAGATCGCCATCACCTACACCGATCGTGGGCGGGTGGGACGCTTGGACTTCTACGAGCCCGACGGCACCAAGAGCCTCGACAATCACCACCGTCGTTCGGCCACCCTCTTCGATCGCGACGCGTCGGGGGAGAGGAGCGGCCAACGCTTCCTGGACCCCAACGACGAGCCGGTCGACGGCAGGGAGGGCTACCACCGGATCCAGTGGATCAACGGTCCCAAGCACGGCCGCGAGTCGATCCCCTTGCGATTGGAGTGGTTCAAGGCCGATGGCGACCGGGCCCCATCGGAGCACGGCTGTTTCATCATCGAGAACGCTCTGGACGACCGCGACGAGATCGCGGCCCAGTCCTGCTTTGGCGCCGATGGCGAACCCGCCGCATTCCGGGGCACTGCGGTCGCGAACTTCCGCCTCGAACGGGACGAAAGAGGCAACGTGGTTCGAGCGTGGTCCGAAGGGGTCGATGGGCAACTGGTTGGCGACGAGCGGGGCGTCGCGGACGAGCGGAACGCCTTCGACACCCAGAATCGCCTGACGCGCCGGGAGCTCTTCGGCATCGTTGGCGAGCGCGTCGGCTTCGGCCCAAAAGACGCCGCGGTCACCGACTTCTCGTGGGATATCGCGGGAAGGATCGAGGAGATGATCTTCCGCGGCACCGACATGCAGATCGTGCCGAGCGGCCACGTACAAGTCGACCGCAACGAGATCGGCCTGCCCGTAGAGTGGCGGTACATCGGCCCAGACGGAGCACTGGAGGGTCGCCTCGTCATCGAGCGCGACAACGAGCAGAACGCCCGCAGGGTCCGGTTTGTGAACGCCGACGATGGACTGGTGGACGGCCCGTCCGGGTGGTCGGAAATCAAATACAGCCGCGAGGGAGATCTGCGGACCGCCATGTACTTCCGCACCGACGGTTCGGCAGCGCAACTCGGCGGAGATCCCCAGGATTTCGGCGGCGGACCGGAGATCGTGCACGAGATGCCAACCTATCCACAGCCGGGCCAGGAGCACCTGCTGGCGGAATTCGGCAGCTATCGACCCGCCCACTTCCCGGTGTCCGACGGCGAGCCCGGTTGGAGCGGGTGGCGACTCGAGATGGAAGGCAACCAGATCAACGCGAACAGCTTCCTCGACGCCGACGGAGAGCTCACCGTTCCCGCCGACCCCGGCTTCGCCACCGCCCGCCACGAGCCGATCGAAGGAGTGCATGCCATCACGCGCTTCTTCGACGCCAAAGACCAGCCCATGGAGGTTTGCGGCGTCGCCCGGACCCAGAAGATCGACGGCAACTGGACCGCCTTCGATCTCGCCGATCGCGAGGTCCCGATCCCGCCGGAGTGTGCCCAACCAGAGGGCCAGCTGCGAGCGGTCTCCCGCTAGCCGATACTCGGATGACGGTGATACCCCGAATCCATCCATTGAACGGAATCGGGGTCATCGTGTTCGCACTCATCACATGGTTTGCCGGATGCAACCCCGCGATGGCCGGCTGGGAAGATCTCCTCGACGACCGGTCCCGGCGCCGCGGAGCGATCCTGGCCATGGCGTACGAGGGCGGAGACCCGGAGGTGCTGGCACCACTGTGGGACGACGAGCGGGTCGTGTGCCCGGTCGTCGCCAAGCTGGGCGGGACGGAGATCCTGCTCTCCAAGATCGCCGAGCGCGACACCTGCGCCATGAGCTGGCTCTCGACCGTGCCACTCGAGACCGGCCTCAACCTGGGGCTGGAGCGCCTCTCCGACCCCATCGAAGACATGCGCAACGCCGCCGCTGGCTGGGTCCGGAGCCGAGGGACGCCGCCGCAGCGCTGCGTCGCGTGCACGGCT
>Ga0315336_1005825_pt1 | contig 13126 bp, 13 predicted proteins | sample ASW5metaG_FD_204512 | JGI IMG/M metagenome (GOLD analysis project Ga0315336, IMG submission 204512) | Ammonia-oxidizing marine archaeal communities from Monterey Bay, California, United States - ASW #5 | ecosystem: Environmental > Aquatic > Marine > Intertidal zone | place: USA: California...
ACCTGCCATCCGGATCGGTTCGGTCGAACGCTCCGACGGCCATCTGCGGGGGGAGGGGTCCGTGGGTGGGTGGAGGCCGGCGGATCTTCGCCGGGTGGAGGGGGCCGACAGGTGGAGCGAGCTGGCCGGCTCCTGTTGCCACCGAAGCGGCGAGCGTCGTCGCGCTGGCAGTGTTTGTCGTGGAGCCGCGCCCGTCCGGTTCGCCAACGGACCTCGTCGTTGCGGACGCCGATCGGCCTCCAGCGCCGATCGACCCGGCCAGCGGCAGCAATAGCCGGGCCCGCCACTGCCGCCTTGTCCGTCCGCTCCCTCCCGGCGGCGCTCCGCAGGCTTACAGGTTCCGACGGTCTCTCCCCTCCGCAGATGGCCTTCGGAGCCTGCACCCTGGCGGATCCGGACGGTAGCCAGACGTGGGTCCTGCTCCACATAGACGCTCACTCTCACATCGGTCCCGACGGGTCCACTCCGGTGCGCTGAGCGCACTTTCAAGAGGTACGCAGGAAGCCCGCACCGTCCGTGGACTCTTCGCGACTGACCGGTCAGATCGTCCCTCGGTCCCCTGCTTCGGCTATGCTGGCGTTGGGAGGGTGCTATCTGGACAGGACTTCGAGGAAGTGTCGTTGTGGCCTTGGCCGCAGTGACCGTAGTTGGTGGTAGCAGCGTCGAGCAGCCTGTGGTCCAGACTCTGCCCCCTCACCTGGAGGCGGTGGTTGCGGTCGCGTCCGTCGCTGGTGATGGCGTCATCTCCTGTCCGTTCCCCTCCTCGGGCCGCCTCTACTCCAGTGGAATGGAGCGCGTCGAGATCGCGGATGGGCAGCTCGCGGGCTGGGTTTCCACGGAGTGGGGCAGTGCATCGTTGTACGCGCCCTGGTCCTCCGACATACGCGATGGCGACGATGTGCTCGAGTACATGCGCTGCATCCGGCTCCCCGTGGCGATCGTCGAATGGCAAGGTGCGATACCCGGAGGCATCGCGACCTGCACGATCAGCAGCCCCACGGACGACTGGCGATGGACGCCTTCAGAGCGCCCTCTGATACCGACTTTCAGTCGGCGACCCGACCCTGACCCGTACAGCGCCGCCCTCGAGGCGGTGCCCATGTCGGCGGAGGCTCGGGCATTGGTGCAGAGCTGGAGGCATTCCTTCTTCCTCATTCGAAGCGCGCCGCCGCCCGATGCGATGTTGGACTTGGACGGCGCTCTGCTCAGACGGAGCCTGTGAACACCTGAACGAAGCGCTCGTGGTCATAGTCGACGATGATCTGGGTGTGTGAGCCCGGAGATAAACGCGCTCCCCACTGTCCTTTCTCCCGGTACAGCTCCACGTGCTCCCACTGGCCGATGTCGGGATCCAACGCACAGCAGGCCGCGAGGGGATCGTGCAGCTTCTTGCCGTCCGGGTGTTTCTGCAGGTAGTGGCTCATGCCCTGGTCGATGAGCTCCAACGCCGTGAGCCAGCGCCCTGAGGCCTCTGTCTTTGCGGCCTGCACGCGCTCGTGGAAGGACTGCGTGTAGGAGACTCCGTGACAGACGTTCTTCGATACGAAGCGCTTGTCCGAGAACCGCGTCGAGGCCGCCACGAGGAGCGCCGACTTCGGGTCCCCGTTCAGGTTGTAGGTCGGGCAGGTGATCTTGCCGTCGAACTTCGCGAGCCTGCGCTCCGCGGGCACGATGTTGTCCCCGGCAAACCCGCCCTGTACGAACAATCGCCCCAACGCCGCGTCGCCTTCTTCGCGTAGGAGGGCGCCGAGGTTCTTCAGCGGCCCGCCAGTGACCAGTGTCGTCTCCGGGGTGAACTCCTCCCTGAGGATGTCGACCCCGGGCTCCGCCTCGTAGCTGGAGGGGATCTCGCCGTAGACCTTGTAGTGCCAGCGGGAGACGCGGTTCTTCACCTTGCCGTGATCGCGCTTGTCCATGCGCTCGAGCTTCGCCGGATCGTGAAAGGCGCCGAGCCGGATGTCGTCTCGACCGAAGGCGTCCAGCGCCCAGCGGACCAATCCGATCTGATCGGCGCCGCCGGGAGTGACCGTTACTCCTCGTAGATCCACCGACGGGTGACCGAGCAACAACAGCAGCGTGATGAAGTCGTCCGGATCTCCGGATTCCATGTCCCAAAGCAAGCGCACGGTGTTCCTCTCTCACCAGGTGAGGGGATGTACCACCTCGAAGGCCTCTCTCGGTATCTCGTCGAGCTCGGCCTCGACCGCCTCGGACCATCGCGACGAGCTCCCCGAGAGGTGCCAGTTCACCCCGGTTCCTGGAATCGGCAGCCCCGACTCCTTGAGGTCGTCACACAGGAGCTGGACTGAGGTCGAATAGGTGCTGCAGTCCCAATCGCTTCGCATGCGCACCCGAGTCTCGTCGATCGCTTCAGCTGCAAGAGAGATCGGCGCCGAGGTGCGGGTGATCGCACACGTCGAGAGGAGGAGGAAGGTCGCTGGTATCCATCGCATCGGCCGATGCTACCGGGCGCTCGCGTCGGCGAGTATCCCGAGGTGTCACGGGATATGCGGGAGCCATGCGAGTGTTCGTCACGGGCGGGAGCGGTTTTGTCGGCCGCAACCTCATTGCCTATCTCCTGGAGCGGGGGCATCAGGTGGTGGCGCTGGCTCGTTCGGACGCTGCAGCCGCGGCCGTGACTGCGTCGGGAGCCGAGGTTGCCCGCGGCGATCTCTCCGACGTCGACGCGCTCCGTCAAGGCATGCAGGGCTGCGATTGGATCGCTCACTCGGCGGCGTTTGTCGCGGATTGGGGAGGGTGGGAGGACGCCTACCAGGTGAACGTGATCGGGACTCAGAACGTGCTCGATGCCGCCGGCGAGCGACGGGTCGTGCACGTCAGCACCGAGGCGGTCCTCTGCGGAGAGAATCCGATCATCGATGTCGACGAGACGGCTCCGCGGGCGAAGTTCCCCGCCGGGGTCTACCCGAAGTCGAAGGGCATGGCGGAGGAGCGCGTCGAGGCCGCGAAGCAGGTCATCGTCCGACCTCGATTCATCTGGGGAAGAGGGGACACCAGTGTGCTCCCGCAACTCCTCGAGGCCGTGAACGACGGCGTGCTGCGGTGGGCGGATGGCGGCCACTATCGGAGCTCGACCTGCCACGTGACCAACGTGTGCGAGGGCATCCTCTGCGCCGCCGAGCGCGGGGAACCCGGCGGCATCTACTTCCTCACCGACGGCGATCCCGTGGATCTTCGGGACTTTTTGACTGCCATGTTCGAGACTCAGGGCGTCGATGCGCCCACTGGCACCATTCCCCGATGGCTCATGTCCGCCGCTGCCGGGGTCTGCGAAGTGGGCTGGACCTGGCTGCCGCTGCCGGGCCGACCCCCGTTGACGCGCATGGCGGTCAAGCTCTTCATGACGCCAGTCACCGTGGATGACTCTCGTGCAAGGCGGGAAATCGGCTATGTGGGCAACGTCTCCATCGACGCCGGACTCCTGGAGATGGGCGCGTGATCGTCGAGGCCGGCTGGATCCTGCTCGCCGCCGTGGCCATGATTGGCTTTGGGCTCCCGATGTGGTTCGGGAGGGTCGCTCCCAACCCGATCTACGGGTTCCGAACGCCGCGAACAAACGCCAATCCGGAGATCTGGTATCCGGTGAACGCGATGGCCGGGCGAGACATGGTCATTGCCGGAATCGCCATCGCGCTGTTGGCGGCCGTTACTGCGATACCCGGCATTTTCCTGCCTCCTACCGGGATCCTCACCATGGTGGCGATGGCCGTGGTGACCATGTCTACGCTGCACTCCTTCTGGGCGGCTAGCGCGTACGTTGCAGAGCTCGACAGCCGCGAGATGAAGGGGGAAGAGGTCGCTGACCTTCCGCTTGCGGACTCGGACACCGACGCTTCCGAGCGGCGGAGACAGCGGGATGCCTCACGCCAGGAGTCAGGCCAATAGGCTCTCCTGCCCGGAGTCCCGCAGGAACAGGCATGGCCCGTCCACCGCATCCCGAATCTCCCGCAGCCGCTCGAGATCGATGATCTCTGGCAGACCCAGCAGGTGAATGTCCGCGGGACCCGCGCTCTCAAGAGCCTCCATGAACGGCGACGTCGACACGTTCGCCGTCGTCGATGCCGGGAGCCGTCCCTGATCGATGAGGGCGGCCAGGAAGGCCCTGGCATTCTCCTCTTCGCTCGGATCGCGGACGGCCGTGCACAGACGGATTCGGCCCGCATCGGGGGTCGCCAGCAACATGCCGAGCAAGACCGGGAGATCGGTGTTCGCCACCTTCAGGCCGAGCTCCCACTCCGGTGAGCGGTCGGAGAGCCAGACGTTGATGGTGTTGCCGCTTTCCGCGGGCCCCGCGGGGCCGGGAAGGAGCAGTCCCATGCCGATTCGGGTCCGTTTGCCGTGGTCGCGCAGGCTCTGGAGTTCGGATTCGGCGAGGCGATCGGTGACGATGAGCAGGTTTGCGGCGAAGAAGGTCCCGCGCATGACGTTCATGGTCAGCTGGATACCCCGCGTCGGATCCTCGGCCGGCATCGGGTGCCAGGAGCTGTAGCGTCCATGGGAGCGCAGGCGTCGGACCTCGTTGTCCAGGGCCTTCTTGACCCGCGGATCATCCACCATCGCCGTGTACTTGACGCTGCCCTGCACGGCGATCGTGTTTCGGACGAGGGGGGCGACATCGCGGAGGGTATCGGTGTCGGTGATTGGGACGAGAAGGTCGGGTTTCCAGCTTCGCGCCGACCTCTCCAGCGTCGCGGCCCAGAGTGCAAGCCGGGCTGCCAGTGTCATCGCCAGGCCTGAATGAACTGTTTCCCAGGGTGTTTTCAGCCGCCTTGCATTGAGCCAGGCGTAGAGGCCGACCACGCCCATGACCTCGAACAAGCCCCCTCCAGGGCTGGAGAGACCGAGCGCGACGATGCAGCTCATCATGCCGACCGCTGGCACCCACGGTGAGATCGCCCACGACGGTCGGAAGGAGATCATCGCGAGTTGCTGCTCGAGGAAGACCACTGCATTCACCGCCAGGTAGGTGAGCAGGAAACAGCTGGTGATGATCGGGGCGATGGCGTCCAGGGACCCGGACAACAGTCCGAGAGAGGCGAGCCCCAGCGTCGCGAAGATCGCGTTTCGCGGCTCACCAGACTCGGTGGTGCGCTTCAGGAATTTGGAGCCGGGCACGATGTCGTACTCGGCCATTGCGTGCAGAAGCCGGGGCGCTGCGACCATCGATGAGAGCGCCGCCATGAGGGTCGAGGACAGGAGCCCCGCGAGCACCAGCTCTCCCACCGCCGCCCGCTCGACCATCACGGTCTTGTCCGCGACCAGGGTCGCCGAATCGGCGATCAGCGAGTACCAGAAGGCGAAGACGACGTAGGCCGTGAGTGTCGTTCCCCAGGCGAGCAGCGTTCCCCTGGGCAGCGCGGTGCGCGGGTTTTCGAGCTCTCCAGACATGCCGGCGCCGACCATGATGCCGGTCGCGGCCGGAAAGAAGATCGCGAAGGTTCCCAGCGGGCCGACCTCCTTGAAGTTCCCGATGAGATTCGGAGTCGTGAGCTCGGTGAGCTGCAACCCCGCCAGGGCGGATGCCATCGCGATCGCGACAACCCCCAACATGATCATCTGAGCGCGCGCTGCCAGGTCTGCAGATGCCAGCGCGACGAACGCGACAATGGCGAACCCTCCCGCGGCGACCAGCATGCCGTTGTGCTCCGGGAACAGGACCGCCCAGCCCTCGGAGAAGGCGTACAAGTACATCACCGAGCTGATCGACTGGGCGATGTAGAGGGGCACGCCGATGGCCCCGCCGGCTTCGAGTCCGAGGGCGCGCGCGATGATGGCAAAGGATCCGCCTTTGGCCACCCGCACGTTGGTGGCGATGGTGGAGAGCGACAAGGCAGTCGTTCCGGTGATGCCGTAGGCGATGCCGATAATGGCCAGAGCACCCAGTAGACCGCTGTTTCCGACGAGCCAGCCCTCGCGGAGGTAGAGCATTGCGCCGAGTATCGTGAGGACGACCGGCCGGAACACGCCGGCAAACATGCCAAAGCCCTTCTTGGATTCGGTTGCCAACGTTCCCCCCGCTCGCCGGCCGCAGGATACCGGGTACAGTCGAGCAGTAGGAGGTGATTGTGCGGCGAGCCCTGGCCCTGCTGGTGGTCGCGGGTTGCACGACGGAGCAACCCAGCGACGCCGATTCGTGCAAAGGCGGTGCTGCCCTGTCCACCTGCCTGTCTCCGACACAGTCGGACGACTACTACGTCGAGCACAGCCACGGCTACTTCAACACCATGGACTACGCCGAGGACATGGATGTGATCCCGCCATATTCCGAGCGCGTCGTCCGCTGGGAGTGGCCACCCTGGCTGCAGCTGACCGGCTACACGAGGGAGGAGATCCTGGTGTCCGATGCCCTGCTGAGGTTGTTCCCGTCGACGATTCCCGAACGGGACTGCCGGGCCTTCGACGAACAGCCCTTCGGTCGCTGCTATGTGACGTTCTACTACGACGATCACGATGGCAAGGGGTGCCCGATCTACGAGGAATTCACCTTCAACGACGCCGGCGAGATCACCTGGATCGAGGCCTGGTCGAACTTGCCTGGACACCTCCCGGCCCCCGATTCCGACCCCTGGGCGGAAGAAGACGATGTGACCCGGCTCTCGACGCGAATCCCCGGGCTCGGAAACACCGATGGCCTCATCGATCCCGAGGGTCAGGACCTCATCGCTGCTGGAAAGGACGACGCCGATGTCGAGAACTTCCGCGTGCGGGCCTTGGACTGGCAGTCAGCCTGGCTCGAGGCCGTCGGGGAGGCCGGCAACGACATGTGGGAGCGCGGCTGCGGGTGGTGAGTCCTACGCCAGTGCGGGTGCGTGCACCTCTCCTCGGGCCGCATACCAGCTGACGACATCGCGAAGGGTCTCCTCCAGCGGGCGGAACGTCGCCCCGAGCTCGGATTCGGCTTTGGCAGAGGTCACCGAACCGGTGCTGTTGAGGGTCTTCAGTCCCTTCACAGTGAGCACATTGGTGCCGCCGGTGAGTCGGGTCCCGGTCTCGACCGCCCAAGCAAACGGCAGCGCGACCGCGTAGGGGAGGGTGATCTTTGGCGACCGCACGCCGGCCACTTTCGCCAGGCCATCAACGATCTCTCGCAGCGTCGTTCGCCGGCCCGCGACCAGGTAGCGCTCGCCGGAACGACCTCGGTCAACCATGGAGATCATGGCCCGCGCGACATCCCTGGCATCGACGACGCTGATGTTGCCCGGCAGGACGACGGGGAACTTGCCGGCGAGGAAGTCCTGCACGAATTCTCCCGCCGCAGTGGGAGCGGCGTCTCGGGGACCGAACATCCAGCCGGGTAGCACCCATTGGATCTTCATACCCGAGGCGTCCATGAAGTCCCGCAACTCGCGCTCGGCGAGCACCTTGCTTCGAAAGTAGAGGTTTTCGAGGTCTTCGGGTTCGGCGACATCGTCCTCGTCGGCCGGCGCATCCTCTCGCGACTTGATGATGCCGCCGGAGCACGTGTCGACAAACAGCGCGACGCCGGCCGCGTGTGCAGCGCGGGCGAGCTTCACCGTGCCATCGATGTTGACCGCTGCGAGCTTGGCCCAATGATCGCCGTCTCCGTAGTACTCGCGGAAATAGGCGGCGGTGTGGAAGACGACGTCGACGCCGACGAGCTGTTCTGAGAAGGCCTCGATGTCGAGCATGTCGCCGATCACGACGTCGATGGGCAGGTCGTCGAACAGGGCCTGGGCCTTCGCCTCTGATCGAACGAGCCCCGCCACGTCCCAGCCCTGGTCGAGCAGCTCTCGAACCAGGTTGTGTCCCAACATTCCGGTACTTCCTGTCACAAACGCCTTCATCCCAACCCCAACTGAGCACTGCTTAGATAATCTAAGCAGTGTATAGTTTGACGGTTGCCAGGCGTCAAGGCATAGGAGCCCATGAGCCGGAAGAGCTACCACCACGGCGATCTCAGACGCACGCTCATCGGAGCCACGGTGGAGATCCTGGCGACTACGGACGTCGACAAGCTCTCCCTGCGAGAGGTGGCGCGACGAGCCGAGGTCTCTTCAGGTGCGCCCTACCACCACTTCCAGGACAAGCTCGGATTGCTTGCCGCCGTAGCGATGGAGGGATGGGCCGCGCTCAACGATGCCATGTCCGCCGCTGCGCATCCCGACCCGGAGACCTCTCTCAAGCAGCGGTCTGAGGCCTACATCCGCTATGCACTCGCCCATCCGGCACACTACCGGGTGCTGCTGCTGCGAGATCTGAAAGATGACCTGCGCTTTCCGGAGCTGACTGCCGAGGCGGGCAGGGGCCTCGAGGAGCTCGTCGCGGTCATCTCGGCGGTTCGTGGGGGCAAGGCCGATCAGGATCTGCTCCTGGTTGCCATCTCCATCTGGTCGACGGTGCACGGATTCGTGAGTCTGTGGCTCGACGGTCCATTACAGAACAAACCCATTCCCCTCGGCGTGCTCATCGATCGCGTTTCCGAGACAGTCGTACAGGTGGCCCGCGGATGATTGCACTACTCCTGGCGCTCGTCGCCCACGCCGGTGACGAAATCGAGGTGCCCATGGATCTCCAAGGTCATCCCGCGATGCACCTCACCTGGAAGTTCTATGCCGCGGGGCTCACCGACAAGAAGCCGCGGCTGACCCACAAACACCAGTTTCGCCAGACCGTGTACAAGCCCTATCTGGATCGCTCTGGTGTCCGGATCTTTCTCATGGCGGCGATGGCTGCAGAAAAGGCCCGCACTCCAGAACAGGCCCGCCGCCTGATCCTCGATCAGCTCGCCTATGTCGAGGGATTCGCGGCCGCGAACAGCGACGGCTACGCCTTGGCCCGCACTCCGGAACAAGCGCGGAAGATCCTGCGCGAGACGGACAAGATGGTGATCATCCACTCCATCGAGGGCGGTCACCTGCTCTTCGGAAAATCGGAAGACGCCGCCTATTGGGCCTCGAAGGGCGTGGCGTTGGTGACCGTCATGCACTTGCGCGACGACGAGCTCGGGGGCGCCGGGATCCTGCCGTTGAAGATCGGGCCGCTCATCAATCGAGCCGGTGCCGCCAACCGCCGCAAGGAGCTGGATCGGGGCCTCACCGAGCGCGGGACCCAGGTCGTCCGCGAGCTCGCCGAGGCCGGCATCCTGGTCGACCTCAGTCACATGACGCGCGAGGGGGTCGACGACGCACTCGCGGTCACAGGAGAGGTGGGTGCGCCGCCGATTGTCACCCACGGAACCCTCCTTCGCCTCCAGGAAACCGAGAGGTCGTTCAGCGACGAGCAGGTGCTCGAGGTCTACCGACAGGGCGGAATGTTCGCGCTCAGTCTGGCGGGCAATCGCCTCGATCCCGTCGGCGTCGAACCGCCCGATGACTTCTGCCCGGGGACCCTGGAGTCCTGGGCCCATCACTACCGGGCGGTCGTCGAGCTCGTGGGCGAAGACGAGCCCATCGGTTGGTCCTCGGACTGGAATGGCTGGACCGGTCACTCGGCCCCGGTCTATGGCGAAAAGGCCTGTCGTTCCCTCGACGATCTGCCCGATCGGCTCCCCATCGACACCCGCGGCCTGGCCCACCCCGGTCTGATTCCCAACCACTTCGAGCGACTGGAGCGTATGGGGGTCGATCTGAGTCCCGTCGACGCGGCCTCGGAGCGTTTCCTGCAGATGTGGGAGGCGGCTCAGAAGGAGAGCGCGCGATGAGGGAGCGTTGGCAGCGCGCCTTCTCCGAGCGCGCGACCGCGTATTGGACCGAGGAGCGAACGCGACAACTGAACGGCGACAAGAACCTGCCCCTGTTGCCTGGAGAGGCGCCGCTGTTGTTGAGAGCCATGGGTTTGCTCAAGCAGGATGGCTCCCTGCCGCCGAGTCGGGTGCGGAAGTATCGGCAGATCAACCACATGATTCTGGTGCTCCAGCCGTCGCTGACCGAGCTCTGCGAGCGGTTCGACTCGGTGAGCATCCTCGATGCTGGGTGCGGTCGTTCCTACCTGACGATGCTGCTCGCATGGTGGTTTGCGGAGCACCAACGCCATTCGGCCCGGATCCTCGGGGTCGATCGGAGTGAGGCCATGATCGAGGAGTGCCGGCGCCGGGTGGAACTCGCGGAACTCTCCGGCATCTATTTTCGGGCCAGCGAGCTCGCCGATCTCGAGCTCGAGGAACCGCCCAACGCGGTGATCTCCCTGCACGCCTGCGACACGGCCACCGACGACGCCATCGCGCTCGGGGTCCGGTCGAAGGCCGACTTCATCGCCGTAGCACCCTGCTGTCAGGCGGAGTTGTCCCGCGGCTGGGAGACCTCTCCAGGCGGCGCCTTCTCGCCCGTACACGGGGTACCCCATTTTCGAAGGACGGCCGGCGCGACCGTCACCGACGTGATGCGGGTCGTGCTCCTGAGGTCCGCTGGCTACGAAGCGGATGCCATGGAGTTCGTAGACGGAAACCACACCGCGAAGAACACCTTGATTCGTGCGATTCGGCAGACCGATGGGAACGACGATGCCCTCGCAGAATACGGCGCTCTGGTCGACGCTACAGGTGGGGTCGGCATCGCCCTCGCCGAGCGGATCCACCACTCCGGCCGATAAATCGCCCTCCGCCCTCCGCTTCGCTCTGGTTGGCATTTCGATTCCATTCACAGTCGACACTCAAAACGGGCGGCGCAAATGCCTTATTCCCCGTTTTGGGCGCCGACCGTGAACGGAATCTAAGCGCAGTCCGGATCCGCCAGGTCCCCGGAGATCTCTACTGAGACGTCGAGAAGCGCACCCATGTAGGAGAAGCGCACCGTTCCGGACCCTCGACACGCGCGGATGTGGAAGTCTCCGCCGCCACGGTCGACCCCTAGAAGCTCGAGATCGCCATTGATCACGTCGGCCGAGAAGTCGAGCTCGTCTTGGGATGCCGGCATCACATACCGCCCATCGCCCGTGAAGCCCGCCATGACGAAGATCGACGGATCGTTGCCGACAAGCTCGAAGATCTCTGGCGGTTGGGTTGCGTTCTCCACGACACTGAACATCTTCAGGGTCGGCGGCTCATTCGACGCCAGAGTCTGGATGTCCAGCGACCCGCCGATCTGGGTGGAGAAGGTGGCCATTCCCGAGTTGCCCTTGGCCTCGATGTACAGGCTGTTCACGTACTCCCAGTGCTCCTGTTCCTCGATGAGGCTCGGCTTCAGGTCCCAGTCGAGAAAATCGAACCCGAGCAGACCCCGTCCGTTGTGGGTCGGTTGGGCGGCGACTGTGAGCTTGGCCCCCGGGCGCATTGCGTAGCCGCCGGACCGGATCGCGCTCATCCAGCTGGGGTCGAAGATGCTCTGCAGGACCCAGATCGTGGCGCCGTCTGGCTCCACGGTCTCGAGGTCGATGTAATCCTCGATATCGTCGGCGGTGGTGACATCTAGGCGGACGGAACCCTCGGAGTGTGCTCGAATCTGGAGATTGAAGGCCGAGACCTCGATGCTGGCGACGCTCTCGTCATCGACCTCGCCCTCCAGCAGGGTCAGGATCGCGTGGATGACAGCGACGTCTGCTCGGGCCCCCACCGCGATGGGCGTCTCGAATCCGATGGCCGAGAAGCCGTCGTCGACCGGGTACTCGTTGGGCTCGTAGAAGCTGAGGTTTCCATCGCCGCCCTTCTGACCGCCCGTGTGGGCCTTGACCACATCGCCGGTCGTACATCCCGACGCCAGTGCGATGGCGATGGCGATCTCGGGTTTGAGCCTCGACTGTATGAACCGCATGGGGAACTGTACCCGGCCGCCGGTGTTCCCGGTAGGATGCGCCATGTCTGTTCTCACTGTCGAAGTCCACGGCCATGTCCTGCACATGGGCCTCAATCGCGCCAACAAACGCAACGCCTTCAACCTGGAGCTGCTTCAGGCGCTCGCGGCGGCCTACACGCAGTTGGAGGAGGACGCCGATCTGCGCTGCGGACTGCTCTTCGCCCACGGGGACCACTTCACGGCCGGTCTGGATCTCGCCGAGGTGGGACCGGCGGTCAGCGCTGGAGACCCGCTGTTCCCGCCCGAACATGTCGATCCCATCAACCTCACCGGGAGGAGGCGGACCAAGCCGGTCGTGGCGGCGCTCTGTGGCTACTGCTTCACCATCGGAATCGAGCTCGCGCTGGCCTGCGATGTGCGGGTCGCCGCCGAAGGAACCCGCTTCAAACAGATGGAGGTCCAGCGCGGGATTATGCCATTTGGGGGCGCAACCCTGCGTTTCCCCAAGCTGCTTGGATGGGGAGACGCCATGCGGTGGCTGCTCACTGGAGACGAATTCGGGCCCGAAGAGGCCCTCCGTATCGGGCTCGTTCAGGAGGTCGCGCCCTTTGCCGAGCACGTGGACCGGGCCGCCTGGATCGCCGGCCGAATCGCCGCTCAGGCCCCTCTCGCCGTTCAGGCCACCCGCCGCAGTGCGGAGAGGGGCGTCCGCGAAGGGGAGGCTGCCCTGCTGGAATCGATGATGGACGACGCCCGCGGCCTGATGACCAGCAACGACGCCCACGAGGGCATGATGTCCTTCATCGAGCGACGCGAGGCGAAGTTCACCGGAACCTGAGATCCATGGCTCCGGCCGACAAAATCGGCAGGTCCATTCACAGTCGACACATCTGCACAGGATCTGCACATTCAGCACATCCTATGGACATATCTGCGCCCTAGAACACAGACATGCGCTACCGCTGGTTCCTGCTCGGCTACCTCACCCCGCTCCTCGCCTTTCTGGTCGTCTTCGTGGCCCTCGCCTATGTGATCAGACCCAAGCCGCCACCCAGGTTGGTGCACATCCGACCGGCCTCCAGCTACTCGGTGCGCGGCATCGATATCTCCCACCACCAGGGCGAGATCGACTGGAAACGCGTCGCCTCGTCGGGTCGGGTTCAGTTCGCCTGGATCAAAGCCAGTCAGGGCAAGACCTACACCGATCCCAGGTTCGCCGAGAACTGGGAGGCGGCGCAGGCGGCCGGCATCAAAGTCGGTGCCTACCACTACTACAGCATGTGCAAGGGAGGCGCCGAACAGGCTGAGCACTTCATCGCTACGGTTCCAAAGGTGGATGGCGCCCTGCCTCCCGCCGTCGATGTCGAAGAGGATGCCCGCTGCAATCGCCGTGTTCCATGGAATATCAAGTCGGAGCT
>Ga0315336_1005826_pt1 | contig 13124 bp, 11 predicted proteins | sample ASW5metaG_FD_204512 | JGI IMG/M metagenome (GOLD analysis project Ga0315336, IMG submission 204512) | Ammonia-oxidizing marine archaeal communities from Monterey Bay, California, United States - ASW #5 | ecosystem: Environmental > Aquatic > Marine > Intertidal zone | place: USA: California...
CGCCCGGTATCATCCAGGAGATGCGAGAACTCGGTTTGTTTGGTCTGTCGATCCCGGAGGAGTATGGCGGGCTGGGTCTGACCATGGAAGAAGAAGTGGCGCTTGCCTTCGAACTTGGCTACGCGTCGCCGGCGTTCCGCTCAGTGATCGGTACGAATAACGGGATCGGCTCGCAGGGCATCATTGTCGATGGAACGGAGGCCCAAAAGTCCTACTGGTTGCCTCGCCTCGCGTCCGGAGAAGCTATAGGTTCATTCGCTCTTACCGAGCCGGACGTTGGCTCCGACGCTGGCTCGGTCAAGACCAGTGCGGTGCGCGATGGCGATCACTACGTCCTGAATGGCACGAAGCGCTATATTACTAACGCGCCGCTTGCGAATGTTTTCACGCTAATGGCGCGAACCGGCGGCCCTGGGCCGAGCGGCGTCACCGCCTTTCTGGTTCGCAGCGACGCGCCCGGTTTGTCCCTGGGCGCGGTGGACGGGAAAATGGGGCAGCGCGGCACGCGGACCTGCGACGTCATTCTGGAGGACTGTCGGGTTCCTGCCGACGCCGTTATCGGCGGAGTGGAAGGCCGCGGCTTCAAGACGGCGATGAAGGTGCTAAATCGCGGGCGACTTCATATCTCGGCCGTTTGTGTCGGCGCTGCGGAGCGGCTGTGCGATGAGGCGAGCGCCTTCGCAAGAACGCGTATCCAGTTCGGCAAACCAATCGCGGAACACCAGCTCGTGCAGGCGATGCTCGCCGACAGCTTGACCGAGACTTACGCCGGGCGTTGCATGGTGGTGAATACAGCCAAGCGGTACGATAGCGGCGAGCGGATTATCAAAGAGACGGCAGCCTCCAAGCTCTTCTGTTCGGAGATGGTAGGCCGCGTTGCCGACCGCGCGGTGCAGGTTCACGGCGGTGCTGGGTACATGCAGGCGTCGGCCGTCGAGCACTTTTACAGGGATGTCAGGCTGTTTCGTCTTTATGAGGGAACATCCCAGATACAGCAGATCATCATAGCGCGCGAGATGATGGCCGACTAAGTGCTCACTGTGACATTGCAATAACCGGCAGACCCCTTGCCTCATCGTGGCACTTGGTGAAGCAAGACGGAATAGACAGGAGATCAGTGCATGGTCGCAGGGGCAAAAGGCAACATGAACGGTGCGCAAAGCCTTGTTCATACGCTGATCGATTGCGGAATCGACACCTGTTTCGCCAATCCTGGGACGAGCGAAATGCATTTCGTTGCCGCACTTGATCAGATCCCCGGAATCCGCTGCATCCTTGGTCTTCAGGAAAACGTCGTGACAGGCATGGCCGACGGCTATTATCGCATTGCTGAGCGTCCCGCCGCGAGCCTTCTGCATTGCGGTCCCGGTTTGGCCAATGGCTTCTCTAACGTCCATAATGCGCGCCGTGGACGAAGCGGCATGGTCAATGTCGTCGGCGACCAGGCGACTTGGCATAGGTCATTCGACGCGCCTTTAACAACGGACACAGAAGCGATCGCACGTGCCTGCTCAGATTGGGTCTTCACCTGCAATAAGTCCGGCGACGTCGGACGCGACGGCGCGCGCGCTGTGCAGATCGCTCGCCGATACGGTGGCGGCGTCGCGACTCTGATCTTGCCGTCGGATGCCTCCTGGGACGATGGCGGGGCGACCTCACAACCGCTGCCGGATGAAGAGCCAACCGAGGTAGATCCGCACGCTCTTGAGACAGCAGCAAGGATTCTTCGCGAGCACGGCAAGGACACGCTCATCCTTCTCGGCGCGCGCGCGACACTTGCCGATGCGCAGGAAGCCGCCTTCCGTGTCGCTCAGGCTACCGGGGCCTCGCTGCTGGCGGAATATGTTTGCGCTCGAATCTCGCGCGGCCGCGGACGGCTCCAGCTCGACCGTGTCGGCTACACAGCCGAGGCGGCGAAGAAAGGGCTCTGGCGATTTAGCCATATCATACTGGTTGGAGCGAAGCCGCCGGTCGGCTTCTTCGGCTATCCCGGAAAGCCATCGATCCATCACAATCCGGAGACGATTTTCCATCATCTGTCGCGCTACGACCAGAGCGCGCTGGATGCGCTCTCCCAACTTGCAGCGATTTTGCACGCACCGAAGATCGGCATACCCGATCCTGGCCCGCGGCCGGAGGCTGCGAGAGGCACCGTGACTCCGGAGGGCCTTGCGCGCACCGTTGCGGCTCTGATGCCGGACGACTCAATCGTGGCCGACGAAAGCGTTTCCTTCGGGCGCGGGTTCTACAAAGAGACTTTCGCCGCGCCAGCTCATGAGTGGCTGCACCTGACGGGTGGTGCGATCGGGGATGGCCTGCCAGTGGGCACCGGGGCCGCGGTCGCGGGGGGCGGCAGGCGAGTGATTGGATTGCAGGCGGATGGTTCGGCAATGTACTCGCTGCAGTCACTTTGGACGCAAGCCCGTGAGCGGCTACCGGTAACAACCATCATCCTATCCAATCGCAAATACAAAATCCTTATCGACGAATATCAGGGCGTCGGCGCAACACCCGGGCCTACAGCAGTGAACATGCTCGATCTCTCCAACCCTGAGATCGACTGGATCAAGATCGCCAATGGCATGGGTGTTGACGGAGCGCGCGCCGATACACTGGAGCGTTGCGGTGACCTGATGAAGCAGAGCTTCAAGATCGACGCGCCGTTCGTGATTGAGCTGTCGATCGGGTGACGATTGGCGCGAACTAATCCCATTGGAGGTGCCCATGGCCGCACGTGATCCTTCTAACCTGCGAAGCGCGCGTTGGTTTGGACCGGACGATATGCGCACCCTTAGCCATCGCGCCCGGATGAAGCAGATGGGCTATGCGAGCGATGATTTCGACGGCAAGCCCGTCATAGCTATCCTAAACACATGGAGCGACCTCAACCCGTGCCACGCGCATTTCAAGACTCGCGTCGACGACGTCAAGCGGGGCATCGTCCAGGCCGGCGGCTTCCCGGTCGAGCTGCCGGCGATGGCGCTCGGCGAGGTGTTCATGAAGCCTTCGACCATGCTTTATCGAAACCTCCTTTCGATGCAGGCCGAAGAGCAACTGCGTGCCAATCCGGTGGATGGAGTGGTGCTCATGGGCGGGTGCGACAAGACGGTTCCGGGACTGCTGATGGGTGCTTTCAGCATGAACCTGCCAACGATCTTCGTGCCTGCGGGACCGATGCTTAGCGGTAACTGGCGGGGCGAGCGGCTCGGCAGTGGAAGTGACATCTGGAAATTCTGGGCTGATCGTCGCGCGGGCACCGCGGACAAATCAATGCAGGAGGGCATCGAAAGCGGCATCGCCCGCTCGCCCGGAACCTGCATGACGATGGGGACCGCCTCGACTATGGCTGCGATCACCGAAACGCTCGGCATGTCGCTGCCTGGCTCCGCCACTATTCCTGCGGTCGATGCGGCGCATACCAGGATGGCGTCTGCGTCTGGGCGACGGATCGTCGACATGGTTTGGGAGGACCTCAAACCATCCGACATCATCTCGCCGGCGAGCTTTGACAATGCAATCAAGATTGCGCTCGCGATGGGCGGCTCCACGAACGCGGTGATTCATGTCGTGGCGCTTGCCGGGCGAATGGGGATCAAGCTCGATCCGGAGCGCTTTGACGAATTTTCCGCCGAGACGCCGTTCATCGTGAACGTGCGCCCTTCGGGGAAATACCTGATGGAGGATTTCCATTTTGCAGGGGGCGTTGGGGCAGCGCTCAAGGTGCTTGCGGAGCGCCTCGATTTGACCACACGCACCGTCGGCGGGATCTCGCTGGGTGAGGCGATCGCGCCATTCGAGGTCTATCTGCCTGATGTAATCAGGCCGCTCGACAACCCTGTCGAGCCGGCCGGTGCTCTGGTCGTCATGAAGGGCAGCCTGGCTCCCGACGGGGCGGTCATCAAGCGTACCGCCGCCGAGCCGAGGCTTCTGAAGCATCGTGGCCCGGCCTTGGTCTTCAAGGACTATAACGACATGACTGCGCGGATCGACGATCCGGGTCTTGATGTGGATGAAAATTCGGTGCTTGTGCTGCAAAACAGCGGCCCAAATGGAGGTCCCGGAATGCCTGAATGGGGGCAATTGCCGATTCCAAAAAAGCTTTTGGAAAAAGGCATACGGGACATGATCCGCATTTCCGACGCCCGCATGAGCGGAACGAGCTACGGCGCCTGCGTGCTGCACGTTGCGCCGGAGTCTTTCGTCGGCGGGCCGATCGGCCTGCTGCGCGACGGCGACATCATCGAGATCGATGTCGATGGCCGGCGCATCGACGTTCTAATATCAGCGGAGGAAATGGAGGCGCGCCGCCAGGCCTGGGTCGCTCCTGGCCGCAAGTATGAACGGGGCTACGGGGCTATGTACGGCCGTCATGTCACACAGGCGAATCTTGGCTGCGACTTCGATTTCTTGACTGGTAATGCGCCGACGGCGGAGCCGGAGATCCATTGAGTCGTTCGTGGCACGTCCCCAAGATTGACAAGGGAGAACGAGATTGACGACAGTGGACCGCAGTCTGAGCACGCCTCCGCCGCTGGACGGGTTTCTTCCTCCGATTTCGCAAATTGCCTATGTGGTGGATAACCTCGAACTGGCCGTGCTGTTCTGGGCCAGGCACATGCGCGTCGGCCCGTTCCGCGTAATCCCGCACATCCGTTTCGTAGAGAGCGAATATCGGGGGGCGGTCACTGAGTTCGATCTGAGCATCGCCCTGGCGTGGCGGGAAGGGGTCGAGATCGAACTGATGCAGTTGCACTCAAAGGCCCCCAGCATCATCGATCACGCGCCAGTTTCTGGAGGCGTGCACCATGTCGGGATGCGGACTTCGAATATCATCAACGATGAGCGCAGGCTCGTCGCAGCGGGAATGCGTCGGTTGCAACGGAATGTCTCGTCAACTGGAACCGAGACGATGTTCTTCGAGGGGCCGCTCGGCCTGGTCGAACTGATCGCGGTGCCCGAAGGAATCCCGCACGCTGAGAGGCTCAAGCAGGCCGCCCTGACATGGGACGGCAGCGATCCGGTCCTGCCGTGACATATTTGTTCCCAGCTTCATTTGAGCTTGCCCACGTCGGCTCCTAGGTGTAATTGGAATTAAAGTTCGATCCTGCCGCGTCGGTGATCTTTGTGCTATACCTGCAGAGCAGGCCATTTCCGACCTCGGCTGCACGATTGGTGATCTTTGAAGAAGGCGACATGCTCCCATGACGGTGACGATCGAAAAATACTTCTTTGAAGGAAATGGGCGCGTTCCGAATTCCAGGCTTCCGCTGCTAATTTACCGGAATGTTATCCGCTGGGATGTCCCGACGATGGAAGCCATCATGCGGCAGAACAAGTGGATACCTGCTTGGCACGCTCACGATGGAATGTGGCCGCGACACCACTTCCACACTGAGGCCCACGAATTCATCTGTGTGACCAAGGGAGTGCACATTGGAAAATTCGGCGGCCACAATGGTGTCAAATCGCAGCTCAATGCAGGCGACGTCGTCGTCATTCCTGCTGGCGTCGGGCACTGCGGGTTCGAATTCAGCGACGACCTTGATCTCACCGGCGGTTTTCACGAGGGCTTTGGTGTTGTCGATTTCCGGATGGGGTTTCCGGATGAATACTACGAACTATGTCAGCGCGCGCGTGAAATACCGGTGATCGATTACGATCCCTTCTTCGGCGTAGCGGGCCCCCTTGCTCAGATATGGAAACGCGCCGACGTCGGTATACGAGATATCGAGCCAGAGACCTACTCGGCGGACCTGCTGTCGACGCTCCTTTAACACTCAAGATGATCGGAACTTACAGATGGCAATGAAGAGGGCAAATCCCGAGGATCTCGACACTCTCGCCCATCAGGCCGAATACGCCAAGGCGAGCGGAGGAGGAGAGCATCCCAACCACGTCGAGAACCTACGACACCTTCATTCCAAGCTCGTCCAGAGAAGACGAAATCTGGCGCAAGACGCCATGCATTATCCAATCGCCTACATGGGACGCGGGCTTGATATTGGCAAGCTGCAGCCGGTCATCGAGGCTGTCGAGCGTGCCATTGCCGACGAAGAGCGTCGCTCCGCGACCTGATTGCTTTGAGAACTGCCGAAGCCGCGCTTTGGTCGCCTCGCGCCGGTACCATCGTGCTGACGCGTGCTTCATCCTGCGGTTTTGACCTCATTGCGCGACAATGGCTAGCGCTCGCGACGCGCTGCCAGAACGGGACAGAAAGCAATGGAACAATCATTCACGGTAACGGAAAATCATTTCGAGGTCGGCGGTGGGATGAGTGTTTTCTATAAGGATTACGCGCCTCGCACGCATTCGGACGCCGTACCCCTTGTCTATCTCCCGGGCCTAATGCGCACGGCGCGCGATTTCGATCGCGTTGCACCGCGGTTTGCCTCCGAAAGGCGGGTCATCACCATCGACACGCGGGGGCGGGGAAGAGGCGGACGATCAACGAACCCTGCTGACTATCGCTTCGACGCGCTCATTGACGACGTTTGGAGGCTGACCGAGGCTCTGGGCGTCCAGCAAATGGTGTTGGCGGGTCTGGCAATTGGCGTTTTCATGTCCTGGCGCATGGCGGCGAGCCGACCAGGGCGCATCAGGGGGATTATCGCGAACGATACCGGAACCGAGACTTCCAACCCGCTGGGCAAGAAGATGGTCGCTCTTGCCGATCACAACGAGTACAGCCTCGACGAAGCTGCGGAGAAACTGCGGGTACCGAACGAGAAGGGATTTCCCGACTTCGGTGTCGATGATTGGCGCACATACGCGCGGCTGGTGTACGGGGAAATCTCCCCCGGCAAATGGGTGCGCGACTTCGATCCGGGAATTCATGTGGAGTGGGAGCGCGTCAAGACGGAGACTCCCAGCTTATGGGATGAGTTCGTGAAGGTCGGTGATATACCTGTGGCGATTTGCCGGGGAGAGAACTCACAATTCCTGACCCGCGAACATGCCGAGAAGATGGCTGCGGCGCTGCCGTCGTCCTGGGTCGTGAACGTACAGGGCCGCGCCCATCCGCTGCTTCTCGACGAACCTGCTTCTCTCGCCGCCATCCGCAAAGTTCTCGCGCTGGCGAACGGCCACTCGGCATAATCGGAGAGGTAAAATGCGCGTTCTCGTAACCGGTGCAGCCGGCATGCTTGGAAGCAGGTTAGTGAAGCGGCTACTCGAGCAGGGCGTCGCTGGCCGTGCCGTAACGGCGATGGATCTTTTCGACGCCTTTCCTTGTGCGCCGCCCGACGCTCCGAGCGTCGAGATTCGCACGTTCCAGGGCGATATAGCCGACGCCGCAGTTTCTGGACGTCTCGCCGCGTCGAAGCCTGATGTCGTTTTCCATCTGGCGAGTATCGTTTCGGGCGAAGCCGAGACGAACTTCGACCTCGGCTATCGCGTCAATCTGCAAGGAGGACTCGCGCTTTTGGAGGGGTTGCGGGCTCACGGCAATCGACCGCGCTTCGTCTTTTCCTCTTCGGGTGCGGTTTTCGGCGGTCCGGTACCGGACCTAATTGATGACGACTTCGCGCCGACGCCCCTGACCTCCTATGGTTCGCAAAAACTGATCGTTGAAGCTCTTGTCCAGGATTATACCCGTAAGGGCTTCATCGATGGCGTTTCGATCCGCCTCCCTGCGATATGCATCCGTCCGGGCAAGCCCAACAAAGCTGCGTCCGGGTTTTACTCCGGCATCATCCGGGAGCCGCTCAACGGCGTCGAGGCTGTTGTTCCGGTATCACGGGACATTGTGCACAGCAGCGCCAGTCCACGCTCGGCTGTGGGGTTCCTGATCCATGCAGCAGAAATCGACAGCGACCGCATCGGACATCGACGCAGCCTTAATATGCCTGGCGTCTTCTGCACCGTCGGCGAGCAGATCGAGGCGATGGCGCGTGTCGCCGGACATCAGTATCTCCGCTTGCTGCGCGACGAGATCGATCCCGCGATCGAGCGCATCGTGAGTACATGGCCAAAGGGTTACCGGGCCACGCGTGCTAAGGATCTCGGCTTTACTGCCGAGGCCAACTTCGATGAGATCATTCGCATCTACATCGAGGAGGAAATGCCGGACGGTCTGCCGCCCGTGAGCAATCGGTAGAGAAACTGTCATGGCAAGAGGCACTGCAATTGTCACTGGCGCGGGAACCGGGATCGGAACGGCAGTCGCGCACGCTCTCCTCGCAGAGGAATGGAACGTCACGTTTTGCGGCCGGCGGCTTGATCGGCTGAGCGCCGCGATCGCGGAATCTGGCGTGTCTCCTGGTCGGGCGCTTGCGAAGACCTGCGATGTGTCGAATTCAGCCGAGGTCGCAGAGCTGTTCGCTGCGACGGTCGAGACCTTCGGGCGGGTCGACCTGCTCTTCAACAATGCTGGATCAAGCCATCCCTATGCCATGATCGACGAGGTGCCTGTCGATGCGTGGGAGAGGATCGTGTCCGTAAATCTAACTGGAGCGTTTTTGTGCGCGCGAGAGGCTTTCCGCGTCATGCGCAATCAGAGACCAATGGGTGGCAGGATCATCAATAACGGCTCCATCTCGGCCCACGCGCCGCGGCCGGGCTCCGTGCCCTACACGACAACGAAGCACGCTATCAGCGGGCTCACCAGGTCGCTCGCATTGGATGGGCGGGCTTATTCTATCGCTTGCGGACAGATCGACATCGGCAATGCCGAGACGGATATGACGCAACGGATGTCCAGTGGTGTGCGTCAGCCCGACGGTCAAATTCGACCTGAGCCGGTTATGGACGTCCGTAACGTGGCGAGAGGGGTGGCGTACATGGCCGGTATGAGCCTTGACGCAAATGTTTTGTTCATGACTGTGATGGCGAGCGGTATGCCGTTTGTCGGGCGAGGCTAACCCTATCTTTCGATGTTGCTCGAAGGCAGCGCAGTTGGCCACGAGCCCCTCCGCAGTCGCGAGCTGAAGCCGCCTAAGATGGATGGATCCCATGGGAAGCAAAAGCGGATCACTGGCTGGCGGGCGGGCTGCTCTCATTGTGGCTGGGCCGCTGCCTCAATGCGTGAAGGCCATCCTCGAACCGCAATTCGAACTTTTCGTCCTGCCTCGGCCTGACGCCGGCTTAGTGACTCGCGAAATAGCTGGGGCGGCGCGAGGGGCCGCGGTGATGGGGGGCGCCGGAGCTCCGTTCATCGAGGCCCTGCCGCAGCTTGAAATCATTTCGAGCCTAGGTGTCGGCTACGACAAAGTCGATGTCGACGCGGCACTGGCGAAAAACATAGTCGTTACGCATACGCCGGACATCCTGAATGAGGAGGTCGCTGATGCCGCGATCGGCCTGCTCCTCAATACGCTGCGGGAGCTGCCGCGAGCGGAGGCTTTCCTGCGGGAAGGTCGGTGGCTGGAGGGTGCGTTTCCATTGACACGGGGAACATTACGCGGGCGCAAGGTCGGAATATACGGGCTCGGGCGCATTGGCCAGGCAATTGCGCGGCGTCTCGACGCGTTCGGCGTCGCTGTATGCTACCACAATCGCAAGCCGGTGCCTGACGTCTCCTGGCATTGGGAGCCGACGCTGCTCGGTCTGGCACGCAGCGTGGATACGCTTGTATGCGTGGTTCCTGGCGGACCAGGTACGGAACACGCCGTTAACGCGGAGATCCTCTCGGCGCTCGGCACGAACGGTGTATTGATCAATATCGGGCGTGGCTCGACAGTCGATGAGGCCGCATTGGCGCACGCACTGCGCAGCGGTGTGATTCTGGCGGCCGGGCTCGATGTGTTCGAGCATGAGCCGCGCGTGCCGGCCGAATTGCTCGACCTGCCGAACGCTTGCCTGCTGCCTCACGTCGGATCGTCGACAATCCACACGCGACACCTGATGGGCGAGCTAGTGGCGCGGAACCTGGTCAACTGGTTCACCGAGGCGAAGGCGGTCACGCCGATTCCGGAATGCGCCGGCCCTAGGTGAACTCAGGCCGCGCGACGATGATCAGGGCCGCCGCGCCATCGTTCCACTCTCTCCTGAAACGTCACTCGTCATGGCTGGCGTAGGTTTTCCTATAGCAGCTGCGAGCAAAAGAGTTCCTGTGGCGATCGTCGCGGATCCGAACACGGCACCCGGGCTGGGAATCTCGCCAAACAGAACAAGGCCTCCGGGACAAGACGCGGCCAGCAAAGAATGCACGAAGTCAATAATCGAAATAAAATTCCATTGCTGACAGCCGGCGGCGAGGGTAAATGTCAATCGCTCAATAGAGGAGGCCGCGCCAATGCCCAATCTCCTATCCAACCTCCCGGTTGACCAGGCGCTGCGCAGCAGGGAGCCTTGCCTGTGGACTAACTCGTGCGTGGCAGGGCCGACCCATCCTGAGGCGGGTCTTCTCCGCCAAGCCGACGACGCAGCCGACCGTTTGAGGCGCGCCGATCGGCTGCTATCGGCTAGGTTCGGTATTCCGCAGAGCGACGAGCCGGTGATATCATCCGCGCTGCTTGACGCGGGCCATTATGGGCAGTCGGTGGGCATTCCCGGTTCTTGGATGGTAAAAGCGGATCACGCCTTACCGGTGGCCGGTTCGGTCAAGGCGCGCGGTGGCTTCCACGAGGTGATCGCTTTAGCCGAGCGTCTTGCCATCCGCAACAATCTGATCAGTGAGGGCACCGACCTCATCGCACTCGACACACCATCGGCAAGATCGCTTTTCTCGTCGTATACGGTCGCCGTGGGCAGCACGGGCAACCTCGGCCTGAGCATCGGTATGATGGCGTCGGCACTGGGGTTCCGCGCAGTCGTGCACATGTCGAGCGATGCGAAGGAGTGGAAGAAGGATAGGCTGCGCAGCCGCGGCGTCGAGGTCGTTGAGCACTTAGGCGACTACGCGCAAGCTGTGGCGAAGGGCCGCGAACTCGCTGAGCAAGACCCGCGGGCTCATTTCGTAGACGACGAACGCTCGATCGACCTTTTTGTCGGGTATGCAGCCGCTGCGCGCGAGCTCGCGAAACAGCTCGAAACAGCTGCCATTGCCGTCAATTCGGACCATCCGCTGTTCGTCTATATACCTTGCGGAGTGGGAGGAGCACCGGGCGGCATTACCTTTGGCCTCAAGGAGATCTTTGGCCGAGACGTGCACTGCTTTTTTGCGGAGCCAGTGGCATCGCCCTGCATGTTGGTCCAGCTGCTTTCGGGCTACGACGAGCCAGTTTCGGTATATGACATGGGCCTCGACAATCAAACTGAGTTGGACGGCCTGGCAGTTGGCCAAGCTTCCATGTTGGTTGCGCCGCTGATGAAGACTCGGTTGAGCGGCATCTTTACCGTATCCGACGATGAGGCGTTCCGCCTCCTCGGACACGCCCATGATGTCATGGGGCTTGACGTCGAACCATCGGCAGCGTCGGCTTTTGCCGGACCGGGGAGGTTGACGCAAAGCGAGGCGGGCCGCGCTTATCTATCCCGGTACAGTATAGGGCACGAGTTCAATGGATCAACCCATGTGATATGGACGACCGGCGGCGCGCTCGTTCCAAGGCCCGAGCGGGAGCGTTTTCTCGCACGGGCACGTGCCAAAGCCGGCTAACGGCAGAAGTCGCCGGCCGCCGCTGTCCCTGCCTCGCTGCCGCCGGCCCCAACCGGCAATCTTTTCAGGCGCCTTCCCGCTAAGTGGGCTTTTTGAACATGGAAATGACGCCCGCGGCCTCAAGTGAAACGATGGCCTCCTCGGAATAACCGAGTACGTCCTTCAGGATCGCTTGGGTATGTTGGCCCAGCAGTGGCGGTGCCAAATAGTCCGCTTCTTTCTGGGCCGCCAATCCCTGTGCTGGGCGGATAAGCCTGACGGGGCCAAGATGCGGATTTTGCAGCGTCTGGACCACTGATCGTTCGCGAACCCCCTTGCTGGTCAGCGCTTCTTCAACTGTCTTGACGATACCTGCCGGCACTTCTGCCGCGGTGAATTTGTCCATCCATTCTTGTCGGCTTCTCTGGCGGAAACTTTCTTCGAGAATCGGAACGAGCGTCTGCCGATTCTTCGCTCTAGCATTAGCAGTTTTAAACCTCGGATCTTGGCAAAGGTCGGGTTTCCCGATCACCGACTCGCACAACGCCTTGAATTGGCGGTCATTGCCGACGGCGAGTGCAAACGAACCGTCTGAGCAGTCAAATATCTGATAGGGAACGACAGTCGGGTGGGCATTTCCATAGCGTTCCACCTCAGTATCGCTGTTCAGAAAGCCGGTTCCGACGTTAATAAGAAGATTGAGGGCACAGTCCATCAGCGAGACGTCTATGTGTTGTCCCTCCCCAGTCCGCTCCCGATGAAAAAGCGCTCCGAGAATGGACTGCGTCGCGACCATCCCGCACGCAACGTCGGTGATGGCAATTCCAAAGCGGAGAGGCTGGCCGCCTTTTTCGCCAGTGATGGCCATGAGACCGCTTTCGGCCTGCGCGATGAAATCATAGCCAGGGCGCCGCGCCTCGGAAGTGTCGCGCCCGTAACCGGAAATCGAGCAATAAATCACATCCGGCCTTATCGCTCGCAACTGCTCATAACCAACCCGGAGGCGCTCGGCCGTACCGACTCGGAAATTCTCGACGACCACATCGCACTGCTCTGCTAGGCTCCGCACGATTGCCAGTCCCTCGGGTGATTTTATGTCCAGGGCCAAGGATCTTTTCCCTCGGTTGGCACACAGATAGTATGTACTGACACCCTTGTAGCTGGGCACAGACCAAGCGCGCGTGTCGTCGCCTCCATCGACGTTTTCGACCTTCCAGACCTCGGCGCCCAAATCGCTTAGGCTCATAGTTGCCCAGGGACCCGCCAGCACTCGGGAAAGATCGAGCACCTTTATGCCTTCTAATGGAAGACGACCTTTCGGCTTGTCTGGCGTAGTCATGTGAATCCTCCCGGGCCAGCGTTGCGAATGCAATCACTATTGAAATTAAATTCCGTTTTGTTACCAATATAAGCAATGACGGGGCGGTTCAATAGGGTCAATCATTCAAAGGCAACTTTGATAGGTGGCGCGTCCGGCTTGGTGCTCGATGATGTCCCGAGAGTGGTGTAGCTGGCGGCATTGGTGGCCGTGCTCCCCGGCGTGAGCCGGATTGATCAGCGCGCCACGGCTGGCAGGCTGAGCGGGGAATCACCGTTCATCTGGCTGATC
>Ga0315336_1005827_pt1 | contig 13122 bp, 9 predicted proteins | sample ASW5metaG_FD_204512 | JGI IMG/M metagenome (GOLD analysis project Ga0315336, IMG submission 204512) | Ammonia-oxidizing marine archaeal communities from Monterey Bay, California, United States - ASW #5 | ecosystem: Environmental > Aquatic > Marine > Intertidal zone | place: USA: California...
TTGATGATGTGACCGGATACAACAATTATTACGAGTTTGGAACCGGCAAAACGGACCCGGCCCGCTACGCGCACACTTTGGTCACCGACCCTTGGTCGATAAAAGTGGAGGGCGAAGCGGAAAACACTGGCACATTCACACTGGAAGACATCCTGAAACCTCATTCTTTTGAACAACGCGTTTATCGTTTGCGTTGCGTGGAAGCTTGGTCAGCGGTAGTGCCCTGGGTGGGATTTCCTCTTGCTGACTTGTTGAAACGCTTTGCGCCGACCTCGAAGGCAAAATATGTGCAGTTCTTCACGCTCTACGAACCCAGCCAAATGCCAGGGCTGCGCTATCCAGTTCTGGAGTGGCCTTATCGGGAGGGACTCACAATCGCCGAGGCGATGAATCCTCTGAGTTTAATGGCCGTCGGCCTGTACGGACAGGCACTACCTAATCAAAATGGCGCTCCCTTACGGCTGGTAGTACCCTGGAAATACGGGTTCAAAAGCATCAAATCCATTGTTCGTATACGCTTTCAAGAAAGCCAGCCACGGACCAGCTGGAACATGGCAATTCCCCAAGAATACGGCTTCTATTCCAACGTAAATCCCAGGGTTGATCACCCCCGATGGAGCCAGGCTAGTGAGCGACGCATTGGAGGAAGTCTTTTTTCGGCTAGGACTCCGACACTTATGTTTAATGGCTACGAGGCTGAAGTTGCTCACCTGTATCGGGACCTAGACCTAGTGAAAAACTATTGATCGTAGGCTAGTTCGATTTAGCGATGAACCGCGTTCTTATCGCTCCGCTTAAGATTATTACTTGCCTTGCCTGTCTGGCTCCCTTTTTATGGTTGCTGCTGCGGGCCTTTGCCATAGGCCCGCTGGACTTAGGCGCCAATCCAGTAGAGGAAGTCCTGCATACGCTAGGCAAAAGTGGTTTAAACATTTTACTGATTACACTGACAATAACGCCATTGAGGCGCTTTACAGGGCTTCACTGGCTGGTAGCGTTACGCCGGATGCTAGGCCTATTCTCGTTCGCCTACCTGAGCTTGCATTTTCTTACCTATATCACCTTGGACTGGGGTTTTGCCTGGAACTCTTTAATTGTTGATATTATCGCTCGGCCCTATATCACCGTTGGCTTCACCGGTCTCGCGCTTATGCTTCCCCTTGCAATTACTTCCACCAACCGGATGCAGAGGCGTCTGGGTCGAAAATGGGTAAAGTTGCATCGGCTCATTTATGTAATCGCACCCCTTGGAGTCCTGCATTTTTATTGGCAGGGAATACGTGATCCTTTCGAGCCACTCGTCTACGTTGGCATTGTCACGTTGCTTCTCGGACTTAGAATTCTGTACTGGGTTGGAAAGCAGAGAATGATCAGGAAATCCTGATGTTGCCAACGTCATATCGATCAGTTTAGCTGCCCGGGCCGCCTCAGCTTGAATGCAAAATCCCACTAGTAATATAACCAACGAGATGCCGATACCCGCAATCGTCGAGTCGATTCTCGGCCCCTGGCGGGATCGACTATGCCGCCTCTTCACGGTTCCTGGCGAGCCAACCATCCACCAGCTCGACGGTCCGATCCACCTCGTCAGATTGCATTCCCTGGGACCCAGCAAGCGCCTGCACTAACTTGTCCACGCGTTCGATATAGGGCGCTTTGGCAGCGAGTGCACGTGCCGCCGAGGAAGGTTTCTGCAACGACAAGGCGGCTTTGGCATATTTCTTGAACGGAACAAGATCGGCATGGTCACCGCCTAGGCTGACACACAAGTCTGCCACCCAGTTATACAGGGACTCTGAAACATCCAGGTTAGTATGAACTGCTTCCCTGATCGGGATCATCTCTTCTGCCTGCACACAACGGTAATTGCCAGCCAACAACATGCACCACTTGGCAAGCGGCACGAACACGGAATTATGTACCCGCAGCTTTACGGGGAGTTCCACCTCTTTGCCGGCAACATTGTAGCGAATCCCCTGGATGTCTTCCTCTAGCTTACGCAGGATAGCGGTGTGATCATCCGACTCGAATCGGGCCGCCTTGAAGTTAGTAGGCAATCCTACCTGGAGTACGTTGCATTTTTCTTCGGGTGGACGGAATGCCTGCGGATCCGGGCTGCACAGCGTTATCAAAGATGGATCCACGTTGTCCCAGACGGACGCGTCCGTGTAGCAGTCCCTGACCGCTTCCCCGTCGACAGCCGGAATGCGCCTCAAGAAGCTTAATGGAGGCATGTTCATGATTGACATACATGGCCTTCCAGATGCACCCACTCGGCTCAACAGATCCTTAACGGCGGGCACTCGGTACTGTGGTTCCTGCATGGCAAGCACGATAAGATCGTAATCGGACGGATCCGCATCTTCGGGCCCGCCCGCAGAAACAATTCCGGGCATGTCCTTCGTATTCAATACAACAGGCCCATCAGAAACATCCCGCACCGGCAGACGCACAATCGCACCCTCACTGTTGATCAGCTGTGATTCATCTGGAAGGCAAATTAAGTGTGCCGAATGCCCTGCAAGGGCGGCCTTTGCGCCGAGAAGCGAACCGTAGGAAGCCCCAAAAAAAAGAATACTGTACTTGTCAGTCATACCTCACCCTCATATGGATAGAATCGACCGCTGCCCTGAACGGCGGTTATGAAATTGTGTTTACTTAGCGGCCGTGTCGTCTAAGTGTAAGGGACCTCCGGGAACCGTTCACCATCAAAATTTTTTAAGAAACTCCCAATCTGCTTTAGCTAGGGATTCTTTACATTTTTCCGCCCACTCATCTCTATCGTCAAGGCATCTCAAGAAAGGTCAAAAGCCCAACGCAACAGAGTATCCTGTAGCTCCCTTCCTGGACCCCGGTGGACATCTGCCTCGTTCAGCATAATGACCACGACATAGGTGCGGCCACTATTTCCGTGAATATAGCCGGCAAGGGTAGAAACATGATCAAGCCGGCCAGTTTTGACATGCATTCTTCCCTCCATGGGATGACCGTTGAAACGTCCCCGCGTCGTGCCATCTAATCCACCCAGCGAAAGCGAAGCCAAAAATTCTGGCATATAAATGCTTTGATAACCGATGAGCAAAACGTCCGCCATCAGCCGAGCAGAAATCCGGGTTGCCCTGGACAGGCCGGCACCGTTATCTATAAACAGGGAAGCTGTCTCTAGCCCCTGCGCTTGCAGGTAATTCTCGATGGCTTGGACCCCTTTCTCATTTGTGCCTGGCGGCCCACCCCATTCCGCACCCAAGCTGTATAGCAGCTGTCTGGTCATCACATTATTACTAAACTTGTTGATGCTGCGGATGACTTCCCCAAGCGGCCTTGAGCGCCACACCATAACAGGCTCACTGTTTTCGGGGACAGGCTGATTACGAATGGTTCCGCTAAACGTTCCACCCAGTTGTTTCCAAAGCGTTTCAAATACTCCAAAGGCGAAGGTGTCATGCTGCAGAACCGAGCGGCTCAAAGCGTAATGACCACAAGACTCGGGAAAGTTGCCCGAGAAAACCACACGCCTCCCTGCGACCGGGTTCAGAACATCAAAAGCGATACCAGATTGATAACCCCGGCAGGGACCTTTTACTAAACGTATTCGGTTCTGAATTTCAAGATTGCTGGGCTCAGGATCGGGGCTGATCCTGACCGTGCCAAGTCGTTCGTCCACCAGAAAATTGAATCGGACCGTTTTATAGTTAACCATCAGTGCGTTCGGAAGAACATTGTAGGCTCGGAAGGGTTGGCTATCGAAGTCGCCGGGATCGCCATTTACATCCTTAAAAAAACTACCATCCAACACCAGATCACCATGCACATTCTCAAGCCCCATACCACGCAATGAACGTAAAAGCTTCCAAAATTCTTCGGTTACCAGATAGGGATCCCCGTAACCTTTGATTGCCAAATCGCCTTCGAGCCCTTGCCCATCCCAATCTCCCAGAAAATGAATTTCAGTGGGCCAACTATAGGTCGGGCCCAGGACGTCGAGCGCTGCCCAAGTTGTTAACAACTTAATGGTCGACGCCGGATTTCTGGGAACAGTGGGGTTGTGAGCTAAGACCGGCTCGAGGGAACCTACCTCCTGAACTAAAATGCTCAACCCACCCGGCGAGATACCATGACCCTCTAAAACCCGACTCACAGAGGGTGGTAGAACGCCCTGAGCCGACACGATGCCGGTGACACAGAAGAAAATCAGGAATCGAACGGTGTTCATACGCCTAGATTGTGCGCGAATTCTCAGACAGCTGCACAGTACCACCCTTCACTGGGGTTGCGACCATTTTGCGACATTCACTGATAGGAGCCAAGGTGCAGTGGGATCCCAACATCCCCTCTGTCAAAGCTTCCCACTTTGGCAGTCAAAGTTATAGTGCGCTATGGCAAATCAATCTACCGAGGCCAGAAATCGGGGCAAAGGCTTGTCCTCCTTTTTACTGACCACGGACAACGGACCATTGACTCTGCCGTTACGGAGAAGTTCAGAATAAAGCTTAACGATCATTTCAGCATGGACATCTGCTTCTACCGCAGACATTTTACGGATGGAAGCCCTGACGCAGGAGTCCTTGCCACCTGGGTTCACACGATGAAGGGCGCTATAAAGGGCCGAAAAATCTTGCCTTAGGTCAGAGGGAAACTCTCTGCTATCCAGATCCCCGAGGTGCTCTATGTAAGCTTCGGCTAGACGCTGTTTTATGGAGCCCTCCCCAACCAGGGCAAAAATGGCCACCTCAAAACGCTCCGAAAGATAGGACATCCGAAATTAAAAGCCTTTATTTTTAGTCTTACGATGCCAACTTTAATCATTCATCCAGGTGCCCCAAAAACCTTCACCTAGATCACGACTTTAGCCAATAAATTTCTATCCACACATATAACAAATTAGTAGGCCATAACGCAAGCGTTGCGCTGGATTTAGTCACCTGATTGCATGATTAATTAAAAATCACACTTTCAAATGTGAACTAAAACTTATTCAGTTGAAAAAGTTAGCGCCTGCCCATTTGGGGCTCCCTCAACCTGACCATCGCGGGATACAACAGAACCATTCACGAACGTCAGAACAATCCTTGAGCCAAATCGGGTACCCTCCAGAGGCGACCAGCCACACATGTACAGCAACTGGTCCTCGGTTACACTCGTTTCCCCCTCAAGATCAACCGCGACCATATCAGCGAAATAACCCTCACGAAGAAACCCTCTGTCCTGGACGCGATACCTGAGCGCTGGGTTGTGAGCTGCCTTTTCAACGATCAACTCTAGGCTAAAATGTCCTAACCGGTGCTGCTCCAGGAGCATAAGCAGCGAATGCTGGACCAGGGGAAGGCCTGCTGGAGCCTCAAAGTAGGGTAGCGATTTCTCAGCTAGTGTGTGAGGAGCATGGTCCGTTGCAATAATGTCTATCCGGTCATTTTTTACCCCATTGATAAGCCCGAGACGATCTTCTGGGCGCTTTATGGCCGGATTACACTTAATCCGAGTGCCAAGATCTGCGTAGTGCGACTCATCAAACCAGAGATGGTGGACACAAGCTTCAGCGGTAATGGACTTTCCTTCTAAGGGCCCAGGCGGGAAAAGTTCTAATTCTCGGGCTGTGCTGAGATGTAGAACGTGCAGTTGAGTCTGATACCGCTTGGCCAAATCTACAGCCAGAGAAGAAGACTTATAGCAGGCCTCCTCCGACCGGATCTTTGGGTGAGCTGACATCGGAACATGCTCCCCATATCGCCTGCGGTACCTATCCTCCGCTTCCTTAATCATGGGTGTGTCCTCGCAATGGGTAGCCACCAAGCACCTCGCCTGATCAAATATTTGCTCCAGCGTGCGCGGATCATCAACCAACATTTTGCCCGTCGAAGAGCCCATAAAAACCTTTACCCCACAGGCCTCACCAGGAACAAGCTGTTTGATTTCTTCTATGTTGTCATTGGTGGCGCCCATGTAGAAGGCGTAGTTAGCAAAACTGCTTCCTACAGCAATCAATTTCTTTTCAGCCAGCGCGGCTCGTGTTGTAGTGGGGGGGCTTGTGTTTGGCATGTCCATGAAACTCGTCACCCCGCCTAATGCGGCAGCCCTTGACTCGCTTGCTATAGAAGCCTTGTGGGTTAGGCCAGGCTCACGAAGGTGAACCTGATCGTCTATTAGACCAGGAAGAAGATACTTTCCCTTGAGATCAATGATCTCGTCTGCCACAGAACCGGACAAGACTGGCTCAACCCTTGTGATCCTGTCACCTTCAACGAGTACATCAGCATCAAAAATCTTACCCTCATTTACGAGCCGGCCATTGGTCAGCAATCGCTTCGTCATATCCGGCCCACCGCTAGTTTCCTAAACGCGTCAGTAGCATTAATAAGTTCACTCATAACCCCAACCTCGTAGGCCGAGTGTCCGGCATCATTCACGACTCGGAAATCAGCTTCTGGCCAGCACTTGTGCAGTTCCCAGGCCGTCTCCATGGGGCAAACAATGTCATGCCTTCCCTGAACAATCACGGCTGGAATGTGGCGAATCTTGTCCACCCCTTCTAAAAGCTGACCTTCATGCAGAAAAAACCCATCGTTGACAAAAAAATGCGCTTCGATTCTAGCTAATGCTAAAGCAAAACTCTGCTTCCCGAACAACGATTTTTGCTCGACACGGGGAGTCAAAAAGCTCGCTGCCCCCTCCCAGACAGACCAGGCAATCGCCGCCTTAAGACGAATCCCGGGATCAGGGCTAAATAGACGTTTGTGATACGCAGACAGCATATCATTCCTTTCTTCCTCAGGGATCAATGTCAAAAATTCGTTCCATTCCTCTGGCAACAACGCACTCGCTCCTTCCTGATAAAACCAAGCGAGTTCTTTTCGGCGGAGAAGAAAAATGCCCCGAAGCACCAACGCGCTGACCACATTTGGATGCTGCTGCGCATAAGCAAGCGCAAGGGTGCTGCCCCAAGATCCGCCGAACACAAGCCACTGATCGATCTTAAGATGACTACGCAGCAGTTCCATGTCTCTCACTAGGTGCCAGGTGGTGTTCGCATCGATAGAAGCTGCGGGGCGGCTACGGCCGGCGCCCCTTTGGTCAAAAACAACAATGCGATACGTCGATGGATCAAAAAAACGGCGTGCACTAAGATCCCCGCCAGCCCCAGGACCACCATGGACGAACAGTGCAGGCAACCCGTCTCGCCGACCACATTGCTCATAGTAGATACTGTGCCCGTCACCGACGTCCAAATAACCGTGATCAAAGGGATCCAGCCGTGGATAGAGGTTTCTTTCTTTCACAGCTTCAGATTGATACGAGTTTAATGACTGTTCATCAGTGTGGTCCTCGGGCATAGTTCACAGAGTAGCGGCTTGGCCGAAGATTGTATTGACGAATCGCAGAAAATTTTAAGATTAAATAAAGTCTGTCTCCGGAATGGTGAGGAAAATATGAAACAAATTCTTTGCACTCTTTTCTGCTTCTCCCTTTTGGCAGCAAGACTATCGAGCGCTGCCGACCTGGATATCCCCTTCGACGACTTTCGTCTCAATAACGGACTTCATGTAATCGTTCATGAGGACCGAAAAGCTCCTATCGTCGCAGTTTCAGTTTGGTACCACGTAGGGTCAAAAAATGAGCCAGTGGGTAAAACTGGATTTGCCCATCTGTTTGAGCATCTGATGTTCAACGGGACAGAAAACTACAACGACGAATACTTTAAGCCCCTTCAGGAAGTTGGCGCAACAAGTATGAACGGCACAACCGACTTTGATCGGACCAATTACTTTCAGACGGTTCCCGCAACGGCACTGGATCTCGCACTCTGGCTTGAGTCTGACCGCATGGGTCACCTGCTGGGCGCCCTTGACCAAGAAAAGCTGGACGAGCAGCGGGGCGTGGTGCAGAACGAGAAACGGCAATCAGAAAACAGGCCCTATGGAACCGCGTTCAGGCACATCATGGAAAATGTATTTCCAGCTGGTCATCCCTATTCCTGGACACCGATAGGATCTATGGAGGATTTAGACGCCGCGACCCTAGAGGACGTGCGGGGATGGTTCCAAACCTACTACGGCCCCAATAATGCCACGCTGGTATTAGCGGGTGACATAGACCTCGCAACTGCAAGGGAGCGGGTCCAGAAATACTTCGGGGATATTCCCCCCGGCCCCCCCCTTTCAAGAATAGAAACATGGATACCGGCCTATGAGCACGACCGACGAATGATTCTAGAGGATCGGGTTCCTCAGGCTCGTATTTATAAAGCCTGGGCAATTCCAGAATGGGGCACAGATGAATCTGATTGGCTGTCCCTAGCCGACGCGGTCCTGACCGACGGGAAAACATCCCGACTCTATCAGCGCCTAGTTTATGAGGCCCAAGTAGCTACTGGGGTAGGTTCATTTCCGTTAATCGGAGAAATGGCGGGTGTCTACGCTGTCTTCGTTACAGCGCAGCCCGGCCAAGACCTAGTAGAAGTAGAGCGTCTGCTCGACGAAGAAATGAATAAATTTCTAGATGAAGGGCCAACCGAGACAGAACTTGCGCGAGTAAAAACTCAGGCTCGTGCCTCCTTCATCCGAAGCACTGAGCGAGTTGGTGGCTTCCGAGGAAAATCAGGCATTCTAGCCGAGAGCGCAGTTTTCGGTGGTCGGGCGGATGCCTTCAAGGACTCTCTGATCCTTCTTGAGAACACCGAGCCTGCGCATATCAGGAATGCCGCAAAAGCGTGGCTTTCCAGGGGAGCTTTCATTTTGGAAGTTCAACCCTATCAGGGCCAGCTACACGCCAGCGGCCCCGGGGCTGACCGTTCTGAACTGCCCCTTCCGAGTTCCTTCCCGAGAGGGTCATTCCCCGAACTCCATCGGTCTCAGCTTGAGAATGGCCTGCACCTGATAGTGGCTGAGCGGACCGGAGCGCCTACCGTCGAATTTAGTCTGCAGGTTAAGGCCGGTTATGCGTCGGATCAAAATACCCGCCCGGGGACAGCTAACCTGGCGATGAGTATGCTAGATGAAGGGACGGACAAAATGGACGCGCTGCAGATCAGCGAGGCGATTGCCCGACTAGGGGCACAGCTGAGAACCGGGGCGAATCTGGACTACTCATTTGTCAGCCTTTCAGCGCTCAAAGAAAACATGGACGAATCACTGGAAATCTACGCCGACGTGATCCTGAAACCTGCGTTCCCTGCAGACGAACTCGAGCGGCTAAAAAGTCTCAGTATCTCCGCGATTAAGCGCGAAAAAACGAGTCCCATGAGTACTGCGCTTAGGGTCTTTCCTAAGCTCCTCTACGGCGAAGGCCACCCCTACTCAATGCCTCTGACTGGCTCAGGAACCGAAGAATCTGTAGCCGAGATTAGTCGTAAAGATCTGCTCGACTACCACACAGATGGATTTAACCCCAGAAACGCGACCATGATCGTCGTTGGCGATATAACTCTTAACCAAATCCAGTCAAAGCTCGAAAAACTTTTTTCGGGATGGGACGGAAAAAACATTTTGGAAGAGGAACCAACAGAAGTAGCACTCCCGAATCGTCCCCGTGTGTTCCTGATCGATCGGCCCGATTCCGAGCAGAGCACTGTGATCGTTGGACACCTGATACCGCCTAAATCAAACGATAAAGAGATCGCTGTGCAAACGATGAACGACATTCTAGGTGGCAGTTTCGTTTCCAGAATTAATTTAAATCTTCGAGAAGACAAGGCGTGGTCTTATGGTGCAAGAACAATGATCGTAGAAACAATGGCCCAGCGCCCGCTCATTGCCTATGCCCCAGTTCAAAGCGACAAAACTGCAGAGTCAATACTCGAACTAAAAAGGGAACTCACCGATCTAGTACAGAGCCGACCTGCGAGTAATGAAGAGATAGATACGGCAAAGAAACGCCGTACGCTGAGTTTGCCGGGTCGATGGGAAACGACCCGGGCAATCCTTAATGATATTGCTGAAATTGTGCGTTTCGGGCTTCCGGATGACTTCTGGGTTCACTATGCTGACCAAGTCGAGTTATTGGATCGTGGCAGGGTCAATGAAGCGGCTCAAAATACTCTGGCGCCGGAAAATTTAACTTGGGTGATAGTGGGCGACCTTGCCGGAATCGAGATGAGTGTACGCGAACTCGGACTAGGCCCGATTGCGTTTCTTGATGCGGATGGCAACCCGAACCCCAGAGCAGAAAATTAATTGTTCTTGAAAAAGAAAAAACTATATGGAAAATATCCCGCCCGATTCGTTAAAAAGAACATTTGGGTACGTGGCTCAGATAAAAATTTAAGTAATGATTGACTGCCAAGGCATCACAAAAAAATATGCTCACCTGGTTGCTGTAAACAACATTAGCTTCAAGGTCAGCCCTGGGGAAGTACTCGGTTTCCTTGGCCCCAACGGCGCCGGTAAAACAACCACCATGCGCATCATCGCCGGGTTTGTGACACCTACGGCAGGCCGGGCCCTAGTAAGTGGATTTGACGTCGAGTCCCAGAGCATGGAAGCGAAGCAAAGAATCGGCTACCTGCCCGAAGGTGCGCCCAGCTATCCCGAGATGACCCCCCGCTCCTTCCTCGAATTTGTCGCGGACGTGCGCGGCCTCACTAAGGGGAAAAAACTGAGTCGCCTAGAAGAGGTATTTGCGCTGCTGCACCTGGAGCCTGTTCTTGAGCAAACTATTGACACCCTTTCAAAGGGCTACAAGCGACGGGTGGGGCTGGCCCAGGCCATCCTGCACGACCCGGAAGTCCTTATCCTAGACGAACCAACGGATGGACTGGACCCGAACCAGAAGCATGAAGTGCGGAGCCTGATCAACCAGATGTCCAAAAACAAGATCATCGTGATATCCACCCACCTCTTAGAGGAAGTGGAAGCGGTATGCAACAGAGCCATCATAATCGCAGAAGGGCAAATCCTGGTTGATGATACCCCCGCCAATCTGGAGTCACGTTCCCGTTTTCATAATGCAGTTTCTCTCAAACTAGTCGACCCCTCCCAAATGGAAGGTGTGCGTGTGGCAATCGAAGCACTGAACGAAGTGACTGCAACCGAGGTCGATGTTAACAATAACCGCATGACCGCCTTCCCGGCACCTAACAAGATGCCCCTGGCGGCAATTAGTGAACTCGCCACTGTTCAGGGCTGGGAATTTTCGGAGTTTCATCTCGAAAGTGGTCGACTAGATGAGGTCTTCCGTACCATCACTGCCAGTGAAAACGCATGAACCGTGTACTTGCAATTACGCGCCGGGAATTGATTAGCTATTTTTCAACACCCCTTGCCTACGTTTTCATTGTTATCTTTCTTGTGCTGACCAGCACGTTTACCTTCTACCTAGGTAATTTCTATGAGCGCGGCCAGGCAGATCTTTCGGCCTTTTTCAACTTCCATCCCTGGCTCTATCTGTTTCTGGTCCCAGCGATCAGTATGCGGCTGTGGGCAGAGGAACGAAAAAGCGGGAGCATAGAGCTGCTGATGACACTACCCATCGAGCCTAGAGAAGCTGTACTAGGAAAATTTCTCGCGGCCTGGGTCTTTATCGCCCTCGCCTTGATCCTGACATTCCCGATCTGGATTACCGTAAATTTTCTTGGGGACCCGGATAACGGGGTCATCTTTGCGGCCTACCTTGGTAGCCTTTTCATGGCCGGAGGTTTCCTGGCGGTCGGTGCTTTTATTTCAGCAACCACAAAAAACCAGGTCATTGCCTTTATCCTCTCGGTAGTGGCCTGCTTTGGCTTCCTTCTGGCCGGGTTCTCGCTGGTCCTGGATCTTTTCTCATCCTGGGCGCCGCAGGCACTGGTGGATGCTATCGCTAGCCTGAGCTTCCTTACCCATTTCTCGAACATCAGCAAAGGTGTCATTGACCTCAGGGATCTTGTCTATTTTTCATTGCTGATCGCAGTCTTTCTGTACGCCAACACAATCATCCTACACCTACGCAAAGCGGACTAAGCCGGACGATGACGACACTCCAACAACGCAAACTCGGACTGTCCTCCCTGGTTCTGCTCGGACTCATCTTTGTGGCAGCGGTCATGGCTGCAAATACGCTCCTTGTGGGACTCAGAATCGACCTAACTGAGAATAAACTTTACACCGTCTCCCCTGGAACGATTGCCCTTTTAGAGTCTATTGAAGAACCGATCAACCTCTATTATTTTTTCTCCGACGGCGAGACTGCCGACATTCCGTTCCTTCGCGGCTACGCGACACGCGTTCAGGAAACACTCGAAGAGTTCGCATCAGCCGCGGGAGGTCAATTGAATCTTCAGGTGATCGATCCGGTCCCTTTTTCTGAAGACGAGGACAGGGCGGTACAGTTCGGGCTTGAACCCGTCAGTCTGGGCACACTCGGTGATGCAATTTATTTCGGCCTGGCTGGAACCAACAGTGTTGGCGGGGAGGACGTGATCGGTTTCTTCCAGCCCAACAAAGAGAACTTTCTGGAGTACGACCTCGCCAAACTGATCTATAACCTGTCCAATACGGACAAGACCGTGATCGGCCTTTTGTCTGACGTAAACATGACGGCGGGCTTCGATCCGCAGACCCAACAAATGACCGAGCCCTGGATGATCACCACCCAGGCCAGACAACTCTTCGAGGTCCGTGTTCTGACACCAGGCCTGACCGCTATTGAAGAGGATATTGATCTTCTCTGGCTGGTCCACCCCAAAGCCATGGATGAGCAGACCACTTATGCAGTTGACCAGTTCGTCTTGAGAGGCGGGCGGGCCCTGATCTTCGTCGATCCTCTGGCTGAAATTGACAGTGCGCCGGCCGGAAATCCAGCCATGGGTGGCTTCCCGGTACCGAGCAGCTCCAACCTCGACCAACTTTTCCAGGCCTGGGGGGTAGTGTTCTCGGCAGGCGAAGTAGTTACTGACAACGTCTATGCACTGAGCATTAACGCTGGCCCCGGCCAGCGCCCGATCCGCCATCCTGGCTTGATCGGGATTCAGTCCACCTCAATGGACGCTGAGGACGTGGTGACCTCCGGACTGAGCTCGATCAATCTAGGCATGGTGGGGCACTTCACGGCACAGGAAGATGCCGAAATTGAGCTGGTACCTCTGCTCACTTCAAGCACTGAGTCGGCGACGGTTGCAGCTCAGACGTTCCAGTTTCTTCCTGACCCGAGCAGCCT
>Ga0315336_1005828_pt1 | contig 13121 bp, 18 predicted proteins | sample ASW5metaG_FD_204512 | JGI IMG/M metagenome (GOLD analysis project Ga0315336, IMG submission 204512) | Ammonia-oxidizing marine archaeal communities from Monterey Bay, California, United States - ASW #5 | ecosystem: Environmental > Aquatic > Marine > Intertidal zone | place: USA: California...
GCCCGGCTTGTGAAGTCCCTAGGGATGCTTCACCGGCTTGACCAGCCGAATCGCCGGATACGTGATCCGTAAGTCCGGTGGTGTGGGAGGGGCGCCCTGAGAGGGGCGTTCCTATCCCTATCGCTCTAGGAGGACACCGACCATGACAGGAATTCGGACGGTCGTGTTTGTGGCTTGCTGCATCGCAGCCACTACTTGCAAGGCCGAGTGGGAAATCGTCTCGGTGTCCACAGAACCATTCTCGCGGGACTCGTACAACGGGCCACCTGAAGTACGCATGAGCCTGTCTCTCCGCAACACCTCCGACCGGAGCATCCTGGTCTGGGGCCAGACGCACGGACCGGACAACCATTTCTACCTAATCGAGTCCTTCATTCAGAACTCAGACAACGCGGTGTGGGAAAGACAGAATGTAGGAATCTGTGGTTCGATCGGCAAAACTGGATGGATTTCTGTCGCGCCGGGCGAAACTATCGCGTTCATCAGAGTTGTATTCAAGCGGCACGTCGGGAGACAGATGATCCTAACCTTTCGGCGTGCATATTCTGCAGGAGATGCCAAGGGCGCAGAGATCCTTCTCGGCCCCTTCACGATTCCGAAACCTACGAAGAGCGAACAATCTCCTGGAGCATATTCCAGTAAGGCCTCGGAAGGCCTCACCGGAAATGCTCAGGAGTGACGTTAGCAGGCACGAGGCTCTACATGACTAAAAATTTGAAGATCTGTTCGGCATTTTCCGTCATGGTAGTTTCCGTCGTCCTAGCCGGCTTCGTCGGAGTGACATGGCGGCGAGGTGTTGGGTCGAATGAAGACGTTGGACCAGCCGCCGTCCAGGTTGAGCAACCAGTACAGACCATATCCGATTCGCATGCGAGAGATGAACTCGATCCCCTAATGATGGAGGCGGAAAAAATGTTGCTCGAACTTCGTCGTAACTTAGTTGACCATCCACCTGTACATATTGAATACGATATAGACGAACAAACACTGCGGCGAATGGGGCAGCAGATATAGCAGATGTGCTAACAATATTTTGGTGGTGGCGCAGAACGGCTCTGCGCACCACAAAACGGTCGTTGGCCAGGAACATTACTCCTAGTTCGAAAACAATAATGACCGAAGCGCCATACTTAGAACGTCTGTTCTTGAGGCAGGACGTGGAGCTGGATCGAAGCCGCTTTCCCATGTCGTTGCCGTTCACCTGCGAGCTTGATCTTCGGTTCGAGCACACGGTCACCTTCTTTGTTGGCGAGAACGGCTCCGGGAAGTCCACGTTACTCGAGGCCATCGCGGAGCTATGTAATGTTCCGGTCGGCGGGGGTGGTCGGAACGAGCTTGCCGACCTACAAGCTCCGCACGCTGTGAGTGAGCTTGCACCATTGCTTCGAGCTGGCTTCAAGCGGAGGCCTCGCGACGGCTATTTCTTCAGAGCAGAGTTCCAGTCCCATTTCGCAACGTTGCTCGAGGAGCGTCGAGCCGATCCGGACTTTCACGGAGATCCGTACGCCCGCTACGGTGGCCGCTCCCTTCATACACGATCCCATGGAGAGGCTTTTCTGGCCATGTTCTCTGCGTGGATGGCTCCCGGCATAATTCTTATGGATGAGCCGGAGTCTGCGCTCTCGCCTCAACGCCAGCTGGCGCTGCTCGTCCAGATGGCGAACCTGGCACAGGCGGGAGGCGTTCAGTTCATCATCGCCACGCACTCCCCAATCATCCTAACCTTCCCGGGAGCAGTCTTGCTTTCATTCGACGGCGGAATGATAGAGCGGAAGCACCTTCAAGACACGGAACACTATCAGATCACGCGAGGAATTCTTGAGAACCCGGAACTGTACTGGCACCATCTCACGCGCGATCAGGAGCATGGCCAACAACCTCCTGCAGGCGACGTCCTGATGGCCGCGCCTGAGGAGTAACGTTGGCCTAGAAGATGAAGATAATCGAGACAACTGGAGATGCTCGGTACAGCATCGTCGGGTCGGTGGATGAGATTCCCACCAGTCTCAACGCGAATCTCCTTGGCGTCCTTGGTGAAGGGTGGAAGCACCACGCGTATTTCCTTCCTGATGGCAGGAAAGTGACTCTATCGGCCGTCTCCGGTCATGAGGTCAAGAACCGACCGCTCTCGGTCTTCCTCGCCAACACGTTTTACAACCCGAGGCGCAAGGTCACGGTCGAGCATGTCGAGGCCGGACAGTACTTAATCGACGAGCTGAAGACGTCAATACTGAAGTGGTTGGGTCAGGATGACGACATCCTGACTCAGTTTCTTGATTACGAATGTATCGAGAAGCTGCTCGCACCCGTTCAGGCCTTTGATGACCTTGTTCTGGCTGTGCGGGCAATCAACGGGGAGTACGAAACAGACGGGGCACTCGAGCAGCACCTTGTCAGCCTCGGAATCCCGGGATTCACGAAAGAAGACGAAGGCCAACAATGAAATTGAGGGTATTTGGTACTACGCGCCAAAACCCTCATTTCGGACGTTCGACTACAGCAAAGGAGTGTACGAAATGTCAGAAACTAATCGGCTAGTCACTATGAGAACCATGGGCTCCCTGCCCATCATCCTGATATTTTCGTATTGTGTATTGCTATTTGGAGCTGTCGGAGCCATCGGGAGTGATGGTGCGAAAACCGTCAGTGCAACCATGACTCCGGTTTTCTTGGGTTGTCTGGGTGTGATGGTTCATAAAGTACTCAAAGCAAACCATGACAGAATTTCCGAATTGGAGAGCATCGCGGGTATCAACTTGCTGGATGCGAGGAGTTCGGGCAGTGGAGTTGGTGAACGAGTTGTCGAACAAAACTCTGGTGGCGACGTGGACACGACCCACGCGCCACAGAGCTGACGTTCTCTGCGTCGAATTGTTCGGGGCACAAAGGAATCGTTAGCGGTCCGCGGCAGTCCCGCGGATGTACATCCTGGGCAGACAAAAGGCGGGAATCGGGTATCATGCATGGCAGCTCCCAGCGGCGGAAAATGTTGACAAGACGGATGGTTGGCTTCCTGATGTTGACCGCCTACTTGCACGTCGAAACGGCGCCGGCAGGCGACACGGATCTCAGGCCGGAACCACGTCTCCTTGTCCTGGAAGATGCCGACAGCGACTATTCGACCCCTCCATTTGATGACACGGTCAGGCTTGTGAACTCAAGTGATCAAGTAGTCCGAACATCGAGTAATTACAATATCTGTGAGACGATCGGCGGTTGCAGGGCCGTTTCCGCCGATGAGCGCGGGGAGTTCTTCGTGGTCTGTGAGAATGTTGCCGAGCGAATCACGCAGTGCGAGATTGCAACAGGGAATCCAGTGTGGTCCCTGGAGGGAGAATTCACCGCGGCAGCCATCTCGAAGGGCCTAACATATGCGCTGACTGGCTCGGGCACGATTTACGGGGATAGTCTCATGGTCATTGACCCGTCAGGCACCATTCTCAACAAGATCAAAGCAGGTGGGTTCGACCTGGTGGTTGATCGAAACCGTGACGTCATTTGGTTGGTCGGTCGAGATATCAGGAAGTACGACATCGATTTAAAACCGCTACTGACCCTTAGCCCTATCACATGGTGTGCCGTTTCTGCGGACCTTGCTCAGGACGGCTCGCTGTGGGTCGTTGAGAGTGAACACCCCGACGTCGCAGGAAGCAGAGACAGGCTGCTCAACGTGTCTCCACGGGGCGCGATAACGATGACGATACCATTGGATATCACACCCAAGTGTGTGCGCGTAGATCGAACCAGCAACCGGATTTATGTAACAGGACACCGGATTAGCACGCGGATGCGACCCACGATAAAGTTTGACGGCTACATTCCGCGTATTAAGAAGAGACGGAAATTCAAGCACGAAGGATCAAGGACACATTGTTATTCTGCCAAAGGCGGCCTCCTTTACGATGTAAGCCGGGGCGGCAATTCGATTGCTGTTGATACATCGGATGGATCGGTCTGGATTGCCGGCGAGTCGAAACTTTTTCACTATTCCCGCTCAGGCAAGAAGCTGGACGCCTGTAATCAAGTGTCGGACGGGCAGAAGTGGATTGCCACGGTCCCAGACTCGAAGGAGCCGGAGTAATCAACCGTATCGCCACGAACTACGATGATTGGCCACCAGAAACCGGCGAAGCGACACGCATAGATCGATGAAGGTGAATAGAGGAGCTGAGAACAAAAGCGTGGAGGTCAGCGGCTGGTTGCCGCGACCTCACGCTCGGTGTTGAACCATGAGCGTTCTTGAAAGCTTAAGAGATGAATTCCCCGGTTTCTACTCGGCAGTCCCGAGGCACATCTTCGATAAGACCGAGTTGGACTACCTGCGCCCTCCTTTGGGCGACGACGAAATCGAAGAGATGGAAGGTAAGCTACAGGCATCATTGCCTAGTTCCTACAAACGCTTCATGCGGTTATGCGGTGGATTTTCCGGCCCGATCGGTGAGATTAGTCTTTGTTTAGAATCCTGGCCGTTCTTTCATGAGTTTCAGCCACTAGAGGAGATGATCCCAGCCGACAGGAAACAAATCAGAAGACGGGGTCTACCCTGGCCGCCAGAAAGTAATGGAATGCTCTGTTTCGCTGACTACTGGCTCGAAATGGATGGGGATCAGGTTTTGTTTGACGTGGCCAACGGACTGGTTGAAGAGGAATACCCTATATTTTACTACGCGCATGAAGAGGGGACCGTGCGAAAACTCGAAACATCATTTGAAAACTGGATCAATAAGGCTCTCGATGGACAGGACCACTATTGACGACGAAGTTCAACAACCGCGTGGAGAACTTTGCGCCTTGATCGGCGCAAGTCCTCACGCTGAGCGTTCTGCGGTATGAAATGAAGGCTCCTCAAGGCATCAGACGTAGCGTAAAGGTGTTTGAGACTCTCCTCGCTATTGGCATTCTAGGTTTGGTTGTGGATGGAGTAGCCTCCGTCCCATATTTCCTTCGCGGCGGATTGGCCGGAAAGTCACTTTGGCACTACGTGTCCAGCTTTCCTGGCAATCTGCTCACAGCGCTTTGGCTCGTGCCGTGGGCTGGTTCAATTGTTTGCCTTCAATTACAGAAAAGAACCAAAGACGTTGAGCCATCTTGAAGTGTCGAGATTTGCAGAACAAGATGCTGGAGGCGCTTCCGGGTCTGTAACGACGAGCCCCGGAACCCCTCAGCAGTAACCGTTCGACAGGACCGCGTGAACGACGAAGCCGACAGTGATTCTGAAGCCTTCATGAAGCAGCACGGTGGTCGCCCATTGGACTTGGACAAATGTAACATAGCGTCGCATCTCGCCTCGCACGTTCCCGAGAGCCTTGCACGAAAACATCGAGTGTTACCACTCTCGGAAACCGCGTCGATCCTCCGGGTCGCAATGGCGGACCCCTTCGACATTGATATGCTGGCTGGAAGAAGGAGATGGTAATGGAACCGACAATCAAATGCGGAAAGCACCTGGCACAGCACGCAAAGCTGACCGGATCAAGGTTCGAGGATGTGTGCCTTGGCGAGTCGGAATTTGACAACGTCAGCCTTGCAGGAGCGAAAGTGCATAATGTGAATATGAGCGACATGGTGATCGACTGTGTTCAGATCGGAGGGACTACGTTTCGCCATGTGGGTCTTCCGCCGGACCAACGCAGTACGAACAAGCAACGGCCTCTTGTGTTCGAGGACTGCGATTTGAATGGGAGTACCTTCAGGGACTGCAACCTCTCTGGAATCAATCTGAACGACTGCAATCTGAAGGGCGCAACAATCGATGGGGTACGGGTGTCGGAACTGATCGAGACCCACATCGCGAGCAGCCAACAAGACTTCCTGTAGCGAAAGTTGCGTTTCCGTGAAAAACCTCATCTTGAGCAATGCGGAAGTGAAAGTCACATCGATCGGAATCGGAATGATGGGAATAGAGCCGCCTACACTTGGCCAGCCCCCCCGTGTGATCGGAAGCGTGAGGGCTGAAAATGGTTCACGGCGGTCCATCCCGGAGATGCACATGAGAAACCCGTATCGTCCTTGCCTTTTTCTTGGAACACTGATTTGGCTTGTGCCGGCTGCCGGGTTGCAGGCCGAATTTGAATCGAGGCCCGCCGCGCCGGAAGAACCCGTATACCGCCGGGTTCTTGTTGATGGTCGGCAGACGCGGGATCCCGCACTGGAAGGAAAGCGCGTTGTCGTTCGGATTTACACGCAGGGTGCGCGGGCGTCGGGAGGCTACGTTCAACGAACGGTTGAAGTTCGGGATCACGGCCTGGATCTCTCCGGGGACATGGGGGAGGCCGGTGATTTGGTGGCACTCACCGGTACCGACCAGGATGATGAGCTTGTGGCAAGCGCGCTCGGGCATCGAATATACATTGAGAAGTTCACGGACCGTCTTCCGTTCCCATTGAGTTTTCGTGATTCGCGCGAGCGGCGATATCTCGTCGACGGGGTGGGGGATCGAATTCCTATGGAAAAACTGGAATTGACGATCCTTCTTGCGTCCGGCAGGCGGTGGCCAAACCCATTCAATCCGCATTCGATGATTCGAATCAGGGCGGAAAAGCTGCTTGGCAAAGGGGCGGATCGAGACATTTCGCCGCCTGTATCCAGCAAGTCGTTCACCGTGGCCGGTTGGATCGTTCACCATCCCCTGTATGGAACCGCCCTGATCCGCGGTCCGGGAATTCCCGATGAAGGCCCGGTTCGGATTCCGCTTGTAAGGCAGGGATCGCGAGCGGACGAGCGGGCACTGCTGGGCCAGGTTCTTTCGCCGGGCGATGTTCCTGTCGCCGATGCGATGGTGACTGCGACATCCGTACGGACTCCGGGAGAGGGATTGATCCACGGATCAGACGTTACCGTGTTGTCCGATCAGGCGGGGCTCTTTCGGCTGTACTACCCCATACCCGAAAACGGGCGGTATCAGGGGAACCTGATTCCATTGAGTTCGCGGTATGCAATTCGCGTGGAGGTGCCGGGGAGCCAGGAAGTGCTGCCGCATATCGGGGAGTACCACAACGACGACCTGGCGGTGGTCCGTCTTCTTGCCGGTGACGCATATCACACGTTTACCTTTCTGGCGGAGACGGGGCGGATTGAAGCCGAACAGATTGTCGATTCCATGCGTGCGACCTACCAATTGCCCGGGCAATCCAAACGCCAGCCTGTACCGGTCGAAATCCTGCAGGGAGGGGGGCGGATTCCGTATGGAGAATACAAGGCGGAGTGCTACGGTGGGCCCGATCGAGGTGAATTCGTTCCCGTTTCTGTCACACCCGAATCTCCCCGGGAATTGGTTTTCACCTACGAAGAACCATTGATCTACGAAGGCCGCGTGGTGCACGGCGTTTCAGGAGAACCCCTGGCCGGCGCCTTCGTGCTCGGAATGACCGCCGTCGGCGGTCGACTGGCCGACATCGGCCCGGAGACCTGGGAGTCCATATCCGCGCTTCCAGCAGATGCGGATCCGAACGACGAACGGTTCGACCCGCTTCAACGGATAGTCGGATTCGCGTGCGTCACGCGAAGCGGACCGAACGGATCCTATCGAATGGAGTCGCCTGCGGGAACCGGAGCGCACTCCCTGATAGTTTGCAGGCAGGACGCCATTGGGTTTAGGGTGCCGCTGCACATCCTGCAACCCGATGCCGACAACCGAATCAGTGTGCCTGACGTCCGGCTCTACCCCGCCGCGCGCGTCGTCGTCACGCCCCATGTAACCGAGTCGATTCGGTCGCACGTGCCGATAGCCCCCCGCTGGATTATTGATGAGGGATCGAATCCCCGCTGGGCGATCGACATGATTCCATGGGTGACGGGGCATCGCCAGAATGAAGGACAGTTTGAATACGACGGGTGGATCCGTCCTGGCGAGAAATTCGAGATCCAGATTCCCGCCAACGTGACGATGAGCCTCCGGTTGGAGACGCCATACAGCGAAGATCTGGGGAACCTGACGATTTCAGAGTCCATAAATCTGCCCTGGGGCGGATTGCTGGATCTCGGGGAGCATACGATTCCCCAGAACCGCATGGTCATGGTCCGGGTCCTGGATGATGCCGGGATTCCGGTTGAAGGTCTCCCGGTGCGAAAGAAAATTGATGGCGGATGGGATGTTGCGGAGAATTCGGACGCGGAAGGCCTCTGTAAACTCTACGTACCGGAGCAATCCACCATCCAGGTCGGTGTCAGGCACTACAACCGCGAAACGGAGAGAAGCGAGGAGGCGACCCTCGAAATCTCAGTTGGAAATCGTGACGAGGACATCGCCGAACACACGTTGCAGGTGCCGGATGGATTGATTGGCCGGATCTTCGAGGATCATCGGGACCCGTAGTCACCGATGTAGTAGATCATGCCAGAGAGGATGGAAATCTTCATACAAGCGAGTTGGTTGCCGAGATCCAGAGTTGATTTGGCTGCATCAGAAAAACAAATTTGAATTCTCAAATTTCAAGCCTCAAACTGAGTGAATCTGTCAATGCTCCAACGCCTGACCGAGCACAGTACACTTCACTGAATGCGCGCCCGTAGCGTCGGCCAACCTGATTTCCGCGTGTATTGAACCAGGGGGTGCGAATGTGTTTTGAATTTGGGATTTGGCATTTGGAATTTGTTTGGGATTTGAGATTTGGGATTTGAGACTTGGGTCTCGGGATTCGGGATTTCACCAATCACAGGCGGAGAGGCCCGATTCGCCCAAGCGCGAAATACGTTGCGTTGCAATCCGGAAGCATCTACACCGTTGCGGAACAAGAGACTGCTCAAGGACGCACTGTCGTGCACCGGAGAGTCTTGTCGTTCTGCATGCGCGACATGAATAGATCGTGGATCAAATACCTTCTGCTGGTGGTGATCGGCCTTGCATTCTGCGGCGGCACTCTGGTGGGATTACGTCTTGGCACGGATATCGGAATTGCGAAGTACCACAATGAGCGAATGCGACACATACAATCACGCCTCGGCACTCTGGTGCGTCATCTCGAAGCGGAAAACCTAACGCAGTCGACTTTCCTCGCGGAGACGACCAGAGATCTAGCTGCCGTGGCTGCGGACGAGGCCAAGTTCTATGAATTGCTGAATTCCGATGGCTTTGGGGAGGCAGAACAAGTGCCTGGTGCAGTCGGCGTTCCGCCGCAGCACAGGCAATGACGTTGGAACGAAAAAGATACTCATGCCTCAGCTGATTCTCAGTCCGCGGAACACTGAAGACATCGAGCGACTTAACGAGCAGGCGATGCTTCGCGGGTGGACAGTTATCAAGCTGCCGAGTTGGCGATTGCCAAGTGACCTGGATGTCGAGCGGGACCTAGCGGTATACGGCGAGCCCCTCTTTGCAAGGATGATAGCCGCGCAGTGTGACAGAGTTCTATTGGAGCCTCCTCCCGCGTGGCTGACCCAACTCGAGCCCGGTGTTACGCGACGCACCGTTCGGCGTATTCGATTTGATGAGATTCGCAATCTCTCGTATCCCAGATTTCTCAAGCCCCCTGATGACAAGATCTTTCCGGCGAAGGTGTATGATTCCCCTCAAGCCCTGCTACAGCGGAATGATATTCCAGCGAATCAAGAGATCCTCCAAAGCGACGTCGTGACGTTTCACAAGGAGTTTCGCGTGCATGTTCACAATCATGAAGCGGTTACGGCTTCGAGATACTGCATCGATGGCGAATTGTCAGAGTCCTCCTCGGATTCGCAATGTGCAGAAGCCCTGTCATTTGCGACTCATGTTGCTCAAAGCCATCGCAAAATCACGCCCGGAGCGGTGGCGATGGACGTTGGCATAATTGATTCAGGATCGTGGGCCGTGGTTGAGGCCAACCCTGTATTCGGAGCGGGGATCTACCATTGTGATCCTGACGTCGTCCTCGATGTTTTGCTGGACGTTTGTGTGCCGATCGATGATCATGACCCAAGCCTGCAAGCGTTCTTGTTCCCGGTTACTATTCAATGAGAAACGGAAGTTCCAACAAGAATCCGCACAAGATTCCCTCCTTTGTCGGGAACGTGTGGGATTGATCGTTCGATGTCTTCCGATCTGAATTTGGACAAGGTGATTTCTTCCTGAGTGCCCAACTGAAGCGTGTTGCGTGTTTCCTCTGCAGCATTGGGCTTTGCTCCTGTGCTATATTGCCGCAGCCAGGAATATCGGATAATGACCTTGAAATGATCGAGAGGAAGGGGCGCCTCATTTACGTATCGCTTATGACGTCGCGATTTGAACCTCCTATACCTAAGCTGTCCAACTGGCCTCAGCCCGCCGGGTATGTTCATCCGGATTATCATCAGCCACTCTGGAAGGACCCGAAGCATCTGAACAGAAGTAGAGTATTTTCAACGTCCACCGAGTTTTTCCAATGGGCTATGGATGCTGGCGTGATGAATGTGGACGCAACGTTTTTTGGGGGCCCGAGAGGATGGGCCCAAGGCCAACAACTCGACACTTTGGAGCCAAAGTACAATATGTGGTGTGTGACAGTTGGGATTGAGCGTTCTATGACTCCACATGGAGTCCCAGTCCTATTTTCGCGAAACCTGTCTGTTACCAATCTCGCTCAGCTAACCGGACCAATTCGTCATTCCCTTCGCGAGACGGAACCTTTTGGAAAGAAGATGGTAGTGGTTGTTCTGAATGGAGGTGCCGTGAAAGTACTGACGGGTCAGCAATTGGATGAGGACTGGAGCAGCGTACCTGACCTCATTCCGGTAGCGTACGCTGTACTGCACCCATAAATGAAACCATCGAACAAAGGTCCGCACAAGCCGCCCTCCTTCGTCGGGCGCATGTGGGACTGATCGTTCCACTCTAAAGGATGAAAACTCTGCACGACAGGATCCGCGGCTGCATCATCGGTGGCGCCATCGGTGACTACATCGGCAGCCCGTTCGAGGGTCGTCCTGGCCCGATCGACGTCGCTGTTCCTGTCCAGTCCGCAATTACTGACGACACCCAACTCACGCTGGCCACTTGCGAGGCGATTATGGGCTCGGGCGAACCCGATCCTGATGCCATTGCCCGACGTTTCTCTGAATGGTATGCACAGCGGCGAATGACAGGTATTGGCTCCAGTACTCTCAAAGCCTTACGTGACCTCTCATTTGGCGCCCACTGGGCTCTTGCCGGAGCCAACGGCGAGATGTCTGCGGGAAATGGCGCGGCGATGCGCATCGCACCGATTGCCTTCTGTGTTGACCCGCTCTCTCCTGATGGCCGTAAGCGAATCAAAGACGCATCGTCCGTCACGCACCGGAACGACGAGGCATATGTTGGCGCACTAGCGATAGCAATCGCAATCGCAGCGCCTGACTTCGATTTCATTCCCACCATCATATCGGCGCTGCCAGACAGCAACACGCGAGACCGTCTGACGACTCTGACATCTGAAGCTCCTTCAACCATATCCGCCTTGGGCGTTCGTTTCGGGGCAAGCGGCTATGTCGCCGATTCAGTGCCTCTTGCACTCGTCGCTGCCAGTCGAGCCGAAACAGGCACGTTTAAAGATGCCGTCCTGGGTGTCATCTCCGCAGGTGGCGACACCGATACCACAGGATCTATGGTTGGGCAGATTGTCGGAAGCAAGGTTGGGCTGTCCTGTATCCCGGAAGACCTACAATCCCTGTCGCTCGATTCGGAACCCGTGCTTCAAATTGCACAGAACTTCGCGAGTTTTGTGTGCAAAAATTCAGAAAGTGGAACAAGCGAATCCAGACTATTTCGGGCTGGTACCCGAAAAGCCTGATTCATACGTTCGCCGAAAGAATTGGTAATGCATGGTCTTAGAAAGCAGAACGACATTCGTGATCGCATCAAACATCATGAAGACGCGATTACAAAGGCGAGAGAGTATCTGGAAAGCGGGAAACATGCCGACTGGCATGGCTTCCGCCCTATGTTTGTCGACAAGGTGAGGGACGGCAAGGTGTTGCCACCTCACAAAGACTGGGTGAAGAATGTATTTCTGCCGAGAATGGAAAAGGAACTACGGAAAGCCGAGAGAACATTAGAGAAACTGACTCAGAAGAAGAGGTGATTGGCGAACCAACAACTGGAGAGTATTCGCACGTACCGCGCGAAACTCTCAGTTGAAACGTTCGCATGGAGAGATGAAACATTTTTTACCAATGTTAATGACGCTTGCCTTTGGTGGATCCATAACCTTGCTCTGGGTTTTAACAAAGGGCGACCGTCAGGCCGCCCGGAAGAAGGTAGAGCAACAAAACAAAGAACGAGAAGAAGAGGCTAGACGAGCGGAGGAATGTCGTCGAACATCGGAAGCATTAGCGTGTCCAGTATGCAACGGGGAAATGCGCGCAGGTACGCTGCGTGCGAAGGCTGATGTCGGTGTCCTCAATTTTTTTGGCGGATTTTCCATTGGATCAAGGGCGAATTTGAAGTGGAAGGACGATGACGCTGCCCGGTTAGATCGGGCTACTCGTTTGCTTTCGCAGAGGAAATTCGATGGATTCCGGTGCCAATCATGTGGATGTATCGTCTTCGACCCTGATGGTAGGGGCCGGATAACATTGGGTGCGAACAAAGCCCTGCAGCAGCCGGGGAACGACATCCCCGCTGCTGAGGCCTGACGTTGTGTGGCAGACAATGGGAATTCTTGCGACAGTCCTTGAGGTTAATTACGAATTGGCTCGGTCTTCAGCAGAGTGAGCGGCCAACTCAATTGCCCCATGAAATGACAGGCATGGCAAATGAGATTTACTTGGCGGCAAAAAGGACGAATGCTTGCGCTAGTTGCTGTCTCTCTTATTTGCGGACTAGTGTGGGATATGGGATGGGGTCCAACGTTACCATTCGCCGCGCTGGCGTTTCCGGTTTTGATTGCGTATCTAATTGCGAAGTTGTTCCCGGAGTGTTCCGTTTCCGAGAAACTCGCTGTCGTGCTTCTTTCGGTGGTCGCCAACAATGTCGTAAGTGTATCGATTTACGCGGTAAATGGTGGTGCAGGATACTTGCTTCATGAGTTCGAGACACAGCTAGTTATCGGAATGCTAATGGTTTGGCAAGCGCTCTTAACACTCCTTCTACTGGGCGGGAGTGCATTGATCAGACGACTGCGGAGGCGGCCCGACAACCAAGAATCCGGTTCCGCTTAATGCACTCCTGCACCGATACCGCGCAGGGACATCGT
>Ga0315336_1005829_pt1 | contig 13114 bp, 22 predicted proteins | sample ASW5metaG_FD_204512 | JGI IMG/M metagenome (GOLD analysis project Ga0315336, IMG submission 204512) | Ammonia-oxidizing marine archaeal communities from Monterey Bay, California, United States - ASW #5 | ecosystem: Environmental > Aquatic > Marine > Intertidal zone | place: USA: California...
ATTATAAATCAAGTGGTAATATTGGAAGTTCGATTGGCAATTCAGCTAATGATACACAAGTTGGAATATCTGGAACTGAACCTGAGTTCTTAATGCAAGACCAAGTTCTAAAAGTTCCACTTAATAATTCAACATCGTCTGCAGCTGAAGTTACTTCAGTAGACGTTGATGATTATATTCTTGTTCGTATTGATACAGTGCATGCTAAAGAAAATAGTTCTTATGCTACATTTGACACTAGCGACGGAGTTGCTGACAGTGCAAGAAGCGTTTACTCTGTACCTATTACTGGTACTATTGTAAAAGCTACTTCTGCTGCAGCTACCTCAGAATTAACGTCCTATTGTAATAATGTACCAGTAGGAACTACATATCATGCTAATATTGCTAACGTTCTTGAAAAGATGCGTACATACGTTGTGGGAACTGCTCACGGTCAAGGTACAGGCTATCCTGAAACATGGAAAGACCAGCCTTTCTCAACCGGTTTTGGATTAACTCAGATTTGGAAAACAGCACTTGCGATGGATAACACCACTCGCGCAACCGTGCTCAAGTACGAACCTAATGAGTTTGCTCGAATCTGGCGTGAAAAGCTGATTGAACATAAATGGGACATTGAAACATCGTTGTTATTTGGTTCTCAAGCTTCTGTTGACAGTGTACAGTACACTCAAGGAGCTGTTGATTTTATTATCAATTATGGTAATATCTTCAGTGGTTCTGGTATGGGTGGAACTGGCACAAAAGCTCAAGATGATTTTCTTGATGATATGTCACAGTTCTTAGACCCAAGGCATAATAATGCTAATGCAACGTTGTTTATGGTTCCAACCGATGTATATAACTGGTTACATAAACTAAGTGGATACTTTACTGCTAATCTTATAAAGACGGACGTTGGTTCTTCTCTAGCTGATAGAGTGGCTGGACGTGCTAATTTTGAAATTGGTGGCAAAAAGAACGTCTTTGGTGTAGACATTACACAGATTTATACTCCTTATGGAGTTATGAATACTGCTCGTAATGTTCACTTAGACGGAACACAGGTGAAAATGTTAGGAATCAATATGGCTCAATGTAAATACCGTCCTCTGGTCGGTAACGGACTTAACCGTGATACTGCGATTTATGTTGGTGTTCAAACATTGGAAAACAGTGGAGTTGACCGTAGGGTTGACTTAATTCAAACCGAAGCTGGTATGGAATGGCAGATGCCTGAAGCCCATGCCATTTGGAAATAGGGGGGTATAGTTATGGCTATTTCTCTTTACGGACAAAATAAGCAAGGTACTAAAATAACTGACCTTATAGACGATGTAAGAGTATATAAATTCGAACATGCTCCAATGGTCGAAGATGCGACAAGATTAGGTGGAGCTGCAAAGCTTCTTGATGGTTCAACAGAGGAACAGGTATCACTCCAGTTTCCTGATGGACTTAATCTAAATGCAGCTTACATGGGTGCTTGTACGGTAGATGCTCCTTCTGGAACTTCACTTGGTATGACTTGGGAACAAGCTGATACGAATAATCTCGGTTATCAATTTGTTATGTGTCATAGAAGCTTTAAAGGTATAGACGGTGTTGATTCATTCACCATCGGTTCTACCCCTGCTTTCTATATGAAACATAAGATAAAGATTGGTACTGTTGGAAGTCTCGATTATTGTATGGCTGGTTTTAGACTAAAGTCACAGACTCATGTGGCTGACCCAAAAGCTACTTATACAGATTATGCCTGTTTGGATGTAGATAATGGTGATATTAAAGTAGAAACTGCTTTAAATGACTCCACTGCTACTCCAACAGACACTACTGATAATTGGGCTGATGGCGAAGTTCATACGCTTGAAGTGTATGTTTCAGCAGCTGGTGTTTCTACATTTAAAATAGATGGAGTGGCTCCTACTGTGAATACTCATACTCATACATTTGATAGTGGCGATGTCGTAACCCCGTTCTTCGTAGCATTGAAAGATGCTGGTGCGGGCGCCGATGTTGTACATATCGAATTAGAGGTTGGATTACAATAAAAATCTGAAGTTGGCGAGGTAATAGCGTCATATAAAGATTCCAAGTATAGAGAGGCTCGATACTTCTCTATACTTCTATGGCAACAACAAATATATCTACTGAGATAGTTTCTATCACAGGAGTAACAGCTCATGGAGCTTCTGATGAGTTCATTGTGTCTGCGCAGAAGTTTGTAGCGGCAAGTATTCCTAAAGATTTATTAAGATGGGCTGCTTCTCTTACAACTGCATCTAGTCATGGTGGAAATACTTCACAAGGGGTTAATATAGTTATGCCCACTGCGACTGATAGTATATTAGATGTATCTAGAAATGGATTTAGTGCGACTGAAGTTCCATATAGTATGAAAGGGTTTATAGCAAATTCTTCAAGTTTGCATTTAGCAACAAATACATATCCAAAGTATTATCTTGATAATGCAGTTACTGACAAAGGTACAATAGTTATAGTTAAGCCTGTTCCAACTGATTCTGCAACTGCAAGAGTTTTATATGTAGATTATACTAAGATAGACGATGATTCTGATTTAAGAAATGCAGTTATATATCATGCTTGTTCAAGTGAACTTTCAAAGCTTTCTACTGCTGAATTACCTACAGTATCAATAGCTGCAGTTCCACCTGACGTACCAAGTTTAACGACAGTTACTTTTTCAAGTACTGATTCAGACGTAGACGCTTCGGCTCCGACATTTACAACTGCGACCGTTGCAGCTGCTGGAGTATTAGGAACTACGAATGGATTTAATGCTTATCATCCTTTATCAGATTTAGGAGATAGTGACCCAGGTGTTTTAACTATTAGTGTATCAGCTCCTACTATATCAATAGTTTCCACAGGAGTAACGACTACTGCTGCAGCTGATATAGCTACAAATGCTCCTGCATATACTCCTCCAGTTATAACTAATGCTGCAGATGGTTCTTTTGCTGAAGAAACAAACCAAGATATAACTGAAATGAGTCGGGCTACATGGACATCATTAGATTATGATTTTGATAACGAAAATATAGATTTTTTAAAGTGGTTTCAAGTTGCTGGTGATTTTATACAAAATGAAGAAGATACTGAATTAGCAGCTGCTCAAATACAAAAGATAAATACATTTATTTCAGCTTATCAAACAGCTATGCAAAATAAATTAAATGATTTTAATGAGGCTAATGCTAAATATCAAGCTAGTGTACAGGCTCAAATACAGGCTCAACAACATCTTGCAGCTGAAAATACACAAGAAGCCACTCAAACTATGGAAGCTTTAATACAAGATACTTCACTAGAACTTCAAAAGTATCAAGCTCAAGTAAATGATGAAGTGCAAGAATATTCTCAAAAGTTAGCTCGTTATCAATTAGAATTAAATACAACATTACAAGCATGGCAGAAAGAATATGATGCTTCTATACAAGAATCTTTACAAGAACTTCAAGTGACTAATCAAGTAAATATTGCACAGGGTCAAGCTGCTTTACAAGTTGCAATAGATAATGAGAATAGAAGTCAGCAAAGACAATTACAAAATGGTATTAATGATATGCAGGCTATTGTAGCTAGTAATCAAGATTTAATATCTAAGTATCAATCTGAGTTACAACAGTATAGTGGAGAAGTACAAGCTGAAGTATCTGAATATCAGAATAAGATACAAAAACAACAGTCTTATTCTAAAGAGGCTGATAAGTATTATCAGTGGGCTAAACTAGAAGTAACTACTTATATACAAAATAATTCAAAAATGATAGCGGCTACTATGGCAGGTAGAGCAAGGGCACAAGCATAATGACAGTATTAGAATTAATGGAAAGAGCCGGGACTAAAGAAACAACACTTGCTTTAGCTTGGATAAAAGATGCGATTCACCTTATACAATCAAGTACAAGTGAACGTACAAAAGTTGTAAAGTATAATGTGATTGATGGAGAAAGAGATTATTTAATCCCACAAGATTTAGTTTCAATAAAATCTATTTCAATTAAAGACACGAATGATAAGAAGTACAAGAAGATAAGAAGGATTGTACAGGACTTAGTGATAAAAGAAGATACAGACCCAGAATAAAGGAGATTAATAATGCCCGAACAAACAGAAAAAAAGAAAAAGAAATCAAGTTTGGAAGACAAAATCGAAGTTATTTATGAAATCTTAGGATTGCATAAATTAGATATAGAATCTATGGAAGATAGAGTGGATAAATTAGAAGTTGCTATGAAGAAAGCAAAGAGTAGAATTGGCATATGAGTTTCGATACTAACAAAACCTGGTTTTATCAGCTTTTAGGAAGGAACCTTCAGCTATATCAGTATGTGCAAACAGCTAATACAGATACATTAGCAGGTTTCAGAATAAAGTTACCACTTGATTATTATGCTAATCAGTTAATATATCCTAACGAAGATATTACTGATGGATTAAGAATTGAGTATACATCACTTGATGAACCTTTTATTGCAGAAGCATTAGAAGATATGCAAGTATTTATTGATGGAACTGGAATTGCATTTGTAGATGGTGGAGGAGGCTCTGATACAATTACTGATACAGGAAGCGGTTTTGTTACGGCTGGTTTTGCAGCAAGTGATAAAATAAGAGTTATAGGCTCTGCTAGTAATGATGGTGATTATCAATTAACAAACGCAGTTGCCGGCACATTAACTATGGCTACTGGATTACTTACTGCTGAGACAGCTAGTGAGAGTGTAACAATATATCAAATACCTAAAGAAGATACTTCTCCTGATGAGACTTCTCATATAAACTTAAATAAGATGTTATCACTTGCTTGTGTTGATTATGTAAAAGCAATGCTATCTGATAATGAAGGTGATTTACAAAAGAAAGAGTATTACATGAGGGAGTTTTGGAAGAAAATAGGAGATAATGACAGTAACAGGCGTAAGATAGTAATGTCCTTCCCAATGGGTTCTTATGCAGTTAGATGATGCTACAAAACTATTTGATGTCAACGCATGAAGCTTTAAATTCACACAGCAAAGATGCCCATGAGAACCAGTCAAGCTCGGTAAGGCATTGGAGTAAAAAAGATGGCTAATGAAAAAATAAAATATTCAAACGGATGCTCACCACAGGAACTTGAATCTACAAGTGTAAGATGGTTCCAAGATAGTGATGTAGGTACTAAGTTATCTGGCAGTGCAAATGTTGCTATGTCTGGTGGCTCTTTAGTTCATGTATCTCCTAAGACTATTACATCGGCTGAAACAACATTAACTGCAAAAGATTTTATTTATGTTAAATGTATTAGTGGTGACGATGTAAAAATATCACTTGATAATGGTTCTAATGACCTTATTAGACTATCTGCAGGTGAATCGTTTGCTTCTGAAATTAACTATGATGCGGGCAATCCAAATAACTCAGCAATTGTTATTGACACAGATGGCACATCAACAATAGAATATTTGAGTGGTACATAATGGCACAAGATAGAAGAGTGATAATGAAAACAAGTGTACTTCCTACTGCAAGGACATCATATGCAGCAGTCCCTGGTTCTTTAGAAGAAGAAAATCTTACTAAGGCTGCGTATAATAAGAATGTAATTAGTAGTGTTGGTAGACTTGGTGGCAGTAGTAAAATGACAGATATTGCTAGTGCACAGTGGGGAGATGGATGGTCTTCAATGTTTGCTCCTTATATTACATGGGAAAACCTTTCTGATGCTACTGATGTTACTGGAAATAGATGGGAAGATACTTATGACCGATGGGATGGTGACGCTGGTATTACTACTACAGCTATTCAATTAGCAAGTGATTCAAGTGATTTACAGTTTTGTTATATAAAGAATACAGGAAGTAATGCAGTAATAATTTCATTAGATGCAAACTCTACTTACCCATTAAAACTTTCATCAGGAGCGAGTACAATGCTTAGAGGATATAGTACAAATTTAAAAATAAATGAGGTTTATGTAAAAACTGCGAGTGGAACTTCGACAGTTGAATACATAATAGCACAATAATGGCAAGAGGATTACAACACTACTCAGTAGTACAAGCACAAAATGCACAGTTAGGTCAAGGAGGCTGGGATATTGTTACTAACGCAGCTATAAGCGCACATACTTATATAGCAATTACAATTTTAGTAGGCACTGAAGTAATTTCAGGTAATACTGCAAGTGGCACAGTAACAGCAACATCCGTTGATATAAATTTAGGTGATAGTTTATCAAGTTTAGAAGTTCCAGTAGGGTGCACAATTTATGGCCGATGGTCAGACGTTACGATTGGTGCTAATGACACCGCAATAATTTACAGAGGATAAAGATATGGCTTCAGATTTACATGGATTTACTGAACAAGAAACTCTTAATAAGGTATTAAATACTTCTAACGATAGTTTACAAGTAGATATTGTAGATGCTACTGGTGTTACAATTACTACTAGCACTGAGTCAGTATATGTAGATGATGCTGACTGGACAGATAGCACATCTAGTCATACATTAGTAGGTGGTTTATATCAATCAACTCCTCAAACTATAACAGACGGAGATACTGGGCCATTACAGGTAAATGCAAATGGTAATTTAATTGTTGATTTATCGGCTACCGATAACGCAGTATTAGATGCGATGGTAGTTGATTTGGCAGCTATGGAAGTTGATTTAGCTGCTATAGAAGTATTGTTAACTGCGGCTAATGTAGACCACGCTGCAAACGAAGTATTATTAGGTACTATTGATTCTGATACTGATGCTATAAAAACTGCAGTTCAAATTATTGATAATGCAGTTCATGTTGATGACGCCGCTTTTACATTAGGAACACATAGTGGTACAATGATGATGGGGTTTGCAGGTACTCAATCTGTAAACGCTAATGATGCTGGTGCAATCGCCATGGAAACTGATGGCTCTATCCATATTCACGATGGTGGAAATACAATAACTGTAGATGGTACTGTAACTGCAAATCTTGGGACTACTGATAATGCAGTGTTAGATGCAATAGCAGCTTCACTTGCTTTATTAGATAACTCAATAGCGTCAGGAAGTGAATTACAAGTTGATGTTGTTGGAGCTCTACCTGCTGGTAGTGCGGCTATAGGTAAGTTGGCAGCTAATAGTGGTGTAGACATTGGAGATGTAGATGTAACAAGTATTGTACCGGGTACAGGAGCTACTAATTTAGGTAAAGCTGAAGATGCAGCCCATAGTGACGGTGATACTGGAGTCATGGCTCTTGCAGTTAGAAATGATGACGTAGCTGCTTTATCAGGTGCTGATGGTGATTATTCTCCATTACAGGTAAACGCAGCTGGCTCTTTATATACTAAAGATGAAACAGGAGAAGCTGGTTCTATTTTAGTAACTGGAACAACAGCAGTTACAACAACTGTTACGGCTAACACAGCTTTTGTAGCAATACAATTTATAGAAGATAGTGTTTTTGATAGTGGAAATGATGGTTTGGTTTCTTCCACTAATCAGCTTTATCCAAGTACACAATATGCTTCAACTTCTATTGATGCAGATGGTGGAGCTGTCGCAGATAGTGTAACATTCCCACAAGGATTGACTATATTTGGTAGATGGTCTGGGTTTAAATTGGCAAGTGGTAAGGTTATCGCTTATATAGCGCATGTATAATGTATTTAGCTTTAAAACTTACATTAGGTTCCATTGTCACAGGGGCAGCTGCAAGAATATTAAACTTATGGAACAAACTAAGTAGAAGATGGGAAGTAGAAACAAGAAATTGGGAAAATATATCATGAAAAATTTTAATATAAGGAAAATAGAATGGCAGATTTAAATGGGACAACCATTGCGGCTACTTATACAGGTTTATTAAAAACATCTGATAGTGGAGCAAGAGGAGCTGCAGGCTCAGCTGACCAAATATCTGATGGTAGAGGCAATAATACACCTTTATATTTATCAGAGAAAGAAGTATATGCTTTAGGTAGTGGAGCAGGAACATCACATACTGCATTTGGTAAAGATTCTGGTACACTTTTAAGTACTGGTACTGGTAATGCTTTATTTGGTGAAGGAGCAGGTGCAGATTTAAGTACAGGAGAACATAATGTAGCAGTAGGTTATCGTGCATTATATCAAGGGACTACGGAAACAGATGATAATGTAGCAATCGGTTACAATGCTATGAGCGGTGCTTGGACTACAGCCGCTGTTAATGATTGTGTTGTCATAGGTAGTGGTGCTGGTGCAGGTGCTTTAGTAGCTGCTGCTTCAGGGTCAACTTTTATAGGAACAGCAGCTGGAGCTGCTGTCACAAGTGGTATAGGTAATACTGCTATCGGTCATCTAGCTTTAGATGCCGCTCAAACTTCAGATTATAATACAGCCGTAGGAAAACTAGCGCTTTCTGCTGTAGATGGTGATGGAACTGGTGGGAATACTGCCGTGGGTTATGGAGCCGCTGATGTTATTTCAAGTGGTGTAAGTAATACTGTTGTTGGGACTTCAGCTTTAGGTACGGCTAGTACAGCTCTTAGAAATGTGGCGATTGGACAGGAGGCTATGGGAGATGTTAAGGTTGGTGTGGCTGTTGAGGACTGTGTAGCTATTGGATTTGAGGCTTTAAAAGGAAATTCTAATAACACAACTGGTATAGGTGGCACAATTGCAATAGGAACTCAAGCTCTCTCCGCCCTTATAAGTGGTGGTGGAAATATTGCTATTGGGGATACAGCGATGAGTGCAGTTACTACAGGAGGTCATAATATCGCCATTGGATATTTGGCTCTTGATGGAGCTCACACTGCAGACGATTCAAATATAGCTATTGGCACTAATGCTCTGGGTGGTGACCATACTCAAGGAGACAACACTGCATCTGTCCAAAATGTAGCGATAGGTGGTGATGCTATGGCTGGAGTAATGATTGGGGGTCTTGGCAATACTGCTGTGGGATATGTCACAGGTGCGAGTCTTACTACTGGGGATTACAATACTTTAGTTGGTAGGTCTGCTGGCACAACTTTATCCAGTGGCGCTACAAATGTAATTATTGGTGTAAGCGCTGGAGATGCAAGTGCTGGTATTTCTCAAGCGGTTATAGTAGGTGCATCGGCTTGTTCAGAAGATATGGGCACTGATGCTAATGGCACGATTGCAATAGGATACCAAGCTCTTACATCACTCTCAGATGGTCAAAGAAATATAGCTATTGGTTATAATGCTATGGATTCTGCTGGTAACCTTGATGATTGTATTGCTATTGGTTTAGATGCCATGGGAGCCGCTCAAGGCTCAACAGCTGTGAATAATATCGCTATTGGTAATTATGCGATGGACGGATATGGTGATGTAGGTTGCACTCAGAATGTTGCCATAGGCCCGAGTTCTATGAGCGGTTCATTAACTGGCGCCGCAGATAATAATACTTGTGTCGGATATCTATCTGGTAATATTATGACTTCAGGGCCTAATAATGTAATTATTGGTGCCTATGCTGGGGATGCATTAACAACTGGTAGTAATAATGTAATTATAGGAAAATCAGCTGATGCAAGTGCTGCTGGTGGAGATAATCAAATTGTAATTGGTTATAGTTTTACTGGTAATGGTGATGCTAAAGTAAGTCTTGGTAGCGATTCGGGATATGTTTGGAACGCATTTACATCTAATAATACTTGGACTCAGGTTTCTGATGTAAGGCTTAAAAAGAATATTAATGATGATGACTTGGGTTTAGAATTTATTAATGAATTAAGACCAGTTACATTTAATTGGAAACCTAAATCAGAGGTTGACCCAGAATTTATTGAATGGTCTGCTAATAATAAAGGTCAAAAAGATATAGAAACTTTAATTCACGGTCTTATAGCTCAAGAAGTAAAAGTTGCTATGGATAAAGTTGGTAATACAACTTTTAATGGTTGGGAAGACACTATTGATGGACAAGCCGTTTCAAGAGAAATGTTTATAACTCCTCTTATTAAAGCAGTCCAAGAGTTATCTCAGCAAGTAGAAGATTTAAAAGCGAAAATTAATTAACAGGAGATAAAATGCATAATTATAAAGCATTAAAATCGGCAAGTAAAGTATCAGTTCAGAAGGTCAAAGTAGTTGATGTAGCTGCTGATGAAGACGCAGGTGTAGAAGAACAGTCACACGAAGAACTACAAGTAGTATGTAAAAAGTTTGACTCTACTACTGGCGAAGCTAAAGATGACTTGGTAAGAACTTGGAGTCTTCATCATGTAAAAATTGAAGTAGACCGGCGTAAAAAAGAAATTACAAGATTACAATCCGAACAAGCCGATTGGGAACAGCTTGAAACAGACTTAAAAGCTCTGTAATGAATCAGAAGTTTGGAGAATATTTTCTCAGAGCTTTATTCGTATTTGGAGTATGGACAGTAATAGCAGTTTATTTTCAGATAGGTTGGTAAAATGAAAAAAGTAAATTTACAAGGAGCGATTCTTTCGGGAGTCGGAACACTTATTATAGGATTAACTGGGTGGCTAATGAGTACTACACTTAGCGTTGATAAAGACCAAGACGTTATGGAAGTTAGATTAGACCACGCTGAAGAAAATTATGACAAGTTAAGATTGGACAGTCCGAATCATTCGATGGATACTTGTCCCGTGTGTATGCACATGAAGCTTGGCTACAAATGAAATGTCAAAGGCAATTAATGACTCGCTTAATCTCACCATTAGCATCAGCTTTCTCGTCAAGATTATTCTTGCAGTTGGATTATTCGCTGGTGGGTTCTATAGCGTCCAAATGAGGATTGCTGATTTGGAAAGGACAGTATCAGAATTGCATACGGAAGTAACAGTATTAAATCAAAAGATGGCTGATATGGAACAAGAGCATGTAAAAGAATTAGAGCATCATGCAGAAGAATTAGAAGAAGAGAATAGAAGCTTAATGCAGAAACTTGGATTAAAGAAACCGTGAATGATGATAATGACTTTTTCAGATGCTTATATTGGATAGTTCTTTTACTGGTAATGATAATATCTTTAGCAATATTTTCTGATGTAAAAGGTGGAGATATGGACTTATATTTGAAAGCAATGAGAATTAATAATGGTTAATAAACAAAATAGGAGTATAAAATGGCTAAAAAAGAAAAAGAAAAGCCGGTACTTAAGATTGATGATAAAGAGTACGACATAGAAACAATGACTGACGCACAAAAAGCAATGGTAAATCATATAGCTGACCTTGACAAAAAGGTTGCTGGAAGCGAGTTTAATCTTGTGCAGCTAAGATTTGGCAGACAGGCTTTTGTTGATGGATTACGAGCGAGCTTAGAAAATGGCGATGAAAATAAGTAATGGCGTATCATTAGGAAATATTTGGACAATAGGCATAACTTTGCTTGCGCTTGCTGTCTTATGGGGCAGTAACCAAGTTAAGATAGAATATGTTGAATCTAGCATTAAGGAACTAAGTGAGAAAAAAGCGGATAGGGATGTAATAGAAGTGAAACTTGATAACATGTCATCTCAAATATCTGAGATAAAAGATATGATAAAAGAGATGAAGTAGTGAACATACTTGATTTAGTTGAACGATTAGGAGTCACAGGAGTATTAGTTTTTATGTGTATCATGTTTGTACATAAATTCATTAATACAGATAAGAAGGTTGAAGCCATGCATCGTAGGATGGACAGCTTAAAGCAACAGATTACAGAAACAATGGCTGAGACCAAAGATGAAATTCAAGAACTGAATCGGGATTTGTTAAGAACATTTAGAAATGGAGGAAATTAATATGAGTGATTGGTTTAGCTGGTCTAATCTTTTTTACTTAATTGGTATTATGTTAGCGGGTGGAATGTCTTTAGTTGCATCTAAGTATACAACTATAGTAAAAGAAATGAAAGAAGTTGCTAAAGTACTTGAAGAAGCATACGAGGATGGTGAACTCTCTAAGAAAGAGAAAGAAGCTGTGATGAAAGAAGTTCTCGATGTCGTTAAAAGCGTCATTAACTTAAAGTGGAAAATATTTTAAATGGCTGATGTCTTAGGATTAAGTGATGTATCATCAAAAGACACAGGTAAAGGAAAACAACTTAAAACAGGCAACCTAAAAAGGAGTTATAATATGCCTAAAAAATGTGTAGAACGTAAAATGAAAACTGGCATGTCTAGGGATGCCGCTGTAAAGGCTTGCTATCCAGACCGTAGATTTGCTAAAGATAGAAAACAATACAAAGCAGGTAAAGGTGGAGGCATCCAGAATTTAAAGCCACAAGCAAGAGAACAAGTCGGAAAAATTGGTGGTATGATGAAAAAAGCTGGGATTAAAAAGAAAAAAGGATACTAATGGCTCAGAAGAAAGATAGAGGATGTCCTTCTGGTACAGTATATAATACTAGTTTAAAGAAGTGCGTAGCTAAACCACAAAAGCCTATGACAGATAAAGAAGCAGCTATTTGGAGTAAGTATATCTCCAGAGGTTCTCTCGCAAGGCATAGTTTAGATATTAAAGAAAATACAGTTTTAGATTCATTAATTCGAGATAAGCAGTTGAGGATTAAGCAGTGAAATTTAACATTGATTTATTTGAGGAAGACGCTGGCCTTGGTGACACTGTCAGTCGTGCTATTAAAGTAATTACAAAAAATCAAGTGAAGGAGTGTGGCAAATGCGAAAAGCGCAGGAAATATCTGAACAGGATAATCCCTTACAGGAATCCTATGACGAAAAGATACGAGTAATTAGTGGTGGCCCTATAAGAGGAGCTGAGGGTGGGTTACGTGCTGACATGTTTGAGCATGATGACCCTGACTATGATGAGATGCCGTGCATTTGTGATTTACCAGACCACGCACAAGATATATTATATGATGAGATAGAACAACAAGATAAAGACATCTTGAATGCCTAAACAAGTATATAAATTAGACCAGTTTCATGGCGGTCTTAATAGTAATGCAGACCCTAGAGATATTGCTGAGAATGAATTATCTTCAGCAACTGATATAATGGTAGATGAGTTAGGAATGATAAGAACATTAGGAGGAGCAGTGGCTCATCCATCCGAAACAGGAGCTGGCTCTACTGCGCATACTAATGAGATTACTCCTGGTTATGGATTGTTTGCATGGAAATCAGATAG
>Ga0315336_1005830_pt1 | contig 13113 bp, 11 predicted proteins | sample ASW5metaG_FD_204512 | JGI IMG/M metagenome (GOLD analysis project Ga0315336, IMG submission 204512) | Ammonia-oxidizing marine archaeal communities from Monterey Bay, California, United States - ASW #5 | ecosystem: Environmental > Aquatic > Marine > Intertidal zone | place: USA: California...
GATTACTCGTCAGCCACTTCAAGGTATACCTTCAGGGCTTGCTTATCTTCGACGAGCAGCCGCATCATCTCGTGATAGCTTTGCAGACCCGCCACCGGTGTGGTGAGGATCCGCTCGGTCACCCCCGGATAGGTCGCTTCACCGAGTGCGAGATGGGCGACCCCTTTTTCAAAATGCCGGCGATTGGCATTCACCGAACCGACGAGAAGCTTGTTCCCCAGCACCCAGCTCATGTTCACATTGTCGGTGGGGAACTCAATCTTTCGTTGCCCCCCGGTGATGCTTGTCCAAACCAGCGCCCCGTTGAGGCCAAGCGCCTGCATGGCGAAAAAGGCAACCTCGCTGCTCCCGGTTGCATCGATGATGAGGTCCGCCCGGCCCACTTTTTCCGCGAGCTTTTCGATCGGAGTTTCACCGGTACTGACGTAGCGGGCTCCCAACGCTTCGACAATCTCTGACTTCAGGCAAGGTCTTGGTGCGCGCGCCAGCGTAAAGACCTCTAGCCCCTTGAGTCGCAGCACCAATGTCGCCAAGAGACCAATTTGACCCGCCCCCGCCACAAAGGCGAGTTTCGGTTCCCAAACCTGCAGCCGCCGCTGCGCCTCGTACGCTTGCTGAACCGCCTTGGCGGCACAACTCATCGGTTCGGCGAGAACATGCAGATGTTTCAATCCAACCGGAATCTTCACGATGAACTCAGCATCGTCGACGAAATACTCCGTCAGGAAGCCATGCAGCAAATTGATGCCGCGCTCGAAATAAACCTCTTCACTGGTAATGTCGGATCGGCCAATGCGGTCGTAAATCGAGTTGCCGGGCCGGCGGACCGTACAAGTCACGTAGTCGCCCGGTTGCACGTGAGTGACCTGCGGGCCGACTTCCACAACCACGCCGAACGACTCATGTCCGATCACGAGAAAATCGTCCCCCGGCGGCGGGTTGCCGTAGAGCGCATCATTGATCTCGCGGTCGGTCGCGTCGACACCGACTTTCAATACTTTCACCAGCACGCCTCGGCCATCCGGTATCTCATCGAGACGGGGCGCGGCCACTTCCGTCATGTGAACGCTGTTACTCTGCCCGGGATGAACCGCAATCGCCTTCATTCGTTCAGATCCTTCACCATCGAAACTTGATACAAATTCGTCCCGCATTCATCGCGCGTGGTAGCGACGAGCCCCTCTTTGTGGGCACGGGCCAACTCGACGATCTTAGTGCATTTTCCAATGCTTTGTAGTGGTAGTTGCCCGCTCTTGCGCGAGGATTTCCTCCGAATCCACACTATATCGACTCCCAAAGTGTAATGGTTTCCCCCAAGGCGAGATTCCACGTAGGCCGCCAGCCTGGTGGAGAGCGAACCGTTTCGCCAGAAACGTTGGTCTCCCTATGGGTTCGCGGGCGTGAATTCCATCGCGCAAAAAACAGCCCGCCACGATGCCAGGTGCACCGTGACGGGCGACGAACCACTACCTGCCAGTGTAGATGTTCCGGTTCTGCCTCTTAGGAAACAGATTCATCCACGTTCGTTTACTCTGCTTTGACCGGAACCTTTTGAGTCGTGGCCTGCTTTGTTTTGGGCAGCCGCACGCGCAAGACCCCGTCTTTTACGATCGCCTCCACCCCCTCCCGCGCGATTTCGTCCGAGAGAGTGAAGGTCCGCTCGAAATCTCCAACGCCGTATTCAGAGTAGGAGAGTGTCTCCCCCTCAACTTCCATCGGCTCCACCGTTCCCTTGATCGTGAGCAGATGTTTCTCGAGGGAAACATCTGCCGTCTGCTCATCCACGCCGGGAACGTCGGCCAGTATCATGACGGCGTCTTCCGTTTCGACAATATCAACGGCCGGGCGGAAAACCGCGCGCTGCTGTCGACACCGCGCCTCCGAATCCGCTTCACTCACTTGCTTGGTTGATTGAGCTGTCATCGTTGCCTCCTTAAGCAGGTCACATGCCTGCGTTTTGTGCTTGATATCTGGTTTCATCGGAACGTTCTGCAACCGCTCGTCTCTGGGTATCTCTTCCGGACGTAACCCGGCGGCGACAGCTTCAGAACACCGTTCGGCAGCCGCTACAGACAAATTAGACGGAGTCTACAGCGTCTTACACTGTCTTGTGCCGCGCCGAGAGCCGTTTGGACCTTCAATACCTGTTTCCCGCGAGCGGGAACCGGGAACAGCATTTCGTAAGTTGCTCTAGACCGCTCGCACGGCAACCTTTTTCGGCTTGTGTTCCGCAGGACGGTGTAACGTTAAGGTCAGCACACCCTTTTCGTAAGTTGCCGATGCCTGCTGCGGATCGACTTCACAGGGAAGCTTCACTGCACGGGAAAATGGCTGCGAGGTCCGTTCTTCGCGGATAAGAGTCTCCCCTTCCTCGAGCGGTTCCTGCGGATGCGATCCTTGGATCGTCACCGTGTCGTCGGTCACTGTGATGTCGAGATCGTCGGCTGACAGTCCCGGCACTTCCGCGATCAGCCGGAAGCCATCCTCGCTCTGCCATAAGTTGATCGCCGGAAAACTCGCCCCACACGAGGCGCGCCGAACGCGATCGCCGACCACTGCGCTCCGAAACTGATCCAGGTCTCGCCACGGATCCCAACGTCTTACAAAGCGTTGCATAGTTATTCTCCCTTCATTGGGTGCCGGCACCTTCCGCCAACACTCTGGACACATTTGCGATTCCCATCATGCCGGTACTGATTCTCACAACTCTGTCCGCTCGCTCACCAACGCGACCTTCAGCCGCGCGCACGCTGCGCGCGAAACTTCCACGACTGGGAAACTTGAGGCGAACGTCGCCTTGGCCGCGTGGGACTGGTCGCTAGCGGAGCAGTGTCGGCATGGTTAGGTCTGGGACAAATCTCACCGGATTAATAACGCAACGAGCGTGCCAATCTCGCACAGGGAAGGGACCGGGGCAGTTGCCTCTTGGCGACTGCGAGCAATTCTGGGCGACTTTTGTTACGCCGATTCGTCTCAACACGCCGTCACGAAATCGTTTATGAGCAGGCTCGCTTCCAAGGTACATCGCTCTGAATGAGAGCAACTCGAAACGATTTGAGCGGAAACCCTTCGGAAATCCCATGTTTCAGCCGCCGCCAGAAATGCCAATATGGCAGCAACGCGGCATGCATGACCTAAAGCTGCCAATTTGGCTTAATTCTAGGTAGTGCCATAATGGCAGCGGCAGTTTGAACAGTTTGCGGTGGCGGGTTTCCCTGAAGAAAATGTTCGGCCGGTCGCAAGTCCATGCGCGCAATCGGGCTTAAAGCGCGCAGGTTTCGCAACGTGCAGATCGATCGCAACCGAATTTAGTGGTGAGGCCGCTCTGTTTTCTCAGTTCGAGGCGCTAATGCCGCCTGTCTCACTTTCGAGCAGGCTCGGTGGCGATCGACGGAACGGATTGTTCCTGGCAGAAGCGACGCGGGCTTGTAGCCGGCCTCTGTTACGTGAGACAAGTTTTTCCCGGGGACAAACCAGGTTGCTCTGAGGTGTCGGCTCGTTGAGTCGACATCCGCACGACGGCCAAGTTCATGGAATGGTGTCCTTCGATGCAAGCACGGTTTGCGGGCTCCCGCTCTCTGGACGAACGTCGGCGTCGCCGGCTGGCGGCGGCAAACGATGAGTCAGAAGTGAAGCGGAGCCGTTCCTCATCATCCAAAGCGAAGCAAGCGCGCGCCAAGGTGGCGGAAATGCCGTCCGCGCGGTCGGCGTCGCATTTTCCGATCCGCAAGGCGCTTTCGCAGAGGTGGTGGAAGGTTTGGGGCATTGGACTTTGCGTGCTGGCGTTGGGCGGGGGAACTGTGGCCGCCGGCTGGTGGGCGACGCTCCGCCCCGAGATGTTCGGGCCTGGCTTTCTTCACCTATTCGGTCTGAAGAACGGTCGTGCTTTGCGATACCTTATGACGCTACACCTGTTGCTGGCGAGCCAGTTGGCGCTGTTCATCTGTTGGATTCGATCAGCAAGTTTGCGTGATTTTGCCGGCCGCTACCGCCTTTGGGCCAGGGCTGCGACGGTCGGTTTCGTTTTCGCCTTCATGATGGCAACAGATGCTAAGACCGCCTGGATTCAGACGGTGACCTGGCTGTGGGGAAACTCACTCGGTGACAAGGAACCACTTTGTTGGCTCGCCCCGGTCTGGATCATCGGACTCGTTGTGCTACGCGTCTTACTGCGCGACATGCGCGATTGCCGATCGAGTGTGATTGTCCTTTGGCTGTCAACGCTGGCCTGGATCGCGGCAGCGGCGATGCAGTTCCCGCTCGGTCTGCCGATTGGCGGTGGTGAGCAAATGCTCGTGCGTGCCACGGCACCAATGCTCGCCAGCTGCTGTCTCTTATTGAGCATGTTGTTGCATGCCCGTTTCGTGGTCTACGTATCGGCCGAACCTCCAGAACCGCGTCCACCGAGATTCCGGTTTCCGAAGATAAGGCTGCGTTTGCCGATATTATGGCGCCGCAATTCGCTAGACAACTCAAGCCTGCCCCGCGAATCGGAAACGCAGAAGAGTACCAAACGTGGGAAAAAAGGCCGCGTTGCCGCACCTGTTGCTGATGCCGATTCAAGCGAATCGGAGCCGGCCGCTGGGCGCACGGAATCACGCGCTTCCGGACGAAAGAAGAAGGCCGCCAACAAGAAGCGTTCGCAACAACCGCTTGAGTCGGCACAAGACGATAGCGCTAACGGCGTCGACAGTCACGTGGAGCGCTCAGGGCTAACTGCCCGCGTCGATGAATCGTCCCCCGTCAGTGAAGCGAAGACTCATGACACCGGCAACAACGCAAAGCACGCGCCGAGCGGGCCGGACCCGAGTCTGCTCAAGGGTCTCTCCAAGCGCGAACGGCGGAAACTGCGGCAAGAGTGGCGCGCGCAGCAGCGTGCTGAGCAGATGCAGTCGTAACGCAGTCTGCGATCCCGCTTGAGATCCTGCATCACTTCACCGCGACGGTCGCAATACGGACCCGGTCGCGACGGTTCGGTCATCACGCGCGGCATGCATCCGCTGAAATGGGGATCGCTCGGCATGCCGCACAATTGCGTTGCGTGCGGTTGACGGTGCGGCGCGGGAAGCGGAGAATGCCGCATGCTGCTTGAATGCGAGTGTTCCGCCGCGACTTCTCTTATTGCGCCGGGCGCGATGTGACCATCAAGCGCACAACCGCGAAACTGATTTCGCAGTGGAGAGTCGGTAGTTTCTTGCCGGTCAATGCCGACGAGATGCTTCTGCCGGTTAACCGTTTTGCGTTTTGCTTCATAAGGGTTTTCCATGTCGAGCGACGATCAATGGTCCGAGGATGAACGCCCAGATGAGTTTCGCGACAAGCAGGACTTCGGCGACCAACAGCAAAATTGGGCCGACGATCGGTTTGGCGTGCCGGAAAGGGAAACCAAGCCGGGTATGAGCACCGGAATGAAGGTGCTCATCATTCTGTTGTGCGTCGGAGGCCTGTTTGTGCTGGTTTGCTGCGGCGGAGGCATCTATTTGGCGTCGCAAATGGACATGGACGTCAATGATGATCCCGAGGCGACCAAAAAGGTAACTGCCGAGATTATTGACATCGAGATTCCGGAGGTTTTTGAACCGAAATCGTCGATGAGCATGAATTGGATCTTCTTCGAGATGAAGCTGGCGGCCTACGAAGCCAAGGACAACAAAGGCATGCTCATGATCACTGAGATCGACATGCCGATGGCAGAAGGGGACGAGCAGCAACAAGCGGAAATGCGAAAATCTATGCAACAGCAAAACTTCGGCGAAAGAAGCCTGACCATTATCCGATCTGAGAGCCGGGAGTTCGAGATCCGCGGCGAAACCGTCAAGTTTCAATTTGCCGAAGCGGAAGATGCATCGGACACCCCCTTCCGGCAGGTGACTGGCGCCTTTTCGGGCAAGGGAGGGGCGGCTTCTCTGATGCTGCAAATCGAGGAGGAGCAATACGACGAGGAAGCCGTCGTCAAGATGCTGGAATCGATCAAGTAGGCGGCAACGGACCAGTTCGGGAGGGCGTTTCAGATGAGGGTTGGCTCGTCCCCCGGCAACGCACCCGATTGTCCCATTTTCAAAAAGGAAACCTCCAAAGGCGTGAGTCGAACAATCAGCTCAATGCCGACGAGGTACTCTTTTTCGCCGACAACAGTACAATGCCGGACGGTTCCCCGCACGACCTTGTCGAAACGCTGAATCTCGTTTCGCAGCCGAAGCTTGAGATGCTCGTTGATCTCCAACGAGATTGGCGTGAGGATGCCAATACCGGTTACAGAGACGTTTTCGAGCTTCGCATCGACGCCGGTTCGCATTTTGTCTGAGTCGCGCAGTAGCGTGACATCGGAGTTGGAGGGATAGCGAATCATGAACCTCCGCTCCGGTTCTTCGCTACCCTTTTCGTTCGCGGACATTTCTCTAGTCTCCCTCCATGCGATCGCTACACCCCAACGACGCGATCGATCGTCACGCGTCCGCAGGAGCGTTTGAGGCTGCAACGCAAGATTCCGAGATACTCTGTTCTTCCCAGCAGCGCTCTGAAAATATCCGCAAGACCCCTCTGGACGGCGGATTTGACTCTGAATTCCATACCGCTCTTTGGCCGCCAACCAGGTTTTCGGACTGCTTCTAAAGAATGAATTTCGTAAGGTCGTCGTCTCTGGTGATCGCTTCGAGTTTTTGCCGGACGTATTTCGCGTCAACAGTCACAGTTTTCTTTCTGGGGTACGGGGCCTCGTAGCTAACATCCTCCAGCAAACGTTCGAGAATGGTGTAGAGCCGGCGGGCACCAATGTTCTGCGACGACTGGTTGACTTGGTAGGAGACCTCGGCCAGCACCTCAATTCCGTCCGTGGCGAACTTCAGATTGACGCCGTCCGCGGCCAGCATGGCGATGTATTGCCGTGTCAGCGAACTGCTCGGCTCTGTCAAAATGCGCTTGAAGTCATCCTGGGTCAGGTCGTTCAGCTCGACGCGAATCGGAAATCGCCCTTGCAGTTCGGGCATCAAATCGGACGGCTTCGCGCGGTGAAACGCGCCGGCGGCGATGAACAGAATGTGGTCGGTCTTCACCGGTCCGTAGCGTGATTGGACAGTCGTCCCTTCGACGATGGGGAGCAAATCGCGCTGGACGCCCTGCCGGCTGACATCGGCACTGCGGCTCCCTTCTTCCGGGCCACAGATTTTGTCGATCTCGTCCAAAAAGATAATTCCGCTGCTCTCGGCCAGCCGCATTGCCTCTTCGTAAATCAGATCCTTGTCCAACAAAGCCTCGAGTTCTTGCTCGAGAAGGATCTGCCTCGCATCACTGACAGTGACGACGCGGGAGGTGCTTTGTCTCGGCATCATGCGGTCGAACATTCCCTGCAAGTCGACATCCATTTGCTCCATACCCATGTTCGAAAAAATCTGCACGGGCGAGTTGCGCTGTTCGACGGTTAATTCCACTTCCTTCTCTTCAAGTTCTCCTCGTTGAAGCTTCTCACGAAACTTTTGTTTCGTCCGCTCATGCCTGGCATCCGCTTCTACCCGCTCTGCGTCGTCGACGTCCCATTCGGTTTCCGGAAGCAGAAGATCGAGCAGTCGCTCTTCGACGCGCGCGGCTGCCTTCGTTTCCACTTCGGTCCGTTTTTTCGCTTGCACGAGGTTGGCGGCCGCTTCGATCAGATCGCGGATCATGCTTTCCACGTCCCGGCCGTAGTATCCCACCTCCGTGTACTTGCTCGCCTCAACCTTTACGAACGGCGCCCCGAGAATGCCGGCCAGCCGACGTGTAATTTCGGTTTTGCCGACGCCGGTCGGCCCGATCATGATGATGTTCTTCGGCGTGACCTCCTGGCGGATGTCCTCCGGAAGCTGGTTCCATCTCCAACGATTTCGCAGAGCAATCGCGACGGACCGTTTGGCATCGTCCTGACCGACAATGTGTTTGTCCAGTTCGGCGACGATTTCGCGCGGCGTCAGTTCGCGCACTTCAGCTCCTCCACGATGATGTTGTCGTTGGTGTAGACGTCGATCTCGGACGCAATTCCGAGCGATTCCCGCACGATGTCCGCCGCGGAGAGTTTGGAGTGCCGCACCAGGCCGCGCGCGGCAGCCATGGCAAACTGCCCTCCGGAACCAATGCCCATGATGCCATCGGGAGGCTGCACAACGTCGCCCTGGCCGGTGATCAGCAGGCTGAGTTCGCTGTTGACCACGAGCATCAGCGCTTCCAGCCGACGCAACATACGGTCGGTGCGCCAGTCGCGCGCCAGTTCGGTCGCGGCGCGAGTAATGTTACCAGGATAGTCCTTCGCCTTCGCCTCGAACCGTTCGAGCAAGGCGAAGGCGTCGGCCGTCGAACCAGCGAAGCCGACGAGCACTTTGTCGTCCAGCATGGCGCGAATCTTGTTGGTGTCGGCCTTGAGAATGCTGTTTCCATAGGAAACCTGGCCGTCACCGCCGATTGCCACCTTTCCCTTATGCCTTACGGTCAGGATCGTGGTCGACCGCGCAGTTTGCTTCATCGAACGACTATCTTCGTTTGTCTCACCAGCGAATGACATGCTGAAGGTCCCTGCCGTAGACGCCATTCCCGGCTTCGCGAAATGGACTTGCTAAAAAAAGGCACAGGGGCCGACGAAGACATCGCGGCAGGTAACGACAGGCTCCTCAGTTGCCGCCAATCAGCCGGCGCACCAACTCTGTCGGCGAAAATCCGTGCGTCTTGCCGATCCAGCTACCTCGGAAACTCCGTACATGATAACGGACAACCGTAACACGTGGCCTACCACCTCACAAGCGAACCCCGTGACGCTTAACTTTCGGTTTAACGAATCCGCGCGGCCTCCCCCAGGGACGAATCGCTTCCTGCGCGAATCGGAAACAGTCAAACGGACTTGATCATGGAGGGATGCCGGAACAGTTGCTCTACCAGACCCTGTTCGCTGACCATTCCCACGACGCGATCCTCCTCCATGACGACTCCATATGCCATTCCGCTTGCGCGCAGCTCTAAGAGTGCTTCCAACTTGCGGGCCGATGCGGGAAGCTGAGACATACGGCGAATGGCCGATTTGAACGGTTGCTGGTTGACGACCAATTCGACAATCGGCACGTAGCCGTACCAAGAATCGCCATCGCCAGCACTTCGGACGGCAACATGCGTTAGGCCAAATTGTTCGGCACACTCCAAAACGTCTTGGGAACCCGTATCATCCGCAACACCAATGATCCGACTGCAAGGCGTCATCGCCTTGGTCACCGGCTCCGCGGCCGTCTGCATCAGACCGGTGACCAACCGGCTTTGCACTTCGGTGAGCAGACCTTCTTGGTGTCCCTGGCCGAGAAGCTGAACCAGCCCGCTGCGCCCCAGCAATAGCTCGAATTGCCGTTCGCCGGAATTACCAAACCGCTCGAACAGTTTGGTAATCCAAATCAGCGGGAAACTGACGATCAGAAACAAACGGTAGGAGAAAGTGAACCACGCGACGTCGCGGCGGAGCAATTTCATCGGCGCGCGGTAATACAGATTCTTGGGCACGAGCTCGCCAAAGACAAATACGACCGGGGCAAGCAACAAGGTGCCAACGATTTCGGCCCAGCCCGATTCGGACCGGTAGAACGCAACGGCTCCCAACCCAATTGCCACCGTTGTGAGATAATTGGCCACGTTGTTGCCAACGAGAGTTGTCGCCACGAAATAACCCGGATTCCGGATGAACCACAGGATCCTCCGAGCAACGCGGTCACCCGCTTGAGTGTCGATGCTCAGCCGCAGATGACTAATGCGATAGAAACCGGTTTCCGCGCCGCTGAAAAAAGCGGAGAGTCGGAGCCCGCACGCGAACAAAGCCACGGCTCCGGCGAATGCCAAAATGGTTCCCATGCGATCGCTGCTCACCCTATTGAGAAGATTCGGTTCTGGCTCCGGCATCGCTGTCGGTCGAGAGCATGACGCGCAGTTGCCCTTGTTTCGACACGTCGATCACCCGAATTGTGTAACCGCGCCAACGACATTCGTCTCCGACCATCGGCAGACGCTCGAGCTCGTCCAGTAGCATGCCGGCCAGCGTGACCAACCCATCCTTTTCGGGCTCGAACTCGATGCCCAGACGCCTGCACAAATGGCGGAGCGTCGTAATTCCGTCGACGTGGTAACGGCCGGGGGCAATCTTCAACACGGGATCGCGGCGAAGCAGACGTTTGGCCCGGCTCGGCAGCGGAACGAGAATGGTATCGGCGATGTCTTCGTAGGTAATGATTCCGATCGTTTCTCCGTACTCGTTGACAACCGATGCGACGTTCCCCACGCGCTCTCGAAGCAGCTGCAGCGTGAACGCGAGCGTTGCGCACCACGGAATGTGCACGACCTCTTCGGCCGAAACTTCCAGGTGCTCTCGCGGAATTGCGGACAAACCGCTCAGAGCGATCGCGCTCTCAATGCGGTCGCTCTTTTCCGCACGAATTACCACGTAGCCGCCGGGCGGTAACTTGCCCTGCAGATGCGATAGATGGACCGGTCCGCTCCGCGTCACATAGCTGCCGCGCGGGCGCATGACCTCCTCGACGGAAATCTCGGAAAGATCGAGAATGTTATGAAGCACCTGCCGTTCCTGACGGATGACATCCTCGCTTTGTTCGGATGCCTCGACGGCACGTTCCAGGTCTTCAGCCTGTAGAAACGGCTCATACCGAATGTGCGGCCAAAAGGCACGGCGCGCCATCCGTGTTACGTTTCTCAACGTTGGAGCAAGAGGATCCAGCATCCGGATTGTCAGATCGAGCGGCCAGCTCACCAGCGATGCCATCCGGTTCCGGTGCACAACCGCGACCGATTTCGGAAGAACCTCGCCAAATAAGATGATTCCCGCCAGGCTGGCGGCACTGAAGCAGCCCGCAGCGGCGTTCCACTCCTTATCGACAAGCCGTTGTGCGACGACGACGCTGGTGGCGAAATAGAGCAGGTTGACGACTAGGTTCCAAAAAAGCACGCCGGTCAGCAAGCGGTCGGGATCGCTTAAGAGTGATGCAGCGGTACGCTCGCGCGAGCCGCCGCGGCGTAGGCGGCGCAATTCGTCGCGCGAAAGGTAGAACAACGCAGTCTCGCTGGAGGAAAAGAACCCCGAAGCGATCATGAGCACCGTCATGGCGGCGACACCGGGTATCCAGATCTCTGCCGGTGGCATGAATTCGTTCATCTCGCCGGATTCCCAGCGTGGCTGGATTTCCGCACCGTCAATTCCTGTCTCCCGCGAGCCAGACCATCTCTAGCAAAGATGCAGCAGCGCAAACGTAGAATCCGTCGCCGCTCTTACAGAAAAGTCCTGCTACATCTTCTTTGAAAACGCTCGAGAACCAGGAACGGTCTCTCGTAGGCTGCTCGAGTGTGGGGCGACTCAGCCCTTGTCGAGTGTCGTGCGTCCCAGGGCCACGTCGAACTCGCTGACCGCCGGAATCAGCATGGCCAGGGTCGTAAATCCGTAGGCCGTCGAAATTGCCAGACAGACGCCGAGTGAACCGGCCAGCAGATACTCGGTGATCGCATAGAACGTCAAGAACGGGAGCACGCCCGCCGAAACTCTTAAGGCCGCCGAGGGGTTCTTGTGCGAGAGCGACGCATACAGCCCGACGCTTCCCACACCGATAAATACGACAAAGCTTTGCAACTGCAAGAAGAACGACGAATGCGCTTCCACCAACAACATCATAAAAATGCAAATGCCGATAAACAGAAAGAAAATAGTCCCCAGGCTGTTGGCGATCGCCGAACGGGAACTCTCAAAGCTAAGCCCGGCGTGCAGACCGAGCATGGATACGAAGCAAACGAGTACCAAGAAACCGAAGGAGAGATAAATCAGGTATTCCAGCCGCAAGCCACCTTGAAAAGCATAGAACGCAATCAACGCCAGTGGGATAAGCACCGCCTCTTTCGCGTTGTAAAGAATGCCTCCCAGCTTACCGAAGATGAACTCCTTGGCGGAGACGTCGGTCATCAGCAGCAGCTCCAACGTTTTCGCGTCGCGTTCGGAGGTCAGCGCCGTGACGGCCTGTGCGTTGATCAGTATCAGGCTCACCAGGCCGAGCCCGATGAAGGCAGTGCCAATCGGCGCCATCAATCCGGCCGTCGCTTCTCCCGGCGCCCCGGCCGAATAAAGGGAGGCCACCGCAAAGGCGGTCAGCACGAAATAGGCGAACTTGATCACGAAGATTTTTCGCCCGTAGGCCCGCGTGCGGATTTCGCGCCAGATGACGGGATTCGTCCAAATCTCACGTGTTGCCGCGCTCGTCGCGTCGCGATCGCGTTTTTCTTCAGCAACCGCCGCGTTGTGCACACCTCGGGAGGGATTCCAGACACGCACCCGGGCGATTGCCGCAACGTTTAGCAGCACAGCCAGGACACTCATCGCCAGCACCGGGCCGAAAGCCGAAACTTGTACCACACCTAGTTCGGTATGCCGTGCCAGCGGGTTCCAGATATCCAAGAGTGCGCGATAGGGATTCAATAGCGCAGCCCACTGGCCGACTGTGGAGCCGCTGCCGAATAAACCGATGATCAATTCCGCCACGCCAACGAACAGAACCAGGCCCAGCACGCTGATGGCCAGCGTTTGAAAGGTTTTCTCCCGCCAAAATGCGACCAGCGCTCCCCAGCTTCCCGCCGCCAGCCCGGCAGCGGCGCAAATTGCCAGCGACCAGGCAATCTGATCCAGCGCAACGCCCCCGAGCAAATGTACGAGAAAAAAGACAGGCAGCGACGCCGCCAGTAACACCACCACAATCAGCAGGCCGGAGAACAGCTTGCCCCAAACGAGTTCCCGGTCCCGCAGGTCGGTCATCAACAGCAGGAGCAGAGTGCCGCGGTCCTTTTCCTGCGCAATCCCTCCCCCCGCTAACACGAGCGCGAAGCAGAGAATCAACGTCAGTTGGACCACCGAAAAGATTTGGAAGACGAGGCTGCCGAACCGCGCGATGTCGCCGATGTTACGAACCTGCTGCCAACCAAACGTCGCCTGGCCTGCCGTGTACATCAGCAGAAACAGGGCCGCAACGTACCCGGAACGAATTAGAAAATGCCGGAATTGCCGCGGGGAGGTGAGCGCTTCTCGGCTGAAAATGGGTCCGGCAAACAAATTTGTCACCTACAGCGTCT
>Ga0315336_1005832_pt1 | contig 13107 bp, 13 predicted proteins | sample ASW5metaG_FD_204512 | JGI IMG/M metagenome (GOLD analysis project Ga0315336, IMG submission 204512) | Ammonia-oxidizing marine archaeal communities from Monterey Bay, California, United States - ASW #5 | ecosystem: Environmental > Aquatic > Marine > Intertidal zone | place: USA: California...
GGAACACTGCCGCTTTTGGATGGAGAGCGGCCGGTGTCACGTCGAAGACTGCGGTAGTCGGAACGGAACTTTCGTGCGTGGAAGACAGATTGACCGCGCAGTGGTCGCCAGTGGTGATCGGGTGATTGTCGGCAGTTTCGAGCTGCTCGTAGCCGACGAAGAAGACATCCAGCCGACCGACTACGATCTCCCTTCATCGGAAACGCTTTTCAATCAAACGACTCTCAGTCAGCCCGTCGGCCTCGAACCGCCGCCTACCCTGAGCGAACCTGCGACCGAAGAGCGTCGTTTGGCATCTATCGTGCATCAGCGACTGACACCGTCTCGTCGGATCGGTCTTCCGGGGATGTTGGTCGAAGTCGCCTACATCCCCAGCGGTCTTTTAGGTGGCGACTGTTTCGAATGCTTCGAGCTAAATGACCGCTGTGTGCTGGCTCTATTCGATTCGATGAGCCATGGCACGAAGGCAGCACTGATGAACACACTCATCCGCTCGGAACTGCATCGTTGGGTGTCGCTGACAGCCGAACCAGGAAAATGTCTCGAACACCTCAACCGCGAACTCGTCGAGATGCAAATCGACGACCTCTACGTCTGCGCCAGCCTGGCGATGTGGTTCCCCGCTACCAGTACGATGGTTTATTCGACCGCAGGACAGCAGCCGCCGTTGTTTGTCCGGGGTGGCAAGGTTACGAATGCGAACGAAACGGCTGGGGGGTATCCGCTGGGCACCGTCGCGGGAGGGCACTTCGAAGAAAAGTTGCTCCAACTCACACCCCAAGATCGCCTCTACTTCTTCACCGACGGCTTAAGCGATGTGCTGCGCGGGAACCGAGAGACAAGATCTTCAGCCGGCCGTATCGCCGACAAACTTCTACAAAACCCAACGGAGAGTCTCACATCCCTGGCACGATCCATCCTAAAGAGCAACGCATCCGAAGCCCAGGACGACGCACTGCTCGTCGGTTGTGAGGTGGTCAGTTTGCCAAAAGTCGTGTAAGCCCGCATTCGCAATGAGCTGACGTCAAAACCCGGTTGTGGACAAATTTCGGCCTGAAAAACAAGGGGGTTGATTTGGCAACAGAGGGTTTTGACGCTACTTCAATGAGCATTTCATCAATTCTGCCTTGCGAACAACGCGCGATACCACAGAAACTCACGTTGCGTATCCGTCAGGTCTGTCACGGCGTGGTGACGCCAAGAATGGAGACCTTGACTCCGCGACCGGAATCGGCGGTTTCGTTGAGTCAAAGTACCAAAGCTTTCTCGGATACGTGGCCTCATCGTCAGCTTCGGCATACCGATGCGGCAGCGGTGTGCGCGGTGAACGTCGAACACAGCCGGTGATCGAGCGAGTTTTCCGGGTATTGTTTTGCCTTGGGAGAGTCCAAGACAGACGAACCGAGCAGAGCCGCATCGCGAATCGGGAGCGTGGTCCTTGCTTCGCAGATATGTGCCAGCCGGAACTCCGTTGGGCGAACGGAGGCAGTTTCTTGCATTGACCTTTTGATCCTTTCGCACCGTGTTCCCGTTTCCCATTGAGGACTGCCTCATTTGCACCACCGTAGCGTGTTGCGTGGGACACTCGCTTCGTTAGGTGGTCAATACGGCGCTTCGCATAGACACTTTCAAAGCGCTTCTCGGACATTACTGGACGAAAGTCGTCGCGATCGTCCTGTGCGGCATCGCGATGGCCGGTTATATTCACTCGGCACAATGGCTGTCTCGGATTCCGCTGGTAATCGCCACCGGCGTCGGTCCACTCATGTTCGTTGCGAGCGAAGAATTCTCAGACATCATGGGGAGTTCTGGGCAATTCCGCTTATTCGATTCCAGTCATCACTTCCCCGCACTGATCAGAATTGGTGTATTCGTCATCTAGAAACTCATTAACTACGGTCTTTTCCTTCGCTGACGCGAGCTTCACGCTGCCACCCAACTGGAGCACAAGCGCCGAAACGCTTCGGGCACGCATTTGCTGTTCTCGGGCGCTTGTTCGACTGAAACAATTGATCGTTGTACGACGCTGTGCCCCTCATTTTGTGGGTGGCGTCGCTTGTACCAACCGTTGGGCGGCGAAAACACGAAATTTGTCTTCTCAGCGAGCCGCGTGATACACGTCGATTGCCAGCATTTCGAATATATCCTGAAATTGCGAAGAATTCTGTCATCCTGTTGTGGCTTGGCAACGTTGATGAAAAGGTGCTAAAAGGACTAGCAATTGCGATCGGCGGATGGGATGATCCGTGAAGGTCGTTGACGTGCTCAACCAGCCGGTGTCGATGGATTCTGCGATGTGGTTCATCGTCTGCTGTCTGATTGTGTGACGACACGTTTTTCATTCCCGAAGAAACGGCGTATGTCTTCGGAACGGCCTCGTTCGCCTTGACGAAGTGGAGGACTGCCCATGCGTTTGTCGAACGCCGGCGTGACATGGTTGTTTGCAGGAGCGCTCGTGCTTCCGCTCGGACTACGAGCCGCCGAATGGTTTGTTGCGTCTGAGAAGCCGGTCGACCTGGCCATGGCCGAAAACGGAAAAGAATTGTTTCACCATGAATGGAAGCCAAACGATCCACTTGCTTCCAAGGGCGACGGATTGGGGCCCGTGTTTAACGAGGCCTCGTGTGTGGCGTGTCATCGATTGGGTGGGCCGGGCGGCGGCGGACCCAACCAACACAATGTTGTGACTTTCAGTGTTCGTCCGACCGTGCGTCGAGCGCAACGAACGCAGCAGCCAAAACTGCTGGCGGCAGACGTGCGACAGGGAGTTCTACACGCACAAGCGATCTCGTCGGAATTTCTTGAACTGCCACGACATATCGACGGTCGACTGCGAGGCTTGAGTATCAGCCGGAGTGATCCGTTGGAAAGCCAGCAGCTCGCTTCGCGGCAACAATCAAGCACTGCGGAATGCTCGCCCGGTGGAACGACACAACTCCGAACCGGTATCGACGTTTCACAACGCAACACTCCCGCGCTTTTTGGCGCGAAGCTCATTGATGAGATTTCTGCTAAATTGATCATCTCCAACGAGCGTCGCCAATCCGTTCGCTCGGGTTTGACGCCGTCCGATCAGGAAGAGTTTCCCGTAGGACGGGCGTCTCGTCTGCCGAACGGGCGAGTCGGACGATTCGGCTGGAAGGGGCAGACCGCATCGCTGGCAGATTTCGTGCAAGCTGCCTGCGCGAACGAAGTGGGTCTCGGGAACCCCGGCAGCGCTCAGCCGGCAGCGCTCTCTAAAGGAGACTACGCGCCACCCGGATTGGATCTCACCCAGCAACAATGCGATGAGATGACAGCTTTTGTGGCGCTACTTCCTCGTCCCGTTGAGGTCGTGTCGGACACCCCAGCGGTACACTCTCAAGTCGCCGCCGGCAAGGAACAATTCCACGCCGTTGGATGCGCTGCTTGTCACACGCCGGACGTTGGCAATGCGATCGGTATCTACAGCGATCTGCTCCTGCATCGGATGGGCCGTGAACTTCAAGGGGGCGGCTCATACGGCGATCCTCCCATTCCGATTAGCGATGAGGATCCCGCCCAGGGGCCGTTGGCTGACGAATGGCGGACCCCGCCGTTGTGGGGAGTGGCTGATTCAGCGCCGTATTTGCATGACGGCCGCGCGGCTACGCTGGCCGACGCGATCGCCGGACACAGCGGGCAGGCAGCCCGCTCTGTCAAGAAGTTCAACCAGCTGAAGGCCTACGAGCGGCAATCTTTGCTGGCATTCCTTAACACGCTTCGGGCTCCGCCAGTCGACGGACTTTGATTTGAAGTCGAACCGTAGGCTGACTCAAGGCCAACGCGACGGCGCGCGTCGAGCGTGACCGGGTGAATCTGTCACGAGTGTGGGCTATGCAAGACGATCGTCGAAAGAAACGTTGCAAAAAGGGGACCCCTAGGACATCCGTCTCGAATTCCACCCGCTCTGCCGAACCCCCCGCAGAAAATACCGTACGCTTCATCTGTCGTTGCGGCAAGATGATTCGATCTGGCGACACCGAGGCAATCGAGAAGCGGCGTTGCTTGAACTGCGGAACGTCTTTCGATGAGACACACGAACAAGGAACGTCTGACGGTGTTTTCATACGATCGGCCAAATCCAGGTCCGATGCATCGTCGGTCGAATCCGACCGCTGGGCGACGGGTCCCGCGACGAAGAAGACGAAGAAGAAGCGAAGCAATCCAGACATTGATTCGCACGCACTCGTCACTGCGCAGATGACGTCCGAACCTTCAGTCTGGCATGAAAACGGCAATAGCCACCACTCGTCGCTGAACGCACCGGCTGGCAACGATAATCCAGCCCCACCAACGACTCGTGCCGCTACGATCCAGGACGTCGACCGGGCATTGAGGTCACACGGGCGGCCTGCCTATTGGCGGTTGATCGGCGGCGGGTCGTCTCTGATGGACTGGTCTGACGGCTTATGGTCGGTAATCGCCGCATTTCCTTTCTTGTTGAAGATGGCTGTCTTGCTGACGATCCCTAGCAGCGTGATCGTGGCAGGCGTTCAATCATTCGACGCACTCGCGTCGCCGCTTCTCGGAGTCTTCCTCGTTAGTCTGCTTGTGATACCGTTCCCCCTGGGAATCGTCTGCTGGCATCTCAGCAACGGCTTAAGACTTTCGGCGACGGACAAGCGACACCAAACACCCACTGCTCCGGGCGCTAATATCGACCGTGCTCTCAAATCTCTTTTGCGGTGGGTGCTTTGCTTCCTTGTTGGACCGCTGTTCTTGTTCCTCGGCGCCTACTTCTACTGGCTCAATTGTGGAGAGCTAGAAGTGATGGATTGGTTGATCTTGGTCGAACTGCTTGCCCTGGGAGCCGGACTCTGGTTCGCCGCGATATTGAGTGTCGAACTCGACGCGAACCGACTTGTGCCGAATCCGCTCCGCGTGCTTCAGACCGTGAGCCAACTGGGACCCCGTTTTCTGATCTTCGCGGGCCTCGGCTTGCTCAGCGTTGCTGCGCCGTCAGCGCTACTGGTCATGGCGATGGCGTCTGCTCTCACGAACCCGTTCCTTGCCTTCATGTGGATGGTCAGTTCCTGGTGTGTTGGGCTGTATCTGGCAGCCGTTGTCGTGCGAGTCCTCGGCACTCAGTATCGACAATGCCAAATCAGTCGTCTCGCAAAACAATTCAACCCGGCCGTCGCTCAGCCATATCCTGGTAGAAAACCATCTGACGCAGACGGCCAATCACCGGAAGACGCAAAGCGTCTCAGTTGAAATGTAACGAGAAGCTCGCAACGAAAGAATGGCCGTTGAGCCGCCTGCGGCACGCGGCTGTCGGCCGTCGATTGTGCCTGATCGCCGCGAAGCCGACATTTCATGCGCACGCCTGCGGCTCGAACCGCAGGTCTGCGTACCGCGCCTACATCAGCCCGTAGACGGCGTCCCCTTCGACCAGGCGATAGGGGCGGTTCTCTTGGTCGTGGACAATCGCATGGGGATTGACGCCGATGAGGTGGTACAACGTTGCCAAAAGTCCCTCGGGTGAGACGGGGTCCGAAGCCGGGGTCGAGGCGATCTTGTCCGATGAGCCGTAGGTCCGTCCGCTGGGCAAGCCGGCGCCCGCCATCACGAGGCTGTAGCACTGCGACCAATGGTCGCGACCGCCATCTTTGTTGAACCGGGGCGAACGGCCGAATTCACCCATCATCAACACCAACGTCTCGTCCAGCAGCCCGCGGTCTGCCAGGTCTTCCACGAGCGCGGCGAATGCGTTGTCGGTCGGTGGCAGAAGTTCGGTCTTCGCCCAAGGGAGATGCGGTGGGTTGGGCGGCACCGAATGGCTGTCGTAGCCCTGCCCTCCTTTCGCGTTGTCGTGACGGATGAAGTTCACCTGCACGAGCCCTACGCCCGCTTCGACCAAACGCCGGGCAATCAACGTCGATTGACCGAAGATGTGCCGCCCATATCGGTCACGCGTCGCGGCGGATTCGGCGGTGACGTCAAACGCCTGCTGAGCCGCCGGCGACGAGACGAGACCAAACGCCTTGGTGAAGTAGGGATTTAAATTGCGCACGGCGGTCGCCTGCTCCAAGTGTCTCGACTGCCGTTCGATGAGGTCCAACAGCGCGCGCCGGTCTTGCAATCGGTGCGGCGGGACATCGCGATTCGGCTTAAGCGTCCCCGGCGAATAGTCGGGCAAGTTCGGATCGCTATCGATGAGATAGGGGTCGTACGTTGCTCCCAAGAATCCCGCGTACTGCCCCGGCCGTGGCATGCCGACCGGCGAAACGTATTCTGGCACCGTTACGAAAGGCGGCATCGTCGGCGGTGCGTCGCGTAGCTTGCTCAGAATCGACCCGATGTGCGGTCGGTCTTCCCGCTTCATCGCCGAGGCCTGAACGATCGGCCGCGTCAACCGGCCACCCGTCAAAACTCGGTAGCCCCCTTTGATGTGATCCGGCTCGTCGTGGCTCATCGAACGGACGATGGTGTACTTGTCGGCCAGACGTGCCATTCGCGGCATGTGCTCGCAGACTTCAATGCCGGGCACGTTCGTTGAGACCGGTTGAAACGACCCACGTATTTCGCGCGGGGCGTGCGGCTTCATGTCCCACATGTCCAACTGCGACGGCCCGCCGGAAAGATAGAGTATCACTACAGAGCGCACGCGGGACGCTGCCGGCCGTTTTCCGTCGGGCTCGGCACGCGCGCGTTGTGAGCTGGGGGATTCGGCTGTCGCGTGCTGTTGCCGCAAGAGATCCGAGAGCGTGATCGCACCGAAGCCGACGCCGCCGATTCGCATCAACTCGCGACGCGTCAGCCCGTCGCAGTAGCCATCCCCTCTCCCGGCACTCAGGCAGAGCATCACTCGGCTTCCCGCGAGGTGGTCGAATCGGCCGCCGACTCTACGTTGGCACGCAGCCACTCTTCTGCCCATACCCTAACGGTTGACCGGCAACGCATCAAGAGCGATGGATGTATGAACGGCCCATCTTCATGATTCACTTCTCGATAGCGAGAGCGAGTTTACGCTTCGTCTCGCGCGACGAAGGCAGGGCAGATACGTTGGGCGTCGACTCGAACGCTGAGGTTTCCCATGAAAGCTTATTCGAACGCGATGCGCTGCACTAGTTTTTCGGAGGGAGACACTCTGGTCGCCGAAGTGCCCATCGAATTTCACACTTAGCGGGTATGATAGAATGCGTTCAATTTCGTCCGACGGTCGAGATACAAAGTGACTCTGGAGACTGAATCGAGTGGTTGAAACAGTAGAGAGTCGAGGCACCATGGCCCCAAGCGCGATGAGCGCCTGGATGCGAATTGCCCTGATTGCGGCCCTAGGCCTGGCATTTTCAGCGACAATCGTTGCTTCCTGGCCGCTAACGCGCTGGCTCAAGCAGGTGGTTAACATTCCCCGGAGCGGCTTTGTTTCATACGATGAGATTGTGGCAGAGATGTTGAGCAAAACTGCGGTAATCGTTGTCTGGTCACTGCCGTTGTTGGTCCTGCCTCAGCTCCGTGACATCGGCTCGTTCCGGCTCCCTCGCACTTGGACGCCGTTATTGTTGTTGCCCATTCTTGCTCTCAACATCTACTTCTTCGGCCGCTTTCCCGTCCCCATTCCCTTGCTGGCTCACTTTCTCCTCGTTTGCGACGGAATGTTACCAGGGTTTTTAGAGGAGCTCGTATTCCGCGGCTATGCTTTTCGGCGTTTACCAGAAGCGCATCCGCGACTGGTGGTTTTCTCGTCCGCGGCGTGTTTTACACTTGCCCATTTGGTGAATGTCGGCACCAACCCTGTTGCCTCAGTGCTTGCCACTTTCCCATTCGTATTCGCCTGTGGCTTGAGCTTCGGAGTCATTCGCATGGCGTCGGGCAGTCTCGCTTGGTGCATGCTTGCGCATGGGGCGGTCAACGCGTCGTCAGCACTAGCGATGACAGGTGGAACCCGCGAGAAGATGCTTCCCATTGTCACGGCGATCATCGGCATAGGAGCGGTCACGACGTTGTGCTTGCATCCGAAGCTCAGAGGTCGTTCGTTTACACATGACGCACCGAAGTGCGACTAAGAGAATCACCGCTGAAAAGAATGCCATTCCTTGGTCGTCGGAGATCTTCGATCAGGCGCCCGAGCGAGGCTGGTCCGCGTCACGAGTCTCTTACCAATGGTCGTTCGGCACCACTTCCGATTGACTGCGTCTGAGATGCCGATTCGAACTACGCTCTTCGACAATCGTCCAATCCGACTCTCTAGAAGCAGTCCTGAAACCCTCTGTTGGCTCAAGAGCACTCTCGTTTTCCTGTGTCGACGTCGCCCACAACCGGGTTTCAGGATGGGTTCCATTATTTGACGGCCATGCGCAGCGCACCGTCCAGGCGGATGACCTCACCGTTTAGCATTTCGTTTTCGATGATGTGCTCGACGAGCCGCGCGTATTCTTCGGGGCGCCCGAGCCGAGAGGGAAACGGAATCTGCTCTGCCAGCGATTTTCGTACCTTCTCCGAGAGTGTCCCCAGCATCGGAGTGTCGAAGATTCCCGGCGCGATCGTCATCACTCGGATTCCAATTCGAGCCAACTCCCTGGCGATGGGCAGTGTCATGCCGACAACTCCTCCTTTGGAAGCGGAATAGGCGGCTTGCCCTATCTGCCCGTCGAAGGCCGCGACCGAAGCCGTGTTTACGATGACGCCGCGTTCTTGGCTTTCGTCCGGTTTCTCCCGGGCCATGACATTGGCCGCGACGCGAATGACGTTGAACGTGCCGATGAGATTGACTCCGATTACCTTCGCAAACGCTTCCAAGTCATGCGGGCCGTTCTTCCCAACGACTCGCTCGGCCAACGCGATGCCCGCGCAATTGACGGCTCCGTGTAAACCGCCGAACGCATCCACGGCCGCTTGGGCGGCACGTTCCACTCCTTTCGCATCGGTGACATCCGTTTCAACAAAACGGGCACGTGGCGCTAACTCATCGGCCAAGGCTTGACCGGTCTTCGCGTTCGTATCGGCGATGATGACGTTTCCATGTTTTTCGGCGAGCCGTCGCGCACACGCGGCCCCGAGACCCGATCCACCACCGGCAATAAGAAACGTGTTGGCTTTAACTTGCATGCGTAGGAATTCCCCTCAAAACCTTCCTTTGGCGCGTACCAGCAAGGCCGGTCTAACGCAACCAAATCGTTTTTCACGACGTCGCGGCGAGATGCGTTCAATCGACGCGAATCCGCCAACGATAGGATACAGAATTCGATCAATGATTGTTGCTGAATCGCATGATCGGCTTCCGCGTGTCTCACATTCGAAGAGGCTGTTTGACGTAACATCAGCCGCCAAAGTGAGCCGCACAGCACATCGTTTTTCCGACGGGCGCATGAAAACACCCGCCAGGAATGCCCAGCGGGTGTGAGCTCTCTGAAAACCTGACTTCGTAACGGGGCGTGTATTGCACACTTCAGCTCGCACGGCATTCCGGCATTATGTTTTCCGACATTGCGATTTGGCACAGCGTGCAAACAACTTGCGTCGCCAAAAGGCGTTGCGCTCAGTGAATCGCGAATCAAAGGTTTTTCGGGATTCGGGTTTACTCCAGAATGACCCAAATAGTGGTATGCTGTCTGTTGCGTTTGGATGCGCAGATTCGAGACGGCGGCGCAGGTATAATTGACGTTAATGACCGACGTCACACAAATCCTTGAACAGATCGAACACGGCGATCCTGGCGCGTCGGAGAGGTTGCTCCCACTGGTCTACGACGAATTGCGGAGGCTGGCGGCGCAGCGACTCGCCAAAGAGGCGCCCGGACAGACCCTGCAAGCAACGGCTTTGGTGCACGACGCTTTCGTGCGTCTCGTCAATGTTGACCGTCAGCAACTTTGGAACTCCCGCGGTCACTTCTTCGCCGCTGCCGCTGAAGCGATGCGGCGGATTCTAGTCGACAGAGCGCGGCGGAAACGACGCGTCAAACGCGGTGGCGACTTGGTCCGACAGGATCTGAACGAAGCCGAGATAGCCGCACCAGAGATTAAGCACGATTTGTTGGCTCTGGACAAAGCGCTGGACCAACTGGCTGAAGAAGACCGTCCAAAGTACGAATTGGTCAAACTGCGATTCTTCGCCGGCCTGACGATCGAGCAGGCGGCCGAAGCACTAGGCATATCCACCTCAACTGCTGATCGCCATTGGGCTTACGCCCGCGCATGGCTCTACCGTAGGATCGCCGGAAGCGAGTCGCATCAAGGAGACTAAGTTTTTTCGTTTTTTTGTGGGGGAATTCAAGACAAAAAGACGCACTGCAAATTGAGGCGGACGAAAACACGATCAAAGCCGGCGGAGAGCAGTCCGATGGATCAAGAGTCGATTTTCTCCGAAGCGCTGAAGAAAAACACGCTGGAGGAACGCGCGAGGTTCCTCGCCCAGGCGTGCGGAGACAACACCGAACTGCGTATCGAAGTCGAAGCGTTGCTTTCCGCGCACGACGACGCCGGCAGTTTTCTGAAGAAACCCCCGGAAGAACTCGCCGCCACCTTTAACACGGATGAAAGCCTGTCAAAAGACGACTCCGACGACGCGTGGCGTGAACTCCTCAAACCCAGCGACTCTGCAGACTGCATTGGGACGCTCGGATCGTATGAGATCATCGAATTGGTCGGTCGAGGCGGGATGGGTGTTGTCCTGCGGGCGCGTGACGCCAAGCTAAATCGTACAGTGGCGATCAAGTTGCTCGCGCCGGAACTGGCGGCGAACGCTATGGCCGTGAGGCGGTTTCTGCGGGAAGCGCGGGCGGCTGCCGCCGTGAGCCACGATCATGTGGTGACGATTTACGCCATCGACGAAGACTCGCGGCCGCCGCTGATTGCGATGGAGTACGTCGATGGGATCTCTCTGCAGCAGAAGATCGATCAGTGCGGCGAGCTGGATGTAAAAACCATTCTACGGATTGGGATGCAGACGACCGCGGGTTTGGCGGCCGCGCATCGCCAAGGACTCGTTCATCGCGACATCAAGCCGTCTAACATCTTGCTGGAAAACCATATTGAACGAGTCAAATTGAGCGACTTCGGACTCGCGCGCGCCGTCGATGACATCGGAGTGACGCGGACCGGACAGATCACTGGCACGCCGCAGTACATGTCGCCCGAACAGGCTCAGGCGCAGCGCATCGATCATCGCACCGATCTATTCAGTCTCGGCTGTGTCCTCTACGCAATGTGCACCGGTCGTGCGGCGTTTCGAGCGGACTCGGCGGTGGCCGTCATGCACCGCATAGTCCACGAACCTGCACCTCCGATCCGAGAGACCAACGACGACATACCGGACTGGATGTGCGAGATCGTTGATAAACTGCTGGAGAAAAACCCCGACGATCGATTCCAATCGGCGGAAGAAGTGGAAGCTCTGCTCGCAGGGCATCTTGCCCACCTGCAGCAGCCGGAAAGTGTTCAGCAACCTGAGCGTCTCAAACCTTCGCGGTCAGATCGTGGGACGCGATTGTCTCGCGAACTGTCTGAGTCGCTCTCGGCTCCGATCAGTCCGCAGCGCCGGGCGACCAACATGTTAACGACGATCGGTGGACTCGACGTGGTCGTATGCCTTGCGTTGTTCTTTGGGATCGCTCCCGGTTTTCGCGGGCGCGAGATACCCAACGTGCTGGCGGTCTCCACGGTTTTCGGCGGGCTGATTGGAACTGTCCTGCTCTTGTCCATTTTGATCAACCGGCGGCGGTCAGTGAATGGAGCTTTGCCGCGGCTTATCGGAATTCTTGGCGGCGTTCTGGCGTTGTTGCCGTGCGGCCCTGTTCACATCCTGGCGATCCCGGTATCGATCTGGATCATCCATGTGTTCTGGCATCGATCGGAAGCCGGTCACTCGCCCGACAGCGCTTCTGCGCAACCGGCCGTGTTGCCGACCCGATCAGCAGCAAAATGGCCGGCCGTCTACTTGGCGCTCATTGCAGTCGGTCTCTTGAGTCCGGCACTAGAGGGTGACAGTGGCTTCATTACCCGAAACTGGCTCAATCTCACGGGTCGCGGCAGGATCACTCTCAACGTTCGCGACGCCGGCGTTCGTGTCACGCTGAACGGTGCCGAAGAGGCAGTTACCGGTAGCGGAACAGTCAATGTTGCAGTCGTTCCTGGCGCGTATGTCATTCGCAGCAACAATCGCGGTGGTTTACTGACAACCAATCTGCACGAAATTGCACGTGGCTTGCGGGTTATCCAGAGGATCGACGACATTGCGACAGGCGTTGCGATCATCGGCCCCGTTTCGACGGAAAAGCTCGATCAAACCGCGCGTGCCGAATTGCTGAGGGAATACAGCCAGCCTGACGCGCCTCCCGGGGTGAGTCCTGGCGCTGAGTAGGCGCTTGCATTCACGACGTCACGTCACCCGAATGTCCACGACACCGGCATTCGAGTCGAAGTGAAAGGTGTTTTGCATGCGGTCACGACAACGGCGCAGCATCGTAACGCTCGCTCCCGGAGACTATGAAATCTCGCCTTGACGGCCGAGGTGACGATCGTAGGACCGCGCCGAGACAAGTCGAAGATCTCATCAACTCGACCGTATTACGGGAATTCCGAAATACCGATCCAATTACGGCACGACTCAGCGAGTGCCTTAAAACGTCTCTTGCGAGCAATTAGGGATTGCTAAGTCGGTGGCGGTCAAATTCTGACTTTTCGGTGACGCATCAATCCAGCGTCTTCTGGGGCGCGATAATTCGCGTCGGTGTGCCTCCCCGACTCGCGCAGGCAGCTATTGACTTCGCGTCTGGGATGCGGCCTTCTGCTCAACAAGAACCCACACTGCTGACCCAAGCCTCTCGTCGGAGCGAACAAGGAGACCATCGGTCCGTTGGGTGAGCACGGTAAGACACGCGATCACAAGAGGCTCCGCTGCCGGGAACGCGTGCACGGACAGTTTCGATTCCGGCACTCAGCCGTGACGCTCAAAGCTGTTTGAGGAATATATTCTTGAACTGCACTGTCATGGGCTTACCTGATCGCAGCTGCAATCCGAGGATGCCCTTGAGGTCAAAGTGCCCTTCCTCCTGATCGATCAGTTCGGAGCACTTCACGCCGTTGATCCGGAGAATGATGTGCTGGCCTTTGACCGTGATGTGGTAGTCGTTCCATTCTCCCAGCG
>Ga0315336_1005833_pt1 | contig 13106 bp, 20 predicted proteins | sample ASW5metaG_FD_204512 | JGI IMG/M metagenome (GOLD analysis project Ga0315336, IMG submission 204512) | Ammonia-oxidizing marine archaeal communities from Monterey Bay, California, United States - ASW #5 | ecosystem: Environmental > Aquatic > Marine > Intertidal zone | place: USA: California...
GGCACCTTCAGCGCGGGCACCTACGCCCTGGTTGCGGCCAAGGTGGAGCGGAAACGTCACCTGACGTCCATTCCACTTGCGCTTGGATTTCTCCAGCTTGGAAAGGATGGTTACCTTGTTTTCAATGTGGGAACGGACACTACCCTCGTAGTAGTCCTTGAGCATTGCATCATATTCGCTATTGGCGGTTGCTCCGCCTGTCTCTAAAGCCATGGTCTCGGCACTCCTTTAGTTGCCGAACCTCTGCCGAATAGCATCCTCAATCTTATCCAGATCATCGCCAAGGTCTTGGATCTGCTGCGCAGGGGGGCCACTGCTCAATAACTTGCGCGGTGGATCTACATAGCCCTGCGAACGGGCCCAGTCCCTTCGTGATTGATCTTGGTTTTCATGAGAGCGCTTCGCAAGCAACCGGATCGTGCCCTGATCATGCTTTCCAGTGCGCAGCATTTCGTTATGGATCCAGTACTTGTTGGCCATTGGGTACGCAGTTATTGCCTGCGTAACGTCATTTGTTATCTGACGCTCAATGCCCTTTGCGGTTTGCTCCTGCCGGTATCGGCTAAACTCACCCGACTGACTTTCCATTTGTTGCCTCAACTCCGAAAGCGCTGAACGGGATTGCTCCACCTGTGACTGCATCTGTCGGAGTCGCGCGTCTGATGGATCCTCATAAGGATCAAATTCAGACTCTTGGGCATACTGCTGCACCGGAGGCTGATACGCTGGCTGGCCCTGGCCCTGTGCGTGCATCTGTGAAACCAAATGCGCGTACTGCTCGTTCTGCGTGCGTAGCTGCTCGGTAAGGTTCTGCGTTAATTCAAGATTGTGTTGAGCTTGCTCTAACTGAGTTTTGCTCGACCTGAACCTGTCATTGACCTGCTGAAACCGGTCATAAGGTACAGGCTTGAATTGACCCGTTTCCGGATCCTGTTCCGGCACGAACGCATCTGTATCGCCAGATGGTGGCGCTTGGAGTGCCGCATCTTCCGGGGCTGACGATTCCCCAGTTCCATCAATGTTTACGTCTAAATCTGACATGTTCTCTCCTACGTTTTGGCGGGTTCGACCCGTGGAGTCTTCACGTTTCAAGCCACATCCCAACATGGGATATGATGACGTCAGTGTGCTCCCGTTCTTTATATGGTGTCAACTCTGTTTTACTTATGTACTTTTTTTTGACAAGTTGAATGGGATGGGCGTGGCTGAAAACTGGGATCCTTTCGATACTCCTGACGGTGGTGGCGATGAAGACGCCATCCGCCATATACCTGACAATTTAAACCCAAAGGACTTCTGGGAGAGGTGCAGGGCTGACTTTGAATACTACGCCCTTCATTGCCTGCGCATCCGCGTAAAGGACATCGAAACGGGGCGCAACAAAATGATCCCGTTTGTGCTCAACGCTGAGCAGGGGATCATTTTAAAAGAGTTTGTTGAGATGGAGCGCAAAAAGAAACCCGTGCGCATCATCATCCTAAAGAGCCGCAAGATTGGCTTTTCAACCCTCATCGAGGCGTATGGGCACTGGAAGTGTCAATTCAACAAACACTATCTCGCCAAGTGCATGGCGCACCGCAAAGAGTCAACAGAAGAAATCTTTGAGATTGCGCACCGCTACCAGACCTATCAACACCCTGCAATCCAAGATATCGCGCCGGGGAAGCACAAGCGGTCAAGCCGGGACATGGGCATCTACTGGGAGCATGATTCACGCTTTGAGGTTGAGACCCAGGGGGCCACCGACGCAGACCGTGGTGCCACGCCTGACTACCTTCACCTGAGTGAGTTGGGCCTTTGGTGGAAGAAGCGCAAAACAACCAGCGACGCTGACGTCATGCAGTCATCAATGGGCTCAATCAGCGACGTGCATGGCACCTATGTGATAATTGAGTCCACCGCCTGCGGAAGCGCCGGGGCATTCTACGATAGGTTTTGGAAGGCGCAAAAGAAAGAGACTGGCAATCTATTCAAGGCTTTCTTTTTTGGCTGGCAGGACCATGCTAAATACCGACTGGGCGAACGCCCTGGCGATAAGGTCTATGATCGCAAGCTCCGCAAGGCCTACCGCGATGATGATCAGCCTACATTCTGGCGGCTTGCTGAAAAGATGGGCTATGACGAACGATGGGCGAGGCGTGCCATCATTTTTGAACTGAAGCCCTGCCAAGTGAGGTGGGCGCTTCAAACCCTGTTAACCAAGTTCGATGGTGATATCAAAGCCTTTGACACCGAGTTCCCTCTCTCGCCTGAGATAGCGTTCACCTCCTCGTCATCATCGCCGCTTGATCAAGTCAAGGTGCGTCAAAAGCTCACCGCCCTTGGCGAGAACCCGCCAGAGTCTCGCGCGTATGAGGCCATTGAATGGAACGCGCGCACAAAAGAGGTCACCCTTGTGGACGGTGCGCCGCGATGGCGCGTATGGCATGACCCGGAACCCGGCCACGAGTACCTCCTGACCATCGACACCGCACACGGTAGTGATGAGGGGGACTTCTCTTGTATCCAGGTAGGGGATCGCACGGACAGAAAACAGGTCGCGGAGTTCTATCACCGCAGCCCGCCCGATGTCATTGCCACGCAGGCGCTCGCGGCGGGCATGTATTATAACGTGGCGCTGATGTCGCCAGAGGTGGACGGCCCCGGCCTTGCCACGCTGCAAAACCTTCTTGAGTACAACCAGGGTGCGGGCTACCCCAACATCTATGTGCGGTCAGCGAGCGGGAACTGGACGCAGCGCTTTGGGTTTAAGATGGGCCACAAGGGCAAGCGGGACGCCTGCGTTGCGGCGCTGTCTCGCGCCATCCGCTATAACAGTTGGGATTTCTACAGCGAAACCCTTCTGAGGGAGTGTCAGACATTTATCACCACCGCAAAGGGCCGCTGTGAGGCGATGCCAGGCGAACATGATGATGCGGTTTTCGCGGCGGCTCAGATGTTATATATTGATACTGAGATGGGTGAAGCATCGGCACTCAATGAGGAGCATGAAGAGCTTGAGAAACGAGGTTCGTTTTGGTCGAGGTTCTTCACCAAGTTCCCTGACGGCCATGATTCTCACCTGGGAACCCGGTGGTAATGCTTGACTTATTGATTACTTTTTCGTGTGTGGCGCTGATTTCTATAACGATTATGGCGCTGAGCGTGGCAAGATATTGCTATGCGAGGAACTTCCGCGAGGATCAGCGATTCAAACATCAGCAACTCAGGGCGGCCGTTAGTTCCCCTGAGCGGTGGGACGTGTTTGATGCGACCTATAAGGAACGATTCGAGAGTGATTATCTGAATTTTTCTGTAGACCAGGGGGGTGAGTGATGGGTTTTTTGGCAAAAATCGCTGACAAGGCAACCGGTTCACTTGTTGACCGTGGTGTTGACTTTCTTTTTGATTCAATATTCGGCGGCGGCGGCGGCGGTGGGCCACGGCCCGCAAACATCCCCTACCGAGGCCCGGCCCCGTCAGACTTCGTTTCCCAGATGGCGGCACGAAAGGATATGGCAATCGCACCACCCACACCGACGCCCGTCGCCATGCCCTCGCCTGAATCCGCCAGGGGCATCAGATCGGGCGAGTATAACCAGGCGCTGCTGACTGCGCTAAACAACATCCGAAACCGATGGGGCGGTGGATCTGCTGGGCCGCTGGCGCAGTACTCCCCGTCAACAACCTACGCCCCACCCATGCCCCTGGGGCCACCGCCCGGACCCGCACGAAACCCAATGGGGCCGCTGGCGTAAATGCCGCCGCGTGACCCCCTGTATGTCAGCGGCTCCACCCCGGAGGGAGCCCTTGACCCCATGATTGATCGTGCCGTCCCACGGGGCGAGGAGGACATAATTCCGCTGATGGCCTACTTTATGCACCAGTGGATGCCATCAAAGTCGCACCCGAGGCTAAAGGTGGATCCAGAGATAGCCTACCAGGCGGAAGTTGCAGCAAGGGGCATGGGTCGATACGCGGAGCCCGCAGACGTTTTGGACTACTGGGCGTACCAAAGCCGGTTGCGTGGTACGCCAATGGCCGCCACCATTGAAACCGGAGCCCTGCCACCGCCCGTGACGCATTCCGGCCCGCAAGGCGAGCCCGACATACCGCAGTGGGCAATCGAGCAGGAGTTGAGGCGCAGCGCCTTGGATCGCAACAAGGGGGCCAACCGGGCCGTCCTTGAGTCAATACTTATGCCCAGGCCCGCAGGCCCAGGCATGGGCACCATGCAGCGCCAGCGGCCAAGGCCGGTATATGATGAGCGCGGCAACGTAAAGGGATTTGACACGCGGGCGCTTGGCCAGCGTGACGTAATGAAATACCTTTGGCCCACTGAAACAATTAGACCCGGCGAAAGACCACCCGCACCCACTGGAAGGTAAACAATGGCTTATCCCACTGGACCCATCACCGAAGGGTACAAAGACAAGACATCAGGATATAGCGCCTCTGGCGCTGACAAAAAGCTAGTTAGCTACGTCATGGAGCAGCATGATCTGGCTGAACACGCAAAGTCTCAGGTTATTGAGGATACTTGGCTGGGCATGGCCTTTTTGACCGGCCACCAGTGGACACGATTCAACCAAATTCAAAACGTTCTCACCACTGACAACCCGCCCGCCTGGCGCGTGAGGATGGTGCTCAATTACATCCTGCCCACCGTTGAGACCTTTGTGGGTAAGCTGACCGAAAACCGGCCTGGTTTTATCTGTCTTCCCGCGACCAACGACGATGACGACATAGAGGCGGCCCGACAGTGTGACAAGATGCTTGAGTATGAATGGGAGCGGGCAAACACAAACCAAGTTTTACACGAACTTGCCAAGTGGGTGGCCGTGGCCCCCATTGGATTCCTTAAGATATGGTGGGATCCTACTCTGGGCGAAGACATCTCAGTGGACGCCACGCCGTCTGACGTTGAGCCTGACGAGGATGGGGTTTATCCACGCACCTTTGAAACCCGAAAGTCTGGCGAGGTAGTCATCTCTGCCGTCAACCCACTTGAGGTTGCATGGGATCCGGGGGCCAAAGACAAAAGCACCTGCCAGTGGATGTACCACGCAAACTTCATGCACATAGACCGCATCCGCGAGCGGTGGCCCGCCAAGGGCAAGTACGTGCACCCAACGTCTGCCTCGGATTCAGACTCATTCAGCCAGCAACTTGTGCGGCACTTCCGGGGCACCACGGGCGATGATGACGCCACGGTAGACCGCGCTCTTGTGGTTGAATACTTTGAGAAAGCCTCGCCGCGCCACCCGCGTGGCCTGTATGCTGTTGTCTCTGGCGGAGTGCTCCTTGAAAAGGGTGACCTTCCGTTCAACAAGCTGCCGTTTTTCGCAGTGCGCCATAACACCGTGCCGGGCCGCTGGGCTGGTGAGGGCATGGTGAAGTCGCTAATTCCCGCGCAAAAGGAACTGAACAAGTCAGCCAGTCAGCGCATAGAGAACAAAAACCTCCATGCACAGCCCAAGTGGGTGGCTGAGAAGGGCTCTGTTGAAAAGGGTGCCATCAGCGATGAGCCTGGGGAGATCATATTCTACAACCGCACTGCCTCAAGGCCGCCGATGCCCATGCCGCCCCCTGGTCTGTCGCCTGAGCATGAGCGCATCCAAAACGAGCAGATAAAACACATTGAAAACATCAGCGGCATCTCAGACGTCACCCGTGGCCAGGCACCCGCCAGCTTCTCAGGGCGTGCCATTCGCCACTCCGCAGCCCTTGACCACACCAAGCTTGGGCCCACGGTGCGGGAGTTTGAGCGAGCGGTGGCCGACGCATGTAGTCACTGGCTGTTATTGCTTCGCGAGTACATGCCCAAAGAAAGAATGCTCCGCGTATCTGGCCGCAACAACGAATTAGAGGTCTTTGCCTTTTACCGCAGCAAGATAAAGAACACCGAAGTGCGGATCCAGCCCTTTTCGATGCTCAGCCGCAACATCGCCGTTCGCCAGGAGTTGGTATTACAGATGTATCAACTGGGCCTTTACGGAGACCAGCAGGATCCACGGGTCAAGATGCAGGCTCGAAAAGACATGGAGTTTGGCAACGATGAGATAACCCACGGCGACCGCTCCCGCGACCGCAACTACGCCAGAGAAGAGAACCACGTTCTCTCGCAGGGCCAGTGGACTGACGCCCAGCCTTGGGAAGACCACATCACCCACATCGATGAACTCCTCTCATACATGAAGGGTGTGGATTACCGGTTGCTGGATGATGAGACAAAGCTGATGTTTCAAAAGCACCTGGCCTGGCATTACCACCTGGAGGCTCAGCAACGTTCAGGCGTTCCCTGGTGGGCACCCTACGCTGACTCGGGCGATCAGGGATGGCCTCCGGTTCCCGCACCTGAGCAACAAGGGCAACCACAGCAAGAGCAACCCGCCGCGCCACCCGCCGCACCGGTTGACGCATTCAACCCAACCCCTGAAGAGATCCAATTCCAGGGTCTCCAGCAACAGCAGGCCGGAGCGGGAGCCGTACCCCTGGCCGCAGGCATGGGTGGAATGCCTGAACTCAATCAAGCCGTTGGCCCCATGGGTCCCGGCGTGGGCCCAGAACTCAATCAGTAAAGGAGCATAACGATGCCAACAGAAGACTATCCCATTGAAATCAAGGTCAACGAAGCCACCGCCAACATCATCCTCAGAAAGGCTGACCGGCTCAACATCCGGCCGGACATCCTGGTGGACCTGTGCGGTCAGATGCTTCTCTCGGAGTTCGAGGCCAGAGATCTCCCCAAGGGCACCCGCAAAGGTGCCGTCTCCATAGGCAACGCTGGCGGCTCAAGTTTCAAGCGACTCCCCATCTCCAAGCAGCTAGCCAAAAGCCTACAGCCCTACATCACCGCTCTTGAGGTCAGCCTCTCCAACGTCATGCAAGACGCCATCGTCGCCATGAAGCCCAACATCCAGCGGATGCTCCCCATCAACGCCCGCTCAATGTCCTCCATCCACAAGCAACTCTACCACTACGAGCAGCAAGGCCAATCAGTGAGACATCAGTGATCGCTCACTGAATCCTCAGTGATCACCATCCCCGGCCTTGGCCCCTCCACCATCAAGCACGAGTGCTTCACCCTCGGCCCCACCAAAGAGCCCTACCACTGGTGGTTTTTGGACTCCGGGCCCCTGCTACAAGACACCCAGATAACCCACGCCCTTAGCTGCCTACGCGCCTACGGCCTAAAGCCCCCATGGGTACAGTGCAACCAACACCCCACCCACATCTCCATCTCCCTGCCCGAAAAAGTAATCCCGATTCCCAAGTAACTCCCAACACTTCCCTTAGATCTATCCACAGCCCCCGCCCCACACAATACCCCCTAAACGCATCACGTAACCCCAGGTCAAATTACACCCCTTGACACGCAAAAAGTATCGTGTTCCCTATACCTTATAGAGGCTCCGCACTCCTCCGGGCTATTTTTCACCTGAGAACTCCAAGCGGTGCCTTCAGAAGAACCTCACCTCACCTCAATGCTACGAATACACTCCGATGCCACTGAGGAGTTATACGGTAGGCAATGGGAACTGAACGGCGATTCAGTTACTAATGGAGGCAATGGGGCATTGATCATATACTGGACGAAGTGCCCATACCCCCGATCCGAGTACTCCCCAAGATATACCTGCACAGGCGTGTAGTGGTGCGCAATTGTTCAGTGTACTGCGCACATGTGTAGTACTGCGCTAGTGTTCAGTGGTGGTGGTAGTGAGTTGGTATGGATTATGCATAGGAACCTACTGGTGAGTTGATAGATAGGGGTGTATTGAGATCTTCCCCATCACTCTCCGACATCAGGATCTGACTTGCCATCGTGACACTCACGCGCGAACCTTTAAACATGTATGATGATCCGTACCCACTACAATTCAAGTTCACGCGTCCTCGTAGGTGTAGGCGCAAGCCCCGAGGCGCTGGACGACGTGTGAGCGTTCCACGTAAGCCAGTAATGCCGCTACCTGACACAAAGGCCGATAGGGCTCAATGGGTCACTGAAAGGCTAGACGCTATGCGTTTAGATGGGTGGACCTATTGCGCTATTGCGTGGCGTATGGGCACCACAATCGAAGCACTGCGCACGTATCGAAGGGCTTTGGTGTTAGCACCGCGCTTGTTTTGCTACTTTTTGGAGACGCTCAAGGGGCGGAAACCACCACGAAAGCGTAAGTGTAAGTAAAATAATTTCCGTGGTACTGCTCTCCATTCTACTAACTATTACATCATTGATGAAATTATATACTTGACGGGGTTTAGGATATGGCTCATGCTTCATGTGGGTCAACCAACGGGTTGGCCTGGAGACGACGAGCTTGAAAATTTGAACCGTTGGGACGAGCCGTGAGTGAATGTTGCACGTGTCGAGCCACTGCCAAACCGCAGTTAGACTCCACACAATCCACGCCACACACGGAGCCAGCTAAATGGGTGGTCAAACCCATTCAGAGCATTTCAAAACTCTGAGATTCAATCAACGACTGGACGCTAACTGAGTTACCGCGGTTGCTTCCTTTGTTGTTGGTTGGGTTCATTGGGATTTGAAAACTAACTAGGAGCGACAACATGCCAGCACAAACAAAAATCACAAAAACGGCCCCTTGTTGGGTTACTGACGCAGGGTACCGAAACTATCTAGAGGGTATCTCAGATGAGGACATGGCGGATATGCCCGCCCACACCCAACAGGATTATTTGGATTACACCGAGGATATGCACTTCGGCGAGCAGTGCTTGTCCGAGCAGCGAGCCGAGCACCAGAACGATCTAATCGTGGAATACGGGCACGGGTTCCGCAGCGATGGCGTCAACGTCTTGCACTGTGGTGATTAGTGAATCAATCGAGACGCCTAACACGTGTTGGGCGTCTTAGTTGACACACTAAATAGGAGCGACAACAAATGAGCAAAAACATCGAAATGATCACCGCATCGGTTGAGATTCACGCGTGCTTCGACCGTGCCGGGGTTGAGGAATGGTTTGAAAACCGAATCAGTGACGAGGAACCCGAAGATGCCCGCATATACAGACAACGTACTTATGATTTCTTGTCGGCCGTTGGCGACGATTCAAACTTAAACCTGTATCTAAGCAACGGCGGCGCGTTTTCTGACTACAACGTAGATGAGGATGAGTACTTTGAGCACTGCTTTGAAGAGTTCCAATAGGCTCTAAAAGCGTAGTCGGTGGGGTCAACTTCGGTTGGCCTCACTAGCTAACCTTTTAGATTGGAGAATAACAACCATGACAACGAAACAAAGAATTGCGCAACTGCGCGAGTTATTGAAGCAAGGGCACAAAGCGCCCAAAATGAAAGAACAGTGTGAGATGACGCCATTTGACGCCGTTACATGGCAAGCGGCATTGATTCTAGAGGGTAGGCGTGGAGTGATAACGCGCAGCCAAACCAAGCTAGACAAAGCGCAATCCACTGAAACAGGCTACATCAATAGGGGTCTCACGCTGTCTAGCGCGTTTGAGGCGGCGGAGTTTATAGACGAGTTGAAAGGCTACAACGCTTGTCCCGGTGCAACTGACGCTTGCATTGTGGCCTGTGTCGGTAGTCGCACGGGACAAGGTGCACTACCCAGTAGCAAGATTGCGCGCATTGGGCGTACGCTGGCTATGTGGTATGACAGTGAACGGTTCAACGCATTGTTAGATTGTGAGATAGCCTCCGAGGCTATGCGAGCGGCTGTGTTTGGCGTCAAGCTAGCGTTCAGGTTCAACGTTGCTACGGACCATTGGCAACTAGCCAATGAATGCGCCGAGCGTCATCCTAACGTGACGTTTTACGATTACAGCGCAATCCCTAACGCTGTGCGTTCTAATGGCAAGGTGCGCCGCGTCTACTCGCGCAAAGATGGCAAGGCGAGACACAAACAAGCGCTTGCAATGTTGAGCGTTGGCTATGGCGTCGCGGTAGTTTTTGACGTCGATGCACGCACAAAGGCACCGCTACCTAAAACTTGGCAAGGTGTGCCTGTCATCGACGGTGACACCAACGACTTGTGGTTCCTTAGGGCACCTAAAACGGGCGCTTTTGTTGTTGGTTTGCGCGTCAAAGGCACCAAAAAACAGCAACAATCCGCGGTCAAGTCGGGCTTTGCGGTAGGCGCTTGTGGCTGAGTTTGGATTCCTGAAAAACAACTAACCCACAACCAAAGACGGGGCGTCTCGTCAGATATTGGCGGTGCTCGCGTCTTTCCAGCTAACAAGAAGGTGAAACATGAAAAAACTAACAAGCCCTCAGGCGCTTTATGCCGAAATCCAATGGCTACGCGGCGAACTAAAAGAGGCGCTTCTCTCGGAGCGTTTCCTCAAAAGACAGCTTGAAAACCACTCCGTGCGGGTGACGAACTGCACATGCGGGCTCTGCCAGGGCATTCAAGTCACTGTTGACGAGAGCGAACTCACGCGCGGCGCTGGTGATTAGCAACAACTAACCCACTGATGAGGCCCCCGGCAGGGGGCCGAAACGCCGTCGCGGCGTCTGGGATGCAACCACAACTAAACAAGAGAGGATAACGACAATGGACATCAACATCCACGATGCGATCTCAGTCGGCTTTCGCCAGGTTGAGAACTGCGTAATTATCGAGGTCGAGACCGTGAACAACGGCGCTCAAGAGGTATCTATCTTTTGGGTGGTCGAGTCAGATCGGGTGGTCGTCATGTCCCCAAAGGGGGTGTAGCGGTGGCGATGGCTTACTGTAAAACCTGCGGCGCGGTGGGTAACTTTACCCTCTGTCCCGGCAGGCTAGAGCCCGATGAAATGGAATACAACGTGCGCCACGTGGTGGTATTCGACGAACCAACAAACAACACAACAAAAGGAAAGGGTGACGACGTAAAAAAGAGCAGAGGCTGATAAGAAACGGGGGCCACACAATGCGCATTGCGTGACCCCCTAGAGCATAACAACGTGACAACAATAACAACATAAAAGGACGCATGACAATGTTTAGATATCGCAACCTCGCAGCCCGTTATCACCGTCGCCTTAGAAGACTTCGGAGAAACCGCAAATAACTTTGACATCAACGACTAACAACACAACAATAAAAACCTAATCAATGGAGCTAATGACTATGAAGAATTATCTAGTTTTCTTTACAGCGCTACCCGGCAACGGACAGCGCACTGCAAGCATTGTGAAACTCGAAGCGCCAAGCGATGATCTGGCCCGCCTTTGCATGAAAGACCGCGTAAAGCACCCCAACGAAATCACCGGGCTGGCCCGCGTGACGTATGATCTCGAAACCAACGCGGAGGTCTACCGCATCATCCCGCAGCACTCACCGACAACCCGCGACGTGCTTGAGGGCTACAGTGAGATTGGGCGTGCCGCCACTGAGGCCAGGGAAATGGCCACCGACATCAAGCTTATGTGCGAGGGCGGGCTATCGCTTGGCGGGCTGGCGAAACACTGCGACGAGATCATCAGAAACAGCAACCGCATCCTTAGTTTCGCATCTGATGCGGCGGCGTTGGCACTGGCGGCGGAGGATCCCCAAGATGAATTACCTCTCTGAGATTTCAAACCGCGACGTGATGTCACAAATGACGCGAGCGCAACAGCTTGCAGCCATCATAGAGGCCGCAGGCTGGACACCACAGCAATCGGCTGATCGGCTGGCGGTAGACAGCGTGCAGCAGATGTACACTTACAAGTACCAGGCGGCACACGATGACTTTATCTCAACCGATGGTGCTAAAGGCCAAAAGCTCAACTCAAAGCGAGGTAGCCAACCCTCCAAGACCATGGTCAAGCTAGCGCTGCTTGTTGCTGCGGTCGAGGGTGTAGGCTTTTAGTGTCGCAGAGCAATCAAGTCAAGTGGCAGTGCGACATCTGCAAGCGCACCACCCACACCGACTCATCAAAAATTGCCACCGGCTGGCGGCGTATGAAATTCTATCACGCTGAGCAAGATGCGGAGCCCGCTTCTTACGATGACGTGTGCGACTCTTGTACGTCTGCCATAGTCGGGGTCCTATCAACGAGGAAACGTGCGGAGAAGGGCCGTCATATCGAGCCTGAGCCGCAACAACACCCACCCACCCCAGCGCAGGCGGATGCCATCGCGCGATTCAACCTAAGAAAATCAAGCTAAAAGGGAATGTCGTCTTGACTCGGGGGCTGTGGCCCAGCCGGGCCATCAAACCGCTCGACCTCGATGACCGGCTCTGCCGGTGCGGGGGCGATGGGCGAGATGACCGGCTTGGGGCTGCTGTTCTTCCACTGCACCCAGTCACACGCCTTGTCTTTGCACTTGAACACCGGGCCGCGCCAACCCGTGGCTGACTTCTCGCGGTTGTCCCACACCCCACCTCCACACTTGCCACACTTATCAACGACTGTGGCCACCGCCTCAACTCTTTTTGTGCGGTCAGCCGCAGGATCAACCCAGCCGCCACCGCCCTGTATACCGGTGTTAAAGTTGGGCGTCATGCGCTCGCCCTTTCTGCGGTGATGGTCTTCACGTGTGTCAAAGTGAATTGGATCCTCGCTGTTGTACAGGTGAAGCGCAACGCCAAGATGAGTGGACGCCTTCTTTAGGCCATCGGTGGCCGCAGACTTCCAATCGCTGCCGATGTCCACCGCGCCCGCATGGTTCGGGCTTGTGGCGCACTCTTCGCATGTTCGCTTCTTACACTTGCGGTACTTGACATCGGCGCAGCCAATGCCGTCATGCTCAATCGTCGTCTCCTCTCTGAACCCGTGTTCGTTTTGCCAGGCCGTGTTGGCCGAGAAGCGCACAACCACACACAACGTGTCACCCTCTCGCCACCGCTCAACCACCCGGTGTGACCAGCCCGCCTCAAACGCATCATTGAGCCGCTGTATAACCCGGTGACCTTCGACGTAGGTCCACTTGTGGTACGGATGGATCGAACACTCGCCCGCCTCAAACCGCTTCTCTAATACCTCTCTAATCTCACATGGAATCATTGCTATACTCCTGTCATTTGTTTCTTGACTGCCACCATTCAGAAATAAACTCCTTAAAATCCTCCAACCCAATGACCACAAACGCAGGCTTGCGGTCCTCCTTGATAACTGCAACCGGAATCTGCCCAGCCGGGCACGTGTCGCTGGCGGTTTGGTATGCCTTCCG